>Ga0179592_10000238_pt1 | contig 22232 bp, 17 predicted proteins | sample CZODoug2_1_08_16_FD_148623 | JGI IMG/M metagenome (GOLD analysis project Ga0179592, IMG submission 148623) | Vadose zone soil fungal communities from Angelo Coast Range Reserve, California, USA - CZODoug2_1_08_16fungal (Illumina Assembly) | ecosystem: Environmental > Terrestrial > Soil > Vadose...
CAACCGCAGATTCAGGGCTTCGAGCGCCGTGTGCCACGACTCGACCCCTTGCTTGCGACGGCGGATCGCGAGCCGCGGATTGATCTGGTACCAACCGTGCGCGATGCGCTTGAAGAGCTTGCGATTGTAGGGATAATCGCGATCGACCTCGTTTCGCGACAACACACTGGAGAGGTAGCTGCGCTTGTTGCGCTCGGGCTTGAGGACGCTGCCCGGCAGCCCGTCATAAGCGACGTAAATGCCTCGTGTAGGTCCCGTCGTCAATTTCCACCCCGAATTACCGGGGTTAATGTGGCGTCCCTAAATATAGAAAGTTCGAACCAACTCTTTGAAACCCTCGAAGAATGGAACGACTACCTCGAACGCTAACCCGCCCTTAGTGATCGAGAACCGGACCTCAGAAACGATGAGTAGTCTGTCTCTCCCGATGCGGCGCTGAAGGTAGGCGCAATTGCGTCATAAGTTTGGTTCTATGCGCCAATAGTGAAGCTTATGCGCCATCCATGGGAGATTTATTGGCGCATAATTTGATTTGTGCGCCAATTAGCGCTATTTTGTTGGCGCATGAATCAAACCGCGCCAAGTCAGCTTTATGGCCAAACGACTCCCCGTTGACCTGCTTGAACAAGTGCAAGCAGCGCTGCGCGATCATCCGGCGGGGCTAGCCTTGCGTGAGCTTGAAGCACGCCTGACTGGCGTTGCAAGCCGCCGCTCGCTGCAACGAAAGCTCAACGGCTGGCAGCGCAAGGGCTTGGTTCGTGCGGTGGGCATCCGCCGTGGACACCGCTATTTGCTCGCATCCCCGCTTGGGCCCGTCGTCGCAACAGCTGTCGCATCCGCCAAAGCAACACTCAGTTCGACCGACGACGATGGCGTCCCGCTTTCAACCGCGGGTAGTGAACTACGAGCCATGGTGAAGCGACCGATGGCAGATCGCGCGCCGATAGGATACCAACGTGAGTTTCTCGATGGCTACACGCCTGGTGTCACTCAATACCTCATGGAATCGCTGCGGCGACACTTGCATGAACTCGGCCGCACGCCCGACGATCAACGCCCGGCCGGAACCTATGCGCGCGACATCCTGAATCGCCTGCTGATCGATCTGTCGTGGTCGTCGAGCCGGCTCGAGGGCAATACGTATTCCCTGTTAGACACCAAGGAGCTCATCGAGCACGGTACCGCAGCGCCCGGTAAGGACGCCAAAGAAACCCAGATGATCCTCAATCACAAGGCTGCGATCGAGCTATTGGTCGATTCGGCCGAAGAGGTCGGCGTCAATCGCTATACCATCACCAACTTGCACGCTCTGCTTGCCGACAACCTGTTGGACCAACCCGCGTACGCCGGGCGTCTGCGCGACACCCCGATTGGGATCAGCGCCTCGACCTATATTCCCACTGCGATTCCGCAACTGATAAGCGAGATGTTCGAGCTGCTGCTCACCAAAGCCGCGGCGATTCGCGATCCGTTCGAGCAGTCGTTGTTCCTGATGGTGCAATTGCCCTACCTGCAGCCCTTCGTCGACGTCAACAAGCGCACGTCGCGACTAGCCGCCAATATACCGCTCATCAAGAGTAATCTCGTACCGCTGTCGTTCATCGACGTACCCGGGCCGGTCTACATCGATGGCTTGATCGGCGTATATGAACACACTCGAGTGGAACTACTGCGCGACGTATTCATGTGGGCCTACGAGCGGTCATGCCGCAGATACAAAACGGTGCGCGATTCGCTCCCGGAGCCGGATCGATTTCGTCTCAAGTACCGCGACGCACTCATCGAAGTCGTGGGTGAGATTGTTCGCCGCGGCTTGAAGCCCACCGCCGAAGAGATCGCTGCGCTGGCCGTGCCGCTCGTTCTTCCTGAAGACCTGGAACAGTTTCGCGACTTGGTACTTGTCGAGATCGCGCGGTTGCACGAGGGCAACATCGCACGATTTCGGCTGCGCCCCAATGAATTTCGGCGGTGGCAATCGCGATAACGCGAAAGGTCGCTCGGCGTAGTAACGGAGGAACAGCTCGACCACGGCGCCTTAGCAGCAATCCCGTACCTGACACATCGCAGGAAGTGGCGTCCCTAAGGGGAGAAACTTCGAACCAACTTTCAGAAACCCTCGAAGAATGGAACGATTATCTTAAGCGCGAGAATGCGCCCGCACGCCGACAGCCGCCGCCATGATAGATGGGCGGCGTTGCCAGGTCTCCGAGGGGTTTTCGGTGAGTTTCAGGATTTACCTCGACGAACCCAGGCGTCAGGCTTCCGTTGCCCTACAGCACATCAGTTTTGTGCTCCATGACGGCCTGGAACGCATCTAGCTCCGCAGCGAACCAACCAACTCGTTGAAATCCTTAAAGAGTTGGGCGATTACGCTGAGGGCTATTGCGATTTCCACGTTGCGGTAGAAATCGCTATAATAGCTACAATAGCCATTTCAGAGATCCATGTAAGGCACTATGAAAACCCTGACTTCAGTGGAAGCACAAAATCGCTTTGGTGAACTTCTCGATGCAGCACAGCGCGAGCCGGTAAGCATCACCCGGCGCGGCCGCACGGTCGCCTTCCTGGTTTCCCCAGAAGATATGAAGGATCTGATCGAAGGGCGCAACAAGCGCGCGACCGCGGTCGCCGCTTACGAGGCATATCGAACACGAGTGGCGAAGAAGGCAAGCCCGGCGGCAAACGAACTGACTGATGAGGACGTAGGCAAGCTCGTCAATGAGCTTCGTTAAGCGCGTAGTGCTGGACACGAGCACGTTGGTCAGCGCTGCACTCAGAGTGGAATCCGTGTCGAGCCAGGCTTTCCTCAAGGCGCTGGGCAGCTGCGAGATCTGTACTTCCGACGAGAAGTTGCAAGAACTGGGCGAAGTCCTCTCGCGGCCGAAATTCGATCGCTATCTGGATCGGGCCGAGCGAATAGCCTTCGTTGAACTATTCTCGACCTACGCGACGAAATTCGAAGTCCACGAGTCAGTGGACGACTGCCGTGATCCAAAGGACAACAAGTTTCTTGCGCTCGCCATTGCCTGTGCAGCAGATGTGCTGGTGGCCAGCGACAAGGATCTAGTTGCACTGCATCCGTATCGCGGAATTCCGGTTATAACGCCGAGCGACTTTCTAATCTTCAATATCATTTAGAACGGATGAAATTGTTTCCGGCGATTTTTCGAGCGAGCGGCGCCCAGGAAGTGGCGTCCCTAAATCTAGAAAGTTCGAACCAACTGTTTGAATCCCTGGAAGAATGGAACGACTACCTCGAGCGCTAACCCGTCCCTGGTGCTCCAGGAACGGCCCCCATAATACGTGGGTTACACAGCGAAGTACCCGAGGGATTTCAGGGGAGTTTCCGGGGTTACTACGCATTCTCTTCCAGTCCCTGCCCGGCCGAATCCTCCACAGGTTTCAGGCCGCTAAATACCCTATTGGGCGAGCCCCCTGAATATCTTCGCATTTGCCTCGTAAGCCCCCATGCCTCACCGGCTTGGACAACTCAGCGCACACCGGCAGTTGTCGGACAACCCCTTAACCGGTGTGGTCCTCCATGAACGGCTGCTTTCAGGCAGGTCGCCGTTCTTTTGGAAGAGCTTCGCTTCGCCTTGCGCGGCAACTTATTGAAGTGCGGTACGGCGTGTCAGCGCGGCGCCTGCGCGCGCCTGACCACGAAATCTCGCCTGATCGAGGCGGCGGAGGGTGCACCCCAGTGGCCGGTCGATTTATACGCAAGCGGTCGCATGACACCAGTCAGCGGCCGCCGCGTGAGGACGGCGCGGCCACGGTCAGCTGGAGAATGAAGCTGGTATTACCGGGCAGGCTGCTTGCCGTGACCGTATAAGAGGCCAACGAACTCGCGACGCTGGGCGTACCGGCGATGACGCCGCTCTTGCTATCGAGCGCCACGCCCGAGGGGAGAGCGGGCGTCACAGCATAGTGTTCGACGGTGCCTGCGACTCTTGGCACCAATGGCGCGAGGGGCGTTCCCACACTTCCTTTCGCCGGGCTGGGGTAAGAGAGATGGTTCGGGGGCTCGGTCACGCTTAGCACCAACGGGAACGAGGCGTGCACGCCGGCGCCACCGGCATGCACCATGTAGGCCCTCGACCCACTGGCCCGCGTCGGGGTACCGGCAATGACTCCACTTTGCTCATCGAGCGAGAGGCCCGGGGGCAAAGGGGGACTGACCGTGTAGTGGCCGATCGTCCAGAACACGGCAGGCGTCAGTGCCACGGGCTCCCCGATCACCGCTGGAAACGGGCTTGACCCGTTGTAGAACAGCACCGGCGGCGCCGACGCAGCCTGCCGGTGCTCGCCATAGGCAACGAGTGCGCACAAGGCGATGAACGCGCCGGTGAGCCGCATCGACCTAGCCCGCACCAAGCTGGCGCAGGCTCCTAGCCAGGCACGCTGTTCCTGAATGGTGCGCGATTCCATATTTGAGTTTCTCCGAGCTTTCAATACGTCGCGATGGATTCCGGGTGACTTCCAGCTGCGAATGGGGAACCGGCAATGGGTGTCAGTGATCCGGTCCCATCGATGCGAAATGCGGCGACGTTTGCCGCGCCGTCATCGGCCACATAGAGAAACTGCGCGTTTTCGATGGTTATCGAATAGGCGTTCGCGCCGGCAAAGACTGGAAATCCCGGAAGCGGCGTAAGCGCACCGGTGGTCGCATCGATACCATAACCCAGCACGTTGGCGCCCGACGTGACATACAGGTGGACGTTATCCGTGGCTATGTTATGGCTCACCGGCAGCGGAAAAGGCGAGCCGCTGAGCGGCGACAATACCCCGGTAGAAATGTCGATGCTGAAGCCCGATATGCTCGGATTCGTAGCGTCGGGGTTTGCCGAGTAGAGAAAGGTGTCCGCCACCGCCAGGCTGAGCGGGTTCCCGCCAGCGGGAAATGGTGATCCAGATACCGGATACAGGGCACCTGGTCCGATCAGAAAGGCCGAAATGTCATCGGAGCCGCCGTTGTTCGCAACGTAAAGGATTTGAGGCCCGAGCTGCAGTATCGATGACGGGCCCTTGCCGGTGGCAAAGGTGCCCGACGAAAATGGCGTCAGTGCTCCCGTACCATCGATGCCGTAGGCAGAGACGGTGTCAGTCCCTGCGTTCGCAACGTACAGAACTCCCCCGTCAGTTTCCAGCGCCCTGGGAGCGGTCCCTGCGGGAAACGGCGAGCCTGGCACGGGCATCAACGCGCCAGTTACGAAGTTGACAGCGAAGGCCGAGATGTCGTTGCTCACCTCGTTAGCCACGAATACAAATGTCCTCTCCGGGGTTTCGGCGATCGCGTGGGGCGACATGCCCGTCTTGACCGGCGTACCGACGGCTGCGAGCGCACCGCTGCTAGCATCGACGGTGTAGGCGGAGACCGTGTTGTCCCCAGCATTGGCGACATAGGCGAACTGCGAGCACCCCACCTCAATGTCTGTGACATTTGTGGCCTGTAAGTTGTCTGGGTAGCGCAACAGGCAAAATTGATAGGGTGAGGGTTGTTGCGATATCCGTGCAACTAACCATTTGCCAACAGTGGGAGGACTTTCAATAGCGGTGAAAGGCCCGTTAGAAGTGATCTGCAGCGGAAGGCCCACGTCATGCCCTCCGTGTCCGGGATGCCCTGGTCCGCCGCCGGTGCCGGGGTCGGCAATTTGAATTACCAAGCCGGAGCCCTGCAGCCCCGAGACCGTGCCTGCTACCGTGTAAGTGGCAGGTGGTGGTGGCGGTGGTGGGCCCGAGTCACCGCCGCCCCCGCCCCCGCACCCGACCATGAGCAGAGCCAGAACCGTCATCGATCCAATTGAGCGCAACATGATGATCCCCTTGTGGTGGTGTGCCGATGGCGGTCATTTGTCGCTCAAAGCACCTGGGCGTGCATGACGCCTGGGTGAAGAAGGTTCCTGCTTTCGTGAAGATTCAGGATGGACGTCGGACATCGTGACCGAGGACGCCGCAAACCATGGCCGGACTGACTCGAACCTGGCTCATCGCCTCCAGCGCTTCACAACCTGCAGGCTGACTTGCCTACCCAGCAGGCTGGCATCGGCCGGGTCGTAACCCAGGGCGCCGGAACCCAGGCTGCCCGTAGGTATTTCATACTGGTTGACGAAGGGTGGGCGCTCATCGAGCGCGTTGTTTATCCCGAGATTGACTTGCGTGTTGGCGAGCCAGCCCGAGCCGCCGTCGACCCGGTAGCCAATATTGATGTCGACCGTCGTCCAGGAATCGACCCGTCGCGCCGGGGCGGAAGTGATATCCCGATAGGCGCCGGTGTAGTTCACGGTGCCCTGAACCGTCCAGCCGCGCAGCGACCACGATAGGTTCCCGACCAGCCGCAGGCTCGCCGGGTTGCCCACGGTATCCACCAGGTCAGAGACCGGCGCCGTAGGGGTGACCTGCTGCCTCTGGTCAATGGTATAGGTGCCGTTGAGGTTGGAACCGAGGTTTCCCTAAGCCGTAGCTCGAAAATAGTCCAGCGACACGTCCACGCCGCGGGTCTTGATGCTGGCAAGATTGCGAAACCGACCGTCGATAATGACCGCGATCGGCTGGTTGCAACTCCCACCGTAATGCGGCGGCTTGGTGCACACGGCACTGATCTGGGCCAGTGTGGGGTCGCGCGTGATCGATCAGCGATGCCAGTGCGGTCTCCTGCGTGAGGAATAACACAGGGTCAGGCTAGGGCTGCTGGATCCTGCCTTCGTAGTCGATGTCAAAGTACGTCAGCGTCAATGAGAGGTTCGGGATGGAAGGCGGGGTCAGGTCCATACCCGCATTCCATGTATGCGCAGTCTCGGGCTTGAGATCCCGCTGCGGGCCGTAGAGCAGGAGCGCCCGTGAGTGCCTGCTAGGAGCACGCGGGTCGACGATGTCCCTGATCTCGGAATCGCCAATCTGGTCGGGATTGCTATAGAAGAACGGCGGTGCAAGGAACGAGGTTCCCCAGTTGCCACGCAGTTTCACAAGAGCTGACGGCCGCCAGATGAAGCCCACCTTCGGAGGCAGAAGGTGCTATCGCTCACCCACGCTGCGACCTTTTTTCAATGCACAGCGGCCGGCTTTGCGCGCCTCGGCACGGCCCCCTGTCGGCGGAGCGCTTCCAGCTCGCTGCGCTGCGCGTCCACATATCGCCGCACGTCGGCGGCGATGGCCCGAAACCGCGTGTCTCCGTGCAGCGGCAGCCACAAGGGATCGTAATTAATGGTGTACCACCAATACGCGTAGAATCCTGAACGGAAAGACTTCGCCAGCTCGACAAGTGCTTCGTCCCGCTTGCCATCAAGCAGCAGAATCCCAGCGCGCACGCGGTGTGAATCGCCCAGATACTTGGCCTCGTTGGCGTCATTCCACGATGACACGGCGCGCCGCAGCGCCGCCGCCTGCTCGCTTTGGCCAGCCGCGGCCAGGAGTTGCGAAAGATAGACGGCGTCGCGAAAGGTACACACATCCATATGAGCTGCCGGAGCGTCGCCGAAATAGTATTTCGATTTAATGAAATCAATCGCGCGGTTCAGTTCTCCCGTCTTCAACGCGTAGTCGCGCAGCGCTTCGCCCTGCCAAAAATCGCAAACTTCATCATCCATGCTGTCACTGGCCCAAACGGCCTCATCGTATGCCGAGAGACCCGCGCGCCGCCAGTCACCTTCATGCATGGCGAGCAGCCCCGCTTCACTGGGGCGTGGCGGCAGTCCGGCGACCACAGCGCGTGCCGCCTCCGCATCGTCCAGGTCGAGATATATCGCCAACGCATGACGAAGCAACAATGTATTGTTAGGGTCAAGTGCGATGGCATGCTCGATAATCTGGAGAGCTTCCGCCAGCTTGCCGTCGATCAGCCAGCGGTACTGTGCGTAGCGATGCAGCGCCGGAACGAAGCTCGGATCGAGCTCCAGCACCTGCAGCGTTTTTTGATGAGCAACCTTGACGCCGCTCTCTAAAAAACTAAATTCGGAATCCGTCTGGCGTGGACTGGGTGACAACGGATCGACCCACAAGGCGCGCCTGAGAACGCTCTTGGCTTCCTCGGGCCGGTTCAACTGGTCATAGAGAAACCCGGCGTACGCCTCTAGTCCGCGCCCGTTGCTGGGATCCAGCGCGGCGCCCTGGCGAAAGTCGAGCTCGCGCGCAGCGACCAGCGGGTTATCCGCAGTTGCGCTCGCATCGTACGGCTCATCTGCCCACATGGCGCGCGCAAAGTACGCGGCGCCCAACTTGGAATCCAATTCAAGAGACCGATCGATCAAATGACGATTGCGCTCCCTGGCGAGTCGCATATTTTCGCGGCGTTTATCGGCCGCTTGCATCTTTGCGTCGTACAGTGAAGCGTAGGCGGGCGCGAAAGTGGGATCCAAGGCAATCGCTTTCTCGAAATACGGCATCGCGGCTTCCGACTCGGCAACGGTGAAGCGTCCCAGCAAGGCACGCCCGCGCAGGAAGGCAAGATAAGCTTCCAAATTGGTACTTCGGGCACCGGCCGGGGGTTTGGGTGCGCCCGCTCCGAGTCGCACCGACAGAGCCTCCGCGATTTGGTCGGCGATCTCATCCTCGATACTGAAGATGTCGTGCAAGCCGCGATCGAAATGGGCCGACCAGATCAGAGTACCTGCGGCCGAATCCACCAGGTGTACGGCCACCCTCAACCGATCTGCCTCGCGTTGCACGCTGCCGCCGATCAGATATCCGGAATTGAGTCGCCGGCCAATCTCGCTCGAATCGATGTTCTTAGTTGGCAGTGCGAATGAGGAATTGCGCGCGATGACGGACAGCCCCTCGATACCCGACAGGCGGTTGAGAATCATCTCCGGCAAACCCTGTGCCAGATAGGCGTCGGCTGCATCTGCGCTGATATTGTCGAACGGCAGGACGGCCACCGTGCGTGCGCGCGCGCTGACTGCCCCTGGTGCGCGCAGCGGGTTCTCGAGCGGCGGTTGAGCACCGCTGGAGCGCGTTCTATCTATCGTGCGGATACCTAGCGCGGCTGCGAATACGACCGCTAAAAAAACGGACAACGCGGGCCACCAGTTCCGCCGCGGCCCGGCCATGGCTGCTCGATGCTCGGTTGCTACCGGGTCTCCAGTCGCTGATGCATCGGGTTGCGTGACGATCACCGGCGCGGATGACACACCCTCGACCGGCGCCGCCGGACGTACGGCGGGCGCCACGGCCGCAACCAGCCGGTAACCGCGGCCTCGCACCCCGGCGATGTAGCGCGGCTCTTTTGCATTATCTCCCAGCGCTACGCGCAGCAAGTTGACCCGCTTGGATACTGTCTCCGGGGTCACGATCTGTCCGGGCCATACCCGCGCCATGAGCAGGTCGTTGCTGAGTAAGTTAGGCGCGACTCGTACCAGTGCCATGAGCAGGTCAAATGACAGAATGGGCAGGGGGATCTCGATGCCCGCTCGCGTGACGCGCTGCTGCCCGACTTCGACGCGCAGGTCGTCGACTTGAAACACCTCGCTGTCAATGCCGTGCATTTCGTTTGGCATGCGGGTCATCGGTCTGATACGACGATCTCAAGTCTCGTCACCGCAGACTCTGTGTTGATCGATCACAAGTTTCGATGAGAAATTCGAGGCCCGCCGCCGCATCGAAAATGAGTGAGTCGGTAGTCCCGGCAGCGCTTCGCTTAGCTTAATGCAAAGGTATTCGAGCCGCTTTTTTCATCGCGCAGAATTCGGCAGAGTAAGCCTTCAGCCATGTCGTCCCCCGCAAACATCGATCGCGTTCGATTCCACCACCGCTCCGGGCAAGCGGTCAGTGCCTGTTATACCGGAAGGGCGGCTTGCGACCCTCTCCTCGACCCTACCGCGACCCGCAGCTGCCCCAGTACCCTTTCCATGACCGCACCGTGCGTGTCACCCGCTGTGGTCGGATCTGCATCGGAAAGCGGAAAATTAACCTCAGCCAGGTCTTCTCCGGTCAACTCGTCGGGATCCGCGAGGTCGAGGAAAAAATCTGGCTTGTCAGCTTCCTGGATTTTGACTTAGGTTACTTCGACGAGAAGGAGGGACGGGTTGAACCAGGCCCTAATCCCTTCGAGGCAAAAGTGTTAACGATGCCCCCGGTATGACCTGTAAAGGATGTGCCCGGTACAGACCCCGTATGAAAGTGGCGTCCCCACGGGGATTCGAACCCCGGTTCTCACCGTGAAAGGGTGGTGTCCTAGGCCTCTAGACGATGGGGACGCAGCCTGAAATCGACAATTCGCACGCGATCGACTAAAACTGGTGGAGCCAGGCGGGATCGAACCGCCGACCTCTTGCATGCCATGCAAGCGCTCTCCCAGCTGAGCTATGGCCCCACATGGAGGCGCGGGAAGTTACCCTAAGGGGCCCGGTCCGTCAAGAAAACGGCCCAAAAAGGCGGTCGGCGCCACCGGAACTGCCGGGATGGCAGGTCCATCGCCACCGCCCCAGGCGAAAATCGTCGAACTCAATCTGACCCCACTTTGGGCGCATTTCGGCTTTGCCCGGGCCTCTCTGCTTGGCCGACTGATCCGTCTCTCTATTTATCCACGAGACGTCTTATCCACGAGACGTCGCCCACCAGACGCGATTGTGTTTCGCCACGTGCAGAGGCTCAGCACTGCGAGCTCCACAACTTTTTCCTTCGATGCGTCGCCCGCTGCAGCTCCAATCGAACTGCTCGCGCGTCTCGATGCTCGACATCGAGGCTGATCACATTGAGGTTGCGCGTCGACGCTCCTCGCCGCCAAACACTTCGCACTCGCAATGGCTTTTAACAGTTCGCGGAACTCGGCAATTCGCGCTGACAATTTGCCATATTGCATGCAAGCACAAAAGTACCATTCTCGTGTGTGATCTTCGTCACACGCGCTGATCAATTTGGTCGCGACCAAGCGACACTTTGCGCCGATCTTTCATTTCCCATAAAACACGTCCCTTGTGCTCGCACCTCGCTCAAGGGAAATTCATGATCCAATCGACCCGCTTCTTCGCCGCGCTGGCGTTCCTCGCCTGCATATTTCTCGCGGCATGTGGCGGAAGTTCGACTGCAATGACCGGCACCACGGCGGCGCCAACCGGCATCGGTGCGGGCTCGAGCACGGTAACCAGCACCAGCACGAGTTCCACCTACAGCATCTCCGGGGTGGTGTCGGGAATCAGCGACGTCTCCGTCATGCTGAGCGGCGCGGCGTCAAATAAGAGCAGCACCGATTCGGGCGGCAACTTCGGATTTGCAAAGCTTGCCCCGGGGCACTACACGATATCGCCGAGCAAGACAGGATACGTACTCAGTCCGGTAAGCTTGGCCGAAACGGTCACCTCGGCATCGTTGACCGACGCGAATTTCGCTGCGACAGCGAGCAGCGCGGCGACGTACACCATTTCCGGAACCGTGAACGGCAGCGTCGCGGCGGGCGTGATCGTCACCTTGAACGGATCCAATGTGGGATCGGCGGTCACTGACCTTAGCGGCAACTACACGTTTGCCGGTTTGGTCAGCGGGACCTATACGGTCAGTGCGTCGCTCGACGGCTACTCTTTCACCAGCCCGCTCATTGTCAGCTTGGACAACGTTGATTCGGTGTCGAACAATTTCACATCGACCACCACGGCCACCGGAGGCAGCCTCGCCTTCATTCAGGTGAATCCATTGCCTGAGGCGACGGTTGGCGCCGCCTATTCCAGCAGTGTTGTCGAGGGCATTTCGGGCGGAACTGCGCCTTATCACTATCAGTCCGATACGTTGGCCACCGGCACCCCGCCGCAGGGCATGATCGTCAATCCGAATGGCAATCTGACGGGTACGCCGACCATCGCCGGCCAATACAACTTCAGCGTGTGCACAACGGACTCCGCTGGTGAAAAGTCTCCATGTGAAGCCACGTCGATCACCGTAGTCGCCGCACCGACGGGTCAACCGACGCCCGCCCCGACGGCAATTCTGGCGGCAAGCCCGTCCAAGATTGTCTCCGGCTCCACCTCGGAGCTCGAATGGGTGAGCAAGAATGCCACGGCATGCACCGCCGGCGGCGGCTGGGCAGGAACCAAGGCGACCAGTGGAAAGGCGAGCATAGCGCCCAAGAGCACCACGACCTTCACGCTGACTTGCAGCGGTGCGGGCGGCAGCGCTCTCGGAACTGCGGTGATCACCGTCACGCCGGCACCGACGCCGCAGAGGCCCGCCGTTACCTTGACGGCGACTTCCACCACCATACCGTCGGGCAGCACCTCCACGCTCAAGTGGTCGAGCAAGAACGTAACTTCCTGCGCTCGCAGCGGCGGCTGGACCGGCGCGGAGGCGGCCAGCGGTTCGCTGGTCGTTTCGCCGATGAGTACTACGACCTACATTCTGGCCTGCACGAATTCGGCGGGTACCGCACAATCCGCAACCAAGATCACCGTCAACGCATCGGCGGCGCCGCCGCCGCCGACGGCGACGTTGAAGGCCGGCGCCGCGTCGATCTCGTCGGGCGGTTCCACCACTTTGACCTGGTCGAGCACGAACGCTTCTTCGTGCACGGCGAGCGGCGGCTGGACCGGTACCGAAGGCGTCAGCGGTACGAAGAGCGTGTCTCCGGCGGCCACGACGACCTACACCATCGACTGCACCGGCTCCGGCGGGAAAGCCTTGGCATCGGCCACTGTGACGGTCAATGGGTCCGGGACGCCTCCGGCAGCGGGGACCTCTTGGGTCTATTACAACGGCCTGTTCGACTGGCCCGGCGACTACTCATTCATGGCCAAGGCGGATTACAACGACAAAACTGGTGCGCCGATGAGCGGCAAAGAGGACGTCAAGGTCACCCTGCACGCCGCCTACGGCGGCTGGCTGCCGTACGCTCAAAACTGGAGCTTCAATTCGGCGCCGTACAAGAAATTGACCTTCGCGCTCAAGCCGACGGTGGCGAATCAGCAGTGGACCGTCTATTTCGTGAGGGTCGGGGACATACCCGTCGGCATTTCCGTCGACGTGACGCAATTTGGTCCTGCGCCGGTAGTCGGGCAATGGCATACCTATACGGTGCCCCTCGTGGACCTCGGCGTCCTTGGTACCACCATCTACAAGTTCGCAATCCAGGATAAAACCGGGTTGTCGAACAACACTTGGTATGTGGACAACGTAGGTTTCGTGCCCTAGGCGCAAGGACGGCGGATTACGGTGGACCGGCGTCCGCCACGAAAGCCACGTCGTCGACGTAGAAAACATTGCTCGCAAGCCCGGTCTGGTCCTGAATGGCGAACTTGTAGATTTTCGTCTTCGCGACCCCGATGTCGGCCAGGGGGATGGTGTACACGTTCCACTTCCCCGCCACCGGTGCCGGGCCGTATTTGAACGGATCGACGCCCTTACCCACCGGCTTATCGCCCACCAGCATGAAGTAAACCTGAGCCGTTTGATTCGCGACGGTGGGTTTGAGCGCGAAGCGCAGATAATTGTAAGGCGTGGTGTCGAACACCCAATTCGTCGCAAACGGCTGCCAACCGCCCCAAGGCGAGGTCACCGTAACCTTCACATCGTACTTTCCGCTCAGCGGCACTCCACTCGTATCCCGGTAGTCCGGCACCGCGACGAAGGAATAGTCGCCGGGCCACGCGAACACGCCATCGTGATAAACCCAAAAAGTTGCGGAGCCGCCGCTGTTGTCGGCCATCGCCGTACTCATGACCATCGCGAACGCGGCTGCACGCCAGGACCAGATTTTCATACTATGCACTCCACGCCGCCGCAGCCTTGCTGAGGCGCGTCAGGGTTTGTTCTCTGCCCAGAATGGCCAACGTAGCGTCGATGGGCGGCGATACGGTGCCTCCACAGACTGCAAGACGAAGGGGCTGCGCGAGCTTGCCGAGCGGCAGGCTTTTTCGTGCCGCAAGGTCGCTCACCAGCCCGTGAATGGCGGGTGCCGTCCAGTCCCCTAGAGCGCTCAACTCCGCCGATGCCGTTGCGAGCAGCGACGCTATCTCCCCATTCACGTGTTTGCGGACGGCCTTCTCGTCATAGGACTGGGGCGGCCGGAAGAAAAACACGCTGTTGGCAGCCATCTCCTTGAGGGTCTTGGCGCGCTCGCGCTGCGCGATCACGATTTGCTCGAGCTGCGCGTCGTCATGCGCGTCGATTCCATCCCGCTCCAGATGCCAGCGCAGCGGTGCAACGAGCCGCGCCGCGGGCGCACGCATCATGTGCTGCTGATTGAGCCACGCGAGCTTCTCCCCGTTGAAGGCTGAAGCTGATTTGTTGACATCCGCTATGTCGAACAAGCGAACCATTTCCTCGACGGAAAAAATCTCCTGGTCGCCGTGCGACCATCCCAGGCGCACCAGGTAATTGAGTAGGGCTTCCGGCAGAAACCCCTCGTCGCGGTAGTGAAGCACGCTGACGGCACCATGCCGCTTGGACAATTTTGCGCCGTCGGAGCCCAAAATCATTGGCAGATGCGCATACACGGGAACGCTCGCTCCCAAGGCGCGCAACATGTTCATCTGGCGCGGTGTGTTGTTCAAATGATCGTCGCCGCGAATCACGTGCGTGATGCCCATATCCATATCGTCGACCACGACGCAAAAATTGTAGGTCGGGGATCCGTCGGAGCGGGCAATGATGAGATCATCCATCTCGGAATTCTGGAACACCACCCGTCCGTGGACGGCATCCTCCACGACCACTTGGCCTTCCAGAGGATTCTTGAATCGGATGACGGGAGGGACTCCTTCCCGCGCATCGCTTCGATCGCGCCAGCGCCCGTCGTATCGAGGCTTCTCACCGCGCGCCGTCTGCTCCGCCCGCAGTTGTTCCAGTTCGTCCTTCGTGCAGTAACACCGGTAAGCGCTGCCCTGTGCCAGCATGACGTCGATGACTTCCTTGTAGCGATCGAAGCGCTTGGTTTGAAAGAACGGGCCCTCGTCATAATCGAGACCCGCCCACTCGAGACCGTCGAGGATCTGCCGGATGGCTTCATCGGTGGAGCGCTCGAGATCGGTATCCTCGATGCGCAGAACGAATGTTCCCGAGTGCCGCCGTGCATAAAGCCAGGAAAAAAGCGCGGTTCGCAGGCCGCCGATATGCAGAAAGCCGGTTGGGCTGGGTGCAAAACGCGTACGCGTGCTCATATGAATGCAATTCCGATATGGTCGACCGCGAAGTCTAGCAGACCGTACCGGGAGAGCGCGGACGGGCGCCGCTGCCGTTCCGGTTATTTTTTGCTACACTGGCCGAGTCGCCGGATTCGACCAATGCTTGGGCGGTTAGCTCAGCGGTAGAGCACTGCTTTCACACGGCAGGGGTCACAGGTTCAATCCCTGTACCGCCCACCATCACGTTCGGACGAGGCACCCCTATGGCGTACCCCCATGACAAGCTTAAGCGCAATATGGGGGAAATACGGCGATTTTTGACCTTTGCCATCGTCGGTGTCATCGGGTTCGTGGTCGATGCTTCCGTGCTCTACCTCGGAATTTTCTTGGGCCTCGGATTGCGCTGGGGGCGCGTGTTCTCCTATCTCGCCGCCGTAACGACCACGTGGGCGCTCAATCGGATATTCACGTTCAACACGCCGTCGCATCGTGGACTGTGGTCGGAGTGGGCGCACTTTTCAGTCTCTCAACTGGGGGGAGCGGCCGCGAATCTGGGGGTCTACTACGTGCTCATCCGCATCAGCGCGTTGGTGGCGACCCATCCGGTCCTCGGGGTCGCCGCGGGCTCGCTATCGGGCTTGACCATAAACTACGTGGTTGCCCGAGTGTTTGTGTTCGGCCGCGGAATTCGATACAAACGTAGCTCCGAGTCCACCGTTTCGGATGACTACCATTCCTAACCGTTCCGCAGGAGCACCAAAGATCGTAGATTCGGAACATCCCGTGACCTGGGCGTCGACCGCGGCTTTCGTCGTGCTGGTCATCGCATTCATCTGGCCGGCTCTCTACAACGGGCAGCCTTTCTTTTTTCCGGATACGACAACCTACATCAGGGGAGCGGACGCGGGAATTCAGGCAGCGTTCGGGCACAAGTCTGTGTGGTCGGTTCCGCCCGACGCAAAAAAGAGCCTCAGCTCGATCGACGACAAGACGGTTCTAACCGGGCGATCGCCGTACTACGGTGGGCTGCTCTACCTGGGGGACATAACGCGCGGGTTTTGGCTGACGGTCATTGTGCAGGCTTGCGCCGTATTGGGCGCCATCGGCCTTGCACTCCGAGCGGCGCGAGTGCCCATGTGGCCGCACGGTCGCGTCATTGCCGCTTGCATAGCCGTCGCCACGACGGCACCGTTCTTTGTCAGCTTATTGATGCCGGATGTTTTCGCGGGCGTCGCAATCCTGGCGGCCGCGGTGCTGCTTTCGGTTCGACAGCGACTACCATCCCGGGATTACCTGCTGTCGTTGGTTCTTCTCATCGCGGCGAGCGCCTTTCACGATTCGCACGTTCTGATCCTATTCGTCCTGCTGGGTGCTGCGGCTGTCTATGCCGTCGTGAGACGCTCGTGGGCAAATTGGATCGGCCTCTCGATCATCCTGCTTGCTCTCGTGATCGGAATCTTGGCCCAGTCGGTATTTTTCGCCGCGGTCCGGCATGTCGTCGGCGCTGCGCCGCTGCGGCCGCCGTTCTTGATGGCGCGAACGATCGAAGACGGTCCCGGATATCGCTATATCCGTGCCACCTGTCCCTCCAATGGGTTCAAGGTATGCGAGTTCGCGGATCGTCTGCCCTTGATGGCGGACGACTTCCTGTGGAAATCGGGACCCGACGGGGTATTCGCCGCGGCATCGCCGGAAAAGCGTCGTGAACTGTCGAATGAACAGGTGCGCTTCTTGCTTGCCGTCATTCGATACGACCCTTGGGGTCAGCTGGCGGCGTCCATGAAGGACGCGGCGATGCAACTCACCGAGCTTGGCTTGACGGAATTCCAGTACACCGATCTCGAGAAAGAAGGTTTTGCGGGCAAGATCCCGGGCGCGCATCTCAAAACGCTGCGGGAGAGTGCCGCCTACCGCGGCACGATGCCGTTGCGCTACCTCGAGGGATGGATTCAGGGCTGCGTCGTGATCGCTTTATTCGTCGTGGCGGCGATGCTGCTGCGGCGTATCCCTCGAACACCACCCGGCTCACCAACCGTCCCGATCATCATCTGGACCGTGATCGGGATTCTCGTCAACGCCGCGGTTTGCGGGATCCTTTCCGGGCCGCACGATCGCTATGCGGCTCGAGTCGCTTGGCTCCTGCCATTCGCGGCGCTCTTGATTGCCGAGTCCCTGCTGTCGAAGGCCGGGAGGCCTAACGTCGAGACTGCGCAAACTCCCGCGGCTTGATCGAACTGAAGCGGACCGGAAAGGACAGGTACGCCAACCGCCGGGTCTCTGCTCGGCCCCGACTCACGGTATCGAGAATGAGGCCGCAGGCGAAGCTCAAAAAGCTCAAGATGACGATGGCAGCCGCCAGTAAAGCCGTGGGAAACCGCGGCACGAGGCCGGTGTGCGTGAACTCGACGATGACGGGCACGCCCAATGCCAGCGAGATCAATACCAGAACGAGCGAAACCACCGAGAAGAAAGCCAGCGGTTTTTCCTCTTTGACCAACACGGCGATGGTGCGCAGAATGCGGAAACCGTCTTTGTAGGTGCTCAATTTGCTGGCGGAGCCCGCGGGACGCTCGCGATAGTCCGTATTCATCTCGCCGATCGGCATCCGCAGCTGCAGCGCGTGCACCGATAACTCCGTTTCGATCTCGAAGCCCGTCGTCAGCGCGGGAAAGCTCTTGACGAAGCGCCGCGAGAAGACCCGGTATCCGGACAACAAATCGGAGATGCGATTTCCAAAAAACGCCGCGACCAGCCCGGTGAGCAGCCGATTGCCGAGAACATGACCCCGGCGGTAAGCCGCCTCGATGGTGGATCGGCGGGTCCCGTTGACCATGTCCAGGGTGTTTTTTAGCAGCAGGTCGACGAGTTCGGGGCCTGCGCTCGCATCATAGGTATCGTCGCCGTCCACCAAAACGAAGACATCCGCCTCGACGTCGGCGAACATCCGCCGCACAACGTTGCCTTTGCCGCGAATGGGTTCTACTCGCACGACGGCACCGGCCGCGCGTGCAATATTCACCGTGTCGTCCGTGGATCCATTGTCGTACACGAATATCCAGGCCGTCGGCAGATGGGCCTTGAAGTCCGCGACGACCTTGGCAATGGCGGCGGCCTCGTTCAAACACGGTATCAGGACCGCGATGCTGGGCTGCGAAGTCTGGCTCTCAGGGACGGAATCCAGGGATGACACTGCGTTCATTGGGGTCTTAACCTTGCGGAAATGTTGACAAAAAATCTCCGCCGCAGGGTACCACGGGCTCCCACGGCGGCATGTGAAGTGGCTCAAATCGGCACGAGATGCTAGACTTTTCAGTTAGGGTCGCGACACCGCTCCCTTGACCATTTCACCCATAAAATCAATAGGTTGAGGTCTGCTCATCGTGCATGCCCAGGAGCCTTCCGACGGCTCGTCTGTAAGCGTCATCGTCCCGACCTTTCGTGAGGTGGAAAACATTCCCCACTTGATCGCGCGGCTGCAAGCCGTCCGCGATGCCGCCGGTCTCGATCTCGAACTGCTGCTGATGGACGATGACAGCAGGGACGGAATCGAGGCATTGACCCAGTCGCTGGCCCTCGACTGGGTGACTCTGGTGATCCGGAAGCAGGACCGCGGCCTCTCCAGGGCCGTCCTGGAAGGCCTGAAGCGCAGTGAGCGGGACTTCGTGGTGGTCATGGATGCCGACCTCAGTCATCCGCCGGAAAAGATTCCCGAACTGCTGGCGGCGGTGCGAAATGGCGCGGAGGTGGCCGTAGGCTCGCGCTTCACCGAGGGCGGATCGACGGCGGACGACTGGGGACCATTTCGCTGGCTGAACAGTCGCGTGGCGACGCTGCTCGCAATGCCGCTCACCACCATCAACGACCCGATGAGCGGGTTTTTCGCGATGCGGCGCACCACCCTCAATGCCGGGCGCGAGTTCGATCCCATCGGCTACAAGATACTTCTGGAAATCATCGTGAAGTGCCGCTGCCGCTACGTGACCGAAGTGCCCATTCATTTCGACAACCGGCAATTGGGGCGCAGCAAACTCTCGCTTCGCGAGCAGCTCAGATATTTTCGTCATCTCCGCCGGCTATATACCTTTCGCTACGGCAACTGGTCGCACCTGGCCCAGTTCTTAGGAGTAGGGGCCTCGGGCCTGGTCGTCAATCTCGTGGTGCTCACGCTGCTGCTGCACTCAGGGCTGTTCGAAAAGCCGGCGGTGGCGGTTGCCATCGTCGTCTCGATGATCTGGAATTTCGCGCTGAACCGCCGCTTCAGCTTCTCCTATGCCCGCGATCGATCGATTCTGCGGCAATTCTGCGGATTCATCGCCGCCTGTTCCGTGGGCGCCGTGGTCAACTACGCGACGACCACGAGCCTCTGGCCGCTGGTGCCGTACAAGCAACTGGCCGCGAGCATCGGCGTCCTGGCGGGCACCCTGTTCAACTTCGTGGCGAGCCGATTCCTCGTGTTTCGCACCCAGCATGTCAAGAAATAGCCCCCCTTTCGTGGTACCGTGACGGGCTAACCAGGAGATGTTCTTGAACCAATTCAAACCCAGTCAGACATCCGCACGGACGATCGCCCAGTCCGGCGACGACCCAATGATGGACTTTCGCGCCCGCCTGGTTCATCAGCAGGCGGAAGCCGCAGAACGCCGCCGCCTCGATTTGGCCGAGCAATCCTCTCGATTGAAGACCGCGGAAGAGCGAATCCGGATCTGGGAGCGCATCCACGAGGTGGTCCTGCCGCGCGACACCGCGCACAACCTCGTGGAGATCATCGCTGCGAACACCGGACTGACGGAAGCTGACGTTCGCGAGGAGCAGCAGCGACGCGCCGCGGTGCGGGCCGCCGCAGCCGGCTAGATGTCCCAGGTCGGATCGGAAACGCCCAGGGAGGCGTCGATGATCCCGGCTTCGCCCAGTCGGGCGATCACCTGCGAAGCGGCATCCTCCGGCGACAGCACCGCCGTGTCCAAATGGACCTCCGGTGCCTCAGGAGGTTCGTAGGGTGAATCGATACCCGTGAAATTCTTCAACTCGCCGCGACGAGCCTTCTTGTAGAGACCCTTGACGTCGCGCGCTTCGGCGGCTGCCAGCGATGTGTCGACGTGGACCTCGAAGAACTCGCCCGGTTCAACCAGCGCACGAGCCATTCGCCGTTCCGAACGGAAGGGCGAGATGAACGAAACCAGGACGATGAGTCCCGCGTCGACCATCAGCTTCGCGACTTCGGCAACGCGGCGAATATTCTCGACCCGGTCCTCGTTCGTGAACCCCAGGTCCTTGTTGAGCCCGTGGCGGACATTGTCGCCGTCCAACAGATAGGTCTGGCGTCCGTCGGCATGCAGCCGCTTCTCGACCAGATTGGCAATCGTGGACTTACCCGCGCCCGACAATCCCGTGAACCACAAGATGCACGGCTTTTGATGGCTCAACAGCGCACGTGCCCGCTTGTTGACGTCGAGCGCCTGCCAATGCACGTTCTGCGAACGGCGCAGCGCAAAGTGCAGCAACCCGGCGCCGACAGTGTTGTTCGTCAATCGATCGATCAGGATGAAACCGCCCAAGACCCTGCTGACCTGGTAGGGTTCGAAGGCCACGGCGCTGCTGAGTTCGAGCCCGCAGACGCCGATGTCGTTGAGGTCGAGTTTTTTCGCCGCCAGATGTTCCAGGGTGTTGACGTTGACGCGGTACTTGATCGGCGCGACGGTTGCGATGACGGTTTTGGTGCCCATCTTCAACAGGTACGCCCTGCCCTGCAGCAGCGGTTCGTCGTGCATCCAGACGACGGTGGCCTCGAACTGATTGGCGACGGCCAGCGGTGCTTCGGCCGCGCACAGCACGTCGCCGCGGCTCACATCGATTTCCTCCGTCAGCGTGAGCGTCACGGACTGCGCCGCCCCCGCCTCCGCCACGTCGGTCCCTCCCACCAGGATGCGGGCGACGGTGCTGTGACGGCCCGACGGCAGCACACGAACGGCGTCGCCGGTGCGGACCTTGCCGCTTGCGATCATTCCGGCAAACCCGCGAAATTCGGGGTTGGGCCGATTCACCCACTGCACCGGCAAGCGGAAGGCCGGCGGCGAACCGGCGACCGCGGACTCGTCCTCCAGCGACACGGTCTCCAAATGTTCGAGGAGGCTCGGGCCGCGATACCACGGCGTGCGCTCGCTGCGCGCGACGATGTTGTCGCCGGCCACCGCGGACACCGGGATGCAGGTGATGGCGTCGACATTGATGCGGCGCGCGAATTCGCGATAATCGCGCTCGATTTCCACGAATGCGGCCTGCGAATAATCGACCAGGTCCATCTTGTTCACCGCCACCACGACTTGACGGATTCCGAGCAACGCCACCAAGTAGCTGTGGCGGCGCGTCTGGGTCAGTACTCCCTTGCGCGCATCGATGAGGATCACGGCGAGGTCCGCGGTGGAGGCGCCCGTGACCATGTTCCGGGTGTACTGCTCATGGCCCGGCGTATCGGCCACGATGAACTTGCGCTTGTCGGTCGAAAAGAAGCGGTAGGCCACATCGATGGTGATGCCCTGTTCGCGTTCCGCGGCGAGACCGTCCACCAGGAGCGCGAAATCCAGCTCTCCGCCGCGAGTGCCGATTCTTTTCGAATCGTCCGCGAGCGCCGCGAGCTGATCCTCGAAGATCATTTTCGATTCGTGCAGCAAGCGCCCGATCAGAGATGATTTGCCGTCGTCAACGGATCCGCAAGTGATGAAGCGAAGCAGGCCCTTGCGCGCATGCCGGGCAAGATACTCCTCGATGTCGCCGGCCGTGGCGGACTCGGACAGCGCCATCAAAAATACCCTTCCTGCTTTTTTCGCTCCATGGACGCGGCCCCGTCATCCACCATCCGGCCCTGGCGCTCGGAACTCTTGGCCAGCAGCATTTCGCGGATCACCGCCGGCAGGGTGTCCGCCGTGCTTTCGTCGGCGCCCGTCAAGGGATAACAGCCCAGGGTGCGAAACCGCACGCTCAAAGTTTCGACGCGGTCGTCGGGCCCCAGCGGCAGGCGATCGTCGTCGACCATCAGCAGGCGGCCGCCGCGGCGCACGACCGGACGCCGTTTCGCCAAGTACAGAGGGACGATGGGCACCTTCTGCACGTGGATGTACTGCCACACATCGAGCTCGGTCCAATTCGACAGCGGAAACACGCGGATGCTTTCGCCCGTGTTCTTGCGCGTGTTGTAGA
>Ga0179592_10000239_pt1 | contig 22228 bp, 16 predicted proteins | sample CZODoug2_1_08_16_FD_148623 | JGI IMG/M metagenome (GOLD analysis project Ga0179592, IMG submission 148623) | Vadose zone soil fungal communities from Angelo Coast Range Reserve, California, USA - CZODoug2_1_08_16fungal (Illumina Assembly) | ecosystem: Environmental > Terrestrial > Soil > Vadose...
ATGTGGGTGCCCATGGTCGCTCGATGCGGCTCGAGGGACTGGATCCAACCAACAGCAACGCCCTGTCTCGCGCGATCGTGGTGCATGGTGCCTGGTACGTGAATGAGGAAATGATCGGCCACTCCGGCATGCTTGGTCGCAGCCAGGGCTGCTTCGCCGTCGCCGACTCCAGCCTGCCCGAAATCACGGCACGGCTTGCGCCAGGCCGCCTGATCTACGCGAACAGTGACAAGGTCCCTGCCTGACTCTCAAATTTTAACGCACTTCAAATAGAAGAGGCCTCGGCCAGGGAGTCATTTTCCCGAGCAGCCGTTTCCGGTCAGGGGTGCGTGTTCGATCCGCAACGTCAGGCTCCGCGGTTGACGAACTCCCAGACCTTGGAGATTACGACCGATCCTTCGCCGACCGCTGATGCCACGCGTTTCACTGAGGCGGCGCGCACATCACCGACCGCGAAGATGCCGGGCTGCGATGTAGCGAATGGCGAGGTCGCAGGACCTTCGCCGGAACCGGTGATAACAAATCCCTTGTCATCGAGTTTCACCAAGCCCGAGAGCCACTCGCTGTTTGGCGCAGCGCCCACCATGACGAAGAGTGCGCGTGACTCGACGATGCGGGTGGCGCCGGTCTTTACGTCGCGAATAGTTACCGCTTCGAGCTGTTCGGCGCCGTGCAACGCGCTCACCTCGGCACCATATTCGATGGTTATGCCGGGATCGGCTTCGAGCCTACTCGAGAGGTAGCGCGACATGGAGGCGGCAAGTGATGCGCCACGGACCAAGACACGTACGCAACGCGCCGAGCGGCTGAGAAACATCGCCGCCTGTCCCGCGGAATTCCCGCCGCCGATGATGACCGCGTCTGCCCCCTTGGAATAGCGCGCCTCCATCTCGGTCGCCGCATAGTAAATGCCGGCGCCTTCGAATTCAGTCAGTCTGGCGATCGGGAGCCGGCGATATTGCACTCCGGTCGCCACCACCACCGCTTTGGCGCGAACGCGCTGGCCGTTATCGAAAGTGGCGCAGAAGCTCGCATCTTCGAGCCTCTCGAGAGCTGCCACCCGCCGCGGCATTGCGAAACGCGTACCGAATTTCATCGCTTGTACCTGGCCGCGCCAGACCAGGTCGGAGCCGGAAATCCCCGTTGGAAAGCCCATATAATTTTCTACACGGCTCGAGGTCCCGGCCTGGCCGCCGATCGCAACATCCTCTACAACCAGCGCGCGCAGACCTTCGGCTCCCGCATACACCGCTGCGGCTACTCCAGCCGGTCCGCCGCCGACAATTAGCACGTCAAATACTTCGTTCTCCCCGAAATCCAGGTTGAGGCCGAGCAGGCGTGCGACCTTGTCGGGGGTAGGATCAGTCACAACGACATCGCGGGCGAAGATCACGCTGGGCACGCCCGGAGCAATGGAGCAGCGACGGGCGAGCTCTACGGCTTCAGGATTTCCCAGTGGCAACGAGACGTACGGAATGTGGTTGCGGCTCGCAAACTCGGCGATGCGGCGCACGTTCCGGTCATCGTCTTCGCCGATCAACCGTAAGCTGCTGATCCGTTCCTCGAGCTGGCGCCGGCGGCGCGCCGAGAACACGGTGATGATAATGTCGGACATCTCTGGAATCTGAGACATCAGGGTCAGTACCGCCTCTCGCGGTACCTCCAATACCCGTGTGTCTCGGACCGCGCGCATCGCTATCGACCAATTGCCGCCGTTCAGCAGGGAGATCTCGCCCAAAAACTGTGTCGGGCCCATGGTGGAGGGCAAATGACGTTCGTCGGTATAGGGGTTCACTAACTCGACTTCACCTTCCTCCACATACACGAAGCGATCCACGAGTTGGCCGGGCCGCGTGAGAAGCGTGCCCGCAGGATAGCGGGCAACAGCACCGGCCTTGCGCAGGGCTTCGACGTGAGCCGGGGCCAGCGGAGTGCGCTGCATCTGATTTAAATCGCCGCCGATTGATTCCATGGTTCTCGTTGTCCTTCATTCGATAACGGGTGGTTTCCGGCACGCTCATGCCATTTGGCAGGGCTACTCAGCTCCAAGCGGCAGATATAGCTGTCTACGCTCGGGATCGCGCGTAGTGTACGACGGCGCTACAAGCGACTGCATCTTGATGTTACCATATGCAAGGCATATGCTAGGTAAGACCATTCAGAGGAATACCTGATGAAGCGCGCGCGAACCGGAAAAAACAAATCAGTGACATCGAAGGCGGCGGCTAGGTCCATGTCCGGTGCCGTCGCAAAGCGAGCGTCGATATTTCGCAATGGCGCCAACCAGGCCGTGCGACTTCCGCAGGAGTTGCGTTTCCCGGCGGACGTCAAAGAAGTCCGGATCCGCAAACAAGGAGACGGGTTGTTCATTACGCCTGTCAAACCTAACTGGGCGTCGTTCTTTGCGCTGCGGGCGGACCCACCAGATGATTTCTTGGAGAACCGTCACGATTCGCCGCCGCAGTCGCGCGACCCATTATGACGGGGTTCATGCTGGATACGGATATCTCCCGCTACATCATCAAGCGCCGACCGGCGACACTGGTAGAGAGATTGGAGAGACACGCCGAAACGCTGAGTGTGTCCGTGATGACCGCCGCGGAGTTACGTTTTAGCGCAGCAAAGGCGGGTCGGCCGAAACTTGCCGAGCTGGTCGAGGCTTATTTGGAACGACTTGCGATTCTCGACTGGACCAACGAAGTTACCAGCCACTATGCGCAGATTCGCTCGGAGTTGGAGCGGTCTGGCAAGCCGATCGGGAATATGGATCTCCTTATTGCGTCACACGCGGTATCACAGCGAATGGTTCTGGTCACGAATAACCTAAAGCATTTTTCGAACGTTCCCGGTCTCACGGTGGAAGTCTGGAGTTGATCAAGGGCGTAAGGGCGCGACTACGCGCGCTGACCCGAGCGTAGACCGTCGGCGTGACACCGGTCCACCGCTTGAAGGCCCGAGCGAAGCTGCGCAGATCCGAAAAACCCAGTTCTTCGGCCACGTCACTCGGGTGATGCCGCTGCTCCAGGAGAGATCGCGCCGCGCGCTTGAGCGCGCGCTCGTTCAGCACGCGAAATGAAGGCGACCGTTCCATTTCCAGCCGCCGTCTCAAGGTGGCCACACCAAGACCGAGCCGCTTGGCCACCGCTGGTTGTGTGAAGACGTTATCCTCAAACGCGTCGACCACCCGCTCACGCACACTGCGGTGCCGTAGGCCGACGCTCTGGTTGTGCTCAATCAGATCAATAATCTTGCGGTAGATCGCTTGGGAGGAGGGGACAGAACCCCAGCGTGCGATCGGAGCTGAACCGGCCTCCAGATCGTAGTCGAGTGCGTACGCGCTGGATTTCCAGCGAATGGGCGCTGCCCAAAACTCCAAGTAACCCCGGGCGCCGGAAAGCCGGGTGCCTTTGATATGCACTTTCCTGAGCCTTCGGTGCAATCCATCGCCGGATATGAGCACGAGCAAGGCGTGCAAAAAAATCAACACGCTCACCATCGCGAATCTCCTCTGCGAGCGGTCCATGCGTGGGGCGTAGGGAAAATCGCGGTCGTCGATGATATAGGCAAGCCGGTCCTTGCGCAGTTCGACACGGTTGTACGCTCCGCCGTGCAGCAGGTTATAGGCGTGAGCCACCGCTTTCATGGCTTCGAGGAGCGTGGCGCAGCTCGATAGATTCGACAGCACCAGGCCGGTGGCGCCGGGCAGGAGGGGGCGAGCCGAGAGGCCCCAGGTTTCGTCGTGGGCGCTGATCGCCAGGCGCTCGAGGATGCGAAAGTAGTCCGCGAGGCTGACGGAAGCCGCGCGTGATCCATCGAGGATGTTTGCCGGAAGGTCGAGCCCACGCAAGATATTCGGGAGCGACATCCCGGACTTCGCGGCGAGCCGCACCAGTGGGCGGATGACCTTCATGGGTACCGCCAAGGCTGAGGCGGGGCGCACATCGCGGCGGTCTGGTTGAAGCACAGTCGTGAGCGAATTTGTCCTACGATCGTGATCGCCCCGGTCATCGACGATCGGCAGCGAACATGTCTAGGATACCTTGTCTGCGCTGAGGGAGTGAGCCATGTGTACCGAAGACAATCCAAGACCATCCGCGAGTACAACGAGACGAACCTCCAGGCTGGTGAGATCGCTGACCGGATTCGTCCTTAGCGCCGCTTTTCTAGGGGCCGCCCCGATCCCTTGTTTCGCGACCTCGCCCGTACTTGAGGGCACCTACACCACCTCGATATCGAACGGTTGGGTACAGGTGGAGCGCTGGCGTGACCCCGGAACGGCCTTTACGCAGGAAACCTTTCCACCGGACGGTCGTGGCAATCAGACCGGGCAACGTGTCACGTTCTTCAACGGCATTGCGACGCCGAATTCCGCGCGCTTTCTGCTGTATTACGCGCCCAGCTGGAATACCAATCCAAAAACCACACCCGTTTTGCTCGTGCACGGCGCCAATCAAGATGCGGATCTCGCTTGGGCCAATCCGAATGACGAAGGCGGCTACGGTTGCGGGCAGGCGAGTTGTCCCACAACCGGGCTCATGCAATCGCTCGTCGCCAGCGGCTTTAAAGTTTTTGCCATCGGGTATCCACACAAGAACGGGGACGGCTACTTTTGGGCTGAGCAAATCGAGGATGCCATCCAGGTCATCAAGTCCCGTACCGGTGCGCTGACCGTCGACGTCGTCTCCTGGTCCAAGGGAGCGTTCAACGCCCGCATGTATGTCTCTTCCGTCAAGCAATCGTGGGGTACGGCCTATCAGAGTGATATCCGTCGCCTGATCATGGCAGGCGGGCCCAACAACGGTATCGATCTGTCGTTCCGCCACGGCTGGAATTTCAGCCTACCGGTCTACCCGGCCTGTGGCGGAACCATTGACGGTCCCACACCCCACGACCAGTTGGTGTGTTACGGCGTTTGGCAAAACGGTCCGCAATGGACGTATTCCTCGGCCTACTTTCCCGGCTCTGCGCAGATGCTCAAGCGCTGGGACTCGGTCTATTCCTTACCCTCCTCTGAACAGGACTGGTACACCACTTACTACGGCGGACTGGGTTTTTACACGCACGGCAATGGCATCGTTGCATACATGGGCCCCTCGTTGGTCGACACGGTGCGCACGGCCGGCACTTCCAGCAGCGTCAAGGTCTACAACCTCTGCGGCAACATGAATAACATTGCTCTGTTGCACAACGAGCATACGGGGCCTTCGGACGGGGTCCTATTCATCGCCAGCTGCAACGATTCGACAGGCATCACCAATTTCGGGGGCTCGGCAGTCATCGCGGTGAATCATCTCGGGTTGGGATGGAACACGCCCGCCGTCAATCAAATCACGGCCTGGCTCAGCGCGCCATGAAACATGACGGAATCTGTCGCTGATCCAAATTTCTGCACGGTAGAAACCACGAGCGGAATCGTACGTGGCTTGGTCAGTTCCGCCATTCGCCGGTTCAAAGGGGTGCCTTATGCCGCATCCACCGCTGGTGCCAATCGATTCAAGCGGCCGCAGCTTGCCAAACCGTGGACCGGCATACGCGACTGCCTCGGATATGGGCCGGTGTCGCCCCAACTCCCCTCTGATATCGGCAACGACTATGCACGCCTCGTACAATTCGACCTCAACGCCGCTGCCGGAGGGATGAGCGAGGACTGCCTGCACTTGAACATTTGGACGCCGGGCACCGGTCCAAGTGAAAAGCGTGCCGTGCTCTTCTCCATCCATGGCGGCGGCTTTGCGATCGGTTCCGGCAATAACTCCCTGTATGACGGGGCAAGGCTCGCCGGTTTCGGCGATGTGGTTGTCGTGACGGTGACGCATCGATTGGCGAGCTTCGGGTATCTCAATCTCGCCGACATCGACCCTGCAGGTGAATGGCGCGATTCGGGAGCCTGCGGCATTTTGGATTTGGTGGCGGCGCTTCAATGGGTGCGCGACAACATTGCGAACTTCGGCGGCGATCCTCGACGGGTCATGATTTTCGGGCAATCCGGCGGCGGCTGGAAGGTGAGCGCGCTGCTCGGGATGGACGCGGCTCGCGGACTGTTTCACCGGGCGGCCGTTCAAAGCGGTTCGTTGCTGAAGCACGTATCGCGCGAGGACAGTGCCCGCGTGAGCGACGCTTTCTGCAAGAAACTGGGTTTGTCGAAGTCGAACCTGAACGATATTTCCAGCATTCCCTGGACGAAATTGCTCGCGGTGCAAACAGAAATCGGCCCCCATGCCTTCGCACCGGTGCTCGATGGTATCAATTTTACGGTCGATCCATTCTCTCCCGCCGCACCGCTGCAGTCCGCCGACATTCCGCTGATCGTGTCGACCACGCTGGATGACGCCGGCCTTTTTTTCGATAACTTTGCATTGACCGAGATGGCGTTGAAAGGCCTGCTCGTTCAGCGCTACGGCATCCAGGCGGATCGCTTGCTCGGTTTGTACCGGGAACACTTCCCCGGCAAGTCGCCTTATTTGTTGCACGCGCAGATGATCACCGATGCGGGTTTCAGACGATTCGCAAATTTGCAGGCCGAGCGCAAAGCGGATCAGGCGCGCGCGCCGGTGTACGCCTATCTCTGGCAGTGGAACAGCCCCGCCTTCGATGCGAAGTTCGGCGCGGCACATGCGATGGACGTCTCGGCCTCATTCCACAATGAACGGGATGCCATTCTCGGCGCCGGTTCTCGGGACGCGCATACCATGTGCAGCACTCTCGCCTCTGCCTGGGTGAATTTCGCCAAGACCGGAAATCCAAACGACCCGAACCTGCCGAATTGGCCGAATTTTGACGCGCAGCGGCGTTCGACGATGATTTTCGGAATCGATACGCGGGTTGAGAATGATCCCTACGCCGAGATCCGCGCGTTCTGGGCCGGCATGCCCGGGCCAGACAGTGTCTTCGGCTAAAAAGGCGAGGAGATCATCCGGAGACGTCCGGATTCTCTCGTGTGCGTTCCGGAGTTCGCTGTCGGCGAGCGACTAAACGCGACAGGATCCAAAGCGCACCCGGCAGTGCGGTGAAGTCGGCTATCAATGCCAGCACGAACGCCGATGCCGACACCACGCCGAACTGGCGCATCGGCGGAAGATCCGAGAGCGTGAGTGCTAGAAAGCCGCTGGTGTTGATGAGCGTCGCGAACAGAATCGGACGACCGGCGGTGAGCATTGCGTGCTTCAGCGCGCCGCTGGTGGTGCCGCTCGAGAGGCCTTCCTGAAGGTGATAGAAAAAATGCACCTGATCGTTCTCGGTCGCTCCCAGCACTGTCGAGCCGATGAGAATGGTGGCAATGTTGAGTGGAATGCCCGCGACCCGCATGACGATGAATACCGACAGAATCGCGAAAAAGGAGGGAATCATCGTCATGAGCCGCGCCGAGGGGCTGCGAAACACGACGAGAAAGGCCATGAAAATAACGCTGGCGGTGATCGCGAAGCTTTGGGTCAGTGTGGGCAGCAAGCGCTCGGTAATGATGCCGGACAACACGCCGTTGCCCGCCATTTGGCCATGCACGGTGCTGAAATTCGCATCACTCGCCTGCGCCTCGTTCCAGGCCTGTAGAATGAATTTGCGCATCGCACCGGAGGGACCGAAGGTCTCGGCGCGTGCGCGAATGCTCAGGCGCACGCTTGACAGATTGGTCACGTCGACGTAGTTGCGCGCACCCGGTTCATTCAGCAGAATCTGCTCGAGGTCGGCGGCGAGCTTCGGCCACGCTTCAGGCGCCGTAGGCAGTTCATCCGTGCCGGTTTGAATGTAACGCGCCCAGCGCAGCACGGTGGTGGGTCCATCGACGGCATTGACCCCCGGGTGCTGTTCGAGCCGCCGTGCCAGCAGATTCACGCTGCGCAGAAATTGTGGATCCAACGCATGGCCGAACTGCGTCTGCAGCCACAAATCTTGCACGTCCAAGCCATTGGTCTGTTCGAATTGGCGGGTGTCTTGCGCCACGGGCTCGCGGGGATTCACATACGTCAGCGCATCCGTCTCGAGCTGCAGCGGCTTGAGCTTGCCGGGAATACCGAAGAGCGAAGCTGCTCCGCACAGCATGATCAGCACGGCGGCGCTAACCAGGAACCAGCGGTAGCGATGCGTCGCCGGCACCAGAACATCAACGAATCTTGCGAACCACTTGTCGTCCGCCGCCGCGGCCGCTCGTCGCGGGGCACGCAACAGCGACTGCAGCGCGGGAAACAACGTGAAGCAACCCACCCACGCGGCGATCAATCCACAGGCGGTCCACAATCCCATTTCGCGCACGGGGCGGATGTCGGACACAGCGAGCGCCGCAAATCCGACTGCGGTGGCGAACATCGACGCGGTGCAGGGCAAGAACTTGTTGGCGAGCGCGCGCGCATGATGATCGAGAGGCGTCGCCGACTCATCCGGCTCCATGTATTTGGAATGAATGTAAACCAGGGTGGCAGTGGCGGTGACCATCACCGTCAAGGGCACCAACGTCGACACCACGCTATTTGAAAATCCGAACAACTCGCCCAATCCGACCGCAATCGCGACCAGCGCGCCGAGGGTGAGAATGATGGCCGCCAGTGCGCGCCACGAGCGATAGACGACGAACACCAAGGTCATCAGAAAAATGCCGAACAACGGCATGAATTTTTTGGTGGATGCGCCGGTTTGCCGTTCCAGCCATGCATCGAGCCACGGCGAGCCGACGCGGCGCACCGCGGTGAAAGGGTGGCCGCTCCGATCGAGCGGCAGCACCTTGGCATCGATGGCGGCCAAAGCTCGGTCCCGCTCGGCGGGTGAATTCACCTGCAGTTGGAGCGCGATGCCGAGGTAGTGATCCCCCATCAGCCCTGCGCGCCGGACCAGGGAGGTGCCCGAGGCAAAGGCGCGCAACTTCGCCGCTTCCTGGGTTCCGATGGCGGCGGGCGGACCGGATCGAAAATACAGCGTCAGCAGACTGTGGGCGGCGACCTTGGGAATCTGGTCGAGTTCGCGCTCCAATTGATCGGCACCCTGCAGGGCAGCGGGGCTCAGGGGGTCCGGTGCCTCGAGCACGACCAGAGCTTCTTCGCCTTGCGGATATATGAGCTCAAACTCGCGGGTGGCTTGCGCCACCGGATCAGCGGCCACTATCAAGCGGTTGATCGAGGTGTCGGTCGGTATCCGCAGGGCGCCGTAGACACCGGCCAGCGTCAGAAGCGCGAAAATCCCGACGATCACATGCCGTGCCCGCAATACCCGCAGGAACAGTTGCAGCAGCCGGGGTGAGACGAACATGGTCCGATAGTCACTCATCGTGGGCTAATGATAGCCTGTCGCCATGAGCACACTCACGTTGGCTGCAATAACGACGCTGGTTTTCTGCGCGCCAGGCTACCCCGGCGGATCCGGCGATGCGCAGCCGTTCGTGGACCAGTTTGCCAAGGCGGCCGCGGCGTCCGCGGGTTGGAAATCCAATAGCCTCGGCGCCATTTATGATCCGTCCGAACAGGGCGGCCTCGCGAAACTGGGTGACAAGGATTCGGCGCTGGCTTTCGTACCCTATGCTTTCTATGTACAGCACGCGGCGGCATTGCACCTGGTGCCGCTCGTGCAGGCAGACGTGGTCGGCGTCGGCACCCAGGAGCGCTGGACGCTGGTGGGGAAGGCGGGCGGCGCGGTCACGAGCGCTTCCTCAATGACGGGTTACACCATTTTAAGCGTCGCGGGTTATGCGCCCGAGTTTGTGAAACATTCTGCTCTTGCGGCGTGGGTTTTGCCGGCGGACGTCAAGATCGAGTCGACCGGGCAGATATTGAGCGGCTTACGGCGGGTCGCGTCGGGTGAGCCGGTGGTCGCGCTGCTCGATCAAACACAGGCGGCCGGGCTTTCGACGCTGCCGTTCGCCGCACAAATCAAGACGCTCACACAATCCGCGGCGCTGCCGGTGGCCGTCATTGCGGTTGTCGACGCGCGCCTGTCCGAGCCGCGCGCCAAAGCATTGCAGACGGCGCTGATCAAAATGAATTCCGCGAATGCCGAGACGCTGGCCTCGCTGCGCCTGAAAGGATTCGTGTTGCCGCAGCTGCCGGACGACGTGCGCAAGCCGTGAAACGCTGTCTTTGCGCAGCGGTCGCAGCCTTGGCAATCACCGGATGCAAGGCACCGCCGGGCCGCCCGCCGGCACCGTCTCCGTCAATGACAGTCGAGCAACTGGCGGCGGCGATCGCGGCGGATGCACGGCGCAGCGACGTCGAGACCGATTCGACAACCCGCAATCAGCTCGCCGCCGATGCGCTTCGCGATGCGCAAGCCTGTCTCGAGCGTGCGCCCCAGGCAGCCGCCTGTCTTTACTATCACGCGATCGCACTCGGCCTGAGGGCTCGCGCGCATCCCTTGCAGGCCAACGAGGCGCTGAAGTCGATGCTCGAAGCGCTCGGCGCGGCGGAAGCAGCCGATCCCGAATTTGACCAAGCGGGTCCTGCGCGCGTGAAGGCCTTGGTGCTCGTCAAGGCACCCGCATGGCCCTTAGGACCAGGCGACGCAGAGGCGGGATTGATGTCCGCGCGGCATGCGGTGGCCCTGCGGCCTCAGTATCCGCCGAATGTACTGGCACTGGCCGAAGCGCTGGCCAAGACCGGCGACACTCACGGCGCTCTAGAGGCTTTTCGGCACGCGCAGGAATTGAGCCAGGCCCTGCCGCCGAGCCGCGATCGAGAGGATTGGCTGCGCGAAGCGGAGCAAATGCTCGGCCGAGGCTCGCCGGCGCATTAGCGAGCTCGCGCCGGCAACTTAAAATGCGATTGCGATAGCCTCGTGCAATCAATTTTATGTAATAAAATCAATAGATTGTACATATGATTATAGTCCACATTGTGCTCGATCTGCCTATAACCATGACGCAGTCACCGCCAACCCTCAGAAGGCCAGGATCGATATCGGGAATTTGCGCCCATGCGGAATCGCTCGGAGAAGTCGTCAGCGACAAGGTCTTAGATGCAGCCACTTAGATCTGGGCGGTTCGGGTCTTCGCCAGTTGCCGAACTGCTATATATAAGGCTCTCAGCCAGGTTGGCGGTCAAGCTGACTAATTGGTGGCTTCGATCAAATTTGAGTGGCGCCCCCGGATCAAGCACGGGCGCGCCACTTGGGGTTTACCGTGACTTTGACTCAGCGCCTTTTGCCGCTGTTTTGCGGTGCTATTTTCACGGCGCCCGCGATCGCAGACACGGCCGCGGAGTTCACCGGCTTGCAGAACGATGTTGTGTTTTCGGACTACTCTGCGTTTTCGCGCAGCGCCGAATTGCTGCACCGTCTGCTAAGTCCCCTAAATGCAGAGCAGGCGAGCAAGAGGCTGGCGCACTCGGCCGTGGCGCTGCGCGATCAGCCGATCGACCTGGCGCAGGAGAGATTTACTGTTTATGTGCCGTCGCATTCCCCGGGCCAGGGCTATGGGCTGTTGGTGTTCGTGCCGCCGTGGGAGAACGCGATGCTGCCGCAAGGTTGGGCCGAGGTTCTTGAACGCCACGGCGTCATTTTCGTCAGTGCTGCGAATTCGGGAAACGCGGCGAATGTTCTTGACCGTCGTGAACCCTTGGCGTTGCTGGCCGCGCATAACATCATGCAACGCTTTCGAGTGGATCCGCAGCGCATATACGTAGGCGGATTTTCCGGCGGATCGCGAATTGCGTTGCGTCTGGCGCTGGGGTTTCCGGACCTCTTTCGAGGAGCATTGCTCAACGCGGGCAGCGATCCGATCGGCGATGCGCAAACGCCGCTGCCGTCGGCCGAATTATTTTCGCGCTTTCAGGAAATGATGCGCCTCGTGTATATCAGCGGTCAAAATGACGCCGTCAACGTCGAGAAGGATGCGGCCAGTACCCGGTCCATGCGCGAGTGGTGCGTATTCGATTCGTACCTGGAGCGGTCGCCGTGGGTGGAGCATGAAGTGGCCGGCTCAGCTGCGCTCTACCGAGCGCTCGTTATGCTCGATAAACATGCGAAACCCAATTTGGCCAGGTTGAACAAGTGCCGTTCCCGCATCAATCAGCAGCTGGCAAAGGAAGTCGATCAAGCCGGCGATCTTCTTGCCGCCGGCAATGTCGACGGGGCTCGCAGATTACTGAATACGATCGATACGCGCTACGGTGGTCTCGCCGCGCCGCGAAGTGTGGACCTCGCGGCGCGTATCGATGTGACGAATTGACCCCGCTTGGCAGCTAGAACGTCGCGCTTATACGGACGTACCAGAATGCACCGTTGAAGCCGAACGGCCCGCCGGTTCGCGGGTATAGCTCGCCGTCCGATTCCCCGCCGGTTGTTGAGTAAATTGGAGAGGCCTTTGTGTTGGCGATCTTGTCGGGAAACTCATTGGTAATGTTGCGTCCACCGATCGCCGCGGTGAGGTTCTTCAACACCTGATACCCCAGTTCCAGGTCCGTGGTGTACGTGGCCGAGAAGAGTTGGCCCGGATAGTCGTTCTCGTCGCGGAACGTACCGTAGTAATTTTCTCGCGCCACCACTCGAATCGGCCCCCACCCGTAGCTTAAGTTCAGGTTCGCCCGATTGTTCGGCGCATAGTGCTGGATGTCCACGATGCGTGCAGCGCTGATGACCTTGGGGTCAAATTTCGTGACGTCGGTTTTGTTGTAGTTATAGGCAAAGGACGTGTCCAAGGTGCCGAAGTTACCGAGCGACAGCGGATAGGTCGCCACCAGATCCACGCCCTTGGTCTTGGTGTTGAATCCGTTGGTGAAGTACTGCACGGTGCCGCCGGCGCCGACGTAGGCGAGAGCCGGGAGCTTGGCGATATCCGCGTTCGTCACGTTGAACTGCTGGGAAATGCCGATGCGGTTGCGAACCGTGATCTGGTACCCGTCGATGGTGACCAGCAAATTTGTAAGCGGGGTCAGCACAATACCGCCGCTCAAGTTGGTCGATTCCTCCGGTTTCAGCGGCTTGGCCCCGTAGTATATGGCGTCCGCGCTGGTGACCGGGTAAGTCCCGATTTGCACCTGGGTTGTTGTACCCGGAAGGAAGGTGGTGCTCAAGGTCTCGACGTTGTTCTGCCCGGGTGTGGGCGCATGGAAGCCGGTGCTCGCGGTGCCGCGCAGGGCCAGCCAATCGATCACTTTCCATCGAGCCTGAACTTTCCCTAGCGTGGTATTGCCGAAAGACGCGTAATGCTCGAAGCGTCCCGCGAGTCCGAACGTGAAATCGCGGAACACATCCGCCTCGACATCCAGATAGCCGGCGTAGCTGACCTGCGAGGCGTCAACCGGGGCGGAAATGCCGCCATAGCCATTGGAGGCGGTGGACTGCGTCGCCGTAATCTGGGCGCCCGTGGCATTCCGAGCGGGGGTGCATGCGCCGGCCACGCAATTGTAGAGCGGCTGCGAAGCATACGGCCCGGCCGCGAAGGAGGCCGCATCGCCGAGCAGTTGCTGATAGTTCTCGTCGCGCCATTCCATGCCGCCCGCGATCGAAATCGGGCTCGCCAATCCCGGGACCATCCAGGGATAACTTAAGTCGAGATTGAAGTTGTTTTCCTTTTGAATGAACTTGCCGTCATAGAAACTGGTGGGTGATTGCGGCCCCAATGACGGGTTGATTGAATTCTTCAAAGACACGGCCAGGGAGTTCTGGGCCGTGGTGCCGGACACATCGTAATTGATGCCCCAGCGATTGGTGCCCTTGTAGCCTACGGCACCGAAGAACTGCTGCGTGACGCCGAAAAAGCGCGGCGTGAAGCCGGCCGGGTAGACGGAGTTGAAATTGAAGGTATTGCTGTCATTGATATAGCCGCCGACCGGGCAACCGGTGAATGCGGACGTGCAGGGATCCAAGAAAATATTATTGAACGACGGATGATTCCCAAACGTATTTCCGCTCGTGTCGGTGACGGTCTTGGGCAAGCGATAATTGAAGCTCTCGTTGGTCTGAATATTGGCGTAGTTGGCGAAGAAATATACTTGATCGCCGTTGTCGAGTTTGATGCCGGAATTCAGGAATGTCTTGACGCTGTCCTGCGGCGGCGTTCCCCACTGCTGTACCGGACCGGGGTAGTGCGGCAACTGTGGTGCCAGCGCAGGATAGGTTTGAGCGAAGGCCAGTGCCGAGGGACGTGTCGGGTTGCGCACGGTTTGTTCGTTCCTTGACCATTCCGCGCTCAAATTGGCGAAGCCCTGGCTGCCGAGCGGTAAGCCAATATTGGCGGCGAGCTGGCCGTCGCCGCCGTCGCTTCCGAAGCCGGTTGGGAAATACTTTCCGTAGCGCCCATCGACTTGAAAACCTGAGGGTGAGTTGCGGAATTGATAGTTGAGCACGCCGGCGATGGCATCGGAGCCGTACTGCGCGGACGCACCGTCGCGCAGAATTTCGAGTGACTTGACGGCGATCGAGGGGATGGAGTTCAAGTCCGGTCCCTGTGAACCGAAGGCCAATTCCGTCTCACCGCCCTGGTAGACCTGCACGAGCGCCGAGCGGTTCATGCGTTTGCCGTTGAGCATCACCAGCATCTCGTCCGCAGGCAGGCCGCGCAATGACGGGGAGCGGACGAAGCTGGACGCATCGGAAATCGAATTCTGGCCCACGATAAATGAGGGCACGAGGTTGGACAGCGTATCGAGCATGCTGGCCGCCGGGTAATTCGCCAACTCCTTGCCGCCGATCACGTCGATCGGTGCCGAAGACTCGGCTACCGTGCGGTCCAGACGCCTCGTTCCGGTAACGATCACCTCTTGGAGTTCGTTCGCGGAAGTTGCGTTACCAGTGTCTGAGGTGGGGTTGGTCTGGGCCCTGGCCGCATTCGCTGACATCAATAGAACGGATGCAATCCCGACAAGCAACATAGACTTCATGCAGGTTCTCCCGAACGACGATGGAAATATCATCAAAGGCCCTCCTTGGACGGCGCAGCGCGCATAGCTACGCCGAGCCTGAATTCTCAGCCTCGCGTCAACTCTCTATAATCATCCCCGCCAGCAATGGCGGCCCGCCAATCAACGGCGGTTCTTTTTGTATTCCACTGTAGTGTAGAACCGAAGTTCGCCGTCTGCAACAACGCCATGGATCAATTTGCGCGGGTGCGACAGAACTGCCGCGGTGAATCTAGTGGGCTGAGGGGCCTACCGCGAACAGTTGCGCCTCGATGTCCTGAAACGCCTTGAATTCCAGGGCATTGCCGCTAGGGTCCATGAAGAACATGGTCGATTGCTCGCCGGTCTGGCCCTTGAAGCGAGTGTACGGCTGGACCACGAACTCAACTCCGGCCCGCCGCACACGCTCGGCCAATTCAATCCATTGCCGCGGCCGCAGCACCACGCCGCAGTGAGGCACCGGCACCCCTTGGCCATCGACCGGATTGTAGTGACTCGATAATTTGCCGCCGCTGCCCAGATCGGGATTCAAGTGGCAGACGAACTGATGGCCGTAAAGATTGAAGTCCACCCAATGCGCGGCACTGCGTCCTTCGGCGCAGCCGAGGATGTCCTTGTAGAAGCGACGAGCTTCCTCGATATCGCGCACTTGTACGGCGATGTGAAACGGCGTCAGCGATTCATTCACGATTGCCGAGCATAGCATCCGCAGTCCATGAACAAAAAGGTCCGCAGGGCAACGCTTAGGAGGTGATTCCTTCGATCCAGGTGCGCCTGACCCGCAAGTCATCATCCAGGAGCGCAAGATTTGCGCGATAGCCGGGTGCGATTCGCCCAAGCTCTTTTTCCAGCCCGAGGAACGCGGCCGGATACTCGCTGGCCATCCGCGCGGCTTGCGCGATCTCAAGTCCCAACAGAGACACCGCGTTTCGAACCGCGGTGGCCATGTCGAGGCCCGTGCCGGCCAAAGTTCCGTTCTCGTCGCGGCATACGCCGTCCTTGACATGGATCGTGCGCCCCTGCAGCACGAAACTCGGCTCAGGCGAACCCACCGGAGGCATGGCATCGGTGACCAGCATGAACCTGTCATGACGCTTGCAGCGCAGCGCGAGCTTCAGCATGACCGGGTCGACATGGTGGCCATCGACGATGATGCCGCACCAGGTGTTGGCATCGAACAGTGCGGCGCCCACGATTCCCGGCTCGCGTGGCGCGAGCGGCGCCATGGCGTTGAACAAATGAGTAAAACCGCGAACGCCATGCGCGATCGCAGCCGAGGTCTGTGCAAAATTCGCGTCGCTGTGACCTGCCGAAATCAAGATGCCGCTGGCAGCGAGTTGCGCAATCATCCCGGTCGTGGTCATTTCCGGCGCCAGGGTCAAGACCGTGCGGCCGCCGCGCAAGCTGCACAGCAAGGAGACCACCCCATTGTCCAAGCGCCGCAGATGTTTCGGATCGTGCACACCGCGGCGGGCCCAGTTGAGGAACGGGCCTTCAATATGAATGCCGAGCGCACCCGGCAGGCGTGCATCCAGCGAGGCTTGCACTGCGGCGATCGCCTGCTCGATGGTGTCAAGATCGTCGCTGATCAGCGTCGGCAAAAAACCCGTGGTGCCGAATCGCCGGTGCGCCGCGCCTATTGCGCGAATCGACTCCAGGCTCGGATCATCGTTGAAAAGCACGCCGCCGCCGCCGTTGACTTGCACATCGATGAAGCCGGGCAACAAAATGTGTCCCTCGAGATCGACGATGACGGCGTCGCGGCAGCGCGGATCCGCCGCGGCCACCACGGCTTCGATGCGTCCTTGCGCGAGCAGGACTGTCTGACCGCTCACGATTCGCTCGCCGGCCAGAATCCGGCCGTTCGCAAGTGCGGTGAGCACTACACAGTCTCCGTGATTTTGCGCAAATGCGGCGGATGATCCGGATCCAGACCGCGCCGTACCGCCAGAGAAGCGATCATTCGATAGGCGCTCTGCACCAGCAGGATGGGCGCAATTTCCGCCGCCGCATCCACGGTCGGCAGCAGCGTGGCGCCCGGCGCGTCGCCGCCGGCGAGCAAGATCGGCACACCGCGGCGGGTAAGTTCCCGTGCGAGAGTTTCAATTCCAGGCAGCGTGGCATCGCGCTGTGCGAACAACAGCGCTGGAAATCCTTTCCGCAGCAGTGTGTAGGGACCGTGTCGCAACTCGGCGCTGCTGAACGCCTCGGCGTGCACGCCGCAGGTTTCCTTGAACTTGAGGGCAATTTCCTGCGCGGCTGCCAGGCCGAGTCCGCGGCCGACCACGTACAAATTGACCGCGGATTCGAGCTGCGGCAGCGCCGCTGACCAATCCAGCGCCCAGCTTGAATCCATGAGAGCGGGCAGCTGCGCTAGTGCGGCGTCGAGCGCGGCGTCCTGGGTCCAAGACGCGACCACCCGGGCAATCGCAGCCAGCGATGCAAGGTAGGACTTGGTTGCCGCAATGCTGGTCTCAGGACCCGCACGCAGATCGACCGTCAAATCCGCTGCCGCCATGAGCGGTGAATCGGCACTGTTGCATAGCGCGAGAACCGTGGCGCCGGACGCTTTCGCCGCCGCGACCGATGCCAGCAAGTCGGGACTGCGTCCCGATTGGGAAACGGCGACAAACAGGCATCCGCGCACGTCCTGGCTTATGCCGTACACCGAACTCACGGACGGCGCGGCCGACGCCGTCAGCACGCGCGCGTGTGTTTCGATCAAATACTTGGCGTAGGTCGCCGCATGATCGGAGCTGCCGCGCGCGCAAGTGATGACTGCGCGCGGCTGCAACTTGCGCAGCGCGGCGCCGATGGCGGCCATCCGCGCGCCGTCTGCGGCTTGAGCGCGCACGGCATTCGACGCATCCGCGGCCTCCGCAAACATGCGAGTGCGCTCCGCCGATCGCGAAACTTCAGCGTTCAAGTGCTGAGTTCTGCGACGAAGTCGTACGTGTCGCCGCGGTAGAAGGATTGCGAAAATTCAATGGCCCGGCCGTCGGGCAGCGAACCCAGGCGTTCGACCAGCAGTCCGGCATCTCCGGGCTTGGCCTTCAAGAGTTCGGCTTGATCGGAAGTAATGAGCACCGCGCGCAGCCGCTGCAGGGCGCGCACCGGGCGGTGACCCGCACGCTCCAATGCCTCGTACAGCGAGGCATCGACCGCATCGAGCGACGGCAATGCCGTGGCGACAATGGTGGCGTATTCCAGCGCCATCGGCGCATCGTCCGCATAACGAATTCGATTGAAGCGAAACACCGGAGTACCCGGACTCAACCGCAGCGCGAGTGCCTCCTCGGGCGTCACGGTGCCGGCCGCTCGTTTCAGCCACACACTTCTGGGTGTACGGCCGCGCGCGCGCATGTCCTCGGAAAAGGACGTGAGCATCGCAAAGTTCTTGTCGACGCGCGCGGAGACGAAGTTGCCCGCTCCCTGACGCCTGACCAACAGTCCATCGGCAACCAGTCCGTCAAGCGCTTTGCGCACCGTAATTCGCGACACGGCAAAATCCGCCGCCAGATCCCGCTCCGAAGGCAAGGCATCATCCGGGCCCAAAACTCGGCTATCGATGGCCTTTCGCAGCACGCGCTGCAATTCCTGGTACAGCGGCAAATTCCCCTGACCGTCGAGCGGACCAATTGCTTTAGCGAGCGATGTCATAGGCGCAGGTGGCATATCCACAGTGTGTTTAGGCATTGAATAGTACCAAACAAATACCAGTATGAGAACAACAACTGTGCATATTAACGTCTAATCGATTGATTTTAAACATAAACTAATATTTCTTGCTGTCTTTATTACACGGCAGTAGCAAATTCTTGTAATTGGTATTATATTGGGTCTTAATTGGTGTGGATGCATAAAGACAACCACTCGGCGGATGCAGCGAAATCTCTCAACAAAATTGCTGACAGGACAGGGGGCATGGATATGAATCGGACAGGGGATATCTATATGAATCGGATCGCATTGGCGGTCAAGTCGGCACTCGGAATCGCGATGCTGGTGCCGCCATCCTTGGCGCTCGCCGCCGCGCCCGATAACACGGCGCTCGAGGAAATCGTCGTCACCGGCATCCGCAAATCCGTCGAACTGTCGCTCGAGGCGAAGCGCGACGCGATCGGACTGACCGAAGTCGTGACCGCGGAAGACATCGGCAAGTTGCCGGATAAAAACGTCGCCGACACTTTGGCCCGACTGCCGGGCATTACCACCAGCGCTGCCGGCGCGAACGAGGGTGGCTTCGATGAAAACGACCGGGTCAGCATGCGCGGAACGAACCCCAGCCTGACGCAGACCCTGATCAACGGCCACAACATCGCCGCCGGCGATTGGTTTGTGCTCGACCAGGTACAAACGGTCGGCCGCAGCGTCAGCTTCACCTTGCTGCCCTCGGAGATCGTCAGCAAGGTCGTGGTCGAAAAGAGTTCGAGCGCATCGCTCGTCGAAGGCGGCGTGGCCGGTTCGGTCGACATCATCACGCGCAAGCCGCTGGATTTCAGCAAGCAGTTCACGCTCGAAGCCTCGGTCGGCGCCGTGTACGCGGATCTGCCCTCGAAGACCGACGGGCAATACAGCGCGCTCGGCTCGTTCAAGAACGATGCCAGCAATTTTGGCGTCACGGTTCAGTTGTTTTCCGAGACCCGGCACTTGCGCCGCGACGGCGTGGAGATCTTGGGCTACGACACCATCGCGCCCGGCAGCGCGGTGGCGACGGCACATCCGGACTTGACCAACGTGCAGTACCCGACCGAAATCGGCGCCGCGTTTTTCACGCAAAAGCGCCAGCGCAACGGCGGCATGATCGACATCGAGTTCAAACCGATCGACGACCTGACGTTGGATCTGTCGGCCTTCTCATCGAAGCTGACGGCCACCAACTACAACCGCAATTACCTGATGTGGTCGACGCACTTCGTCAACTTCGGCGCCGGCCAGAGCCCGGACCCCGGCTACGTGGTCCAGAACAATACGTTGACCAAGGCAAACTTCACCGGTGTGCCAGGCACCTTTTACGGGGTCTATGACCAGATTTCACGGCCCGACGAAACCGCCACGGCGAACTTCGTCAACTTGGACACGACTTGGAATGCCAGCAGTGCCTTAAGTTTCTTCGCACAGGTCGGATATTCTTGGGGCGACGGCAAGACGCCCCACCAAGATGTGTCCGAGACTCTGCCCGGATTGGGCAGCGGCGCCGGTTACCAATTGAACGGCCTTGGGTCGGCTCCCAATTTCAATCTCGGCAATACGGTCAACAACACGCCGACGCCCGGCGGCGTACCGGTGAGCTTCGGCTGGATATTCGGTGCCGCCGATATTGACATCCGCGACACGGAAAAATGGGCGAAGATCGACAGCGAATACAAGATCGATAACGGCGCCTGGAAGGATCTGAAATTCGGTGTGCGCTATCAGGGGCATAACCGCACATCCCCCACGGGCGTCGCCCAAGGGCCGCTCGCGCCGGGCATGGATCCCGCGAACTATCCGCAGGGGTTCCAGAATTACCCGTCGAACTTCGAGACCTTCGGCGGCAATATCCCGACTGGGATCTGGTATTGGACCGAGGCGCAGTTGGCGGCGTACAACAATCCCACCAACGTCAATCGCGATCCGGTCACGCGCGAGTACTATCAGTATTTGTTTGCGGTGTACGAAAAGGACGCGGCTGCATTCGTGCAAGCTGATTTCAAGGGCGACAACTGGGCGGCGAACATCGGGGTACGCTACGTCAATACGAAAGAAGACGCCATAAGCTACACGCAGGTGGACCCGACCACGCCAGGTGCGGTGTTGACGTCGGCGTTCGGACCGTTTGCCGGCCTCGAGAGGAAACATACTTATAACGACGTCTTGCCGAGCGCGAATTTGAAGCTGGATGTGACCCACGATTTGGTGGCGCGCTTCGCGGCCTCCGAGACCATGACGCGCCCCGATTACTCGGCGCTTGCGGGATTCACCAATCTCACGCCGCCGGGAGTCATCGGTAGTGTCGGCAGTGGTTCGGGCGGCAACCCCGACTTGAAACCGATTCGCTCGACCAACTTGGACGCCGGCCTCGAGTGGTATTTCGCCAAGCGTTCGCTGCTGTCGGCGACGGCCTTCTACATGGACTTGCGCAACTACGTGGGATACGGCTCGGAAATCAAAAACTACAAAACCTTCGGCTCCATATGTCCGACCGGTTGCCCCGTGGACTACAACTTGACGGTTCCGATCAACGCCAAAGGCCGGGTCGACGGCCTGGAGCTTGCTTATCAACAGGCGTTCACCGACAACATCGGCTTTGTCGGAAACTACACGTATGCGGATGGCAAGCAAACCTCGAATGTGCAGCCCACGTTAACGGGCGGCCCCGGCGACCATCGCTTGGTGGGTGCGTCGAAGAACACCTACAACTTGAGCGCCTACTTCGAAAACAGGATGTTCAACGCACGGGTGGGGTACACCTACCGATCGTCGTTCTACAGCGGCCTCGACCGCAGCACGGCGTTCACCCAGGACTCGATCGGCACCCTGTCGGCCGCGCTGGGATACACGATGAACGATCATTTCTCGATCACGTTCGATGCCATGAACTTGAACAATCCGACGCTCAAATACTTCGCCTTGAACGAGACTCAGCCGCGCGCCTTCTACAAGAACGGTTCGCAGTACTACTTGAACTTCCGCTTCAAGCTGTAGGTCGGCGGTATCGGCCCGCGCACGGCATTCGGGTAGAGTGTGGATCGTGCGACATGGCCTGAGTCTGGTGCGGCAATCCCGGGCGGCGGTGCAAACCGCCGCCCTCGCCTTGGCCCTCGCATTGATCACAGCGCTGCCGTTGGCGGCGCACGGCGGAGTCATTCCGGCGCCGGCCGAGGTCCATCCGGGCAGCGGCTGGTTCCGCGTTGATTCCACGGTCGTCATACGTGTGCCGCCGCGCGATCGCGACGCAGCTGCTGCCGCGCACTACCTGGTTGATTTGTGGAGTCGCAGCAATGGACTGGCCCTGCCGATCCGTGCCGGCGCTGCCCAGTCCGGCGCGCTGACGATCGAGTTCCGACGCCGCAGCGGCTCCGGCCCCGCGGGCTCCAGCCGCGAGGGTTCTGGCGTCGAGGGTTCTGGCCGCGAGGCCTACGACATTGAGGTCACACCGCAGCGGATCACCGTGAGCGCGAGCTCCTCGGCAGGCCTGTTTTACGGCGCCGTCACGCTATGGCAGCTGTTGCCCCCGGGTGTCGGGGGCGGTCAGATCGCCGCGCAACGCATCATCGACGCGCCCCGATATCCCTGGCGAGGGTTGTTGCTGGACTCGTCCCGGCACTTTCAGTCGCCGGCCTTCGTGCGCTCCATGATTGATTGGATGGCGTGGCACAAACTCAATGTTCTGCACTGGCATTTGACCGACGATCAGGGCTGGCGCTTGGAGA
>Ga0179592_10000246_pt1 | contig 22018 bp, 18 predicted proteins | sample CZODoug2_1_08_16_FD_148623 | JGI IMG/M metagenome (GOLD analysis project Ga0179592, IMG submission 148623) | Vadose zone soil fungal communities from Angelo Coast Range Reserve, California, USA - CZODoug2_1_08_16fungal (Illumina Assembly) | ecosystem: Environmental > Terrestrial > Soil > Vadose...
AACGCAAGGCGTTCTGACGATCGGCACGGAGATCGTCGCCCGGCTCGATCTGCTCGAAGCAGGAATTGCTTTGCGCGCCAGAGACCATCCGGGGGTGACGTTGCCGGGTGCGGTGGCGGCAGAAGACGACGAGACGGCCCGACTGAAGGTCGACGCCAGGCTCCCGATCGACTCCAGTTGCGTCGTGTCGATCCGGGGCCTGGTCGAACGGTCGTCCGATTCGAGGCTGGCTGAGCAGGCCGCCGCCTGGACGCTTGCGGGCGACGCGGCGGACGCCGAAGCGCGCGACGAGCCCGAACGCGCCAGCCACCTGGCAATGCGCGCCCTGCAGGCCCTGTCCACCGTGAGCACTTCCGAGTTTGCGCAGAAACTGGAATTCACGGCACTGGCCGTGGAGAGACTGCTTCGGGCAGGACACCGTGATACGGCCCTGCAATTGCTTTCGACCGGCTCCGAACCGCAAGCGGTCGATCTACCGGATGGACATCCCTCGAGGCTTCGATTCGAGCTGGCGCGTGCCCGGGCATGGTCGTTCTCGGACAGAAATGAAGAGGCCCTCGGTCTGCGGCTGGCACTGCAACCGAAGGTGTTGACGGTCTTCGGCTCGGCCTCCGACGAATCGCTGGCGAACCGGTTGCGGATCGCCAACCTCAGGCTGGAACTGGGCGACTACCGGCAGGCGCGCGTCGAACTCGAATCGCTGCGCGAATCGATCAATCGGGTTCGAAACCCGGGCGACGGGCTGCGCATTTCGACCATCCGGGCGCTTGCGAACGCCCTGGCGCTGCTCGACCTCGCGAAGGACAGCGTCGAACTGCTGGGCCAATTGCGCGTCGAACTGATCATCGCGCACGGGCAGAACGACGGGCGGGTCATCGATGTCGAAGAGCAGATCGCGCGCATGCAAACCCGCCTCGAGCAGTTCGAAGCCGCGTTGCAAGGCGCATCGAGAGTCTTCCTGTGGCGCACCGGGAATCTGGGCTTCTCGAACGTCCAGACGCTTCAATCGGCCTGGATGCTGGCCCTCCTGTACAAGGAATTCGGGCGGTACGACACGGCGCGCGCGCTGGTCAGCGCGTTGCTCGAGGAATCGAATCGAGTTGCGACGACCGTTCCGACGCAACTGACGCTCAGGACTTTGTCGGTTTTGGGCAGCATCGAAGGCGCGCAGGGCAATGTCGACGCAGCCGAAGAGATCTTGGGTTCCGCCTGGCGGCAATACGCGGCGATCGTCGGCGAGAACTCGGACGATACCGCCCGGGCATTGATGAGCTACGCGCTGCTGCTGGTCCAGAACGGCCGGGTCGATCGAATCTGTCCGGTGGTCCGGGAGACGTTCGCCGAAAGCCGGATCGCGGTGCGGCCGGATCTGCAACTGAAAGCGCTGTCGAAGATACTCGGCGGGCTGTGCCTGTTGATCGAATCCGGATCCGCGGGCGCGGTGCAGCAGGGGCTCGCGAGGCTGCAGGGCGCGTGGAACGACCTGAGGAACCGCGACGGCGCAGGCAGTTCGACCGCGATGTACGCGCTGTCGACGTTCGCGTGGGCCAATTATCGCCTCGGAAATCGGCAAGCCGCCAAGCGGCTTCTACAGGAGCTGATCGGACTGGCCGAGCAGTCGCGGCTGGCGGCGCCGGCCGGGTCTTATACGCGCGACTATGGGTTCTCGCGATGGATAACCGACCATAGCCAGAACCTCGGGTACCGCACGCTCGCGCTTCTGTATGCCGAAGACGGTGAACTGGACGAAGCAGTTCGAATCTCCGAATTGGCTCGGGACCGCAGGCTTCGGGACCGCTTTTTCGAACGAGCGTGGCTTTCCGCCCGACTTCCAGCCGAAGCACGCGACCAGCTGCGCGCCTTGACTTCCGAAATCGAAGGGCTCGACGAGCGGCTGGCCCTGGAGGCGAATATCGTCGAGCGCGTCAAGCTGGAGTCGCGTCGCATCCTGGCGGTCGCCGGGCGCGATGATTTCGAAAAGCGGGTCGGCGAGCGCTATCGGACCGAGCCGGCACGCGTCGAATTGCCTTCGCTGGCACAGCTGCGCGGCCTGCTGGATGCCGGAACGGCGGTCGCCTCGATTCAATTATCCGGGGACCGTTGGTGGGCTGTCGTGATTGCAGCCGATTCGCCCGTGCGATTCGTGGCGCTGGACCACGAGCCGGACCTGGACGTTGCGATGCACGCCTGGGTGAGTCTCCTGGGAGGCGCGCCCTTGCGGGCATGGCCCGTGCCGGGCCATCGACTGGTTGTGAGTTACGAGCGGCCGGCCTCTGCCATCGGTCACCATTTGTCCAGCAATGCGCTGGCCGAGCGCGTCGCCCGCGCCATTCTGCTTCCGCTGCTATCGGCGGCCCCCCGGGCGCGCCAGCTGGTCATCGTGGCGGACGATGATCTGAATGGGATTCCGTTCGGCGCGATGCCGGTCGACGGGGCGCCCGCGATCGACCGCCTCGAGATCTCCTACGCGCCGTCCCTCGGGACCTATGCCGCGCTTTGCAGGTCGGCTGGCCGTCGCGCGTGGGCACGGGACCTGCTGTCGTTCGCCGCCGATGACGTGATCGAAATGCGGTCGGCACCGGATGACGGAGTCGAGTCGGCTTCGAACGGCGACCCGACCCGCTTGATGCTGGAATACGCTTCCAGCCATCCGCTGCCCTTTGCATCGAAGGAGGCCGAAGCCGCCTCCGCCAACTTCGCTCCGGTTCGCACCACCGTCATGCGCGGATCGGAGGCGAGCAAGGCGAGGCTGGCCGAGGCCAGCGGCGATGGCTCGCTGGCGCAGTATCGCTACGTGCACATCGCCGCGCACGCGTTCTCCTTTCCGCATGATCCTGAACGCTCGATGCTGATTCTGAATGGGCCGGCGTCGGCCGACGCGGCCGCGCGCGTATTGACGGCTGCCGAATTGGCCAATTTTCAGATGGGCAGCGAACTGCTGGTGCTGGCGGCGTGCCGTACGGGTGTCGGGCGTTACGAACCCGGGCAGGGACTGCTCGGGTTCGCGTTTGCTGCGCTGGCAGCCGGCAACCACGCCGCCGTGCTGGCGCTCTGGGAGGTTGCGGACGATTTGACCCAACGCTTCATGTCGAGCTTTTTTGAACGGCTGAAGCAGGGAATGCGACCTTCGGCCGCGCTGAGCGCGACTCAGCGCGAATTCGCTCGCCGCCCGGATCCGCGCTTCAACAATCCGAGCACCTGGGCTGCCTTCGTGCTGTATGGCCGACCCTAGCGTCCTGAATCAGAAGTTCGCCGCACAAAAATGAAATGGTTCGGCGAACCTCCGACTCAGGACATTGGTTCCGCTATCCGGTCTCGATCCTCAACGCGGCTGCGTCCACCGGAACGAACAGGTCCATTTGCGTGCAGTCCGGATCGAGCCAGCTCTCGTAGCGCTCGGGCCGGACGATCACGGGCATCCGGTCGTGCAGCGGGGCCAGCCGTTCGTTGGCCGCAGTCGTGACGATCGCGTAGGTCTGAACCGGTTCACCGCTGTTCGGATCGAACCAGCGCTCCCACAGGCCGGCCAGCCCGAACACGGGCCGGTCCTGCGGGGCGATGCGCCACTTGATGCGATGGCCGGCCGGCCCGCTCCATTCGAAGAACGCGCTGGCAGGCACCAGGCAGCGCCGGCTGCGAAAGGCCTCGCGGTACGCCGGCAGGCCGGCCAGCGTCTCGATGCGCGCGTTGATGCAGCGGGCGCCGAACTTCAGGTCCTTGGCCCAGAACGGCACCAGGCCCCAGCGCGCCAGCGCACTTTCCCTCGTTGCGGACTGACGGTCGACTCGGATGATCGGCGCGAGCTGCGTCGGCCGCACGTCGCCGCTGGGAGCGAACTGCGGCACCGACGGCACGTTGAAGTGCGTGCGGATCGCGGCGGGGCTTTCGGACAGGTCGTAGCGTCCACACATCCAGTCAGGTGGGAAAGATAACGGGGCGGGTCAAGCATTCTCTATGATATGGGAGAGGCTATGGAATCGATGAAGACAGCGTCCGACCCGGCATCCCCGACCGTCGCGCCGGTGCAGGTGGCGGGGCTCGATCACGTGGTGCTGCGTGTGGCCAACCTTGATCGCGCGACCGTGTTTTATCGCGACGTGCTCGGTTGCGCGGTCGAAAAATGGCAGCCGGAACTGGGCCTGCTGCAGTTGCGGGCCGGCTCTGCGCTGATCGACCTGGTCAGCCTGGATGGCGTGCTCGGCCGTGAAGGCGGCGCCGGTCCGGCTAACGAGGGCCGCAACCTGGACCATTTCTGCCTGCGCCTCGCGCAGTTCGACGAGGCTGCGCTGCGCACGCACCTGGCTGCACACGGCGTCGAAGCCGGCCAAACTGGCGAACGCTACGGGGCCGAAGGCTATGGGGCCTCGATGTACATCCGGGATCCGGACGGCAACACGGTCGAGCTGAAGGCGCCGTACTAGAGCGGGCGCGTCTCGTCGCGGCTGATCGGGCGGCGCTGCGGAGCCAGCAGGATCCAGGTCACCAGCGGCCACAGCAGAGCGCCGACCACGCTTTCAATCAGCCCAACCCACCAATGGCCCGAGCCGCCTCCTACCCACAGCCGCACCGCCGCCGAGGCGAGTTGCGCCACCAGCAGCAGCGGCAGCACGTACAGGCTCTGGCTGAGCACCGGCAACCACAGGATGCGCCGGTGCAGCGCGATCGCGCCGTAGCACAGCAGCGTGTAGGCGAGCGCGTGCTCGCCGAACAGCGCGCCGTTGTGCACGTCCATCAACAAGCCGAACACGAAGGCGGCACCCATGCCGACGCGCCGGGGCTGATGGACGTTCCAGAACACCAGGCCGAGCGCGAGGAAGTCCGGCACCAGCGGCGTGCGGCCCCACGGCGTCAGATCCAGCGCCAGACCCGCAGCCAGCGTGGCCCAGATGAAGACCGGGCTGACCGGCCGCAGCACCTGCTTGGGCGGCTGCCCGCGCTGGACGGTCGTGTGCGCCCCAGCGGTCGTGTCGCCGTTGGCGCGTCGCAGTCGCCACAGCCTCATCGGTGCGTGCTCCGGCGGGCCGGATGCTCGCCGTGCCCGTCCTCGCGCGGCGGCGCAGGCAGCGGCGCAGCCGTCACCTGCAGCACCACCAGCATCCCGTTGGCGTCGACTCCGCCGGCCGGATTGACGACCACGCGCGCAAACTGGTCCTTCACGTCGCGTTCCACCCGCGCGATCGTCCCGACCGGAAGTCCCGCCGGGTACAGCCCATCGAGGCCGGAAGTGACCACCATGTCGCCGCTGATGACATCGGCGTTGGCGGCCAGGAAGCGCAACACCAGCGTGCCCGGCTCGGAGCCGCCAAAGGCGATGCACCGCAGTCCATTGCGCACGACCTCCACCGGGATCGACTGATCGCGCTCGGTGAGCACGGTGACCTCGGACACCATCGGGAACACGCGCGTGACCTGTCCGACCACTCCCAGCTCGTCGATCACCGGATTGCCTGCGCGGACCCCATCCGCGGAGCCGTGGTCGATCACCAGCTTGCGGGTAAAGTGGTCGCGCGGCTCGTACAGCACCTGCACGATCTGCGTCTTGGCGCTGGTGCGTTCGCGCAGGCCCTGCAACTGGCGCAGGTGCGCGTTTTCAAGGCGCAGCTGCGCGTCCTGCAGCAACAGCGTGGCGTGCTCGAGGCCGCTTTGGCGCAGCCGCTCGTTGTCGCGCGTCAGGCTGCTTACGGTTGTCACGTAGCGGCCGGCCTGCTCCAGCGCATCGCGCGGCCATAGCAAGGCGCGCTGCAGCGGATACAGCATCACGCTGACGCCGACCCGGATCGTGTCCAGCGCGTTGACTTGCGCATCGATCACGATCAGCAGCACCGCCAGGAACGAAAAGAAGGCAAGCCGGGCGCGGGCCGAAACGCCCTGGTTGAATAGCGGCGGCGGTCCGTATTCCATAGGTGGCTACGCCCCCGGCCACGGCGCCCGCAGGCTCGATTCAGCCGTGCGCGAACACTGTCCCGAGCTTATCCATCCGCTCCAGCGCGATCCCGCAGCCGCGCACCACGCAGGTGAGCGGATCCTCGGCCACGACGACTGGCAGGCCCGTTTCTTCCATCAGCAGCCGGTCCAGGTCGCGCAGCAGCGCTCCGCCGCCGGTCAACATCATGCCGCGGTCGGCGATGTCGGCGCCCAGCTCCGGGGGTGTTTGCTCCAGCGCGATCTTCACGGCCGACACGATCTGGTTCAGGGGATCGGTCAGGGCCTCCAGGATCTCGTTGCTGGAGATCGTGAAGCTGCGCGGAATGCCTTCGGACAGGTTGCGGCCCTTGACCTCCATCTCGCGCACTTCGGAGCCCGGGAAGGCCGAGCCGATCTCCTTCTTGATCGCCTCGGCCGTGGGTTCGCCCACCAGCATGCCGTAGTTGCGCCGGATGTAGTTGATGATCGCTTCGTCGAACTTGTCGCCGCCGACCCGCACCGAGCCTTTGTAGACCATGCCGCCCAGCGATATCACGCCCACTTCGGTGGTGCCGCCGCCGATGTCCACCACCATCGAGCCGGAGGCCTCGGCCACCGGCAACCCGGCGCCCAGCGCCGCCGCCATCGGCTCCTCGATCAGGAACACCTGGCTCGCGCCGGCCGCATCGGCCGACTCCTTGATCGCGCGCCGTTCGACCTGAGTGGAGCCGCACGGTACGCAGATGATGATCCGCGGGTTCGGCGCGAGCAGGCTGGACGGGTGCACCGCCTTGATGAAGTGCTTCAGCATCTGCTCGGTGACCGTGAAATTGGCAATCACCCCGTCCTTCATCGGACGAATTGCTTCGATGTTGCCCGGTACCCGACCCAGCATCTGCTTGGCTTCCAGACCCACCGCACGCACCACTTCCTTGCCATTGGGTCCGCCTTCGCGCGCGATCGCGACGACGGATGGTTCGTTCAGAACGATGCCTTTGCCGCGCACGTAGATCAGCGTGTTGGCGGTCCCCAGGTCGATGGCCAGATCACTTGAAAAATAGCTGCGGAGGAAGCCGAACATGCCGCTTTATGGCTCCGAGTGAGGGGGATAACAGAAAATTCGGCCCGCCGGGCAGCAGGCTCTTTCTTCAGGTGCGCCATAATAGACGAAATGCTGCGGGCCTTAATGGCCGAGACGAGGGTTCGTTGACCTGCATTTTTGTGTGCAGCGAAACGTCCGGCTCGGGTCACTGATACGCGGCGTCCGTCCGGATGAGCAGGGCTCACCCGGCCGGTCAACCGCCGCCGGATCAAGGCCCTTGCCATGAACCTCACGTTCGAAGAGCGATCCGTCCTGCCGAAGGTGTCAGCCTCGGAACCGAAAAGCGGCTCTCCCAGATGTCATTGACCCTTGCCGACGTTCACCGGATCGCCCATCTCGCGCGTATCGAGATCACCGACGAGCAGGCCACGGCTGCGGCGGCCCAGCTCAATGACATCTTCGCGATGATCGAGCAGATCGCCCGGGTCGACACGACCGGGGTGGCGCCGATGACCCACCCGCTGGACGGGGCGCAGCGGCTGCGGCAGGACGCGGTAGAGGCGCCGCCGGACCGCGACGAGCTGCTGCGCAACGCGCCGGCGCAGGAAGACGGCCTGTTCCTGGTGCCGCGAGTGATCGAATGAGGCGGGCGGGCCCGGGCGCGCCAGGCCGGAGCGCGCGCCCGTGACGGAACTTGCCCACAGCGGGCTGGCACAGCTGGCGCAATTGCTCGAAAGCCGCCAGCTGTCGGCCGTCGAGCTGGCGGAGAGCTTCCTGGCGCGGATCGAGCGGCACCGGGACCTGAACGCGTTCCTGGACGTACGACCCGAGCTGACGCTGCAGCAGGCCCGGGAGGCCGACGCCCGGCGCTCGCGCGGCGAGGGCGGGCCTCTGCTGGGCATGCCGATCGCCCACAAAGACATCTTTGTTACGCGCGGATGGGCCTCGACCGCCGGCAGCCGCATGCTGAAGGGCTACATGAGCCCGTTCGACGCCACGGTGGTCGAGCGGCTGGCGGCGGCCGGCATGGTGTGCCTGGGCAAGCTCAACTGCGACGAGTTCGCGATGGGCTCGAGCAACGAGAACAGCGCCTTCGGCAACGTGCTCAACCCTTGGGACCGGGCCGCCGTGCCGGGCGGCTCTTCCGGCGGTTCGGCCGCCGCGGTGGCCGCACGCCTGGCCCCGGTTGCCACGGCCACCGACACCGGCGGCTCGATCCGCGAGCCGGCCGCGTTCACCGGCGTAACCGGGGTCAAGCCAACCTACGGGCGGCCGTCGCGTTGGGGAATGATCGCGTTCGCGTCGAGCCTGGACACCGCAGGGCTGCTGGCGGCCAGCGCCCAGGACTGTGCGCTGGTGTTCAACTCGATGCTGGGCTTCGATCCACGCGACTCGACCAGCGTCCAGCGACCCGACGAGGATTTTGCGCGCTCTCTCGACGTGGATCTGCGCGGACTGAGAATCGGCGTGCCGGCGCAGTTTTTCACGCAGGGCCTGCAGCCGGATGTGGAGGCGGCCGTGCGTGCGGCGCTTGAGCAGTATCGGCAGCTGGGTGCGAGCCTGGTCGACATCGAGCTGCCGAACGCGCCGCTGGGGATCCCGGTCTACTACGTGGTGGCGCCGGCCGAGGCCTCGAGCAACCTGTCGCGCTTCGACGGCGTGCGTTACGGCCACCGCGCGCGCCAATACGACGACCTGATCGACATGATCAAGAAGTCGCGCGCCGAGGGCTTCGGGCCCGAGCCCAAGCGCCGGATCCTGGTCGGAACCTACGTGCTGTCGCACGGCTATTACGACGCGTATTACCTGAAGGCATCTAAAGTGCGCCGCTTGATCGCCGATGACTTCCACCGCGCTTTCCAGCGATGCGACGTCGTTGCCGGGCCGGTCACCTCCAGCGTGGCGTTCAATTTCGGGGAAAAGGCGGCCGATCCGGTGTCGATGTACCTGGCTGATCTGTTCACGGTGCCCGGCAGCCTGGCCGGCGTGCCCGGCCTGAGCATGCCGTGCGGCTTCGGCAACCGTGGGCGTCCGGTGGGCTTGCAGCTGATCGGCAACTACTTCGATGAAGCGCGCCTTCTGGGCGTAGCACACCGTTACCAGCTGGCGACCGACTGGCATCGACGCGTCCCGGCCGGCTTCTGAGCGAGGAGGCCGGGCGCATGAAGACTCAATGGGAAACGGTGATCGGACTGGAAGCGCACGTCCAGCTGCTGACGAAGTCGAAGATCTTCTCGCCGGCTTCGACCGCCTTCGGTGCGGCGCCCAATGCACAGGCGAGCGTGATCGATCTGGCGCTGCCGGGCACCTTGCCGGTGCTGAACCGGGTGGCGGTCGAATTCGCGATCCGCTTCGGCTGCGCGGTCGGAGCTCAAGTCGCGCAACACTCGGTGTTCGCGCGCAAGAACTACTTCTACCCGGACCTGCCGAAGGGCTACCAGATCAGCCAGTACGAGCTGCCGGTGGTGCAGGGTGGCACGGTGAGCTGCCTGGTGTCGCCCCGACCCGGTGAGCCGTACACCAAAACGGTGCGGTTGACGCGCGCTCACCTGGAGGAAGATGCGGGCAAATCGCTGCACGAAGTGTTCCGCGACCAGTCGGGCATCGATCTGAACCGGGCCGGCACCCCACTGCTGGAGGTCGTCTCCGAACCCGATCTGCGCTCCAGCGCCGAGGCGGTTGCCTATGCGCGCGCGCTGCACGCGCTGGTGGTCTGGCTTGGCATTTGCGACGGCAACATGCAGGAGGGGAGTTTGCGCTGCGACGCCAACGTGTCCGTGCGCCCTGCGGGCGACGCGCGCCTGGGCACCCGGGTCGAGATCAAGAACCTGAACAGCTTCCGTTTCCTTCAGCAGGCCATCGAGCACGAGATCCGGCGCCAGATCGAGCTGATCGAGGACGGCGGCCAGGTGGTGCAGGAAACACGGCTGTATGACCCCGGCGCGGACCAGACGCGGTCGATGCGATCCAAGGAAGATGCGATGGACTATCGCTACTTCCCCGACCCGGACCTTCTGCCGCTGCAGATCTCGGCCGACTGGATCGAGAGCGTGCGAGGCTCGCTGCCGGAGCTGCCCGAGGCGATGCGGGCGCGGCTTGCGAGCCAGTACGGCCTCGGCAGCTACGACGCCGCGCTGCTGACGTCCTCGCGCGCGCTGGCGGAGTACTTCGAGCAGGTGGCACGCAGCGCACCCGATCCGAAAGCGGCGGCCAATTGGGTCAACGGCGAGCTCTCGGCAGCGCTGAATGCGGCAGGACTGCCGATCGAGCAGTGCCCGGTGGCGCCGTCGCAACTGGCCGCGCTTCTGTCGCGCATCGCCGACGGCACGATCAACCAGAAGACGGCGAGGGACGTGTTCGCGGCGTTGTGGGATCAGACCGCGGAGTCGGTCGATGCCATCATCGAGGCGCGCGGCTTGCGGCAGATCTCGGACGCCGGCGCGCTCGAGGCGATCGTCGACCAGGTGCTGGCCGCCAACACCCCGATGGTGGCTGAGTTCAAAGCCGGCAAGGACAAGGCGTTCAATGCGCTGGTGGGGCAGGCGATGAAGGCCACACGCGGCAAGGCCAACCCGGCCCAGATCAACGAAATCCTGCGACGCAAGCTCGGCGGTTGAGTGATTGCTTGGCTCGTTTTATCCATAATTTGGTTGATCTCTATCCTCCCCATGAAAGTGGGGAAAGCCCCACTTGATCGCGCATTTGCGTGAGCGCATATTCTGTGTTGACGGCCAATTGAGTTCCATGTGCCGCGTCTCAATAGATGCGGCTCAGCGGCGAAATACTCGCGCCCCACGTTGCGCGCACGATGCGCCGGCGATGCGCAAGTTGCCCCGGGAAAAGTCGTCGAAGGTGCGGCGATGGACACGACCCAGACGCGAGAATCAGCTCAACAGCGGCCGCCCAGGCCACGCAAGATCGGGCTCGACGGCGACGTCTACCGCCCGCATTCGGTCCGCGCGAGCGCCGGCGATGCCGATTGCGATCACGACTTCGAGACCGCGCCCACGGTGAAGCAATCGGATTTCGCAGTCTGGAACTGCACCCGTTGCGGGCGGGCGTTCAAGTACGAGGTCTGGAGCACGGGTCCAAGGTCGACGTCGCAAGAAGCGACGGAACCACGCTGGCACCCGTAAGCACGAAGCGGCCGCCGGTACTCATATATATTGATCGGCGCCGCGCCGATCCCAACCCGCCGACCTGACGCGCTGAAGCAGACAGTGCGCACGCCCGCCTGGTCATATAGGCGTATCGGCGTCATTGAGGTCAAGAACCCCATGATGCGCGGGTTCTACCCGTCTGACGAATCGTTACGCGCCTGCCTAGACTGCGCCCGGTCCAACTCACCTCTGAGGGACCTGTGAAGCGAGAACGCTCCGCAGCGTGCATTCCGATCGAAGGAGAGACCATGATGACGGTTGACAGTAAGCGTAAGTTACAACGAGCGGCGGGCATCGGCCTGCTGAGTTCTTTGCTCTGCGTTTCGCAACTTCCCGCTCCAGTGCATGCACAAGTTGTCGGTTCCGCTTCCGGGGTCATTAACGTAGCTGGCGGTACGGCGATCGTTGGCAATGCCATCGTCGCCGGGGCCGCCAGCGTCTCGGGCGCGGCGGTGGTTTCGACCGGCAGCGTGCTGGCGGCAGGAACGGTGATCAGCGCCGGCAGCATGGTGAACGGCGAGGAACACCAGTCGTGGGGCATTCTGACGGAGAGTACGGTCGTGGCCAGCAGCACGGTGCTGGCCTCGGGCAGCACGATCGCGGCCGGCTCCTCGCTGGCGACCAGCACGGTCCTGGCGGCTGGAACGACTCTGGCGGCCGGAAGCGCGCTCGAGACCGGCAGCGTGCTGGCGGCCGGCAGCGTGATCTCCGCGGGCAGCGTCGTCAACGGCAGCAGCTATGCGTCGGCAACGATGCTGGCCTCGGCCACCAGCATCGCCGGAACGTCGACTCTGGCGGCCAACAGCACGATCGCGGCCGGCAGTACGCTGGCAGGGGGCACGACGCTGGCAGCGGGTTCGAGCCTGGTCAGTGCGACCACGATCGCGCAGGGCAGCGTCCTCGGAGCCGGCAGCTTCGTGACGGCCAGCAGCATCATCAACGCCCAAGCCGTTGCCGGCGGGACCACGTTGGCTTCCAACACGGCCATCGTGGAAGCGACCAGCCTTAGCGGCGGCAGCGTGATCGCGTCGAACACGATGCTCGCGGCGGGCAGCGCCTTGGTGTCCAACACGGCGATCATCGGCGTAACCCACTGCGGCGGTGTCGTGGCGGTGGCCAATACCGCGATCGTGGCGGGCGGAAGCTCGTTGGCAGCGGGCACGGTCATCGCAGCCGGCAGCATCGTGAACGGGGCGAGCATTGCTCAGACGACCGTTCTGAGCTCCTCCACGATGGTGATGGGCTCGACGCTCCTTGCATCAGGCAGCAGCCTGGCAGCCAGCACCGTGCTGGTGGCCGGCACCTCGGTCATCTAATCTGACGGGGCCGACCCGGATGGGAGAGCGTCGCGGCCGATCAAGGCTGCGCCTCTCCCATCCTTTTTTATCGGCCCAGCCCCGCCAAGAAAAAGCTTCAGGGGTCGTCCGGCGACGGCAGGATGGTCTTGAGTGCGGAGGCGCTGGTCTCAACCAGTCCCTTCGAAATCGCATAGCGAGTCAGTCCCGCCACGTCGTGAATGCCGAGCTTGTCCATCAGCCGTTGCCGGTGCCTTTCGACGGTCTTCACGCTGATGCCGAGTTCAGCGGCGATGTGCTTGTTGCCGCTGCCTTCGGCGATCAACTGCAGGACCTCCGTTTCTCGCGAAGTCAGCAGAGACGAGCGGTTCTTGACAGGAACGCCGGTGACGATTGATTCCCGATAACGGTCGCTCAGTCGCTTGGAGATGGCGGGGCTGAAGAACGCGTTGCCGTTTCTGACCTCGCGGATCGCTCGAGCCACGTCCGCACACGAGGCCTGCTTCAGCAGGTAGCCTGCGCCTCCCGCCTCGGCCAGCTGGAGCACGTAATCATCGTCGCTGTAGGAAGACAAAATCAGCACGCGTGCCGACGGCAATCGCTTGACGATCTGCCGGGTGGCTTCCAGGCCGCTCAGCAGCGGCATCGCGATATCCATCAGCACGACGTCGGGGTTGAGCGTCTTGGCCAGTTCCACCGCCTCGCGGCCCGTCTGGGCCTCTCCGACGATTTCGATGTCGGTCTCAGTGCGCAGAAGTGCACGCAATCCCTCGCGGACCAGGGTGTGGTCGTCGGCGATCAACACCCTCACCTTCTGCATGGGCGTTATGACGCGAACACTCGGTGGCCGGATCGCGGCCTTACGAAGCCGCCTCGAGCGCTTCTGCTCGCCAGGCATCGGCGTGCAAGGGAATTTCCGCCACCAGGGTGGTGCCCGCACCGGGCGCGGACCGCACCAGGAAGCGCCCGTCCATCAAGCGCACACGTTCCTGCATGCCCAGCAGGCCGAGCCGCTTTCCCTCGAGCGCAGCGCGCTGCTCCTCCACGGCAAAGCCTTGACCGTTGTCCTTGATACGGAGCTGAACCCCGTTCTTGACACGCCGCAAGGAAATCGTCACCTCGGTCGCCTGTGCGTGCCTGGCCACGTTGTTCAGGGCCTCCTGAGCGATGCGGAACAGCGCCGTGCCCTGTTCAGCGGTCAAGAGCGCATCCCGCGCGCTTCGCTCGAAATGCACCAGCAGCCCGCTGCGCTCCGCATACTCCTTCAGATAGGACCGCAGGGTGGGCACCAGACCCAGGTCATCGAGCATGGCGGGCCGCAGTTCCCGGGCGAAGCTGTGCAACCGGTTCATCGCACCCAGCAACAGCTTTTCGATATCGGCGATCTGGGTCCTCAATACCGAGTTTTGCTTTGCGGGAGGCTCACGCTGCGACAGCGCAAGGTAGGTGTTGATGCCGACCACAGCCTGGCCGACCTCGTCGTGGAGCTCGCGGCTGATCCGCTTGCGCTCTTCCTCCTGGACATGCAGCATCTGAATGGCTCTCTGCTGCCGGCGGATCACCCGCTCGCGCTGCTCGACGAAACTGACTGCAACGGTGTTGGCGATGCGGTTGGCGGCCGGCTCGTAGGCATCGAACACCCGATTGAGCAACTCCGGCTTGCTTCGATATTTCTTGAACAGCGAACGGGCCAGCACATCGCGCAGCAGCAGGACAATCCCCAGCACATCCTGTGTTTCGACGCCGCGATGGATGATCCGCCTGGACAGATCGCGCGCGTAGGCCTGCAGATCGTTGACGCTGCCGGTTTCCAGCACCGCGACGTACTTGTCATACAGCGCAGTCGCTTCGCGGAAGATCTCCTGCTCGCTGATCGCGGTCAACAGCCTGGCATCGTGAATGCGACGGGCCCATTCCTTGCGCAGCGGCGCGCGCTGGCGCCGCAGGTGCGCCACCAGCTCACCAAACAGTTCGCCATCGGCGACCGGCTGGCGCGCGGATACTCGGGTCTGCTTGCGGTTGCGTGTCATGGGTCCCAGGCAGCAAGGTCGGGATACCGACTGCACACCAAAAGCCGGTACGTGTAAATCGACGATTCACCTGAACGGTGCAACCGAATGATTTCTCAGCATCCATCACCGCGCGCATGGTATTGGCTTCACGGCGCCTCCGAGCGGATGCGCGCGGCACACGCGCGGGGAGCGCCGCTTGGGCATCACCTCAAATCGTGCGGGTTACCCGAACGGCCAAGCGGCCAGGAAAGACGGCTACTGAGGAGCTGAAGGAGAGGCACCGGTCCCTGGCGCAGGCCCCGGTCGGTTGTCGGAGACTTGGTTCGGCGAGGCGCTGAAGCACCGGTCGAGAAAAGCTTCGACGTGCCTCCAATAGTCGATCCGGTGTTCGTCCTGGCGCAGCCCGTGCCCCTCGCCGTTGTAGACATGCCATTCGACGTTCCTGTTGGTGTGTGCCACGGCGTCCCGGAACTTCGTCCCGTGAGTGATCGGCACCCTGACGTCGTTCGCGCCGTATGCCATTAACAGCGGCTGCGTCAGGCGCTGCGCGCTCTTCAGAGGCGAAGTCTCCGCAATCTGCGCCGCGTCCTTTTCCGGGTCCGCGATCAACGTCGGCATTCCGTATTTCAGTGCCTCGTCGGAGGCGTCGCTCCAGACGATCGAGTACATCAACCCGATGTCGGTGACACCGGCCAGCTCGAATCCGCAGCGGAACACCTCGGGATCCTTGATCAAGCCCATCAGCGTGGCGTAACCCCCGTAGCTCGCGCCCCCGATCGCGATCCGGACCGGGTCGGCGTAACCCTGCGCCACCGCCCACCTGGCCGCGTCGGTCAGGTCGTCCTGCATCGCCAGGCCCCATTGGTGCCATCCGGCATGAAAATGGTCGTAGCCGAAGCCGATGCTGCCGCGGAACTCCGGCTGGATCACGGCATAGCCCCGGGTCGCCAGGAACTGCGCTTCGGCATCCCATTCCCATGACCCACCTCGAACCCAGGGCCCGCCGTGCACCAGGACCACGAGCGGCACCCGTTCGTCCTTTTTCCGGCCTGGCGGCAGCGTTACGTAGACGGGGATCTCCAAGCCGTCCCGCGCACGGTAACGGAAGAAATCTCGCTGACCCATCTGCTTCGCATCGATCCGCGGACGTGCGTCACCCACCCCTCCGATGAACTTATGCGCGGCCGGATCGAACAGGAAGAATCGGGCGGGTTGTCGGTCCGACTCGGCGTGCACGAGCAAGAACCGGGACGACAGGCAGCTTGTGCACGTGACGGTGTTGATCGTCGCGGGCATCGCCGCATCGATCGTCTTTTGCGTTTCGCCCATCCGGGGATCGATCCATCGGGTGCCATGCGCATCGGTCAGGAAGTGCACGCCGAGGAGCTTGCGCTCCTTTTGATCGACCTCCCAGCTCCCGTTGAAGTCGAATCCGTTCAGCGTCAGAAACGGCTTCTCCGCCTGCGTCGGCTGCTTCAGATCAACCCGGTAAAGCGCGTCCCCCCGGGCTACGTAAAGACCGTCGTCCATGTCGATGAAGCGCGGATCCATCGCTTGCGGGTCGAATTCATTCTTTTCATCCAGAAGCTTCCAGTCCGGCGAGCCTTTCCCCCGGTGATGCACCCGTTGGATGCCTTCGTGCCAGGAGACCGCTATGCGAGGATCGCCGTCCGCGTCCAGCAGCCAATGCTGAACCCAGGGCGGCTGTCTATCGAGCAGCGAATGCTGTTCCCGCGACCGCGTATTCAGCCGAATCAGTCGGAGATGGTCGAGGCTGCGATCGGATGGCTTCGAGACCAGTTCCGCCACGATAACGTCGTCCGTTTCTCCAGGCACCGTCGAGGCGAAGACGTGGGTGGTCGGCAAGATGCGCGAGCGAATTTGGCTGCCGGTTATCTCCTGATGGAAGTCGAAGGTGGCGGCGATCAACTGCACGGCGTCGGACCCGTCCCGATCGACTGCGAACAGGCCTCCATACCCGGTTTCCTCGCCCGAGCGCAGGTCCTGGCCGTCGTACGCCAGACGCCGATTGTTCACCCAGAAGAAGCGCCGAACGTCTGCACCGGAGAACGAGGCGAGCGGATGCAGTTCGATCGGCTTGGTCAGATCCGCCACGAGCAGACGGACGCGCCCATTCGGAGCGAGCGCGGTCATCGCCAGAAAGTCGCCGTTCGGGGAGAGCTTGACGTCGCGCACCAAGGCGCTGCCGAAGAAATCCTCCACCGTGGGACGCGGCGGCCTGTCCGCGCATGCGCCCGAGGCAGACATGCACGCGGCAATCGCGACCACCGCAGCGCGGATGCCGATCGCACCCAAGCGGCGCCGATCTGGTCCTGCCGATACGGCCTTGGCCACAGGCAGCGTCCTCCCCATTGCGAATTTCAGTATCGACGGCTCGAGCGGACCCGTCAACCCTCGGTCGCGTTCAGAAGGGGAACCATGGTTGATGCTCGGCCGCTCTCGAGGATTTCCGGTGTGCAAGTGTGATCGGAGTGTGGCCTGCGATAACATCGGCCGATGCGGCCGATCATCTCCGTTTCGAACCTGACCAAGACCTATGCGTCGGGCCTGCAGGCGCTGAAGGGCGTCGATCTGCAGATCCGCAAGGGCGAAATCTTCGCCCTGCTCGGCCCCAACGGGGCCGGCAAGACGACGCTGATCAGCATCGTGTGCGGCATTGTCACGCCGACTGCAGGCACGGTGCTGGTCGACGGCCACGACATCGTGCGCGACTATCGCGCGGCGCGCTCGACCATCGGGCTGGTCCCGCAGGAGCTGAACATCTACGCGTTCGAGTCGGTCCGGTCGAACGTGAACTTCTCGCGCGGACTGTTCGGGCGCGCACCCAACCCCGCCTTCGTCGAGAAGCTGCTGCGCGATCTGTCGCTGTGGGACAAGCGCGACGACCGCATCATGACGCTGTCGGGCGGCATGAAACGCCGGGTGATGATCGCCAAGGCGCTCTCGCACGAACCGCAGATCCTGTTCCTGGACGAGCCGACCGCCGGCGTGGACGTGGAGCTGCGCCGCGATATGTGGGCCCTGGTGCGCGGCCTGCGCGAAGCGGGCGTCACGATCATCCTGACCACGCATTACATCAACGAGGCCGAAGAGATGGCTGACCGGATCGGGGTGATCAACAAGGGCGAGCTGATTCTGGTCGAGAACAAGACCGAGCTGATGAAGAAGCTCGGCAAGAAACAGCTGACGCTGCATCTGCAGCAACCGATGGTGGCGATCCCGCCGGCGCTGGCCGATTGGTCGCTGGCGCTGAGGGACGGCGGGCGCGAGATCGAGTACCGCTTCGATTCGGTCGAGGAGGACACCGGCGTACCCGCGCTACTGAAGCGGATGGGCGACCTCGGCATCGCATTTCACGACCTGAACACGCGCCAGAGCTCGCTCGAGGAGATCTTCGTCAGCCTCGTGAGCGAGCGCAGCGGAGTGCGGCATTGAACGTGCCTGCCTTCAATCGGCACGGCGTGCTGGCCATTTACAGACTGGAAATGGGCCGGGCGCTGCGCACGCTGCTGCAAAGCCTGCTCACGCCGGTGATCACGACGTCGCTGTATTTCGTCGTATTCGGAGCCGCGATCGGCAGCCGCATGACCGAGGTGCACGGCGTGCCGTACGGCGCGTTCATCGTGCCGGGGCTGATCATGCTGACGCTCTTCACCGAAAGCCTGTCCAACGCGTCGTTCGGGATTTATTTCCCCAAATTCACCGGAACGATCTACGAGATCCTGTCGGCGCCCGTATCGTCGCTGGAGATCGTGCTCGCGTACGTCGGGGCGGCGACCACCAAGTCGATCGCGCTCGGACTGATCATCCTGATCACGGCGGCGTTCTACATTCCGATCCAGATCCTGCACCCGCTGTGGATGGTCGCCTTCCTGGTGCTGACGGCCGCGACGTTCAGCCTGTTCGGCTTCATCATCGGCGTCTGGGCCAACAGCTTCGAGCAGCTGCAGTTCATTCCGATGCTGGTGATGACGCCGCTGACGTTCCTGGGAGGCGCTTTTTACTCGATCGACATGCTGCCGACCGCATGGCGCACGGTCACGCTGTTCAACCCGGTCGTCTACCTGATCAGCGGCTTCCGGTGGAGCTTTTACGGCAACTCGGACGTCAGCGTTGCGATCAGCCTGGCGGCGACGCTGGGGTTCTTCGTGGCGGGCCTGGCCGTGGTCGTGTGGATTTTTCGGACCGGCTACCGGCTGAAAACCTAGCCGGCGGTCGATCCGGACCACTTTATCGCCATGGTCGTGGGTCGTGGCCCGAATCCGAATAGCGGAGGGCCCTTCGACCCCGAATGAGGGTTCGAGCCGACGCCGGGCCTGAGATGCACCGACTGCGCTATTCCTGTAAAGCCCTCCCGGTTTATAGGAATTCCAAAGAGGTAGCCTTACCCCCAGCGCTCCTTTTCCTTCGAGCGCTTTGGCCACGGAGAAATGGGCGGTCTTTCTCCGCGCTGGCCTGTCGACCGCTGGTGCGAAATCGTTGAACGATGGAGGTAAAGCGATGGCGACATTCATCAGCCTGGTGAATTTCACCGAACAGGGGATCCGCGGCATCAAGGAATCGCCCGACCGCTATGCGGCCTTCAAGGCGACCGCCGAAAAGGCGGGTGTGAGCGTCAAGGGTATCTACTACACGGTCGGACGTTACGACATGGCGCTCGTTTGCGAGGGCACCGACGAAGCGGTCACTGCGGCGTTGTTGAAGCTCGCCTCGCAGGGCAACGTGCGTTCCGAGACGCTGCGGAGCTTCTCGCTGGATGAGATGAGGAAGATCGTCGCCGGCATCGCGTGACGCGGGCGGAGCGCCAACAGCGGGCCGCGGCCAGCGGCCCTGTTTTTGTTACGGTTTCGTGATCGTGAACCGCGAGGACCCTGGATGCCGCCGTTTCCCGAAGACATCAGCGCCGAACCATCCGGCATCAACATCGACACGTTGAGCAATCTTGGACCGCTGCGCGACCTGGCGGGAATCTGGCAAGGCTCGCGCGGCGTGGACGCCAGCCCGAAAGCGGAGGGGCCGGAAAAGCGGGCCTGCGTGGAGCGCATCGAACTGCAGCCGATCGACCCGCAGACCAATGGACCGCAGCGCTTGTACGGCCTTCGCTATCACACCCACATCCTGGAGCCGGACGAGGTCGAGGCCTACCACGACCAGGTTGGATACTGGCTGTGGGAGCCAGCGACCAGCACGGTGATCCATACACTGACGATTTCGCGCGCGCAGATCGTGATGGCCGTCGGGCAAGCCGGTGTCGACGCCAAGCAGTTCGAGCTGGTGGCGACGCGCGATGCCGAAAACTTCGGCGCCGGCTCGACCCCCTGTCTCGAATACGCTGTCAACACCGTCGAATTTCGGATCAAGGTCACCATAAACCCGAATGGAACGTGGTCGTACGAGGAGGATACGCTTCTGATGATCCGGGGCAGCGACGAGCCGTTCCACCACATCGATCGCAACACGTTGACCCGCATCGCGGCGCCCACGCCGAATCCGCTGGCACGGAAGTAATCGCCCGGCTGCGACGATCGCGGGTTCCGAAGACCCATTTAGGGCCGCAAACCGATGACTCAACCCGGGCTCGCGAACCGATGACTCAACCCACTTGGACCGCGGTCGACCGTTATCTGGACGAGGTGCTGGTGGGACACGACGCCGTGCTGGAGGCCGCGCTGCGGGCCAGCACCGAAGCCGGGCTGCCAGCGATCAACGTCGCGCCAACCCAGGGCAAACTGCTCAACCTGCTGGCGCGCGTACGCGGCGCTCGCGCGATTCTGGAAATCGGCACGCTTGGCGGTTACAGCACGATCTGGCTGGGGCGCGCGTTGCCGACCGGCGGGCGCATGGTGACGCTGGAAATCGACGCCAAGCATGCCGAAGTGGCGCGCACCAACCTCGTGCGTGCCGGCCTGTCGCAGCGGGTCGAAGTCAGGCTGGGGCGGGCGCTGGATTCGCTGGAACGTCTCGAAACCGAAGGGGCGGGGCCATTTGACCTCGTCTTCATCGACGCCGACAAGCCCAACATTCCGGCCTACTTCAAGTGGGCGCTGCGGCTGTCCCGGCCGGGCAGCCTGATCGTGGTCGATAACGTCGTGCGGGACGGCGCCGTGATCGACGCCGAAAGCGCCGATGCGAGCGTGCACGGCGTGCGCCGGCTGAACGAACTGATGGCGTCCGAGCCGCGCGTCAGTGCGACCACGATTCAGACCGTCAGCGCCAAGGGTTACGACGGCTTCGCGCTTGCCCTGGTGATCTGACCCCAATTCGAATGCCAGGATTATTCGAACGGCCCCCGTTCTTTTCTGCGGAACGCGCAGGGGCGGACTGCGCGACGCTTGCACTCTGCCGCTGGAGTGCCGGGCCCTTCCGTTGGAATCGAATCTTTCCATACCGTGGCTTGCGCGCATTGGCGCGCGGGCGGCCCGCCTGCGGACTGCTCTGACACGGGCGCACAGGCGCCGTGCCCCGTTGCGGGCCGCCGTCGGGCGGCCGTCTCTGGAGTCGTTCGGCATTCTGCCGCAACAGCCGCTGGACGTGCTCGCTTCGGCGCTCGGCTGCGTGTTCTGGCTGACCGGTCCGGACGGACGCCAGCTTCTGTACGTCACCCCCAGCTGCGAGCAGATGTGGGGAACGCCGGCCGAGGTGCTGTACAGGAACCCGCTCGCGCTGCTGCAGAGCGTTGATCCGGAGGACCGGGAGCGCGTCGCCAAGGCGATGACGCGCGCCAACGGCGGCGCGCCGCTCGAATACCGCGTGGTGCGCGCCGACGGCAGCGTGCGCTGGGTCATGGAACGGATGCACCACGTGCACGACGCGCACGGCAGCCTCAGATTCGTCGGCGGCTTCGCTTCCGACATCACCGAAATCAAGACCACCGCCGAGGCGTTGCGGTACTCGGAGTCGCGCTTCGAGTCGGCCTTCGAAAACGCCGGCGTCGGGCTGGCTCGGGGCGGAATGGACGGCCACTGGGTGCACGCGAATCGAGCCGCCTGCCAAATGCTGGGCTATACGCGCGAAGAGATTGCCAGCAAGCATTACAAGGAGCTTCTGCATCCCGACGACGTGGATTGTGGCCTGGACATCGGTACGCGGCTGGCTCGCCACGAGATCACGTCGTTCAGCCAGGAAGTCCGCTACCTGCGCAAGGAAGGCACGGTGCTGTGGGCGAAAACGGCCGGCGTGTACGTGCCCGCGCAGGGACGCAACCCCGAACACGTGATCGTCGCCATCTCCGACATCACGCAACGCAAGATGGCCGAAGACGCGCTGCGCAAGAGCGAAGCGGACCTGGCGGCCGTGCTGGACAACACGCAGGAACTGGTATGGGCTGTCGATGCGGAGTGTCGGCTGACCCGCTGGAACGCCGCGTTCAGCCGCTCGGCGGCCGCCGCGCTCGGCGCCGAGGCGTCGGAGCGCGCACTGAAGATCGGGCAGCCCTTTCCGACCCGCGCGGTCGACGCGTGGCACCGCCTGTTCAATCGCGCGCTGGCCGGCGAATCGTTCCGGATTGAAACCGACCTGACGCGCAGGGAGGGCGACTCGGGCATATTCGAGGTCTCGTTCAGCCCGGTGCGGGATGCGTCGGGC
>Ga0179592_10000249_pt1 | contig 21943 bp, 20 predicted proteins | sample CZODoug2_1_08_16_FD_148623 | JGI IMG/M metagenome (GOLD analysis project Ga0179592, IMG submission 148623) | Vadose zone soil fungal communities from Angelo Coast Range Reserve, California, USA - CZODoug2_1_08_16fungal (Illumina Assembly) | ecosystem: Environmental > Terrestrial > Soil > Vadose...
ATCGGTTCGAAAGCGGCTGATATCCGTCGCGGTTCCGAACGGCTTCCCGGGAGGAAAGGCAAGCTCGCGCGGACCGAGTACTTATTCACGGGGGTGTCGTACAAGGACTTCCACGCCCAGTTTAACGAGGAGCTGGGCGATGATACGTGGAAAGCCTACCTGCTGAGCGGCGGGTCGCCGATTGCGGCGATGGAGATTCGGCAGCGAGAGCGAGTACCGGAGTACTTCTTCTAGATCATTCGTGACTGGGTCATCGGCGAGATCGTCAGAAGCGGACGGTCGCGACAGTTCCTGCTTGCGTTGATGCGAACGCTCTTTGCCCAGGCTGGCTCACGAACGGGGTATCTCAAACTCGCGCGCGAGTCCGGTCTTGCTAACAATACTCTTGCCTCAGAGTACGTCGAACAGCTGTCGGATCTGCTTGCAGTCGTCCCCTCGTATCAATGGGATGCCGACAAAGGTGTGCCGCTCCAGCGCAGGCCCGCGAAGTTTCATTTCGTCAATTTATGCGTCGCGCTCGCGTTTACCCCGAACAGAATGACGCGGATCAGCGAATTCGACGCACTGCCGCCCCAGGAGAATGCAAAGTGGATCGAATGGCTCGTCGCTCAGGAGCTCTTCCGGCGGCAGTGTATCGCCGGCGCCGAGGATCCGGAAGCTATCTGGTATTGGGCATCAAAGGAGCATGAAATCGATTTCGTCGATGCCCGCGGAAACCTATACGAAGTGAAATCAGGCCGATCAGGTCCGATGGACTTCCTTTGGTTTGCAAAGTCGCTTCCGAAACGCAAGTTGCTCGCCATTGGGAGCGGGGAGTTTCAATCTGCCGTCGTTAAAGGAATCACGATCGAGCAATTTTTGCTCGCCGATGGGTTCCCGCATCCTTACCCAGGGCAAGTTGACAACCCTGATATCTATAATGATTACGGGCGTTTCATCTGATCGACGGAGCGATGCTTGCATCGGCCAAAGGCTTCGTGGCGATGGTAGGCAAAGATCGATCGATACGCATTGGGATCTATCGCCTCCCATCGGCTCGGCGTAACTCACTGAAATTCAAAAGATCACCTTTCACGTCTATCGGTATCTATTGCCCCCAAGCGAACGCTTTTGACGGTAAATCTGACTGTAAAATTCTTCTCGGCATTCTGATTCTAAATTTTACCGTCAGACAGGCTTGCGGAATAACGCGGAAATTTCAACTGCAGTCATTGTGCAATACGCCGGTGTCGGGCCCCGCCACGCATGGGATTGCACCAAGATATTCGTAGATGGCGCGCAGCTCGCCATCGGTCATGTTTTGGTACACCGGCCAGGGCATGATTTGCAATAAATCGCCGTTGAACGGGAGTATCCCGGGAAAACAATTGGTCATTACCGTGTTGGAACAGTTCGGATGCAAGTGATCCAGATCGGCACCGGTACGCATGATTTGACTGAACTCCGCGAAAGTGCGCCCGCCCGCGGGTCGTCCGGTGTTATCGGGGGTCAAGTTTCGAGAGACGACGTTCGGGGTCAACCCCGGTACCATCGGGCCAAAATCTCGGCCGCCCCCCAAGTAGGTGGCCTGATTGACAACCTGGGGCGGGTTGCCCTTGAAGTAAGGATTACCGCCTGCGGCGTACTCGGTGGCGGGACCGGCCGAGTGGCAGCCGTTGCAGTCGCCGACCGCGTTGACGAGGTAGCTGCCAAGGCCAACCAGAGCCGGGTTCTTCTGCCTTAAGTTCAATGGAACCGGCGCTATCTCAAACCCGCGGCGAATTTTCGCCGCTTCGAGGGTTTGATCTGCCGTGGTATCGGCCTGGGCCGGCAGTATTCCGACGACGACTGCCGCCAGGATCACGGTGCAAAATGGCATGCTGAATAGCCGCTTCGCGCGCTTCGGTGTGTTCATGAGTATATCTCCCCGCTGCTCGTATATTTCCGGCAATCCGCCGTCGATGGGCGCAAACTAACGCGACCATCATGTGAGATGCTCTGAATTCTTCTGAGTACTTGTGATCAACCCCCAGTCCTCCCCGGCTAATTTTAAGTTCGGCGGCTTTTATCTCGACGGGCGGCGGCGACTGCTTTCACGCAGCGACGGCAGCACCGTTGCGTTGTCCACAAAATCCATCGACCTGCTGCTGTGCCTGGTGGAGCGGGCGGGCGAGGTCGTCGAGAAAGCGGTATTGATCAGGGCGGTTTGGCCGAAGGTGCAGGTCGAGGAAAACAGCCTGAGTCAGTGCATTTCGGCGCTGCGGCGTGCGCTCGGCGAGGATCCCTCGGATCACCAGTTCATCATGACGGCGCCGGGGCGCGGCTATCGTTTCATTGCGGACTTCGAGATCGTCTCTCCCGAGCGACCCGCGTCAAGCGCACCGGGTACGTCGACGAGTCCAATGCGCCGATCGGGCGTTACCGTCCGTTCTCTGGCCGTGTTACCGTTCAAACCTCTCGGCGAGGGAGACGGTCCCGCTTCCCTCGAGCTGGGCATGACCGACGCGTTGATCATGCGTATCGGCGGCCTGCGTAATCTGGTAATCAGCCCTCTCAGCTCCGTTCGCCGCTACGGCGCACCTGACCAGGACCCGATCGCGGCGGGGAAGGAGTTGGGGGTTGATTGCGTGCTGGACGGTTCCATTCAGAGGAGTGGCGAGCACGTTCGAGTGTCCGTGCGGCTCATCGATGTGGGCAGCGGCCGTCAGCTGTGGGCTGCCCGATTCGACCAGGACTTCTCGGATATCTTCGCCATCCAGGATGCCATTGCGGAGCGGGCCGCGGCCGCGCTGGTGGAGGAACTCACAACCGACGACCGGCATCGGTTGCGTCGGCATCCGACCGACAACGCCCAGGCCTACCAACTCTACGTCACCGGCTGGTCGGGCCTCACGCGGCCGAGTTGCGACAGCCTCCGGAAGGCGCTCGGCTACCTGGAACTTTCGGTGGCGCGCGATCCGGGCTTTGCGCTGGCTCACGCCTGCCTGGCGGACTGCTATGCCGTCTTCGCGGTGTTTGGCGGCGGCACGCCGCACGATATCTTTCCGAAGGCGCTTGCGGCCGTCACGCGGGCGCTGGCGCTCGATCCGGAGCTGGCTGAGGCTCACGCCGAGCTCGGGCACATTCGCATGGTCTACGATCTCGACCTCCACGCCGCCGAAAAGGCCTTACGGCATGCACTGCAGATCAATCGCCATTCTGCGATGGCTCATCACTACATGGGCTTGCTCCTGATTGCGCGTGGGCGGCTCGACGATGCGCTCGTCTCCATACGGCGCGCGCAGGCGCTCGAACCCCTTGCGCTGAATTTCAATGCCAACATCGGCATGATTCATTACTACGCGCGCCGGTATGAGGAGGCGGTGGTGCAGCTCGAAACCACCCTCGCCATGGATGCGGGCTTCGATCATGCCCGCAGCGTTCTCGGCCGGGCTTGGCTGCGTCTTGGGCAGACTGATCGGGCGATTCTGGAATTCCGAAACCGATCCAGCACGACGATCGGCAGCGCCGCGGATCTGCCTGCCGCCATGGCACTGGCGGGCCGGAGCGCCAATGCCATGGCGGAGCTCGAACGATTGCTGGATCCACTAACGGGCCAATATGTTTCGGCATTTGATGTCGCAACGGTGTACGCGGCTCTAGGCATGACTGCTGAAACTCTAGACTGGCTCGAGCGGGCGATTGACCAGCGTGCCCAACCGATCAATTTCCTCGGTGTGGACCCCGCTTTCGATACATTGCGCGCGGAACCGCGCTTCGTACGCATTCTGAAACGTCTGGAAGGTCGGCCATCCTAAGGCGAGGCCGACGTTTTTTTTGCTGGAAAAATCGCAATTGTCATTTTTATGGCAATGAACAGCAGCGCGCTTTTCATGCTACTCGCCTGATCGACGCCGCAGGAAAGCGCGGCAGGCTCGGTTCCACCTCGTGAAAGACGAATAGGACGTCCTGAGGCGCGAGGTGTAGGCGCTCGCCGAACAGTCTGACCGCTTCGTCCACAATGGTGGCGGCAGTTCCTGTCGGCTTCCCTCTGGAGATGATTATCTCAACGACCATGAACCGATCGGTTCTGTCCGTTGCGTAATCGGGGAAGCGGGGATCTACCAGAAGGTCATCCTGGTCGACCTCGAGAAAGCGGTGAAAGCGGTCGGCGCGGTGATAGCCGGCAGCGACCTGGGCTTCCAACATTGCCTCCGATAAGCGGGACTTGTCGACGGCGCTGAGGCCGCGCCGGACGGTGAAGGTTACAAACGGCATCTCGAGACTCCCCGCATGAGTTCAAGCTTCGAGCAGTGTGTCGACATCGGGCGAACGCACGATGGTCCCGTCACGCACGAAAGCCTCGTGGTTGTCCTCGATGCTGGCGTGGTCATAGAGATAGTTAACCATGATCCCGAAGGACTCCTGGATCGCACGGCGTGCGGCATTGCCGAGCCAATTGATCCGTTCGAGCCGCGCGCCGTTGCCGAGGTGAAAGCGCGCTACCGGGTCGACGCGGCTTCCGAGTGAGGGCTGCCGCGTCAAATAAAGCGCGCACAGCCGCATCAGCGCGGGGCGCAACTTCTCGCTCTGCGCTAAGTCATGCCACCAGCCGTCGCGTTCGAGTTCGGGCAACAATGCAGTGTCGGGACCGCTTTCAGCCGCAAGTCGCTGCATGAGCCAGCGCCGGAAGCCCGGCACCGGCGACAGGGTAGAGAAGCGGTTCAGTTGCGGAAACTCCGCCTGCAGCTCCTCGACCACTTGCTTGATCAGGAAATTGCCGAACGATATGCCGCGCAGGCCGTCCTGGCAGTTGGAGATCGAATAGAAAATCGCGGTGTCAGCACGTGCAGCTTGCGCCCGCGCGGCCTCTTCATCGGATTGCCGTGCGAGCAGCGGGGGCATGGCTGTGGCCAATCCCTGCACCAGCGCGACTTCCACGAAGATCAGCGGCTCGCCGGCAAGCGCGGGATGGAAGAATGCGAAGCAACGGCGGTCGGGCGCAAGGCGCCGACGCAGATCGTCCCAGCCCTTGATCTCATGCACTGCCTCATAGGCGATCAGCTTCTCCAGCACCGCCGCCGGGGACTGCCAGTCGATCCGCCGCAGTTCGAGAAAGCCTCGGTTGAACCAGGAGGAGAGGAGATGCCGGAGGTCGGCATCGAGCAGCTTCAACTCCGGCTCGTCGCGCAGATGCGCGGTGAGTTCGCTGCGCATCGCGATCAGCGCGCTGGTGCCGCCGGGTGCCATGTTCATGCGCCGCAGCAGCTCCTGTCGGGGCGGATCAGCGGCCTGCGCAAGGGCTGCCGCGGCTTCCGCGGTGGTCTCGGCGAGGTAACGCTCCGCTGCCGTGCGCAGTGCCGCTCGGTCGGGCTGGAACTCCGTCGCAAGATAGCGCTGGAAGGTGTGCCGGTCGTCCGCATCGAGGGCGAGCAGCACGTGGTGCAGTTCGCGCGCGACCTGCGCGCCGGACGCCTCGCCGCGTTCCGACAGCAGTGTCACTGCGAGCTGTTTCACGTGATCGGCCGCTGTGGGCTTCGAGTTGGACGGGCCACTCAAGGTTTGCGCGTTCGGTGTCACAATTGCCTCCTATCCTCAACGGTGGGGGAACGTGGTCTGGCGGAATTTCGCCGGCGGCACGTAGAGTCCGCCTGACGCCGCCACGAGGTCGTCGATGGTGCGGGCCGCGAGCCAGTCGCGGGTTGCGATGTTGACATCGATGCCGAGATCGGCGGGAAACATCACGATGCCGTGGCGGCGCAGGCTGTCGCTTGTTTCGGGCGACTGTCGCCTGCCGAACTCAGTATCGCCGGCGACGGCGCGCAATGCGGCTTGGCGCTGCAGCGGCGACCGGCAGCGCAAAAGGTTGGCCACGCCGCGTTCGGTGACGACATGGGTGACGTCGTCGCCATAGATCATCACCGGAGGTAGCGCAAAACCGGCCGAGGCTGCGAGCTCGAACGCGTCGAGCCGTTCGACGAAGCTCGGTGCACCATTCGGCTGCTGGGTCTGCACCATCTGCACCACAAGCTTGCGACCGCGCAGGGTCTCGCCCGCTTCCCGACCCGCGAGCAGCCAACTGGGACTGTCGTGGCGGCGGCCACGTGGGTCGGCGCCCATATTCGGCGCGCCGCCGAAGCCAGTGATCCGGCCCTTTGTCGCTGTCGAGCTGTTACCCAGCGCGTCGATCTGCAACGTGCCGCCGATGAAGAGGTCGCAGGCATATTGCCCGGCGACCTGTGCGAGTGCGCGGTTGGACCGCAGATTGCCGTCGGCGCCGACTGGGAAGATATCGGCGCGACTCGAGACGTAGCGCTCCATGCCCAGCTCGGAGCCGAAGCAATAGACGCTGTCGACGAAGCCGGCCTCGATCGCCGGGATCAGGGTCGGGTGCGGGTTCAGCACGAAATGTCTGGCAATCTTGCCCTTCAGCCCGCGCCGGGCAGCGTAGGTTGGCAGGATCAGTTCGATCGCCGCGGTCGCATAGCCGATGCCGTGATTGAGCCGCCGCACTTGGTAGGGTTCGTAGATCGCGGCGATCGCCATCATCGCCATCAGCACGTTCTCGTCCCTGATCTTGGCGGGATCGCGCGTGAACAGCGGGTCGATCAGATAGGGTTTCGGGCTCGGTACCACGACATCGACCCAGTCGCCGGGCACGTCGGCCCGCGGCAGCCGGTCCACGATCTCATTGACCTGCGCGACTACGATACCGCCATGGAACGCCGCCGCCTCGATGATGGTCGGCGTATCTTCGGTATTCGGGCCGGTATAGAGGTTGCCGTCGCGATCGGCCTTGTCGGCGACGACAAGTGCGACCCGTGGCGTCAGGTCCACCAGTGCGCGGGCGTAGAGTTCGAGATAGGTGTGGATCGCGCCGATCCTGACCGCGTGCTCACCGACGAGTTCGGCAAGCTTGCGGCTTTGCGGCCCCGCGAAGGCAAAATCCAGGCGGTTCGCGATACCGCGCTCGAACACGGCGAGATGGTCGGGCAGCGCCAACACAGACTGCACCATGTGCAGGTCGTGTACCCGCGCAGGATCCACGTTCGCCAGAGCTGCGGCGAGAAAATCCGCCTGCTTCTGATTATCGCCTTCGATGGCCACGCGGTCGCCTGGCTCGATGATCGCTTCGAGCAACCGCGTTGCTTGGTCAGCGGGGCAAACTTTTCCGCTCACGCCGCTGAGCGCGGCAGCCCGCGCGAGGCGGGAGGCGCGGTCAGTTCCGTGTCGTGGTGTGTTTGACATGATTGACCTCTTTCGCTCTGTCCTTAAAGCGAAAGATAAGCGGCCATCATTGATTATAGAAACGATATTTTCTAATATGATTGATCGAAATATAGGATCAATCGGATGCTGAGCTTTGAGTTGTTACGTACGTTTGTTGCCGTGGCTGATTGCGGTGGGTTCCACCGCGCGGCGGAGCAGCTCAACCTGACGCAGTCGACGGTAAGCCAGCAGATCAAGCGGCTTGAACTCGAGACCAAACGGCCCTTGTTCCGGCGGACAACGCGCAGTGTCGCATTGACCGACGATGGCGAGATGCTGCTCGGCGACGCGCGCCGCCTGTTACAACTTGAGGAAGCGGCGCGTCATCGCCTGGCGGTGCCGCGGCTGTCGGGCGCGGTGCGTCTCGGCGTGGTCGAGGAGGTCGCCGGCGGCTCGCTGCCTGCTGCGCTCGGCCGCTTCGCAACGTTCCATCCCGGCGTGAAGCTCGAGGTGCAGATCGGTGTCAGCGCGGGATTGATCGAGCAACTCAATGCGGGGCGGCTAGACGTCGTGTTCGCAAAGCGCCCGCTCGGCACCTCGAAAGGCCGTCTGGTGTGGCGTGAGCCGTTGGTCTGGGCCGCGGCCGACACGTTCGATCTTGTTGCGCATGCGGCGCTGCCGTTGGCCCTGTACCGCGAGCGATCCGTTTCTCGCGAGGCTGCACTCACCGCGCTCAACGACAGCGAACTGAGTTGGGAGATCATCTATACGAGCCCCAGTTTGACAGGCGTGCGCGCGGCGGCGCTCGCGGGCCTCGCCATCACTCCGCTTCCTGCCAGCGCGCTGATCGCGGGGCTGCGGATTCTCGGTGTGGAAGAGGGGCTGCCGCCTCTTCCTGACCTTGAGTTCGCGATCTACGAGAAGGCGCGGCCCGACAAAGCCGCCGCGGCCCTTGCCGCAGCTCTGATGGCACTTGCGCAAGGTCCATCGCGCCCGACGATTTGAGATGGCCAAGTATCTGCAGAGCGCTGCCGCGCAAATCCTTTGTACAATGGACGCGACTCATCAATACTCGTGGCGCAATCGTGTGCCCGTGTTCATTCACTAGATTGGGGAGCTGCAATGAAAACGAAAAGTATGCCGATCGGTGTGGGTATTACCTTGGCGTTCGCCGTCGTGGGCGCAGGGGCTGCGATTTCCGCCCAGGACAGGTACACCGTCAAAGTGCCGAATGGGCTCGCCTTCTCCGAATTCAGGGGTTACGAAGGCTGGCAGACCATTGCTGTCAGTCACAACGGCGGTTTGCTTGCTGTGATCCTCGGGAACCCCGCGATGATCGATGCGTATAAGGCCGGTGCTCCCGGTAACGGCAGGCCTTTCCCCGACGGCGCCAAAATGGCGAAGATCCATTGGAACCCGAAAACGAACGAGACGGCCCCCGGTCAGCCGCTGGTGCCCAATACCCTCCATGACGTTGATTTCATGGTGAAGGATAGTAAGAGGTTCGCGGACAGCGGCGGATGGGGATATGGAGAGTTTGAGTATGACACCGCCTCCGATACGTTCAGGTCCGGCACGCTGACGGACCAGCCGCCGCAGGGGAACGACGCCAAGTGCGGGTTCGTGTGCCACACGGCAGTGAAGAAGCACGACTACGTTTTCACCGAGTACCCCAAGAGGTGACCTAGACGGTTTGGGCCCGGCGATTGGCTTCGGCATCGCGTGCGGCGCTTGACGTGAGATAATTTGGCGCCCAGCTGAGAATTATTCGTTTGACGCCGAAAACAGCCGATTTCCAGCGAATTTCGCCTTCTAATCCTGACCCAGGCCGAGGTTGAATTCCAAGCAATTGCACACATATAAGGTGCAACGACGTGTAGCCGCTCCCAGGCTGCACCATATTTAGATACCGGGAGAGAGTGAACATGCTTGGACTAATTGCCCGTTGGGGCCACAACGTTTTAATCACCACAATGGCTTTGTTGACGATCGCGATGGTTGTTTTCTTGATTAGATAACCATCGGATTTCACCGGCTGGGGCGCTTACGACCTATACGAGCGAGCCGCTATTTCTGGCGCGCCCCTAGGGCCTCAGCCATCTTCTGGTGAATCAGATTGACCGCCTTCAATGGGCGAAGCATTACTTTGAACTCGGTGATCTTTCCGGCTTCGTTCCACTTGATCATGTCGACTCCATTGACGGTGATTCCATCCAGATTCACCTCGAACTCCAGTACGGCGTCCCGATCGCCCTGCAGTTCACGGACGTAGCGAAATGATTCGTTGAAGAAGACGTGAAAGGCCGCTGCGAGGTATTTCTTCGTGATGGCCTTGCCGACTTGGGGTGTATGCACTACCGGCGAATGGAATACCGCTTCGTCCGCTAGGAGCGCGTCCAGCCCTTGAGCATCGCGTTTCTCGACCAGGCGGTGCCACTTTTCGATTGGGCCAGACAACATAATCATTCTCCCGAAGACGAGACGTGAAGATATCATGCTGGGATTTCAATAATTTTGAACCTGGGGGAATCATGGCTGCTTCGACCGTCTCCCAACCCTCCGATATCGTAATGATGAACGCAGTAACGCTGGCCGATGCCATTTGCGCCCGGCAGGTGTCGTGCGTGGAAGTCATGACTGCGTATCTGGATCACATTGACAAGATCAATCCGCGGGTCAACGCCATCGTCGCTCTTCAAGATCGCGTGTCGTTACTGGCGCAGTCTGAGGAGCGAGACAGGCACGTTGCTCGTGGTGAGTTGATGGGACCGCTACATGGCCTCCCTCTGGCCGTGAAGGATCTGATGGCCGTCAAGGGCATCCCCATGACCATGGGCTCACCCATCTTCAAGAATTTCGTTCCCGAGGCGGACGACATCATGGTGGAGCGGCTGCGGAAAGCGGGCGCTATTTTCATCGGCAAGACGAATACGCCGGAATTCGGCTTAGGTTCGCATACCTACAACCCGGTCTATGGGCCCACGCGCAACGCTTACGATCAAACCCGTTCGGCAGGTGGCAGCAGCGGCGGTGCGGCCGTCGCTCTCGCGTTGCGCATGCTGCCCGTCGCGGACGGCAGCGATTTCGGTGGGAGTCTTCGCAATCCCGCGGGCTGGAATAACGTCTTCGGCTTTCGTACCGGCACGGGACTGGTGCCTAACAGCGCGCTAGACGGCTGGTTTCCATCCATGAGCGTTGTCGGCCCGATGGCACGCAATGTACCGGACCTGGCGATGCTGCTCTCGGTTCAGGCCGGTTATGACGCTCGGGCGCCGTTGTCAATCCGCGGTGACGGGAGTGTATTTCAGCGGCGCTTGGAATCTGATTTGAAGGGAAAGCGGATTGCGTGGTCGGGAGACTTCAAAGGCCATCTGCCGTATGAGCCCGGTGTGCTCGACGTTTGCACGCGTGCCCTGAGAGTCTTTGAGTCCATGGGCTGCGTCGTGGAGGAAGCCCAGCCTGGCTATTCGATCGATGCCGTCTGGCGAGCATGGTTGACGCTGCGCGCATGGCAGTCCGGCGGAAGCTTTCTCACTTACTACAACGATCCTAAAAAGCGTGCGCTCTTGAAACCGGAAGCCATCTTCGAGGTTGAAAGCGGACTGAAGCTTACGGCTTTTGAGATTTCCGCCGCTTCAGCCGTACGCACCGCGTGGTATCAAGCGGTACGGCAGTTCTTCGAGAAGTATGATTACTTCATTGTTCCGACTGCGCAGCTATTTCCATTCGACGTCAATCTGCATTGGCCACGGGAAATCGCGGGAAAGAAGATGGAGACCTATCACGAATGGATGAAAGGCGTACTGCTCATCACCATGAGCGGTTGCCCGGCCCTTGCCGTGCCTGCCGGATTTGGTAATGGGGGCTTGCCGATCGGTATTCAAATCGTGGCGCCGATTCACGCTGAATTGGCTTGTCTCCAGTTGGCTTACGGCTATGACACGGCAACGAGTTGGTCGACTAACCGTTTGCCCGGCTTACTTGGCTAGCCACATCGGACCGCCTGCAGTCCAATGGCTGCTTCGTGTGCTACGCACTGAAAGCTGGAACGCGCTGCGCTTTCGCTCATTCCGTAAGATTGACCTTATTCCGTAAGATTGACGCCGGAGCCCCCCATCTCCTTGGGCATGTCCTTGAATTTTGGCTTGCCATCCCGAATCGGCAGCACCGCTTCCTGATAATGCACATGCACGCCGGGTTCAAACTTCAGTTTTGGCAGCATCGCAGCGTAGATGTCCACGAGCCCCATGGTCGGATGATCGGTGAACAGGTGTCCGCCGCATTTCTTGCACCACTTACGAAAGCTGATGGGGGTCTTGTTGTAGGTGCCGATGCTGGCGGCGCCCTGAGTAACCTTCAGCGCCTGCGGATTCCACAGGCTGAACGCGTTGACGGGGCCCGCTGACCAGTGCCGGCAGGACTCGCAGTGGCAGTACCCCATCCCGGCCGGAGCGCCGGAAACTTCGAATTGCACTTCGCCGCAAAAGCAGCTGCCCTGGTAGCGGTTTTCAGTACTCATTGTGCATCTCCCCTGTAATATTCAGCGAACTTCGATGGATGGGATTCTACCGGGCGGCCCTCGATAGTCGAATGACCACCCGTCCGGCGATCTTGCTCGTTCGTCCGGGGAGAGTGGGATGGATGCATTGTCGGATGTGCTGCGAGCGGTGCGCCTTACGGGCGCCATTTTCTTCGACATTCAAGCGTCGGAGCCCTGGGTGGCGGAGACCCCCTCGGGTCAAGCGATTGTCGAAGCGATGTTTCCGGGATCGGAGCACCTGATCTGCTATCACGTCATTACTCAGGGAAGCTGTTGGGCATGTATCTCAGGAGAGCCCCCGACGCTTCTCTCAGCGGGCGACATCATCGTCTTGCCGCACGGCGATACCCACGTGCTGTCGAGTACACCGGGTTTGCGCCGAACCCCTGACATGACGCTCTATCGCATGCCGGTTGACGGAAAGTTGCCGGTCAGCATCTCGATGGGCGGCGATGCGCACGGCGCCGCGGTTCACTTCGTTTGCGGATTTCTGGGCTGTGATGCCCGGCCGTACAACCCGCTGTTGACCGCGCTGCCGCGAGTCATTCTGGTCAGCGGGCAAGCGAGCAGCGCGATCGCCGCCTATGTGCAATTCGCTTTGGCCGAATCGAAAGAACCGCGCATGGGCGGACAGTGCGTCCTGGGCCGCTTGAGTGAACTGATGTTCGTCGATGTGGTGCGCCACTATCTCGAGACCTTGCCGTCCGACCGGACAGGTTGGCTTGCGGGATTGCGCGATCCCTTTGTCGGACGTGCTCTGTCAGCATTTCATCGCAACCCCAGTCGCGCCTGGACCATCGAATCGATGGCGAAAAACGTCGGACTGTCGCGCTCGGCGCTCGCCGAGCGGTTCACACAGTTCGTCGGCCAGCCTCTCATCCAATATCTGGCGAACTGGCGCATGCAGCTTGCCGCAAATCATCTGTTGAGCGGCATGGATAGTGTCGCGGTCATTGCCAATCTGGTCGGCTATGATTCCGAGGCCGCGTTTAGTCGGGCGTTCAAAAAGGCTGTCGGTACGCCACCGAGCCAATGGCGCAAGCGACGCAAGGCTAGCGCGGCGCTGGAATCTTTTTAGCCGCTGTCTCCGGGTCGGTTCCGAATCGCGCCATCCGGCTGACGAGCTCCGGCGGAATCTCCGTTGCGCGGCCGAGTTCCGCGGAAATGAACACAAGCACCTGCCGCGCGGTCATGCGAAGTTCGCCGTGATGCGATGCCTCGATGCGAAGTTCACACGAGGTTCGGCCCACTTTGGTCGTCCAAAGATTGAAGGTGAGTCGATCGCCATAACGTGTCGGCTTGGGAAAATCGACGGTGAAATGCACGGAAGGCGTCAAGATCTGCTTGTGATGAAACAGTCCCGGCGCACTCGCGGCGAGGCCGTCTTCGAACCAGTCCTCGACGAAATCGCTGATCATCTCGAAATATCGCGGGTAGAACACCCACCCCGCGGCGTCGCAATGCCCGAAACGCACGAGAATTTCACGCTGAAATGCCGACATCGGTGCCCCGTCCAGTCACGAATGTCCTTGAGTATAGATTATGGCGGTAGCCGCGATGGCGACTTTCCGTCGAACTACCGGCGGAACCTCCGGCCAGCCCGCGGCACTCTGCGGGCGGGCTTCTGCTCAGTCAGCTAGTGAATCGAGGCCACCAATGAGCATCGATCTCACCGATCTGCTGATACGTGCAGGGAACATGGACACCGTCGCCGGACGGCGATTTGCCGCGTAGGATTGGATATCCACAAACTCGGCCGCATGGCGGATGTCGTCGCGATCACAGGTGAAACGTGCGAAAATTTCAATTCGAAGGATCCGCCGCCGCGATAACGGGTGCGGCGAGCGGCATCGGTCGGGCGCTTGCGGTTGAGCTGGCAGCTCGAGGGTGCGATGTTGCGCTCGCCGATCTGGACGAGGCGGGGTTGGAATCAGCTGCGAAAGAAATCAGCGCAACCTACGCGCGACGAGCCACCATCCGCCGCGTCGATGTCGCCGATCCGAAGCAGATCCAAGACTTTGCCTTGTCCGCCGTCGCCGACTTCCCGTCTCTGAACATTCTTATCAACAATGCCGGCGTTGCGTTGCAGGGCCAGTTCGATGAATTCGACCAGGCGCAAATGGCTTGGGTGATGGACATCAATTTTTGGGGCGTGGTGCGCGGAACACGGGCGTTCATGCCGCATCTTCAAAGCCGCCCGCAAGCGCATATCGTCAATATTTCGAGCATCTTTGGAATCATCGCGCCGCCGGGTCAATCCGCCTATTGCGCCTCGAAGTTTGCGGTTCGGGGTTTCTCAGAGGCCCTGCGCCACGAACTGGCGATGAGCAACGGTACGTTGAGGCTCTCTGTGGTTCATCCTGGCGGCGTGAAGACCAACATCGCACGCAAGGCGCGCGCCGGGGCTCATCTGCGCGAGAGCGTCAGTTCGAATGATCTGGGGGATCGGTTCGAACAGTTGGCGCGCACCACTCCTGCCGCGGCGGCGCAGCGCATCGTCCGCGGTATTGAGCGAAATGAACCCCGCATCCTCATTGGCCGGGACGCACAGTACGTCGATTTGATTCAGCGTTTCAGGCCGGCCACTTACTGGACTTTATTGGCGCGCGCCTTCAAGAGGATGTCGGTCTAGCGGGGCTCAGTTCGCCTCGAGCTCCCGCAGCAGCTGTTTCGCGCCATATACCTTATCGAGCGCCTCGCGAATGATTGCGGGGTGTACGGCGACGGCGCGATTGATCGCGGGATTGAACCAGTAGCGACCCGCAATCGAGTGAATGTTGCCGTCGAACATCAGGCCGACGAATCTCCCCGAGGCATCGATCAACGGACTGCCCGAGTTTCCGCCCACGATGTCATTGTTCGTCGAAATACAAAATGGCGTGCTCATATCCAGTTGAGCTTTTACCCTCATCCAGCTGGCCGGAATCTTGAACGGCGAGGACCCGGTGGCCCGTTCAAACGCCCGATCAAGATGGGTGAACGGGTCCACCGCCGCGCCATTTTCGATCCATCCTTGCACCGCACCGTAGTTGAGCCGGAGTGTGAACGTCGCATCCGGATAGGTATTGGTTCCGTAGGCGCTGAAGCGCGCCGCGGCAATCCTGCGCGACGCCGCAGCGATGGGCGCCTCGACCTCATCCTCATATTGCTTGCGGATGCGGCGGGCGTCGGCGTCGATCGAGCGTACCAAGTCGATCATCGGATCATGGGACGCAGCTACTGCGGATTTGCCCCCTTCCCATAGCCCTTTTCGAAATGCAGCATCATCGAGTTTGGTTTCGGCGATGAGCCGTGTCGCCAACTCATCCGGCGATTCCTTGCCCATCAATCTGCGCACCACAGGGTGATCGGGGCCCAACCATTCACGCATGCGCTCGAGCGAGAATGACAGCGTCATTTGCTCGAATTCAGGGTAAACCGGAACGCGAGCGTACAGGTCGCGCTGCAAAAGAGGCAGTGCGGTCTCGCTGAACTCTCGCAGCCGATCTCTGTTGGGTTTCGGCCGCTCGTCGGCGCCCCTGAGTAGCAGGCGCGCATTGCGGAATAGGGCGCTGCCGAAGCCGGCGCCGTTTTCAATGAATGTATAGGGAAGATAGAGCACGCGTTCGCGATTCGATGCCGACGCGATTTCAGCCCATGGATCGGCCCCATCGAGCCGCGCAATGGCGCGCAACTCTTGCTCTGCCTTGGATTTGCCCGCCAAGAACGCATCGTCATTGAGCGCATCGAGCTCCCTGCGACGCACCTTGATGCCGTTCTGCAGGCTGTTGAGCGGCGCCAGCACAATCCGCTCCTCGCCGACATTGGACTTGCCAAACTGAATGTAACGTCCACGCAGCTCGGATGCCCTCATCAAGGTGATGGGCAATGACACGTCGCGATCAAATTCGAGTTGCGCACGCGTTTGCAGGCGGGCAGTGCTGCCCGGTGTGCCCGAAACGAATACCAACTGATTGGCGTTTGGGCCGGCAAAATTGATTTGCAAGTAGTGGGATGTCTTGGCGGGATTGTTGTCCTCGTAGGCTCGAAGCATCGAGAAATCCAGGGTCCAGCGTGGAAATTGAAAGTTGTCCGGATCCCCGCCGAACGCGGCGATGTCAGCCTCCGGCGCAAACACCAGGCGAAGATCTGCGTAGCGCTTGTACTTATAGAGATAGTACTGGGCGCCCTGGTACAGCCGCACGGCCTGGCACTCGAGCTTGCCGGACTTCGATTTGGCGCTCGCTTGTTGACAGGCCTGTTCCAGCGAAGTCAGCAATTTCTTGCGTGCATCGTTGGCCGCCGCCACGCCGAGCCCCGAGCCGGCTTTTAGGACCTCATCAGTGACGTTTTCGGTGCCGACCAGAACGTCGGCATGCTGCGCCGGGCAGCGCAGTTCTTCCTTGCGGGTCGGCGCGTTGAAGCCGAGCTCCAGCAAGCTTTTCTCCTTCGATGAGAGCTCGGCAAGACATGACTCGATGCAATGGTGATTCGTGAGAATCAAGCCCTCGGGTGAAACGAACGATGCAGTGCAGTTGGTCAGCCGCAGCGTCGACTGCCGCACATGATCGAGCCATGCGGGCGTGATATCCGCGCCGAAATCCCGTTTTACCGCGGCCGACGGGAAGTTGTCGAAGGTCCACATTCCCTCGTCGGCATGTGCGGGTAGAAACACTGCGCTCGCCGCAAGCAGTACCAATCCACGCATGGAATCCTCGTCTTATCCGTATGCCGTCAAAGCCAGCACAATAGTCTACTGAATTGGCGCGCTTTGGACTTACAATCAGCGAAAGAACGGTGGTAAGGGTACTGGACGAAATTGCAACATCGAATCGACGCCTCGCCATCGCAAGCTCCCAAGCGCCGCACATTTACTTCGTTTACCAACCGAGACTTTCGGGCTTATTTCTTTGCCGCCAGCGCCGCAATGATGGCGGACAATATCGAGCACGTGATTTCTTACTGGGTAGTCTTCGAAAAGTTTCATTCTCCGTCCTTGCTCGCTTTCGCAGTGGTATCGCATTGGGCGCCGTATCTGGCGTTTGCGGCCTACACGGGCGCCTTGGCCGATCGCTTCGATGTCCGTCGTCTCATTCAGATTGGAATGATGATGTTCATGGGCGTATCGATCGGCTGGGGCGTCATGTTCCTGACCGACTCGACCGCACAGTGGAAGGCGATGGTTCTGCTCCTCACCCACGGCTTGGCCGGTGTCATCTGGATGCCTGCATCGCAGGTCTTGATACACAAGATCGTCGGCGCGGAGCAATTGCCCAGTGCTGTCCGGCTGAACGCGACCGGCCGCTACCTGGCTTTTTTGGTGGGACCTGCCGTGGGGAGCGCCTTGCTGCTCCTGGTCGGTCCGATACGCGGTATTTTCATCAACGCGCTTATCTATGCGCCGATGCTGCTTTGGCTTGTCAGGGCTCCGTACGGCCCGGAAAGTACGGCTGCGGCGCGTCCGCAGGGAATCAGAGGCTTTGGGGATATTTGGCGCACGATGCAAGTGGTGAAGCAGAATCCGGTACTGTTGTCGATGACGGTGCTGGTGGGTGCCTCCGCGTTTTTCATCGGCAACGCCTATCAGGCCCAGATGCCGGGATTCGCGCATGATCTGGGCCTTGGGCGCCCGGATTTTACCTACGGTATCTTGCTGGGAGCTGATGCCGCCGGCGGTCTGGCCGCCGGCTTGATCTTGGAGAGCCGCGGGCTGCTGCCGCCGAAGGTGCGAACCGCGTATGTCTTGGCGATGATATGGTGTTGCGCTTTGGCGGGATTCGCTCGATCGAGTACCTACGCCGTGGCAATAAGCCTGTTGTTCGTGGCTGGTTTCGTCGAGCTCGCGTTCAATTCGATGGCACAATCCTTGGTGCAACTGAATGCGCCGGCCGAGATTCGTGGTCGGGTGATGGGCGTTTTCGCGATGTCCGCGAACGGAATGCGCACGTTTAGCGGACTCAGTGTCGGCCTGCTGGGTGCGAGCATCGGCATCCATAATTCCTTGAGCTTCAGTGCCGCTGCTCTGGTGGCCCTCTATGTTGCGATCTTTGCGACACGCTATGTTGCCCGGCCAAGGCGATCAGCGGCACCGCCATGAATCGCCCCAGTGACACCGATTTCATGCGACGCGCGCTCATTCTTGCGCAGCGCGCTGCCGACGATGGCGAAGTGCCCGTCGGGGCGTTATTGGTTCTCGACAATGAGGTGATCGGCGAGGGATGGAATCGACCGATCGCGAGTCACGATCCGACCGCCCATGCCGAAATCGTTGCGCTGCGTGCCGGCGCGCAACTGCAGCGCAACTATCGGCTGAGCGCGGCGACGCTCTATGTGACATTGGAGCCATGTGCCATGTGCATGGGAGCCGTGCTGAATGCCCGGCTGGCAAGGGTTGTATTCGGTGCATGGGACCCGAAGGCAGGCGCCTGCGGCAGCGTGGTTGACCTGCCGCGCGAGCCGCGGTTTACGCATCGCGTGGACGTATTTGGAGGGGTGTGTAGCGACGAAGCCGCAGACTTGCTGCGGCAATTCTTCGAACGTCGCCGTTAGTTCAAGACGGGCGCGCCAGGGCCGTCGCCCCAAGCCCATTCCAACAAGTCCCGATAGCCGCGTACGTTGTCGACGTAGCGCACCGGCTCCCAACCCCGGGCATAGCCGTTCTCGGTTTTTGTATACCAGCGCTCCTGTTCCAGAAGCGGCAGAAAGTCACGAACGTCCTGCCAAGAATCCGGATCACGCCCGGCCTTTTGCGCAAGCACCCGTGCGTCTTCCACATGGCCGTACCCAATGTTGTACGCGGCGAGCGCAAACCATGTCCGATCCGGCTCGGGCACATGGGAAGGGATTTTTTCGTACACCTGACGGAAATAGCGCGCGCCGCCGAAAATGCTTTGTCGAGCGTCCGAAAGATCCGTTACCTTCGCTTCGGTTGCAGTCTCCACCGTCAATTGCATCAATCCCCGGGCGCCCGCCGAGGAGGATGCGCGGGGATTCCACTTCGATTCTTGATATCCCATTGCCGCCAACAAGCGCCAGTCCTGACTGCTCTGCTCAGCGGCCTCCACGAACCATTGCTTATAAAGCGGCAGGCGGCTCTGCAGGTGGCGCATGAAGCCCGGGCCCCCGGCAAACTCCGCTTCCTCAGTTCGGCCGTAGTAGCGATTTACGATGGTGGCGAGTTCACCGCCGCCTTTTAAGCGCACGAAATACTGCGCTATGTCGCGTGCGAAGCCCGGATCGCGGTCGCTCGCGGCCCACGCGAGCGGACGGTTTCCGGGGAAATCAAACGCAATGCGCAAGTCCGGGTGCACGTCATGCGCCAGGGCGAATTCGGTGGAATCAGCAATCGTGTAGTCGATCGTGCCATCGGCAACGCCGTCCAACAGCGCCTGCGAATTGGTGCTGGAGTTCTCCACCCAAACAAGGTCCGGATTTGAATTGCGTGCGTCTTCGAGGGTTTTTGCATGCGAACTCCCCGCTGCAATTTCCAGATCCGAATTGCCGATATCTGCGAGAGAGCCCGGCCGTATTGCGCCGCGACGATAAATCAGATGCTCATGCACGTGCTGATATGCCGGGCCGAATTCGACCCCCGGAACCGACTGCATGGGGACTTTCAGGCCTGCCGCCGCAATGTGTGCTTGCCCGGAAGTCAGCGCCGCGTAGATCTCCGCGTAGCTGCGCATCGGTGTGATCTTCAGCTTCACCCCCAGCTCATCCGCGAAGCGCTGCGCCAGCTCATATTCTGGGCCCTCGGCAACGCCGTTCGGACCGCGATAGAACGCCAGCGGGCCCGTGCGCGTCGCCACGCGCAGCTCGCCCAGCGTCTTGATTTGCACTATCAAGCTGGGCAGCGGTGCATAGCTGCTCAGCAGCACGAGGGCGGAAACCGCTATCGTCAGCTTTGTCCAGCGCAGCCAGTTTCTTTGTGTCTTCAATTTACGCACGGTTTAATGAGTCCATTTGAGTGCCGTGGTGCAGGGCAAGTTCGATATCTTGAGGCGAGCCCTTTTCCGATGAGCTAGAATAAACGATTATTTCTTCCTGCGAACCCTTGACAAATGAGTTTCTAGCCTGTTTGCCAATCGCGTCAAAACTAATTTTTATTTAAGTTAATGCCGGAAATACTTAAGTAAACGAGAAGAATTTTAAGTTAACCGGAGAGGTACCGAAGTGGTCATAACGGCGCCGACTCGAAATCGGATGGTCGGGTAATTCCGGCACGTGGGTTCGAATCCCACCCTCTCCGCCAGTCGTTAGGTAAATTCTCGTGGGTATGGATCAGTCAACTGTAATAGTTACGAAGCGGGGATAACGCCCGCAGGGCGGCCCCGAAGGGGCGAGGCGCGGAGCGCCGAGTAATCCCACCCTCTCCGCCACTTAATTTTTGAAGCGTTTCTGAGACTTGAGTCATTCAGGTCTTTCCCTACTGCCAAACTACTGCCAAATTCGGGGGATTTCAGGGGACGAATCACGATTTGCGTGACCCGATTTGACACTGCATTTACCCCGGAAATTGCGATTCGAGAAGCGAAAAATTCAGCGCGTGCAACGGGTGTTTTTTCCATCGCTTTTTTGATCGCGTGAATATCCGCTTCCGTTGCGCCTTCGAGCCACGCGGCGTACATGCGCAACATTACCTCGACGCTGTGTCCGTGCTGCTTCGCGACCCACAGCAGATTCTTTCCCAGCATGAGCTGCCAGGTCACCGAGGAATGCCGCGCGTGGTAGGGTCCGCGCCTTCGAATATTGAGTGCCTTGATGCTCTCGCTCCAGCGCCAGCGGGTGATTTCTGGGTCGCTGATCGGCCTTCCGTCTTCCAGAAAGAATAGGTGCTCATGGCGGATTTTGCCGGCGGCGACGTATTCCGCGCGCAATGCCAAGTGACGCCTTAGAACTTCGAGGGCGCGCGGGATCGTCGCCCTCATGGATCGAGTCGGGTTGCCATTCTTGGATCAGTTCGAAAGCTACTCATTGGTACTTTCGCATTTGGAGCGGACAGGAACGTTACCCTCGAAGAACGAGGGCTGCTCGGCATTGGCCGGCGCGCTGATTTGCTGTGACTTGGGCGAGCGCGAGCGCGCAGCCATGTTCTTCGACCGTGCCATCGCGAGCGCTCACCAGATGGCTTCGAGCAGCGGATAGTAGGCCTCCTTTTCCCCGAAATCCTCGATGCCTTGTCCGCGCGCAATCCTTGCGGTGAACCGCATCGCCGCGCGGTGCTGAAACGCATCGATGAGAGTGCTCTTTCCGGCGCCTCCTTCACCCGTGACGAAGATCACCTGTCGGATCCCGCGCAGCGCTCTCTCCAAACAGGTGTCCAGCTGCGTCTGCTCCGCTTCCCGTCCCACGAGTCTGTGGCGTGGGGAGGAGCGCGTACCGCTCAGCCCGAAGGCGTTCGATCTGCTGCGCTACTTGGTCGAGCACGCGAATCGGGTCGTTCCCCAGGAGGAGATCCTCGACGCGGTGTGGCCCCAGTCCCAGGTAAACCCGGAACTTGTCAAGAAGTACGTTCTCGGAATCCGCAAGGTCCTGGGTGATCGGCGAGACAAGCCGGTGTTCATCGAGACGGTGCACAAGCGTGGCTATCAGTTCGTAGCTCCCGTGCGTGACGAGAGTGGCTCGATCACATCCGACTCGGCTGCCAGTATCAGTGGTTGATCGCATCGAGTCGGAATGAGTGGAACGACTTCACTTCGTGGGTCCGAAGCCCGCACAGACATCGCTGTCACCGAAATTGGACCGAAATGGGACCTCAAAGGCCACCTTGGCAACCGATCGCATCCCTATCCTGCCGCCCGCTGCCCGCCGGTCCCCCTTCGGGCCCGGTCAGATCTACCCGTTTTACCCATGAAAGGATGAAATCGCATGAAGAGATTAGTGCCACTGGCGTTGTTGCTGGCCCCAACCGTCCTGTTTGCTCACGATGCCGATGACTCGATCGTGCACTGGAACCGGATAGTCGGTATTGAAAACGTCACGCCCGTGGCCTCCGACCGGCCGGTTGATCTTAACGTCGGTGACCTGCAGATGGTGGCGGAGTTCGAGCAACAAGTGGTCGGTGTGGCCGTGTCGGCGTCGGGGCGAGTGTTCGTGTCCTTCCCGCGCAACGGCATCGACACCGTCAAGAAATCCGTGGCGGAAGTCATCAAAGGCAAGGCGGTCGCCTACCCGAACGAGGAGATCAATACCTTGAACACCGCCGCGCCCTCGACGCATTTTCTTTCCGCGCAGAGCGTGTACGTGGATTCCAGCGAC
>Ga0179592_10000254_pt1 | contig 21780 bp, 20 predicted proteins | sample CZODoug2_1_08_16_FD_148623 | JGI IMG/M metagenome (GOLD analysis project Ga0179592, IMG submission 148623) | Vadose zone soil fungal communities from Angelo Coast Range Reserve, California, USA - CZODoug2_1_08_16fungal (Illumina Assembly) | ecosystem: Environmental > Terrestrial > Soil > Vadose...
CTAACCAATGGCGGCAGCCTTTTGGCCATCGACTACCAAGCTTATGCGAACTATTTGTCCCAGTATGTTCTCACTCTAAAAAATTCACATGGAATTAGTCTTTACGCGCTGTCCATTCAAAATGAACCAAACTACGCAGCGACCTGGCGTTCTTGCATTTGGACGGGGCAACAATTCCACGATTTCATTCTCAACAACTTGATTCCCACCTTCAAGAGGAACGGTGTAACAGCCAAGATAATTATGCCCGAGGAGTCTGGTTGGATCTTCGACCTTACTAGTTCGACGCTGAACGATCCTGCGGCAGCTGCCGGCGTTAGCATAATCGCTGCCCATAATTATGACGGAGCGGGAGCTTCGACCTATTCTCTTGGTCAAAACCAAGGCAAAGGTCTTTGGGAGACGGAAGTATCGACATTCGAGACCTTCGACCCAAGCATCGCCAATGGACTTATCTGGGCTCAAAAGATCAACGATTGGATGACCGTCGCCAATGCGAACGCGTGGCACTACTGGTGGCTACTTACTGGCAGTTCTAACGACAATGAAGCCTTGATTGGTCCAAGCGGTCAAACCACTAAGCGCCTATACGTAATGGGCAACTTCAGCAAATTCGTGCGGCCCGGATACGTCCGAATCGGCACGACAGCCAGCCCGGTGGGCGGAGTATCTATTTCCGCTTATAAGGACCCCAGCACGGGGAAATTCGCAATCGTTGCCATCAACCACAATGGATCAAACGTGGTGCTGAATTTCAAATTGAATGGCTTTACAGCCAGCTCAGTTACGCCTTGGGTTACTTCATCCAGTCTAGACTTGGTGCAACAGACGAATATTACCGTCGGTGGCAGCGCATTCACCGCCACCCTACCTGCCTCTAGCGTCACGACCTTTGTGGGCCCCTAATTGCCTGGAGGTAGCAAGGAACCCAGTTCCGCCGGTGATTCGAGCGTTGCTGAGCCTCCGTCACTATGAAGAGAATTTCAGCGTGGAAGACATCAGTCGCGCAGAGCAAACAAGGCCTTAGCGGCTCAAGGCGAGAACCTCTTTTGGAACAATGTGCTGTGGGCAACGTCCCGCGATCGACTCGCTTGTTAACCGGCAGCTTGGGTCTTTGAGGACCAGGGATCGTCCTGTTGAGGAGCATTCGTGAATGCATCCATGTCATAGCGCAAGACTACGGTATGGATCCGGCCAAAACGCGGCATTCGTTTTCGCGGCAGACCCCGAATCGCCTTCTTCGCTTGAGCGAAAATGTGACGCCTCAGGAATTCGACCGAGGTTATGAACTCGTGCATGGTTGTGATGGTCTTTCGACGATCTCCAAGGCTTCTCGCTGCTCGGAGTTTTACCCTTCGCCTTGGTTCAAGGCCACGATTTAAGGCCACCTTTCGAACACTTGAAATTGCCATGGCGGCCATCATGGTTGTAAGTGCAACTAACGAGTGTGAGCGCTGGAAATTCTCGCAGACGCTGAGCTAAACTTGTTACAAGTTCTCGATAAGGCTCCAATGAATACGTTCTGTCTTTCCAGCTTCAGCTGTCCCACTCTGCGCGCGGCCCGATGGCCCGCGTTCATAGTGTTTTCTCTCATTTTGAATGGCTGCCATCAAGACCCTCATAGCAGCGCCGAAAAACACTACGCCAAGGCGCAACTGTATCTTCAGCAAAAGCAGACCGAAGCCGCCTTTATCGAGCTAAGCCGTGCTATCCAGCTTTCCCCGGAAATGGCCAAGGGTCACCGCGATTTAGCAAACCTGCGTCTTCAGCGTCGCGAACCGATTAACGCCGTGAACGAGCTGCTTCTGGCCATCCGTTATGACTCCGCAAACCATGAAGCCTACACAATGCTGGGCGAACTTCTACTTCGCACCCACGACTTGAAGAAAGCCAAAGAGATTGCCGGCGAGATGATCGAGAAATGGCCCGACGATCGCGTCGCAAAGCTCGTTTTGGCAGAAGGAATGATGGCGAGCGGAGACTCGATCAAGGCGCGAGAATTGGTCAACCAAGTCGTAAAGGAAGATTCAAAAAATGCTCGTGCGTTTTTTGACCTGGCGAAGCTCGATCTGCAGAGTCAGCAATGGGGCCATGCCGAAAAAAATCTTCGTTTGACCTGGGAATTCGCTCCTGCTGATCTCGTCGCACCACTTTTACTTTCGCGTGCGCTCGAAGCCAGGGGTAATCCCGCAGAGGCGGCGTCAGTCTTGAACCGATTAACTGAGGCGCACCCTGAAAAGGTCGATCCGTTTTATGCTCTCGCGGGTTTCTACGTCAGGCAAAAGAAGCTAGACCAAGCCGAGCAGTCCTTCAAAAGAATCCAAGTTCTCGGTCGTGGAAATGCCAGAGACCGCACTTCCTTGGCGACTTTCTACGAAGCTACCGGTCAGACGGAAGCAGCCGAGAGGGAATTTCGTCGCATTTTGGCCGAGCAGTCGGACAACAAAATAGTTTTGCGCCGCTTGGCTGAGATTAAGATCAGCCTGAACAAGCGCGACGAAGCTAGGCAAATTGCGAATGACTTAATCAACAAAGATCCAAAGGACTGGGAAGCCCTGCTTCTATTGGCGCGCTTGGATGTTGACGACGGAAAGTCCGACCAAGCTCTACAGAAATTGAACCAGGCAAAGGCTATCCATCCGGAATCCCCGACATTGGATTTTCTGATCGCTCGCTGTTACCTGTTGGAAGGTAAGACAGAACTAGCAAAGGCTTCGCTTGGGGAACTCTTGAATATTGCTCCTGATTTTTTCCCAGCACGCATTATTATGGCCGCATTAGAGTTGAAGTCGGGTGAGACACGCATCGCCATCCAAGATCTGAATCGAGCACTTGAGCATAAGCAATCCACGCTCACCCCTTACCTCTTGCTTTCGCAAGCCTACACCATTCAAGGAGACTTCGGCCTTGCGGAGGATAATCTAAACCGCCTGCGAGACCCGAAAATCTCGATGGCTGATCAAGCCATGGTTCTCCAAACCTTGGCATGGGTGAAACTTCGCCAACAGCACTACCCGGAGGCCATCCAACTCTGCAGAAAATCGCTTAACATGGGCCCTCTGATGCTCGACGGCCTCCGAATTCTTGCACTCAGCTATGCTGGGAACAAACAGTCGGAACAAGGTCTCAAAGCTGTCGAAGCGCTACTCGCCAACTCGGACCATTGGGCGGCAGGGCAGCAGCTATTAGGCGAGCTCGCCTTGCAAGCCAACAAGCTCGATATAGCCGAGAAAGCGTTTCAAAAGGAGTTGCAAATAAATCCGCAGTCCACCACGGCGATTTATGGAATGGCCGGAGTTCAACGTGATCGAGGACAATACGACGCTTCCCGCGAGTCCTTCGAGCGATTCGCTTCTGCGGAGCCGGACAACGCAGCGGTTTACGTGCAGCTCGGCGGATTAGCCGAAATCAGAAAAGACTGGCCTCGAGCAATTTCGCAATATGAGACGGCACTCAAGTTAGATTCCAAGTATGCACTCGCCAAAAACAATCTAGCGTGGCTATACGCAGAACACGGTGGCAACATCTCCGTGGCGCTGCGCTTGGCGCAGGAAGCAAGATCTGCTCTGCCCAAAGATCCTCATGTGGCGGATACATTGGGATGGCTCCTTGTAAAAATGGGGGCCGCCCCGAGTGCCGTGCCTTACCTGAAAGAATGCACTGGGGCTATTCCCGCCAACCCCGCTTATCACTACCACCTCGGCACGGCCTACTTCAACGCCGGCCAAACAGAACAAGCGAAACAGGAACTGCGGACAGCATTGCGTTTGCGAGGCTCTTTTGAAGGTTCGGACCAAACGAAAAAAGTGTTGGATTCGATAGAAGCGTCAACGTCCATTAGCGTAATAAAACCCTAACGCACACATGGCCGCTAGCCTGTATTAGACGTTAGAGCCTCCCGCAACGAGATTTGATCCAAAAATTGTCTTAGTATCTCGACCGCGGGAACTTGACCGGGCCGGTCTTCCGCGGCGATCGCGATAAATGCCGCGCCGCGCCGATCGAGCAGGAAGCGGGCCTTTACTGACAACAGCTTTGCAATTACATCGCTGCTTGTGTATTTTCCGTCCACCCAATACCAACTCCAAATGACAAGCGAATCCTGGGATGAACGAACAAAAGTCTCATGAACGTGTACTCGCTGACCCTCAACTCTAGCGTCCACCTCGTCTTCCTTCGTGCGCGACCAGAGGTTTCTGTCGAACAAAGCGTTCGCCGAACTCACCAGCTTTGCATCTGGTCGCTCCGCAATATAGTAGGCTATATACAATTCGATTGGCTGCCCTTGTATTTCGTACGACTGTTTTAATTCTGCGCTCGGTTCAAAAAACTCGGGCTTCCAGCTAATTACACTTGCGCCAGTGCTTCGGATAGGTGGCGATGCAACGGGTGCCACCAACTCAAAACGTTGGCTGCTTTGGCCTGTCGGTACCCAGAAGAATTTAACAGCGAACGGAGCAAGGACGGCCGCGAGACTGCTACATGCTAACGCAACAGTCGCAACAGCGGAGGGTTGACGTTTCTCTTTGCCGTGTTCGTCTTCATTGGCACCGGTCGCAGACGATGACTTTGCATCGCTCTCTTGGCCTGATTTCTCCCGCCACCAACCCCCCACCGTGAGCAGCAATGCCATCACCACCGTAAAGAAAATCCACCCATAAATAATGTGATCCACGCCGGCCGCGATTCGATTGTTGCTCACATGTGCGAGGACAACAATACCAAAAACGCGCACCGCATTTGCCAGAATGGGAACAACAGCTGAAGCCACGAGAAATCCGACACGTCGAATCCAGGTCTTATACATGAGCCCCGCAAACAAGAATCCCACGGCCAACGAAGACGTAAGATATCTAATACCACTGCATGCTTGCGCAACTTCCCATTTTCCCGACGGAACGGAGATAAATCTCCCCTCAAGCAGCACAGGCACGCCGCAGAAATCCAGCGCTTTTACAGCGAACCATGCAGAGAAATCCTGGAGCTTGGGGACAAAGACCTCCCCGAACGGCACTGCAAACAGCAGAAAGGCGAGTGGCATGAGCAGGGCCCGTGCTACAGCGGTTCCCAGCACGCCCCAAATCAAAGAGATGACTATGGCGACGAGGCAGAATTGCTGAACCACCTCTATTGCGGCGAGGTGCGCCAGAAGCCACCCGAACCCGAGTAAGAGTAAGGCAGGTACCGCCCAGAACGTCAGTGTGGGCGGCAGCAATCGCAGTCGATCTCGACGCGTCCAAATCAGGTACACACTGACCGGGATAACGAGAAAACCGTAAGAGAACGTGCTCGTACGCCACAAGGAAACAATCGCCGCGCTCGTTGGCCAATAGAGGAATAATATGAAAAACAAGCAGCAGCATAGAATTACGCAACTGCGGACCCAGGGCGAACTATTACCGATTAAGCGAGATTGGCTAGCGATTTCCATGTAAGCTTTGTTCCGGCATTAGCAGGCTATCTGCTCCTTGCTTGTGGTTAACTGCATTCTAGGCCCAGAGTGTCTCGTTGCACGAAGGCTTCGGGTCGAGAGTTTCCAAGTCCGCTGGCGAGAAACGCCCTGCTTGCGCGGTTCAATCCTTACGCGGGAATACTGTGACCATAATTCATTTGTGCAAGGCTCCTCCCCAAGGCGCGGATTTGATTTTTGTATTTGCCGGTCGGGAGTATCGCAAGCAATACGGTCTGGAGCTTTTCAAGAATGGTGTGGCGCCCAAAATATTGTTCAGCGTCTCTCGCTTTGAGATCCGCCGGTTTTCAAAGTTGCCGTTACCCGCTCCTTTAGATCTCCTAAAGCTGGCTGCCGACGCCCCACCGCCTCAGCGTCATTTCTTTGTTTTGTTTCATCGTTCGACCGTGCAGGTGACCTATGTTCGCCCTCGGCGCTTCGGCACATTAACGGAAATCGAGGCTCTGCTGCACTGGCTACAACATCATCCGGAGGTTCATTCAGTAGCCCTCATCAGCAGCCACTCTCATTTGCCGCGGATACGATTATGTTGCAGACTTCTCCTAAGTAAAGATTTGGAGATTTATCTGGCATCCGCACCTGCTCATCTCTCTCGCGCAAGCTTTTTAGATCGTTTCGCGGCTGCTTTCTTGGAACGTCTAAAGAGTTTTGTTTATGTGGTAATGTTAGCGTTTCGGCGGGGTCACCCACGGGTGAATCCGGTAATCCGCGACCTTCGCTAGTGCTCTTGATGCGTATCAAACCGATGTAGTTTCTGTGAATGCTATACTCTTCGAAAGTCGACAAGATATAGCCTATGAGCCATCGCCTAAGAATTATCAACGTCGTCGGGGCGCGCCCAAACCTCCCGAAGATTGCGCCGCTCATGCGCGAAATGCGTCGTCATCCTGAGATCGAGCCGATTCTCGTCCATACCGGGCAGCACTATGACGAAAAGCTGTCCGACATTTTCTTTCGCCAGATGGGCATACCCGCTCCGGACGTGAACCTTGAAGTTGGATCCGGCTCCCACGCGGCGCAGACGGCCGAAGTTCTCAAGCGGGTCGAACCCGTCCTAATTGAGCAAAAGCCCAACTTGGTTATCGTCGTCGGCGACGTCAACTCAACCATTGCGGTTTCGTTGGCCGCCGTAAAGCTTGGCATTCGCGTAGCGCACGTCGAAGCAGGCCTGCGCAGTTTCGATCGCACAATGCCTGAAGAGATCAATCGCATTCTCACCGACGCGATTGCCGATCTTCTGTTCGTGACTGAAGAAGATGCCATCGAGCACCTGCTTAAAGAGGGCCGTCCGCGCTCAGCTATCCATTTCGTTGGGAACGTGATGATCGACTCGCTGCGCCATTTTCTCCCCATCGCCCAGAAGTCGAGCATTGGCCGCGAGCTCGGTTTGATGGACGGGCAAACCTGGCGCCGTTTCGCGGTTCTCACCCTACACCGCCCCTCGAACGTAGATTCCGCCGATAAATTCGGTGAATTGATGTCCGCCATTGAGGCAGTAGCCAGAGAAGTCCCTGTAATTTTTCCTGTTCACCCGAGGACAAAACAGCGCCTTTCCGACGCTGGCGCAATTCGCAACCCGCAACTTCGACTCGTTGATCCCGTGGGCTACCTCGATTTTCTCTGTTTACTTAGCCAGTCCACCCTCGTGCTTACCGATTCCGGTGGCATCCAAGAAGAAACAACCGCGCTAGGCGTACCGTGTCTCACACTTCGCGAAAATACCGAGCGCCCAATCACCATTTCTCAAGGCACCAATCTCCTTGTAGGCCACGATCCGGTTCGGATCGTCAGCGCAGCGAGGGACATTCTCGGGGGCAAAAGCAAGGCCGGCCGAATCCCACCTTTATGGGATGGCAAGTCAGCCGAGCGCATCGTCAAGATCCTCTTACAAGTTGCAGCCGAGCCAGAAAGTTTAGTTAGTATATGATTGCAAGGTCGCGCGCAAACGCCGCCTGAATACCAGAAACGAAACAAAAACTATGTCGGCCCCCCGTTTAGATTCGAACCGCTTCAACGGCTGGCGGACTTCAAATCCCGAAGAAAATTGTTTTCTAAACGACCTGCCGAAAGGGCATCATCGGCAAGGTGCAGCGCAGGTCTCAGAAGGAAACGCTCTAGTGATGGCTTAGATGGAAACACAGGAGACAGACCATGAAGCGTTTGCTTGTCACCCTGATGGCATCTCTCTTGCTCGTGTGTTGGCCCCTCGCTCGGAGACAAATTCGCATGCTCTGCGAGCTGAGACCCTGCTGCAGACTACAACCGTCTGGTAGGGTGCTTCTAACCGTCACTATCCAGCCGCTCAGGTGCAAATTACTGTTATTAACATAAATCCGGCCGTGCATGACGAGGAACTTGCCTACCCACCCCATGCCGAACGTGCGCTATACTCCCACAGGGGATCTGACCATCGAAGACAGGATTCCCGCGACTCCGCACTCAATTCCCGTAGACGCGCATCGGCAGTCTGAATGTCATTTACCGATCAAACCCAGTGAGATGTTCCTGTGCGGTCCTTTTTCAAAATGTCAAAGAGCGAAGAGGTTTTTTTCTCTTGCATATATTACTCCGGCAAGCTCAGTCCGGTAATGAATGGTGACAACTCTAGGCTTCCATCCTTTAGGCATCGGGCTCAGGGAAAATTCGCTGTCAAGCAGTACATCGTTCTGCGCCAGGAGGTTTTGACTAAAGGTTCGAGGCAGTGAATTTCAGCGTGAGAAGACAGGATGTTGCTTGAGTGCTTTGGCCTTCGATCTGACGTTGCTGTCCTGAGAGGTTCTCCAGGCGAGCCGTCCCGCATCGGGCGAACACTATGCGGAGTCCCGCCGCAGCGTAGTTTGTTCGGCCTTCTCTAATCTTCAGAGTTTTATTGCAGGGAAATAGCGCCGGAGCTTCACGGTTCCCCGCTTTTTAATTTTTGAGAGGCAATGTGACGAATACCCAGCCGGGAATCTACGACGCAGGTGTTTCTGGTAGATTGTAGGCTTCCGGGGGTTCGATGCTGCAGCGGTTCGGCGCATCGGGTGGCACCGCTGCGGTCCGGCTACTCCGTTCGTACGCCCCGATGTCGATCTTTCCAACCGAGCTTCTTCCCTCCGCACACGCGGAATGCACGTACTGAAACTGCGGAGTTAGCAGCAAGCCATGGCCCGTTAAGGTATCCGAGCCGGCGTCAACGGCGGGAGAGCGACTGCGAAGATGAAAGTCAAAGGCGTTGGCATCCACGAACTGCTGGTTACCGATGAAATTGCTTTTTAGTAATACGCCTAGTTGATTCGTCGTCACTCCCGGACCGGTGCAGATATTGTTCTCGATGATGGCCGGTCTTGAATCATCCTTGCCGATGAATACGAAAATGTTGTCACCGACAGGGCAATCGTTCACAAACGTGTTGTTGATGACGAAGAGCTGGCGATTGGGATTTCGCCGGTCGGAGCCTTCTTCCATATACGCTAGGATTGTGTTGTTTTCCGTCTTGAGTCCTTGCTCAATTAGGTAGCCAATGATAAAGGACTTTCCACCGTTTGGCAGATCAAGCTCGCAGCTTCCCGTCCCCGTCGGCTCGTCGGTAAGGGGACTGTAGGCGATTACATTCTCCGCCGTTCGAGACTTGAGTAAGTGGCCCACGATCGATTGGTGTGAATAGTTATAACGAAAGATCAATTTCGCCATATGATTTACGTAGATGTTATGCGAGGAACCCTCATCAGTACCCATTCCGCGCGAACTCTGAGAACTCCACCAGAACGGTGCTTTGAGGATTGTTGCCCGCTAGAATGCCCTCCTGATTTTCGTGAAAGTAGCGATTGCGAACTTTAATGTTTGTGCCCTCTTGCCGGATGCTGGCGCCGTTCCCATCGGTTGCAAGTGCATTGGCAAACTCGATGTTTTCGACCGTAATATCGTTACCGGCGATTACCCAAATCCCTTTGCCTTGCCAATCTTCGCCTGCAGCTTTGATGATGGCGCGGCCCGACCCTACGCCTCGGATCGTTAGATTGTTGGTGGACCAGCCGCACACATCTCCGTCATACCTTCCGGTTGCGTCGATTTCGACCTTATTGCCGCGACTGGCCCTTAGAATTGCGGCGCAAGGTCTTGCGTAGTCCTTCCTGGGCCCCACCTGCAGGGTTTTTGGCTGTGCCGCCGCAGGAATAACGAAACCGCAGAAAATCACAATCAACCAAAGACTATTCATCCGGAATTTCCCTCTTAGAAGCAGGGCCACTGCTCCATAGATCCGCGGTCGCTCCGAGTTGCACTTCGGGCAGTTCACTGCCGCTGTTTCTTCTGACATGACGTCCTTCAGCACAAAATTTTCCCTACGAGGCTGCGTCTGATTTTCGCATCGAGGCTTTGCATTGCGCCATACTATATGCGGCTCGCGCCAACAGCTGCTAGACTCAGCAGTGGCTCACGGATGGTGCGATTCGCAATGAAGGCTGGAGAGATTTTTCGTTTCCGAGAAACTGGCGCAGGCTGCAGAAAAATAAGGGCCCGACACCTCGCCTTTCAACAACGCTTTGAGCAACCAACAGGGCAGAGTTAGAATTTTTCCGGTTTTTGTTCCGGTTTCAGCAACATTTTCGTCCGATGCTGCATTCAGTTGGCGCTGCTTGTTAGGTAGGTCGGTATGGCACACTGGAGGAACGGAATAACGAGGCGCGCTCCTGAAGAATCGCAGAATCTGTCAGAGAGCCGCTGAGCTTGGACGTTCGAGTACTCCGGCAATTAAATGAGAAAATTGCCAGCGCAGGCAAGCTCCGGACACGCTCGTGCATTTTGATCTACGTCCAAACTGGATGACCAAGCTGTCGCCCTCTTCAGCCTGAAAGGTACCAAGACCAGTAAGCCTAGGATGAGCAGCATCAGGGTGGGGCTCGGAGACGGGCTTAAAATTCCAGCTTGCAGAGATGCGACAGGCGCATGGGCATCATAGCGAGCATTCGCTGCAAGGACGATTTCCGCTGTCACTTATGCTAGTGGCCAGAATATTTGCACTTATTCCGTCATATGTTGGCTCGTCGCCGATGTTCGGATACCGGGGAATGTCGTAGAACACCGAGCCAAGAGCGAGTGTGAGGAAAGCAGAGTCGGTTTGGATGGCGGCACCAGGAGATTCTGCCGGCCGCAAAGGTCACAACTATTGCCAACGTCTTGCAGCCTCAGCCCAGGACATGCGGCAACGAAAGTAGAGTCGGTGGCGAATGACAAAACGATCTCGCCTCGGTCATTGAGATCGAAAGAAAGAAATCCGTCAACGAATGTACCGCCAAAACGGAATGTCTCTAATCTGGCCGGGCCATCAATAAACACCGCTGCCCAAGCCCTGTGACGTTACATGCAATCGCTCGAAATCCTCTATTTGTTACTAGGGGAGTTAGGCCTGAGTAAATGTTGGGCCTCCTGAGACGTCGCACAGTTTGCGCCAATCTCCTCTGCAGCAGTTCGACCAGGAAAAACCAGTAAGACGAGAGACAAAAAGAGATTTTTTCCATGGAACCTCCCACAGCTAGGCAAGGGGGCACACCGGAGTGAATGCAACGGGGGCTTACTCTTCCATTTTGTACTTGTCAATGTATGAATCAGAAGGAGTCTCTTCACGTTCCGAAACAGAATCGTTTTCCCGAGAACTTGTGCGGATTTTGCAGACTGTCTTCTGCCTCAGAGGCTCTATTTGTGTGAGGTTCACCGTTCAACGCCAAGGGACGCGCTCTGTGCCATAACCACGCCTTTGCATATGTCGCAACCGTTTCGATGCCACTGTATAAGCTCACGGATCTCTTTCATTTTGTTCTTGGTTTTCTGCGCATGCTCCGCCGATTGACGCTCAGATATTCCACGCAATGCTTCATTTTGAGGATACGCAAAGTACGCCCACTCCTGCAGGGCACTCATATATCGTTCTACTAATTTTTCTTGCTGTTCGCAGTGAGACATGGCTGCACCGCCCGCTTAAACCAAAAGCCGAGGATAAGTTCCGACCGTCTGACAGAAGTCAGAAACAGGCTGGCCAGCAGGAATATCAGTGTCTATTGCTTGCACCATCGTCAACCGATAAACTCATCTTCCCCCTGATCTTTGTGCGATGTTCGCCCACTTGTAGACGTAAGCCGTCTATAGGTGCCGTTCTCACTGCACATTGCCACGACGCGCAAGTCGATAGTCCGAAAAACAACGAACTCATCCTGCGATTCCGCACTCAGTTGCCGCAAACGAACCTCGGCACTGTTGATGTCACTTACTATTTCAACCCAGTGAAATGTTCCTGTGCGATCTTTTCTTAGAATATCGAAGAGCGTCTTCATTGTACTTGTCCCGCTGGCGCTGCTCGCACTTCTCCTCCCGAGACGAGGGAAGGAGGGATCGAGCCTCGAACTACTTGAAAGTAACGGAAGTACGGCAACCAGCCTTCCGTCAGACTGGCGGGAGCATCGTAGATATTGAGGTCGAAGGCAATCGGGTTTTTACCTGACTATCCCTTGCGGTTCGCACATATTCAGCATCAGTCGAAAGCATTGAGCTTTTTATCTTTTTTATTTAGAATGGCGCTATCCAGCCTGCGTCTTCCCTGAGCTGCTTCGGCAACCAAGGTCCCAAGTTTGTGACGAATCGACGCGCCACTCGCCAGTGGCGCGTAGGCAAATCGAGGTGTACTCCCAAAGTGGGTATGCGACGTACATAGCGCGATAATGGCGGCCCTGTGCCCGCCCAGATCACAAATTCCCGAATACCTTGGCGAATAAGAGTTTCTATCAAATAGCCGCGAAGGACAACAGATAACGAGTCACACGAAAATTTCCGATCATTATTTAGCTGTAGCAGTAATACTCCAGCCCGAGGTCGATATACGCCCGCTATGACGCTCAACCATTCTCCATTTCGATGTTTAAGTCCGACCGCCATCGGCTGATCAGCCGTAGCCACCATGTTTAAGACTCTTCTGATTGAGTGGGATTTACTTGCTATTCTGCACCTCGGTTCTAAATACAAAGCCGCCGTAATCAGCTCATCCAGCGAGAGCCTTTCCAGATAGATATGACCTGCGGCCTCGAAGCGACGGCGATAGTAGCGGAAGTTGTGTCGCGTGGTGCTTCCGAAGCCCAGCAGGAGCTGTTCGTATGTGTCCGGCAAAGACAAACAAGCATGATCCTTGACGCGCGAAAAATGAACATCGAATCGCTTGAAAGCAATTAGGTCTCTGACTCCCGCCACCTCCGGACTGCCTCGAAGAATTCGCAGGCGTAAACCGCGTATTCCCGGAAAGGCAAGCAATGTCTCTAGTGCAACCCGGAATACGTTCGGCTGATGAACAGGGTCCCCCAACAATATGCTCCCCCAGGTTAAGTCTGCGTATACGACACCAAGGCGACATCCGAAGATGGTTTTTTCTTTCGCATACACTACCCCGGCGAGCTCAGTCCGGTTATAAACGGCGACAACTCTAGGTTTCCACTCTTTGGACACTGAGCTCAGGAAAAACTCGGGGTCGAGTAGTACATCGTTCTGCGTCAGGAGGTGTTTGACTAAAGGTTTGAGGCTGTGAATTTCAACATGAGAAGACATGATGCTGCTTGAGTAGCCTTGGCCTTCGATCTGATGTTGCAGTCGCGCTGCTATCGGGGGTTCCATACCAATCCTGATGGCAACCTTTCTCCAGGCGAGCCGTCACACATGGGAGTGTGCGCCACACAGCATACGCCCAATGGCATCCATTTGTACTTTTTTCGCCTCATGAAAGTTTGACCGCCGACAACTCAACGATCTTTTCCGGTAGGCGAATGAGATTCGTAGGACTCAGGGAACCCAGATGGCACGCCCCATCTCTCCCGCGGTGCATGGTGAATGGATTTTGACGGGGAAAGTTCTTGCTCGAACCTCAGAAGACCAACGCGCTTAGGACGACATCAGCATTCTTCCATGCTCGATCAAATCTTTCTCGAATCTCCTTGGTCTCAGCGGTCCGGCCCTGGGCGCGCACACTCTGCCACAAGCCGAAAGGGCCCACCCGTTGTCGTGGAGATATTGGAGTTCTTCGCGATACACAACTTCGGCGTCCTTGGCGCGCCCATCCTTAAACAGGGCTGCTCACCAATAGGGAGGCATCGATTGCGACCAATCCGGAGGCTCATTAAAATCAAGTACGTCCTGCATACGGGCTGCTTCTTCGAACGCAAGAACCGCATCACCCAACTTTCCCCGCGCCGGGGCGATCTCGCCTGATAGCGCGCGACACAGCATAGCCCAAATCGGCGCTGCAGAATTTGCCCCGGAAATCACATCCTTCATCGCCGGATCAACTAACGTCGTTGTGAGCGTTCGCAGTTCACTCTCCGCTTTATCAAACTCCCCTAGTCCCGCAAACCCGCTGCCACGGAAGGAGCGGCACGCGCCATTCAAGTACACGCGGTCCGTCGGCGGAGCTGGCTCCGCGAGAAGCGCCTGCCATTTGTCAAAGCTCCTATGCACAAGCCACGCCGCCGGAAGCCGCTGCTGCCGTGGATTCGCCGCCGTCACGCTATGGGAAGCTGCGACTTCGCGCGCCGCCTGGAGTGCCCGCTCGTAATTGCCTTGGATCGCTGCATATCGCAATACATCCAAAGCATGCAGTGCGTGAGTGCTGGCGGAAAGGTGATATGTGCCCGCCGTAGGAAAAGGCCGATCTCCCCATTCCGACAAGAAATAACCGATCTGCAGGCACAGACCGCTCATTGCCGGCAATCGCTTTCTCGTACTGGCCGACACGAAGATAAATATGCGAAGGCATGTGAACATGTGGCCCGCCTTCGGCATAAGCGATTCGAGCCGATCGGCCTGCGGCCGGGCTCGCTCCGGCTCAGCAGAACTCTCGAAGAGATGCACATAGAGGTGAACTGCCCCGGGGTGGTTGGGATCGAGCGCCAAGATATGATCGAGCGCAGCGGCCGCCTCGTTTGTCCCAACTAGCGGTGAGCCGTCTCGCCGCCAGTAGTTCCACGCCCCCGCGGATCATTATGGAGTCCACATACATGAACCCGGCCTCCAGGTCATCCGGGTATCGGTCAAGAACGGATCGCGTTGCCTCAATATACTTCTAGTCGCGAACAGCACGATCCAATTATCGTCAGTGTCGTACTGGATTGACAGACTGTCGATAAGCGCCCGCTCGGCCGGTGTCGCGCGTGCCAAGTGCGCGTGTGCACTCGCAATTGCCTTTCGCCCATCGCCGTGCGGGTCATCGGGAATGCTATTCTTCCGGTTGTTGGGATTAGGGCCCATCGTTAGCGCCAGACCCCAATCGAGCATCGGGTGATCTGTGTCGTACTGCTGCGCTTCCTCAAACGACGCGATTGCTTCAGGGAAGTAGTACCCATAAACTAGGCGCAATCCTTGATCAAAAAACTTCTAGGCAACAGGGGACTTGGCGAGATTTTTCGCCCGTAGGTGCCGATATTGTCGACAAGCACCGCATGCTCGTCGGCTGGTGCCGCAGAGTCTCTCTCGGTTATTGAGTTCGCTCCCAGCACGCCGAGGAGAACGACAGCCATGGAAATCTGTGCATAGTAGCTCGATTCCGAGAGTTTCATGGTGTTCCCCTCGACCGCAGAAAATTGTAAATCAAAAGAGAATGTAATGCTGCCAAGATTGAACAATCCGGGTTGGTCGGTTATGAACAGATGGTCGGCCATACGGAAGTAAATCGCCAAAAACGTGCCCTAAGTCATCGGCAACGTCCATCGGGTCGCGGTCACGCACTCTAGCCACAATCGCCAAGCGCATTTCCCACAGCCATCCGGAGCTCGCCGTCGCAGGTGCCACTCGAATCCAGCACCATTGTGGAACTCTTTGCCAGAGCAGTGTATAGTCCGATTCTCCGCATCTCATCCACGCATATGGCTACCACGCCTGTAACCTCCGTGCTCCCTGGCCAAGTCAGCCAAATGCGGGTTCAGTTTTTGCCGGACGGTAAGCACTTTATCTATTCGGTTCGCACAAGCCTGACTAGCGGCGATCCAGGAGCAAGGATCAACGCTCAGTCCCTGGACGGCGGAGATCCGATACTGCTGTTGGCTAACCAAAGCCGCGCTCTAGCCGTGCCCGATTACCTGCTGTTCGCGCAAGACCGGAATCTCTTCGCTCAACGTATGGACTGGAAGGCTGTGCGAAAGATCGGCGAACCGTTTTTGATTGCCCGCAACGTCGCGGCTTTCCCCGCATATCTGGGCACTTCCGAATTTACCGCATCGCAGAACGGAGTGCTTATCTATGGGACCGCAACAGGCTCGTCGGTCGATCAATTTAACTGGTACGCTCGCGACTGCGCTATGATTGGCACCTTCGAACCGGTGATCGGCTTTCAGCAATTTACGCTTTCCCCTGATGTGAAGCACCTGGCCCTAAATTCGTTCCACCAACATGCTACCGGCAGTCTGTGGCTCGTAGACCTGACGACTCCTCTCACGACTGACCCTCGCGGGCAGTCGGACCCCGTTTGGCCACCAGACTCGCGCTACGTTGCCTTCAATCTTACTTCCCAATGGTGGGTCTGATCCGCCGTTCCTGGTACAGAAGATTGAGATCGGAAGCCAGCAGCCACAGCCGATATATGGCGATAACGAGAGGCACTGGATCGAAGACTGGTCCGCAGATGCGCGGTTCCTGCTAACGCACGACCCCAAAACACTTTCGATAATACCTGTGACCGGCCATAGCAAGCCTAAAACGCTGTATTCATCAGACTTCATAAAGGATGAGTTTCATCTATCTCCGGGCGGGGAGCTAATCGCTTACGGCGAGAATCGCACCGGTACATGGCAAGTCTTTGTGGCCTCATTTCCCTCGTTTCACGACATCAAACAGATTTCGCTCGCAGGCGGTGCTCAGCCGCGTTGGCGTGGAGAGGGCAGGGAGCTTTTCTTCATAGATCCCTGAGGAAAATTGATGTCGGCTACCGTGGAGCGCGGGTCGCCTCCCAAAATATGGATCCCAAGAAAGCTATTCGACTCGGGACTTGTGCCAGACCTACTGTCAATCAGTATGCGGTCACCGACGATGGACTTAAGTTTCTGGTGCTAGAACCTCGCAGGGATTTTCTCGAAACTTATTCTATGGTTCTTAACTGGCCCGCGACCGTCAACTAGTGCGTTAGAAAAGCGGCGCGCTATATCCACACCAAAGTTAGCGCTCCATGCCCTGTTGGATCGATTGAATTCAGTTCCAACGACTGAGCAGGTGACCCGTTTGGAACAGCATTCCTCAGGAGAGAAGGTGGCTCTCGTGCTTCATCGCAACTGCTTGATTTTCCTCGGAAAACGTCCGCTCCGGTAAAATGTGATGAACTAATTCTAATGCCTGTTTAACCGAAGGGTTTTTCACATGAACAGGTACTCCCCATGCGGCGGACGTGGGCTTGACGCTGCGTCCTTTATCCCATAACGACAACTCTTGTCCGACACGATCTATCGCGGTTTTTCGCTGCGGCCAAGCCATTCTGGACCGTTTTGGACCCTGTCGAAGATCTATCCTCCAGTGAATCAGCAGCTTAGCGATATATAGACGTGGGTTCGATCCCATATGAGCAGGTGTCAGCGACATACCATTGAACGGGCCCGTTCGACGGTTTAATTTTGTCGGTGGCACCTGCAACTTACCTCAGAACCCCGACTCCATCGCAGGATCGATGTTTCAATCGGGGCCAACTTGTACGCGTGAACTCGCCGCGTCCAATTGGAATTTCGCTTACGGATTTCGCGTCCAACTGCATCCAGAATCGATGGTTTTATGGGTCAGTTTTGGGAGTGGAAGCCAGTAAGGCCAACTGCATCAACAGGAATTATGGAGCGGGCGAAAGAGGCAGGCGCGGTTTGGCAGCGCAAACGCGGCAACAGGGCAATACGTTTCCAGAACGGCTAGTTGCTCATTCAGCTTTTGAACGCGCCTGCGACCGAAATATTTAGCGCTGTGCGCAGTACGTGGCAACATAAAAGTACCGAGAAACTATATATAGGGCTGTGCATCTAGAGCATGGTTAAGTATGTGTCTTCTCTAGAGCCAAAGCCGTCGTACCATCCGATAAATCGTACTTGACCCTGCGTCCGCCGACCACAGAGTGAGCCGCGGGTGGCACTTCTCTTAAGACGCTACCTTTTGGTTGGCAGGTATTGGCAGAGAGCGCGGGGCGCCGGCCCGGAAATGCGCAGCGACGCTTTGGCCAAGACGGATCATGGGTTCTTCGACGAAATGATAGAGAGCGACAGGAACTGCTTCAAAACAAGGCTGGTGTGAACGAAGAATATGAGGACTCCCCATTGCCCGATGGAATGCAGATTGAAAGCGCCTATCGAAGTGTGCTGGAAGTAGAGCATGAGGTGGAAGCCGAGGACGGAAAGGACTGCGGCGGAGCGGAGAAAGTCAAGGTTTGCGCTATTTCCTGAAATACTCGATGGTAGCGGCCCTACGGCCAGGCCAGGAGTGGGACTCTGAACTGAGTGAGTTGGGTACATAGTTCAGTATATAGACACTCGTGTATAGCACGACGGCCTCGGGTTGGGTGAGCTACAAGGAGTGTGTTTCCCTAGTCGGTCTTTTCGCGACGAGGTTGCGACGCGGCAGTCACACCCATTGGTGCGTCGTCCGCCGCTTTAGTGCGATCTGGGCTGCCAATGATTTCCGCCATAAAGCTGTTCGCTGTTGTCTTTGAGGACAAGCCTAACTGGACGGTGCAACTGGACTCTTTCCCGCCTCTTGTCCAGTTGCGTGAGGTTTCCCTCCATCGGGTAAAAGAAAAAGGTGCGGGGGCCTCTGAAACAGGTAGGCGGGGCTCGTACCCCACCGATGGGAGTTCAATTGGACGTGAACATTGTGCTCAAATGTTCTTCGATGGTACGTCAACTTTTTTGCCAAGATCCTGCTGGATCTGCCTCGCCAACATTGGACCGCCAGGGCAGCGTTGAGGTGCGTAAGTCTTTACGCTGTGCGTATTGAACGTCTCGGTATCGAACGCATCCGAGAGATTGCACGCGAAAATGGCAAGAAGGGCGGCCATCCGCCTAAGGAGGGCAATCAAAATGAGTCTCTACAAGCGTGAGGATGTTTGGTGGTACAAGTTTCGATTTGCAGGACAGATGATCCGCGAATCCTCGAAAAGTAAGAGTCGGACGGTCGCCAAAGAAGCGGAACGCTCTAGGCGTAGAGACTAGAAGAGTCCTTCAATCGCATTTCGAAACCGCGCACGGCACAGCTTTTCTCAGCGGCGGCTGAAACATGGCTGAGAACCAAGATTGCTCATTTATACCCTCGATGAAGAAACTGCGTTATTGGAGGCATGTCGCGTAAGTCGGTCCCGATCACTATATCCAGCCGTCTTGATTGCTCTCAATACCTGCATGCGTTACTCAGAGCTTCGCTTGCTCACGTGGGAGCAGATTGATCTTAGTTCCTGCACGCTTCCGGTCGGCCACAGCAAGACCGAGTCCGGCACAGTCCGACTTCTTCCGCTAAATGACCCGGCTGCTGCGATCCTCCCTTTTTGGGCAAGTTTGTTCCCACTACGCGAACCAAGTCATTTCGTATTCCCCGCGGAGCGCTATGGAGCTTCGGGTGACGGGACGACCGTAGTATACGATAGCGATCCGACGAGCCCGATTGGACGCTGGAAGGAAGCGTGGGAATCGGCAAAGATTCGAGCGGGAGTCCTCTGTCGATTCCACGACCTAAGGCACACCGGATGTACTCGGATGCTTGAGGAAGGTGTGCCATTCTCCGTAGTCGCCACGATCATGGGATGGAGTCCATCAACAACGGTGCGAATGGCGAGGCGCTACGGCCACATTGGACAGACGGCGCAGCGGCATGCCGTCAATGCGCTAAAAGGGGCGGATTTTGAAGGTGATGGGGCACAGAATTGGGCACAGTCTCAGAAGGCACGAAAGCGACAGCTTGCTAACTGATTGAAAGATTTGGCTCCCCGGGCTAGATTCGAACTAGCAACCCTTCGGTTAACAGCCGAATGCTCTACCATTGAGCTACCGGGGAACAGAACAGAGTACTATTCTATTACACGGACAGCACGGAACGGAAATCTGGGATTATAAAAATCATGCGGAGTTAGCCGATTAGCGCTCAAATTTGTCCGCGCGTTACCAACGGCACGGCTGCGCCTTAGTCACAGCAGTCTTGATTTTATTTTGTCATATTAGACCAGCCTTGATAGCGGAAACTTATTTGTCAAAAATGGATCTGGAAGCGAAGAGTCTGAAGGACTGCGGAATTCAAATCCTCTGAAATGGAGTTGCGCCAATAGGGTAACTTCGCGGTCTTACTCGGCTGGTTCTTTCTTTTGACCGGAGACTAGTCGTTGCAGGTATCGCGGTCCCTGTTCTTTGTACAGAGACACGCCTTCCCGTAATAGAATCTCGCAGACTTGTCCGAGGCTCCTGCCTTCGTTTTTCGCGATCTGCAGCAGTGCCCTTTTTAGCTCTGCCGGCACTCTGAACCCGATCCTGTCTTCTTTCCGCATAGAAGCAAGCGCATTCTACGTAATAGGTGCGATCTTCGCAAACCATTCGCTTGACTGGGACACTCCACGGTGGCACCATTGTTGAACAGTGGTGTACAATCGAAACACTCAACGGAGGAACTCATGAGAAAGCGAGCGTCGATTGGTAGTGAATTTGCGAAGTTGCTTAGGCGAAATCTCAAGTTTGCAAGGGGTTGCGCGGCTGCTCAGTTAAGAGCCGACTCCGCTGATCGGTTACGAGACTTGACATTGAGGTTTGGATTTTCACTAGCTCTCGGAGATCTCGTCTACCTAGATGGTACCTGGTATGTAGCGCACGCCGGGCTCGTCCGTTTGGCGTCAAGGCGGCGTTGCGCAGGTATTGAAGTTCATCACGTTCCAGAGAGTTGCGATCATGTAAACGCCCGTTGGGTTTTCAAGGCCACAGTTTATAAGCATCGTGGGTCGAGGGGATTTGTAGGTCACGGCGATGCCGACCCTTCCAATGTGTCCAGCATGATGCACGGGGCAGAGATGCGCATCGCGGAAACGCGCGCGGTCAATCGAGCTATACGAAAAGCCTATGGAATCGGTCTCTGCTCCGTTGACGAGCTAGGATCGCTCTCTAGCAATCGTCCTCCTGATGCGGGTCGAGCGCCGTCCATTAGGGAATCTAGCCACGGCTCAAGTAGTGGTCCCCGTTTGCGGGATCAACTCTGCCTGCTGATCCGCGAGCACAATCTCAATGCCACTCAAGTTAAGGCATACGCCGCCGACTTCTGCGGTACGCCGTCCTTGAAGGAAGCAAATCGAGATTTGGTCCAATCCTTTGTCGCGCACCTGGCGGCGTGTGCCAAAGAAAATAGGGACATGCTGATCTGCCGATTAAATTCCTACGCACAGCCGTTGGAGGTGAAGCCATGAGACGGCAGATTCCGGGCTTACATTCTCGAAATCAAGGTACAGAAACCGGTGTCAGTGGCGTGTTTCTGGTTCGAGTGGACCGAGCCTGGTATCGCCGGCATCCACAAAAATCATTCTTGGAGCTGCGATTTGTTGTGTTGGAGCCGCAATCCTCAACCAATCGGTCTTTTACTAGCCGGCTGTATTGCACAGAGAGAGCGCTCTGGAAACTCTATTGGTTTCTTCGAGACTTTGGCTATGACGTCGATCTGCTGCATCGAGATCAAGTAGATGAAAAGGCTCTCCTTAATCTTGTCGGCGTCGTTCGTACATCGCCTAAGACCTTTCGCGCGCGTTCTTACCAAGATCTTGACTCCTTCGCACCCGCTGGCGAATGGGAAGTACTTTCTTGCGCGGCAACCGATGAGTTCGACCCACCGAAAGGGCGCGGAGACTCCGATGGTCTATAGCTACACGCAGATCAGCCAATATCTCCGCTGCCCTCGCAGCTATCGTTACCGCTACCTCGATGGCTGGCGGGAAAAGGAGACACGCGCGGCTATGGCTTTTGGCCGCTGTTTTGAAAATGCTCTGGGAGCTTACTTCCGCGAAGAGGATTGTAGCGCAGTGTTGTTCAAGGAATGGGAGGCCTACCGCGATAGTCCCTTCGAATTCAAAAAGGGAGAGACTTGGGATCGATTAGTGCATCAGGGGGTCCATCTGCTGCAGAGGTTCGCGCAGGACGGTCGGGTTCGCATTCACAACCCGCGTAAGAATCTCCAGGTCAAATTTCTCCAAAGGCTGACGGGAGGCAGCGAATTTGTTGCCTATCTCGATGCAATCGGTGAGATAGATGGCGTGCGCTGCCTAATTGACTGGAAAACCACGAAAAGTCGTTACCCGGAAGGCCCGGAAGGTTTACTTTCACTCG
>Ga0179592_10000258_pt1 | contig 21589 bp, 19 predicted proteins | sample CZODoug2_1_08_16_FD_148623 | JGI IMG/M metagenome (GOLD analysis project Ga0179592, IMG submission 148623) | Vadose zone soil fungal communities from Angelo Coast Range Reserve, California, USA - CZODoug2_1_08_16fungal (Illumina Assembly) | ecosystem: Environmental > Terrestrial > Soil > Vadose...
GCGACGAGATCGGCATGCGCCGGGAGAGCCTGAAGCGCCACGCCGGCCATGACGACAATGTGGTGGTCGTCAAGACAGCGCAGAGTGCGTGACCCCTCACGGTGAGGAAGGCGAATCATTCTCGATTGGTTGGAAAAGGCCTGAAAAGCTCGGCTCCCTTTGGTCTAGGCAACCTCAACCCGCCGCTGCATTGGCGCCGGCACCAAGCGCCCGCGCCCTGATCTCCGCGATCGTCCGCTTGAGCACGGCCTGGCGCGGATCGGGCCTAACAGCGGCGCGCGCCTCTGCCACGGCGGCGGCAAGATCCGGCAACGGCAGCACGCCGTCGAAGGTCGGCTTGGCAAGGCCGTCGATGATCGCATGCCAGTCGGCGAGACCCTGCCGATAGGCGTCGCCATAGCCCTGCACCATGGTCGCGGTTTGCACGATCGCGGAGGCGGCCCTTGGCTGCTTGGTCAGGCTGCGGTCGATCATGTGCAGCCAGCGCTCGACCCAGACCCGCTCCTTGGCATAACGCACCGAGAACAGCCGCCATCGCCGCAAGCCCGCCTCGATCTTCAGGCGGCGAATGCCAAATCGGCTTCTTGTGCTGAATCGGATCGGGACCCGTCTGCGCACCTCCCAACCGAGCCATTCGAACGTGTCGAGCACCGGTTCTGCAACAACAGCCGGAAGCGCTCCAATCAGTTCATCGAAACGAAATCTCCTGACATCGTGTGAAGGGGCGCCGCCGACCTCAAGCTCGGCCAGTTTCAATTGCGCGACCCGGATCGGATCCTGATAGCTCATGCGCATCGCCATCAGGCGGGCGATTTCGCCGAGCATGGCGTCATTGACGTCGCGCCGGCCGACGAAGCGCCGCAGCCGGGTTACATAAAGCGTCGCATAGGCGTTGCCCTGGTAGTCGATCAACATATGGATGGCGTCGCTGACCACAGGCGCGACAGCGTCAGGCAAACCGTCCGGCAGGAAGGGCGGCTCGTCGTCGTCATCGCCGATGAAATCGGCGAGCAAGTAACGGAGCGAAGATAGGACGCCCGCCACTCCGGCGCTCCCGGCTCTCACGCGGGCTTCGGCGCGGCGTGGGCTGCCTGCTGCGCCAACCGCTGCTCCAGCGTTGCGATGTTCTGAAACAGCCGCGCGCTGGCGAGCCGGAGAAAGTAAAAGCCGAATTCCGGATTCTGCACGTAAAGTTCCTCGACCTTGGTGTAGCTGACGCTCAGGATCATGCCGGCTTCGATGCATTCCAGCGTCTGGGTTCGCATGTTCGACGGCGACAGCATGCCGAGTTCGCCGACGATGGCGCCCACCGGCAGTTCGATGCCGGATTCGACCAGCTTGAATCGGCCGCTGACGATGTAGAGCATGTCCTCGGCCTTCTCGTCCTTGTAAAACAGCACCTCGCCGGCTTCGCATCTACGCTCGGTCATGAAAGGCTTCAGCCATTCCATCGACAGGTCGCTGTTGACGGATTTTTTCACGTCGCGCACCAGCTGCAGCATCTGGTGCAGCCGGTACGAATTGAGCGACAGCATCACCGCTTGCAGCACGATGGTCAGATAATTATGGCTCGGAATCGCTGTCGCAATCAGAACGACGTTGGCTAGAATGCCGAAAACCCTCAAGGGGATCATGGTCCGCATGGTGGTCGTCGCAACGACGAAAACCGACGCGAACAGGGTGCCAAGAGTGCCGGCATGTTCTGCGAGATGGGACGTATCCATTGGGAGCCAACCAGCCTTCCAGAGTGATTAATTTCGCGATTCTACTTCGGCGCCCGTCATCGTAATGTCCGCGGGGTGCCCTCGATATACGGGGAAAAAGCAAAGTTTTGTCAGGGATTATAGCCAATCCGGGCCAAAAAATTCCCGATTTGCCGCGCGCGCTCCCAAAGCCCGATTTACCTCACCCCTCCCGATAACGCTGTTTTCGGCCCCTCGTTGACGGCCTGCCGCTGCCCGGGCACTTTGTCGGAGCGGCCACGCGCCGCACGCCGTATCCGGCCTTTTTCATCGACGGGCTTCACCTCGCAATGTCCAAGCCGCTCGCTTTCCCCGCTCTGGCGCAATTTGCGGCCGCTACGACCGGCCGCAACATGACCAAACCGGCCTATGTGGCGGTTGCGAGCGGCGTCATCATGATGGTTCTGCTCACGGTCGATCCTGCCTATGAGGCGGCGCATCACTGGGTCGACGCGGTGCTGTGGGCGTGTCTGGCTTTCTTTGTGTTCGAATGGGTGGTCCGGCTTCGTCACGCCGTTCTGGCGCAACGTGGATGGACTTACGCGCTATCCGGCCGCGGCCTGGTGGACGCCGCCGCGGCCGCGGCGATACCGCTCGCCCTCATCCTTGGCACGAATCCTAAATCGGCGTGGCTGCTGGGCATCTTCTGGATGCTCAAGGTGGTCCCGGGAATTCCGGGATTGCGGCAGTTGCGCCGGGTGCTGGTGCAGGAATCCGGGCCGCTGTTGAGCGTGCTGGTGATTTTCCTGATGGTGCTGTTTCTCGCCGCGGTGTCCGTGTATTTCCTGGAACGCGACGTCCAGCCGGCCACCTTCGGCAGCGTGCCGGCGGCCTTGTGGTGGGCGATCGCGACCTTGACCACGGTAGGATATGGCGACGTGGTGCCGATCACGCCGCTGGGCCGGGTGGTCGCGGCAGTTGTGATGATCTGTGGCCTTGGCGTATTCGGGCTCTGGACCGGTATCCTCGCCACCGGCTTTGCCGCGGAGACCCGCCGTGACAATTTTCTCAAGACCTGGGAGTCGGTGAGCAAAGTGCCGTTCTTCGCAGCACTCGGTCCGGCGGCGATCGCCGACGTCACGCATATGCTGCGCACCATGGATCTGCCGGCACGAACCATGATCATCCGCAAGGGGCAGACCGGCGACTGCATGTATTTCATCGCGGCCGGCGAGGTCGAGGTCGATTTGCCGGGCAAGAAGGTTGCGCTCGGTGACGGCGCGTTCTTCGGCGAGATGGCGCTGCTCGGAAACAATTTACGCTCCGCCAATATCACCACCACGCGGGTATCGAAGCTGCTGGTGCTCGATCTCGTGGACTTCCGCCTGCTGATGGCGCGGCATCCCGATCTCGCCGAGACCATCGACGCCGAAGCCAGGCGGCGCGCGCTGGAAAACAAGTAATGGAGACAGACATGTCCGAAGCCGCCGCGACGGCGAGCGCGCCGCTGCTCGATATCAATGGCGCGCGCGCCACCATCCGGCTCAACCGGCCGAAGCATTTGAACCGGCTGCAGCCCGATGATCTCGATGAGCTAGTAAGATTGTTCGACCGGATCGAAGCCGATCCCGCGCTCAGGGTGCTGGTGTTCACCGGCACCGGCCGCGCCTTCAGCGCCGGCTACGATCTCGGCTCGATCGCCGAACGCGCGGCCAACGCGCAGGAGCAGACCGCCGGATCGGCGTTCGAAGTCGTCGTCAACCGGCTTGAGGACCTGGTGATACCGACGATCTGCCGGATCAACGGTGGTGTGTATGGCGGCTCCACGGATCTGGCGCTGGCCTGCGATTTCCGCATCGGCGTCGACACCTGCGAAATGTTCATGCCGGCGGCGCGGCTCGGACTGCATTATTACAAGAGCGGCATTGCGCGCTATGTGTCGCGGCTCGGCGTTGACAACGCCAAGAAGCTGTTCCTCACGGCGCAGAAGATCGGCGCCGCGGAGATGTTGCGAATCGGCTACCTCACCGAGATGGTGCCCGCCGAGGCGTTCGACGAGGAGGTCGATCGGTTAGCTGCCATTCTCGCAGGCAATGCGCCGATTGCGATGCGGGGCATGAAGCGCGCCATCAACGAATTCGCCCGCGGCAAGCTCGACGAAGAAGCCGCCGACCGCCGCCATCGCGACAGCATGCGCAGCGCCGAGATCAAGGAAGGCATCAAGGCGTTCGCCGAAAAGCGCCCACCGAAGTTTTGAGAAGATTCGTAGAATCCCTCGCGGCCTCATCCTGAGGAGCGGCGTCGGAGTTTATCATCGGGCCGCGCTCCGCGCGGACCCGTTGGCCGCGTCTCGAAGGATCGCCACGGGATGTTGCCATCCTTCGAGACGCGCTTCGCGCTCCTCAGGATGAGGGCGGAGTTGAACCCGCGACGGCTCGATCTATTCGTCGAAAAACGTGACGGTATCCGCAACGCTGGCACGCGAGGTGCGATAGCTGTTGACCTTGTGGGTGTGATCCGCGAACCCGAATGAGATGCCGCAGACCACGCGGCGGCCGTCGCCGAGGTTAAAGTGGCGGCGGATCAGCCCGGAATGACGCGCAAGGGCGGCTTGCGGAATGGTGCCGAGACCGAGCGCCTGGGCGGCCAGCATAAAATTGCTGACATAAGCGCCGCAATCGATTGCACCATAGATCCCCAGCGGTTCGTCCGTGTGGATGATGGCGACGTGCGGGGCGCCGAAGAAGTTGTAGTTCTCCAGCGCCTGCTTGCCATAGGCGGCCTTGTCGCCACGCGTGATGCCAAGCGTGTTGTAGAGCTGGAAGCCGCTCTCGCGGCGTCGTTCGAGATAGACCCCGAGATATTCGCGCGGCGGCGTAAAATCATGGTCGTCGCCTGCGCCCGAAGCGGCCTCGGCGTAGATCAATTTGCGGAAGCGTTCCTTGGCTTCGCCGCTTGCGATCAGCACCTGCCACGGCTGGCTGTTGCACCATGACGCCGTGCGCTGCGCCACGGTGAGGACATGCTCGATGGTCTCGCGGGCGACCTCCTGCGGCAGGAAGGCGCGAACGGAATAGCGTTCGTTCAACAGCTCTTCGAGCACGCCGATGCGATCCTCGGTCGCGTAATGCGCGTTTGGCGCCTTTACGGGAGCATCCATGTTCATCGCCCCTTGGTCGGGATCTTGTTGAACGGCACATCCTTGTCGACCCGGATGTCGCCGGGCAGTCCCAGCACACGCTCGGCGATGATGTTGCGGAGGATTTCATCGGTGCCGCCGGCGATCCGCATCGATGGCGAACCCAGCAGCATCTGCTGGAACTGGCCGCGCGCCTCTTCTTCCGCATCGCCGGTGAAGACGCCGGCCGCGCCTTCAAGGTCCATCGCATACATCGCGATGTCCTGCAGCATCGACCCCGCCACCAGCTTGCCGATCGAGTTTTCCGGACCGGGACGCTCGCCCTTGGACAGCGCCGAGACCGCGCGGTAACTGGTATATTTCAGTCCGCTTGCCTTCACCGCCCAGTTGGCGAGTTTCGATCGCGTGCCGCGATCGTCGATGGCGGGCCCGTCGTCCGTCATCAGATTGGAGCAGAACTCGAATATCTCGGGAAAACCGGTCGCAAGCCGCGCGCCGATCGACATCCGCTCGTTCATCAGCGTGGTCAGCGACACGTTCCAGCCATCGCCGACGGCGCCGAGACGCTGGCTGTCAGGGATGACGACGTCGGTGAAATACACTTCGTTGAATTCCTGCATGCCGTTGGCCTGCTTGATCGGCCGCACTTCGACGCCCGGGCTCTTCATGTCGAGAAAGAACATCGTCAGGCCCTTGTGCTTGGGCACATTGGGGTCGGTTCGCGTGATCAGGAGGCCGTAGTCCGAATAATGCGCGCCCGAGGTCCAGATCTTCTGGCCGTTGACGATCCAGTCGTCGCCCTTCTGCTCGGCGCGCGTGCGCAGCCCGGCAACATCGGAACCTCCGGCGGGCTCCGAAAACAATTGGCACCAGATTTGTTCGCCGGAGGCGAGCTTCGGCAAATAGTGACGTTTGTGTTCTTCGCTGCCAAAGGCCATCACGGTCGGGCCGCACATGCCTTCGCCGATCTGGAACGGTTGCGTCAGCTTGCCGTAGACGCCTTCCTCCTGCTGCCAGATCACCTTCTCGATCGGCGTCGCGCCACGCCCGCCATATTCCTTCGGCCAGTGCAGGCAGGCCCAGCCGGCTTCGGCTTTCTTCTTCTGCCAGGCCTTGCCGACATCCACGATTTCGGCCTTCTGCAGCCTGATCCGGCCGAGCGAGGATTTGGAAAGCTCCGCCTCGAATTCCTTCGGTGCGTTGGCGCCGATCCATTGGCGGGCCTCGGCGCGGAACGCGGCTTCCTGCGGGGTATCATCGAAATTCATGGCGGCTTCCTTTTCCTGTCATTCCGGGGCGCGCGCAGCGCGAACCCGGAATCTCGATCAATAACCTCTGGATTCCCGGTCTGCGCCTTACCGGCGCATCCCGGAATGACGATTCGTTACGCTCTTCCCTTGGTCGGTATCTTGTTGAACGGCACGTCCTTGTCGACCCGGATATCGCCGGGCAGACCGAGCACGCGCTCGGCGATGATGTTGCGCATGATCTCGTCGGTGCCGCCTTCGACGCGGGTCCCGGGCGCGCGCAGCAGCATCGCCTGGAATTTTCCGGTGGCTTCCGCATCCTCCGGTCCGCTCAGCACCCCGGCCGCCCCCTGCAGGTCGAGCGCGTAAGCCGCGACATCCTGGATCATCGACCCCGCCACCAGCTTGCCGATCGAATTCTCCGGTCCCGGACGTTCGCCCTTCGACAGCGCCGAGATCGCGCGCATGCTGGTGTATTTCAGCCCGCTCGCCTTCACCGCCCAGTTGGCCAGCTTCGAGCGAACATTGCGATCGTCGATCGCAGGGCCATCCTCCAGCATCAGACTGTTGCAGAACTCGAACAATTCCGGGAAACCGGTCGACACACCGGCGCCGATCGACATCCGCTCGTTCATCAGCGTGGTCAGCGACACGTTCCAGCCGTCATTGACGGCGCCGAGCCGCTGCACGTCGGGAATCTTGACGTCGGTGAAGTACACCTCATTGAAGTCGGACTGGCCGTTGGCCTGCTTGATCGGCTTGATCTCGACGCCGGGGCTCTTCATGTCCAGGAAGAACATGGTGAGTCCCTTGTGTTTGGCGACGTTGGGATCGGTGCGGGTGAGAAGAATGCCATAGTCGGAATAATGCGCGCCCGAAGTCCAGATCTTCTGGCCGTTGATGATCCAGTCGTCGCCGTTCTTTTCCGCGCGCGTGCGCAGGCCGGCGACATCGGATCCCCCGGCGGGCTCGGAGAACAGCTGGCACCAGACCTTTTCGCCCGACGCGAGCGGCGGCAGATATTTTCGTTTTTGATCTTCACCGGCAAAGGCCATCATGGTCGGCCCGCACATGCCGTGGCCGATGATGAACATCCCGCTGAGCTTGCCGAAGGCGCCCTCCTCCTGCTGCCAGATCACGCGCTCGATCGGCGTAGCACCCCGTCCGCCATATTCCTTCGGCCAGTGCAGGCAGGCCCAGCCGGCATCCGCTTTCTTCTTCTGCCAGGCCTTGGCCACTTCAAGGATGTTGGCGCCCTTGAGCTGGGTCCGGCCGAGCGAGGATTTTTTCAGTTCGTCCTCATATTGTTTCGGAGCATTGGCCGATATCCAGGCCTTTGCCTCGGCGCGGAACGCGGCTTCCTGCGGAGTGTCATCGAAGTTCATGTTCTCAATCCTCGGCCGCGTTTCGGTTAGTATCCACTTCGTAGGATGGGTTGAGCGCAGCGATACCCATCATGCGGTGCCAATGTTGTGATGGGTTTCGCTGCGCTCAACCCATCCTACAGCCATCCAAATCCTACGCCGCATTGCGCTTGCGCATCCGGTCGATCAGCGCATCTTCCCAATACGACAGGCTGCCGAGCGACAGCGCTGTCGCGTTGGCGCGCCGGTAGTACATGTGGCAGTCGAACTCCCACGTAAAACCCATGCCGCCATGCACCTGGATGTTGTTCTTGGCGCAATGCTGGAACGCCTGCGTCGCGCTGATCCGTGCGGCGGCGGCGGCTTCCGGCAATTCCGATGCGTTGGTCGAGAGCGCCCAGGCGCCGTAGTAGCAATTCGACCGCGCCAGCGTCGCCGCGACATACATGTCGGCGAGCATATGCTTCACCGCCTGGAACGAGCCGATCGGCCGGCCGAAGGCGATGCGGTCGAGTGCGTAGTCGCGGCCCATTTCCAGCGCGCGGTCGGCGCCGCCGACCTGTTCGAACGCCATCAGAACCGCGGCGCGGTCGAGCACCTGGGCAAGAATGCTCCAGCCTTCGCCGGCAGCGCCGAGTGGCTCGGCCTTGCAATTCCTGAACGTCAGCTCGGCCTGGCCGCGCGACGGATCGACGTTGGTCAGGGCCTTGGCTTCGACACCTCCGGCCTTCAGGTCGACCAGGAACAGCGAGATATCGGAATCGCGACCGCTCGAGCCGGTGCGCGCGGCGACGATGGCGAAGTCAGCAATAGCGCCGTCGGGCACCGGCTTCTTGACGCCGTTGAGGCTGCCGCCGGCCGCCGAGAGTTTTATCCCGGCCGGCGACGGGTTGCCCTTGCCTTCGAACAAAGCCAACGTGCCAATGGCGCCGCCCGATGCAATCAAGGGAAGCCACTTCCGTTTTTGCGCATCGCTTCCCGCCAGCAAGATGGCTTCCGCGGCAAGATAGACGGTGGATGAAAACGGCACCGGCGCCAGCGCGCGGCCCATCTCCTCGGCGATCACGCAGAGCTCGAGATGCCCGGCGCCCGCGCCGCCGAACTCTTCCGGGATCGCGACGCCGAGAAAGCCCATCTCGGCAAGCCCCTTCCACAATTCGCGGTCATAGGGCTCCTTGCCGTCAAGTACGACCCGCACGGCCTTGGGCGAGCATTTTTCGGCGAGAAATTTTCGCGCTGCGTCGCGCATCTGTTTTTGTTCGTCGGAGAAATCGAAATTCATGGCGTGTTACTCGGGTTGTGTGAGGTGTATTTTTATTAATAGGTCGTCGTCCCGGCGAAGGCCGGGACCCACAACCACCGGCGTTTATGTCTTAACTCGGATTTGGCTCCAACCTGACATCGATAATCCTCGGCGTATGGGTCCCGGCCTTCGCCGGGACGACGGTGGCCGGCTGTTGAACTTCATTGCAGCACGATCACGTCCTCTCCCGGCGGATCGCCGTAAAGCCGTTCCACCAGCGCGGCGCGGCGATCGAGCCCGGCGCGCTGATTGATATAACCCTTGTCGGTGAGTTCATTGCCGTCGATCGAGGCCGGCTCGGTCATCAGCATCGCGCGTGCGATCCGCATGCTGCTGGCGCCTTCGGTCGACTTGTTATGCGCCTGCAAGCCCCGCTTCAGGCATGCCAGCACGTTAGGATGCTTGACGACATCCTCATAGCTGGCGTCGGGATCGCCCACGATCTGCCGGCAGGCGTGGAGATTGGGCCAGGCCAACAGTCCGACAAACGGGCGGTCCTGTCCGGCCACCAGCGCGTCCTGCACCACCGGCGTCGCCGCGGCGATGGCATCGGTGCGCAATGAGCCGACATGAACGAACGTGCCGGTGGTGAGCTTGAAATCCTCCACCACGCGGCCTGCGAAGATGATGCCCTGCACGGGGTCTTCGGGATCGACGAACACGCCGGCGTCGCCGATGCAATAAAAGCCTTCCTCGTCGAACGCAGCCTTGGTGAGATCGGGCCGGCCGAAATAGCCGGGCGTGACGTTGACGCCGCGCAGGCGCAATTCATATTTCGAACCGACCGGGACCATCTTCAATTCGACGCCGGGAAACGGCAGCCCGATCAGCCCGACACGCTCGGTGTCCCAATAGGTCCCGGTCGAGGTCGGCGCGGTCTCGGTCGAACCCCAGCCGGTATAGAACACGATGCGCTCGCCGGTGGCGCGCACGGCCAGCGCCTGCATCCGGTCATAGAGATCGTCCGGCAGCCGCGCGCCGCCATAGGCCATCAGGCCCAAATTCTTGAAGAAGCTGCGGCACAGCGCGTCGTCCTTCTCCATCGCCGCGGCGAGCGCGGCATAGCCCGCGGGCACGTTGGCGTAATAGGTCGGCGATATCTCGTGCAAATTGCGCAGCGTCTCGTCGATCATGCCGGGCACCGGACGGCCGTCGTCGATGTAGAGCGTGCCGCCTTCGGTCAGCACCGGATTGAACAGCGCATTGCCGCCCATGGTGTGGTTCCACGGCATCCAGTCCAGATAAGTCGACTGCGGCGCATCCGGGTCGCGCGGCCGGCACTGCATCATCATCGCGGCATTGGCGCACATCATCGCTTGCGTGTTGATGACGGCCTTGGGCATTCCGGTCGAACCCGAGGTGAATAGCAGTTTTCCAATCGTATCCGGCGTGATGTTGGCGATCGACTCCTCGACGCCCTCGGTGACCGGCGTTGCCGCAAGCTCAGCGAACGCCATGCTCTTGATGCCCTCGCATGGACGCGCGACATGAACGACGGTGACGCCGTCGAGATTGAGCGCCTTCAACGCCTTCTCGAAGGCCGGGCCGTCCTGCACCATCACCACATCAGGCTTGATCAGGTCGAACAGATATTTCAGTTTGACGTGATCCTGGCTCATCAGCGAATAGGCCGGCGACACCGGCGCGGCCGGAAACCGCGCCTGCATCGCCGCCATCGTCATCAGCGCATGCTCGATCGAATTGCCGCTGAGGATGGCGACGGGACGGCCGGGCTCAAGCTTCAGATTGAGAATGCCTTGCGTCAGCGCGTCCACGGTGCGCTTGGCCTCGCCATAGGACAGCTTGCGCCATTGCCGGTCGGTGCCGCCGCGCTGCGCCAGCCAGATGCGGTTGGGTTGCTCTCTGGCCCATTTCGCCAATGAGGCCGGGATATGCTTCTCATAGGGTTTCAGCGGAATCCGCGACTTCAAAATGATGACGCCATCGGGTCGCCGCTCGACCGCGATATCGCGCTCCAGCCATTCGATCTTGCGAAAGGCCGGTTTGGTCAGCACCACGGCTGCATTCCCACTCATACTGCGTCTCCAAAACCTTTTTTAGTCTCGTATTCTGGTCCTCTGCGGATCCTTGTCGTTATCGCCTGATATACACAGGCGTTGAGCGCATCGATCAGCGCCGGATCGAGCGCGTTGAGGTTGTCCGGGCGATTGAGCGTCACCCGGTCGACCCCGTCATCGTGTTCGATCAGCAGCGGTTGAGTCACGAAGCGCTCCTAGCTCATCCTCGTCCCGGCGAAGGCCGGGACCCATAACCACCGGCCTTCGTTATTACGAAAGGCGTTGGCCACGTTGCCTCAAAGAACCGCCGCGGAGTATGGGTCCCGGCTTTCGCCGGGACGACTCGCGGGGGTTTACCCGCGAGCAACTACCGCGGCGCCATGCGGATCGCACCGTCGAGCCGGATGGTCTCGCCGTTCAGCATCGCGTTCTCCACGATGTGCACCGCGAGGTTGCCATATTCGGAGGCATCGCCGAGCCGCGCCGGATGCGGCACCTGCGCGCCCAGGCTCTTGCGCGCCTCTTCGTTCAACCCCATCAACAGCGGCGTCAGGAACAGGCCCGGCGCGATGGTGTTGACGCGGATCTTCTGGCTGGCGAGATCGCGCGCCGCCGGCAATGTGAGGCCGACCACACCGCCCTTGGAGGCCGAATAGGCGATCTGGCCGATCTGGCCTTCATAGGCCGCTACGCTGGCGGTATTGATGATGACGCCGCGCTCTTCTCCGATCGGCTCCGCGGTTACGAGGCGTTCGGCGAACAGCCGCAGCACGTTGAAGGTGCCGATCAAATTAACGTTGATGATGCGCACAAACTTGGCCAGCGGATAGACGCCGTCCTTGCCGACGATGCGCTGCGATCCGCCGATCCCGGCGCAGTTCATCAGCACGCGCGCGATACCATGGGCGGACTCGGCTTTCGCGATGGCGGCTTTGACCTGCTCCTCGTCGGTGACGTCGGCAACCACGGCGACGCCTTTCACTTCGGCCGCGACCTTTTCGGCATTCTCCTTGCTCTGATCGAGCACGGCGATCTTCGCGCCCTTGGCGGCCATGGCGCGCGCGGTGGCGGCACCGAGACCGGAGCCACCGCCGGTAATGAGAACGGCAACGTCTTTCAACTGCATGATGGAGACCTTTCCTTGGGCGTTTCTTCTAGGTTTGTAAGTCTTGTAGGCTTGTAAGTCGTGCAGCAGGGCAATCGTCATCCAGCGATGCCGACCACCTTCTCCGTGTTGGTCATCAGCATGCCGCCGCAAATCAGCGCTTCCATGTGCCTGATGTATTGGCGGCAGACTTCGTCGGTGACCGGCCCGACGCCGGTCGCGCGCGACATCGCATGCCGTCCGAAAAACAGATGGTCGCAGGCGCCGATCAGGCTCGTATAGAACAGCACCGGATCGATGGTCCGGAACTCGCCGGCCTTGACGCCTTCCGCGAGCAGCCGGCGATGAAAATCCAGCAGCGGGGCGACAAAGAACTTCGACACCTCGTCGGCGGCCTCGGCGCTGCTTTCATGCAGCAGATAGTGGATCAGCCGGTTCATATAGGGAAACTGGTGATACGCCCTGATGATGCCGGCGATATGCAGCCTGAGCTTCGCGGTCGGCGCGATCGGCTGCGCCAGCAGGTATTCGAGGTTCGCTACCTCGGTCGCAGCATCCCGCGCCAGCAAAGCCAGCAACAGACCGTCCTTGTTGCCGAAATGATATTTCACCAGCGCGGCGTTGACGCCGGATTTCTGGGCGATATCGCTCAAGGACACCTCGATCGAAGAGCGCTCGATCATCAACTCGCTCGCCGCGACGAGGAGCTTCTCGGCCGTGGTGTTTTTTCCGCCCGGAATCCGGTTCGGTACGCTGGTATTCAACTGTGATCCCATGGCCCGCCTGTCGGAACAGGTGCGCAGATAACCCGATGCGGAAGCCGCACTCAAGAGTTAATTGATCGATTGACTAAATCCCCTGGCGCCACTTAAATCCGGGCCAACATTCAAAACAGCATCCATAACAATCAGGGAGAACAGACATGGCCGAGGCCTATATCATCGCCGCCGCACGCACCGCAGGCGGCCGCAAGGGAGGACGTCTCGCAGGCTGGCACCCGGCCGATCTTGCCGCTTCCGTGCTGGATGCGCTGGTCGAGCGCTCGGGTGCTGCTCCCGACCAGATCGAAGATGTAATCATGGGCTGCGTGATGCAGACCGGCGAACAGTCCAACAACGTCGCGCGCAACGCCATCATGGCATCAAAGCTGCCGGAAAGCGTCCCCGGCACCTCGGTCGACCGCCAATGTGGCTCGTCGCAGCAGGCGCTGCATTTCGCGGCGCAGGCGGTGATGTCCGGCACCATGGATATCGTCATCGCTGCCGGCGTCGAGTCGATGACGCGGGTGCCGATGGGCCTGGCGTCGCAATTGCCGGCGAAGAACGGCTTCGGCACCTACAAGAGCCCGAACATCGAGAAGCATTATCCGAACATCGTGTTCAGCCAGTTCACCGGCGCGGAAATGATGGCGGAGAAATACGGCCTCTCCAAAGACGATCTCGACAGCTACGCCTATGAGAGCCACCAGCGCGCTATCGCCGCGACCCAGGCCGGCAAGTTCAAGGACGAGATCATCCCGCTGCAGATCACCCGCGCCGATGGATCGGCCGACACCCACACCATCGACGAAGGCATCCGCTTCGATGTCAGCCTCGACGGTATCAAGGGCGTCAAGCTGATCGCCGAGAACGGCAAGCTCACCGCCGCAAGCTCCAGCCAGATCTGCGACGGCGCCTCCGGCGTGATGGTCGTCAACGAAAATGGCTTGAAAGCGCTCGGCGTCAAGCCGATGGCGCGGGTCCATCACATGACCATGATGGGCGGCGATCCCGTGATCATGCTGGATGCGCCCCTGCACGCCACCGAACGCGCGCTGAAGAAGGCCGGCATGTCGATCAACGACATCGACCTGTTCGAGGTCAACGAGGCCTTCGCCTCGGTGCCGACGGCGTGGCTGAAGACGACCGGCGCCGACCCTGCGCGGCTCAACGTCAATGGCGGCGCCATCGCGCTCGGCCATCCCCTGGGCGGCTCCGGCACCAAGCTGATGACCACGCTGATCAACGCCCTCAAGCAGCGCAACAAGCGCTATGGCCTGCAGACCATGTGCGAAGGCGGCGGCATGGCCAATGTGACGATTGTCGAACGACTGTAAGAAGCGCGGTAACAATTATCGTCGTCCCGGCGAACGCCGGGACCCATAGCCACCGGCGGTGATGTTTAGGCCTGGAGTTAGCTCCATGCCTGCTCATTAACGTCAGGGGTTATGGGTCCCGGCGTTCGCCGGGACGACGGAAGTAATAGAAATTCCCAAGGACCCCATGACCCATCCGTCGGTTTACGCGCGGACGCAGCCTGACAAGATCGCCTATCAGATGGCGGGCAGCGGCAAGGCGATCAGCTATCGCGAGCTCGACGAGCTATCGAACCAGGGCGCGCATCTGTTTCGTGCGCTCGGCTTGAAGGCCGGCGATCACGTCGCGTTCCTGATCGAAAACCGGCTGGCGTTCATGGAGACCTGCTGGGCGGCACAGCGCAGCGGGCTCTATTACACCGCGATCAGCCGCTACCTCACCCAGGACGAGATCGCCTACATCGTCAAAGACTGTGGCGCGCGGCTCGTCATTACCTCGCCGAAATGCGCCGACCAGATCAAGGGGCTCGTCTCCGAGGCGCCCGGCGCGCCGATGTTTTTCATGATCGACGAGCCGCTGCCCGGCTTCCGCTCGTGGGACCGCGAGTTGGCAAAGCAGCCGGTCACGCCGATATCGGATGAAGTCGCCGGCTACGACATGCTGTATTCGTCGGGCACCACCGGCCGGCCCAAAGGCATCAAGCGCGCGAACGAAAAGAAACCGATCGATCTGCCAAATCCGCTCTTGAAAATTCTCTGCGCCGATATGTGCGGGATGAATTCCGACAGCATTTACCTGTCGCCGGCGCCGCTGTACCACGCCGCTCCCTTGCGCTTCAACATGATGGCGATCACGCTCGGCGGCACCTCGGTGATCATGGAATCGTTCGACGCCGAGGAATTCCTGAAACTGGTCGAGAAGCACAAGATCACCCAGTCGCAGCTGGTGCCGACCATGTTCGTGCGCATGCTGAAACTTCCGGAAGAAGTGCGCCTGCGCTACGACGTCTCGTCGCTGAAGGGCGCGATCCATGCCGCAGCGCCCTGCCCGGTCGACGTCAAAGCCAAAATGATCGAGTGGTGGGGACCGATCCTGATCGAATATTACGCAGGTTCGGAAGGCAACGGCGTCACCGTATCCACCTCGCAGCAATGGCTTGATCATCGCGGCACCGTCGGCCGCGCGGTGGTCGGCAAGGTCAGGATTTTGGACGACAACGACCAGGAATTGCCGGCGGGACAGATCGGTACGGTCTATTTCGCCGACGCGCCGGTTTTCACCTATCACAACGATCCCGAGAAGACGCGGCGCGCCTATAACGCCAGGGGCTGGTCGACACTTGGCGACGTCGGCTATCTCGACGATGAAGGCTTTCTCTATCTCACCGACCGCAAGTCCTACATGATCATTTCCGGCGGCGTGAACATCTATCCGCAGGAAACCGAGGACGTGCTGATCACCCATCCTGGTGTCGACGACGTCGCTGTATTCGGCGTGCCGAACGAGGAAATGGGCGAAGAGGTCAAGGCGGTGGTGCAGCCGCACGACATGGCGAAGGCGGGCAAGGAACTTGAAGCCGAACTGATCGCGTTCTGCCGCAAGCATCTGTCGCCGATCAAATGCCCCAAGAGCATCGACTTCGAAGCCGAACTGCCGCGCACCCCCACCGGCAAGCTGGTGAAGCGGCATCTGCGCGATAAGTATTGGCCGAAGAGCGTGGTGCGGGTGTAGGTGCAGGTCCTCATCCTGAGGAGCGCGCTCTTGCGCGCGTCTCGAAGGATGAGCGATACCTAGCCGCCATGGTTCGAGACGGCGCTAACGCGCCTCCTCACCATGAGGATCGGAGTGCGCGCCCCATGAACGAAACCACTGACCTCCCCGACATCCCTCTCCCCTCCGCCATCCGCTCGCGCTTCGTCGACGGCATCAACGGCCTGCGCGTGCATGTGCTGGAAGCAGGCTTCGAAACCAAAGGCCGGCCCTGCCTGCTGCTGCTGCACGGTTTTCCCGAGCTTGGCTTTAGCTGGCGCAAGGTGATGCCGGCGCTTGCGGCTGCCGGCTATCACGTGATCGCGCCGGACCAGCGCGGCTATGGTCGCACCACTGGCTGGGATGGCAATTATGACGGCGACCTCAATTCCTTCCGGCTGCTCAATCTGGTGCGCGACGCGCTCGGGCTGGTCTCGGCGCTCGGCTATCGCTCGGTCGATGCGGTAGTCGGTCACGATTTCGGCAGTTCGGTCGCGGCCTGGTGCGCGCTGGTGCAGCCCGACGTGTTTCGATCCGTCGTCCTGATGAGCGCGCCGTTCGCGGGACCGCCGCCGCTGCCCTTCAATACCGCGGATGCGCCGCCGGGGCCGAAGGTAGAGGATCCCGTGCATCGCGAGCTTGCGGCGCTGCCTCGCCCGCGCAAGCACTATCAATGGTACTACTCGACACGCGAGGCCAACGCCGACATGCACCGCGCGCCGCAGGGCGTGCATGATTTCCTGCGCGCCTATTATCATCACAAGAGCGCGGACTGGAGAGACAACAAGCCTCATCCGCTGAAGGGATGGATCGCGGGCGAACTCACGAAACTGCCGACCTATTACGTGATGGATTTTGCGAAGGACATGGCCGCCACCGTGGCGGAAGAAATGCCGACGGCGGAAGCGATCGCCGCCAACACGTGGCTGCCCGATAGCGAACTCTCTTTCTACAGTTCGGAATATGAGCGCACAGGCTTCCAGGGCGGCCTGCAATGGTATCGCTGCGGGACATCAGGCGCGTTCATTCCGGAACTGCAGACCTGGTCCGGCCGCGGCATCGACGTGCCCTCCTGCTTCATCTCCGGCAGGCAGGACTGGGGCACCTATCAACGCCCCGGCGTATATGAGGCGATGCAGGCAAGCGCCTGCACGCGCATGCTCGGCTGTCACCTCGTCGATGGCGCCGGTCATTGGGTACAGCAGGAGCAGCCCATGGAAGTGTCCAGGCTGCTGATCGCGTTTCTGCGCGAGGCTGGTGCTGATTAATTTGACGTCCCAACACCGTCGCTCTATAACGATTTAGAATCATTCTAAATCGATGAAAAAGGCGCCGTTGTGAAGAATTTCGCCGACCTGAGCGAGCGGGAAGTCCTGGCGGTGGCGATCTCCGCCGAAGAGGAAGACAGCCGCATCTACATGACCTTCGCCGAGGACCTCGCGGAGCGTTATCCGGAATCGGCCAAGATATTCGAGGAAATGGCCGAGGAGGAGACAGGCCATCGCCACATGCTGCTCGAAATGTACGAGCAGCGTTTCGGCAAAAACCTGCCGCCGATTCGAAGGGATAATGTCAGGGGATTTTTGCGCCGCCGCCCGATCTGGCTGACCAAGAACCTGTCGCTCGACACCATCCGCAAGGAAGTCGGGACGATGGAGTTCGAAGCCGAGCGGTTCTATATCAAGGCCGCCGAGCAAGCCCAGGATGTCGGCGTCCGCCGGCTGCTTGGCGATCTCGCGGAGGCGGAGAAAGGCCACGAAAAAGTTGCGGCCAAGCTGACCGACCAGATTCTGAGCCCGAACGTGCGCGCGGAAGAAGACAAGACGCGGCGGCGCGTGTTCGTCCTGCAATATGTGCAACCGGGCCTCGCCGGATTGATGGACGGATCGGTGTCGACGCTGGCGCCGCTGTTCGCGGCGGCTTTTGCCACGCATCAGAACTGGCAGACATTCCTGGTGGGACTAGCCGCCTCGATCGGCGCCGGCATCAGCATGGGTTTTGCAGAAGCTCTGTCCGACGATGGATCGCTCACCGGGCGCGGTTCGCCATGGCTGCGCGGCGTAACCTGCGGCGCCATGACGACGCTCGGCGGTCTCGGCCACACCATGCCCTATCTGGTTCCGGATTCATGGGCCAACGCCTTCTGGATCGCGACCGCGATTGCGGGCATCGTGGTGTTCTTCGAGCTATGGGCGATCGCCTATATTCGCGCGCGATACATGGATACGCCGTTCCTGCAGGCGGTATTCCAGATCGTGCTCGGCGGCGCCATCGTGCTCGCCGTCGGCATTCTCATCGGCGCGGCGTAGGCAGGTGTGCGATGGCGTAACGCCTTGGAACGTTTCTAGCGGCAAAGCGGTTTCCATTGTGCCAGAGAATGTTCCGACTCTGGCATAAGAAAAATCATGACCGACCGTTTGCAATACGGGACCACCGCGAAGGTGTTCCACTGGCTCATCGTAGCGCTTCTGCTCGTGCAATATCTGATCGGCTGGTTGATGCCCGACATTCATCGCGGCATGAAACCCGGTGCCGCCATGACATTTCACGTCTCCTTTGGATCGCTCGTCCTGATACTCATCGTTCTCAGGTTGGCGTGGCGGCTGATCCATCCGGTCGCGCCCGAGAGTTCGCTTTCCCCATGGCAACGGCTGAGTTCGGAAGCCGTACATTGGCTGCTCTATGCGCTGGTGCTGGCCACGACCGTCACCGGCTGGCTGTTCGCCTCATTTCGCGGCTGGTCGATGTCATTTTTTTATCTGGTGCCGATGCCGATGCTGGCTGCGGACAATGCAGCGGCGGGGAGGACGATCAACGGCCTGCATCAGGCGATGGAGTGGGCGCTGCTGGCGATGATCGGCATTCACATCGCGGCAGCGCTGGCCCACATTTTCATCTACCGCAACCGCATCATGCAGCGGATGCTGCCGGGATAGCCTTGCCGGGCGACACAACTCATAAGATGGCAGGAAGCACGACCTCGCGGACAACGCGCGCCGGCGGAACCCATTGATCCGGCGTGTCGTAGTTACCGGCCGTCACCGCCACCAGCAGGTCCAGCCCGGGAATTACGAACAGGCGTTGGCCGCCGTTGCCGGCGGCGCTCCAGTAACGCTCCAGCCGCGACCTGTTCCAGCGCGGCGCGGTTGGTGTCTCGAAGGCGTAACGCCCGATGTACCAGTGATAGCCGTATTCGCGCACTTCATCGATCGGCACCACCGGCGACGTGCAGCGCGCGATCCACTCTGCCGGCACGACAACACGCTCGTCCCAAACGCCGCCGCGCAGCATCAATTGACCGATCTTGACCAGATCGCGCGGCGTCATGCGGATGCCGGATGCGGCGATCAGCTCGCCGTCACGTCCCTTGAACCAATCGGTCGGACCCATGCCGAGCGGCTCGAACAGAACTTCGCGCGCATAATCATGCAGCAATTTGCCGGTGCCCTTGGCGATGATGCGCCCCAGCAGCGCGGTGGCGCCGCCGTTATAAGCCCAGCGTTTACCAGGCTCCATCACGATGGGCCCGCCGAGAACGTAGCGATAGCGATCGGGCGCCCTGTCCATCGCAATCTCGCTGTTGGCCGGATCGGTATAGGGAATGCTCAACTCGTCCCAATCGGTGCCCATCGTCATCGATAGCACGTGATGGACGGTCCAGCGACTGCGGCCGGGGTCGGCAAAGAGATCGGTATATTCGGGAAACGAACGCATCAGCGGCTGTTCCGGTGGCGGCACCTTGCCGGCGGCCAGCGCGATCCCGTACAGCAGGCCGACGATGCTTTTGGACGCCGAGCGCAGATCATGAAGCGTATCGGGTTTGAACGAAACCACGCCTAACGGCCGGCCGCGCGCGTCATCCTGTCCGTCAAAATAGCGCTCCAGCACCAGCCGTCCGTTGCGCATGATGACGATACTGTGAAGATTCCATATCCGCTTCTCGACGATCGCCTTGTCGAGCCGCGCCTCCAGATCGCCGGCGAATCCGGCCTCGGCCGGTGCGACGGTGCGCCAGTCGAGCGTTGCGGCGGAACTTGTCCCGATCAATTGGCCCATGAATATTCCTCCTCCGCCCGCCAGGATTTGGCGACGGCTAAATGTTGGCTCGTTCACGTTTGCGGTTCTCCCCGCGTTGTTCTTGCGGCCCACGGCCAAACTGAGCATCATCCGGTGTGATCAGAAACTAGACCGGGAGCATACCTTGGCCAAGTCGGAATGGAGCTTCAAGTCCACGACCGAACCATCGGCAGCGCCTGCTGCCGGGATTGCTGTCCTCTGGCAGCAATAGCTGTCTAGCGGCCGCCGCCGGATCGGAGCATCATGTCGGACGCATGAACCAACGAAAGCAGGAGTACGCTTTGGCCAAGTCGGAATGGAGTTTCAAGACGGCGATTGAATTATCGGCAGCGCTTGCGGCGAAGAAAGTCTCTGCCGTGGAGCTGGCCCAGGACGCGATTTCCCGCATCGAGCGGCACGACGCCAGGATCAATGCGATCTGCGTCCGCGATTTCGAACGCGGCCTCGATGCCGCCCGCGCCGCCGACACTGCCCGCGCGCGCGGCGAGACCAGGCCGCTGCTCGGCATTCCCCTGACGGTGAAGGAATCCTACAACGTCGCGGGGCTGCCGACGACGTGGGGCTTTCCGGCGCAGAAGGATTTCACGCCGCCGGAAGACGCGCTGTCGATTTCCCGCGCCAAGGCCGCGGGCGGCGTGGTCCTCGGCAAGACCAACGTGCCGGTCGGGCTCGGCGACTGGCAGAGCTACAACGAGATCTACGGCACCACCAACAATCCGTTTGATCTCGGCCGCACCCCCGGCGGCTCCTCCGGAGGATCGGCGGCGGCGCTCGCGGCAGGGTACGGGCCGCTCTCGCTTGGCTCCGACATCGGCGGTTCGCTGCGGGTGCCGGCGTTTCACTGCGGCGTCTATGCGCACAAGCCGACCTTCGCACTGGTGCCGTCGCGCGGTCATACCCCGCCGCCGTTTCCGCCACTGCCATTCGACCGCGACCTCGCGGTGATCGGACCGATGGCACGCTCCGCCCTGGACCTTTCCCTCCTGCTCGACGTGATCGCAGGACCGGATCCGATCGAGGCCGGCACCGCATACAAGCTCGCGCTGCCACCGTCGCGTCACGGCGCGTTGAAGAATTTCCGCGTGCTCGTGGTCAACACCGACCCGGTGATGCCGACCAACGCCGTGGTGCGTGCAGCCATCGACAAGCTTGCCGCGAACCTCGGCAAGGCCGGCGTCAAAATCGACCGCGAGAGCCCGCTTTTGCCGGACTTCGCTGCGTCATCGCGGCTTTACATGCGGATGTTGATGTCGTTCCTCGCCGCGTCGTTCGCGCCGGAAAGCTATGCGGGCGCGCAAGCAGCGGCGGCGAAGCTCGCGGCGGACGACATGAGCCTCGCGGCGGAGCGATTGCGCGGCATCGCGCTCAGCCACCGCGACTGGTTGCTGGCTGACGTCGGGCGCGTGCGCTTGCGGGCGCAGTGGCGCGAACTGTTCAAGACTTTCGACGCGGTGATCTGCCCGGTGATGCCGACACCGGCCTATCCGCACGACCACTCGGTGGACCAGGAAACGCGCCGCATCGACATCGACGGCAAGGACTACATCTACCTCGATCAATTGGCGTGGCCCGGCATCGCCACCCTGCCCGGCCTGCCGGCGACCGCCATACCCATCGGCCTTTCGCCGCAGGGATTGCCGGTCGGCATACAGATCGTCGGCCCCTGGCTGGAAGATCGCACGCCGCTCGAACTCGCGGCACTGATCGAGCGCGAATTCGGCGGCTTCGTTCCGCCGCCGATGTTCGATGACTAAATACCTGCCAACAGCCGGAGAGCGAAAACCGGAAATGCAGCCAACACTCCGTCATTGCGAGCGAAGCGATCGCGGT
>Ga0179592_10000259_pt1 | contig 21571 bp, 21 predicted proteins | sample CZODoug2_1_08_16_FD_148623 | JGI IMG/M metagenome (GOLD analysis project Ga0179592, IMG submission 148623) | Vadose zone soil fungal communities from Angelo Coast Range Reserve, California, USA - CZODoug2_1_08_16fungal (Illumina Assembly) | ecosystem: Environmental > Terrestrial > Soil > Vadose...
CCCTTGATCCGACGTCGCCCAGCCCCAAGATTCCCAGCGTTTGACCCGACAAGTCATCGCCGATGGTGTGCTGCCACTCGCCGCGCCGGACGGCCGCAGCCTCCTCGGTGAGGTGGCGCGCGCTGCCCAGGATAAGCGCCCACGTCAGTTCAACCGTGGGACTGCCGAAATATCCGGTGTGGACCACCTGGATGCCGTGCGCAGCGGCCGCCTCCAGGTCGATGGACGCATTGCGCGGACCGCTCGAGGCGATCAATTTCAAATTCGGCAATCGTTCGATGATGCCGCGGTTGAGCGGCGTGCGTTCCCGCATGACGCAGACGATGTCGTACGGCTGCAGGCGTTTGACCACGGCGACGGGGCCGGCGAGATGGTCGTTGTACACATCGACCTGTGCGCGCTTGGCGAGGCCGGACCAATCGGCCATCTCGAGCGCCACATTTTGATAGTCATCCAATACCGCGATTTTCACGTGAGTCGTGTCCTATAGGGTGTGCCGAAGGTCCAACAGTTCGAAGCCTGCCAACGGGATTTCCAGGCCTCGCAGCCATGCCATGGCTTTGAAACGCTCGCCCATTTCACCGGGCAACATCAATTGCCGCGCTTGCTGGGCAAGGCGCGCAAATCGATTGTCATCGTCGCCCGCCGCCAACCGCATTTCTCGATCGATGCCGACACCGGCCAGAAAATGCGCCTGCGTGGTAAAGCCGGCCAATTCGAATCCGGCCTCGCGCGACGCCTCCGCGAGAAGAGTGAAATCCACCCACGCGGTGATGTCCTGCAATCCGACATTGACGAAAGGATCGCCGCTCACGCGATGCCGGTAATGACACACGAGCGTGCCGTCGTGCCGTTCCGGCAGATAATACGCGGCACGCGGCAATCCATAGTCGAACCACAGTGCGGCGCCGGTGCGCAGCGACTGCGTGACGGCGCGAGTCCACGCCGCGGTACGCGGACAATATTCCGAGACGTACCCATCGTCCCAGCCGCCGCTGCCCTCGTACAAGCGGCGGCAGGCTTGCACCATCGCCGCATTCGCCGGACGCGCAACCCAGGCGAAATTCCCGTCATCGATCCCGACGCCCAATTCATCGACACCGCTCGCACGCCAGCGAAAGCGAGCCACCGGCAATGCATCCAGCACCTCGTTGGCGAGGACAATGCCGTCAAAGGGCTCATCAGGAGGCCGATCGAGCCAGCCGACGCGCTGAAGCAAATGCGGCGGCCGCTCGGCAAGAAGCGTGCGAAGCAACGCACGCTGACGCTGACGAAGGTCGGCGCTCACCTCCAGAATCCAATAGTTCGTGGGTAGTCGCCCCAATTCCTCCAAGCGCATCAAAATATCCGCGGCGAGCCGTCCGCTGCCGGCGCCGATTTCGAGAATGGATGGGCTGTGCAACGCGCGCAGCACGTCGGCACATTGCAGCGCCACGCAGCGGCCGAACAGGCTGGAGATTTCCGGAGCGGTGGTGAAGTCGCCGCCAACTCCCAGTTTCTGGGCGCCGCCGCTGTAGTAGCCCAAGCCCGGCGCATACAGCACCAATTCCATGAACTGCTCGAAACCGAGCCAGCCGCCGGCTGCCGCGATTTGCTCCACGAGATGATGACGCGTAAGCGCGCTGTGTTCGGCTTGAGCCTCATCCAACATCATTGCGCGCCGCCGCAAATCTTGTATCGTTGCCGCGCATGGCAGTCATCAATGACAATTTTGGGCTCGGCGATCGGGTGGTGTTGATCACCGGCGGCGCGCGGCGTGTCGGCGCCGAGATTGCGCGCATGCTGCATGCGGCGGGCGCGAATGTATTGATTCATTATCGCTCCTCGGCCGCCGCGGCCATTGCCTTGGCCGACGAATTCAACACGCTGCGCGCCCACTCGGCGGCCGTCTTTGCCGCACATCTTTTGAATGCGGACGCGCCCGATAAGCTGATCGCCGCTACCCTGCTCGAATTCGGGCGCTTGGATATTTTGATCAACAACGCGTCGAGCTTCTACCCGACACCGATTGGCCACATCACCGTGCCGCAGTGGGACGATCTGATGGGAAGCAATCTCAAGGTCCCGCTGTTTCTGTCGCAGGCAGCCGCGCCCTGTTTGCGCGCGCAGCGCGGACTCATCATCAATATGATCGACATCCATGGGTTGCGGCCCTTGAAGGCGCATCCGGTTTATAGCGCGGCCAAGGCGGGACTTGCGATGCTGACCCGCTCGTTGGCGCGAGAGTTGGGGCCCGAGATTCGCGTCAATGGCATCGCGCCGGGCCCTGTGCTGTGGCCGGAAGGTGATATGGACGAGTCACTGAAACGCGAAATCATCGATAAAACCGCGCTGAAACGCCACGGCACGCCCCAGGATATCGCGCGTACGGCACTGTTCTTGGCGAAGGATGCGCCATATATCACGGGTCAAATAATCGCGGTGGACGGTGGCCGCGGCATTTAGCGTCGCACGTTCATCGTGGCTGCTGGAGTCGCGAGCGCGGCGCGCCACGTTTCCAAATCCCGCACATTGCGCTCCAACATGACGCCGACGTCGCGAGAGCTGCGGATCGCGCCGGGTTTGCTCAACGTGATGCTGACCCACGAAACGCCGAACTCCTGAAGAATGAGCATGGCAATGTGCTCGGCGAGGGTTTCCACCAGATGGAAACTGGATACCTCGACAAAGGCCAGTACGCGCTTGGCAACTCCCTTGTAGTTCAAGGTGTCATCGATGGAATCGGAGAGCGCGGCCTTGCGGATATCGGCGCTGAATTCAATATCGATGAGAACGGTTTGTTTGACCTGTCTTTCCCAGTCGAATATGCCGACGATGGTCTCGGTCTTCAGCGCATGAATGAAAATTTTGTCCAATCGATTCAGACCCCTATGCTGCCGAGTTCCCAATTGGCACGTGCACTCATTCCCAATCCGGCACGCATGCCCGCGCTGAGTCGCAGGCATCCTGCCAGTGCAATCATTGCCCCATTGTCCGTGCAAAATTCGGTGCGCGGAAAATACACGTCGGCGCCGATGTTCAAGCCCACCGCCGCCAGCCGTTCGCGCAGCCGGCGATTCGCGCCCACGCCGCCGGCAATGACCAGTCGCGTATGGCCGGTCTGAACCAGGGCACGCCGGCATTTTTCGGCCAGTGTCTCAACCACGGCGTCCTCGAAGCCACGCGCGATATCGGCGCGGACCGGTCCCTGCAAATCGCGACCGCGCAAGGCTACTAGGGCGGCGGTTTTCAGGCCACTGAAACTGAAATCCAATCCCGGGCGGTCGAGCATGGGCCTGGGAAATGCGAATTGACCGCTGCGACCGCTTTCGGCGAGCGTGGCCAAGGCGGCACCGCCGGGATAGGGAAGTCCGAGGAGTTTGGCGGTTTTGTCGAAGGCCTCTCCCGCTGCATCGTCCAATGTCTCTCCCACGATCCGATAATCACCCAGTGCCGCAACGTCCACGAGTTGGGTATGGCCGCCGGAGACCAATAGGGCGAGGAAGGGGAAGGCGGGCGGCTTGGGCTCCAGCAGGGGCGCTAAGAGATGTCCTTCCAGGTGGTGGATCCCTAACGCCGGCTTGCGCCAGGCCGAGCCCAGGGCCGTTGCAAAACCCGCTCCGACCAGCAGTGCGCCGATCAGTCCGGGGCCGGCCGTGTAGGCGATCCCGTCAATGGAGTCCCTGTCTGAGTGGGCATCCGCCAGTGCCTCCCTTACCAAGGGCAAAAGCCGCCGTACGTGGTCCCGGGAGGCCAATTCCGGCACTACCCCGCCGTAGGCCTGGTGCATGGCGATCTGACTGTAAAGTCGATGCGACAGAAGGCCCCGAGTCCCGTCATAGACGGCGACGGCGGTCTCATCGCAGGAACTCTCAATGCCTAAAACGCGCATATTTTTGCCTTTTACAGGGGCGCACTTTAGAATGCGCCCCCCTGTCGCCGAATGCCGGCGGCCGTGCCACCAATTTTTGAGGTCTGAATGCCCAGCGTTCGTGTTCGTGAGAATGAGTATTTTGACGCCGCCCTGCGTCGCTTCAAGCGTGCCTGTGAAAAGGCTGGCGTCCTCACCGAGCTGCGGCGCCGTGAATTCTACGAGAAGCCGACCCAAGAACGTAAGCGAAAAAAAGCCGCTGCGGTGAAACGGCACTTGAAGCGGCTGTCGCGCGAGAACATGCGCGGCACGGGACAGCAGCCCGCGAGTCCCCCGCCGGCCGCCCCGCCCCGACCGTCCTACTAAGGGAATTGGTCGCGGTTTGAGTACTCTGAAAGAGCGAATTACCGACGATATGAAGGCGGCGATGCGCTCCGGCGAGAAGGAGCGGCTGGGTGTCATTCGCATGATCACCTCTGCCATCAAGCAGCGCGAAGTCGATGAACGCATCACTCTCGATGACACGCAGGTTTTAAGCGTTCTCGAAAAGATGATCAAACAGCGCAAGGAATCGCTGGTGCAGTTCCAAGCCGGCAATCGTCAAGATTTGGTCGACAAGGAAAGTGCGGAAATCACCCTGCTGCAGGGCTATATGCCTTCGCAGCTGAGCGGCGCCGAAATCGACGCTCTGATCAATGAAGCGGTGGCCGCGACCGGCGCCTCGAGCATCAAGGACATGGGCAAGGTCATGGGTCTTATCAAGGCCAAGGCCCAGGGCCGCGCGGATATGGCGTCGGTCGGCGCAAAAATCAAAGCCAAGCTGGGCGGTTGAACCAGGGAGCCCGCCTCAAGGCGCTCCATGACCGGCCGCATCCCAGATTCGTTTCTCGACGAACTCGTTTCACGTTCGGATATCGTGGACATCATCAGCGCGCGGGTGCCGCTCAAAAAAGCCGGCCGCGAATACAAAGCGTGCTGTCCGTTTCATAACGAAAAATCCCCGTCATTTTCGGTGAGTGCGGAGAAGCAGTTCTATCACTGCTTTGGCTGCGGCGCGCACGGCACCGTGATCGGCTTTCTCATGCAATACGAGAAGATGGAATTCCTCGACGCCGTCGCGGATCTCGCGCAGCGCGCCGGGCTCGAGCTGCCGCGCGAAGCGCAGGCGCCGCGCGATCCCAGCAGCGCCGACTTGCACGACCTCATGCTGCGGGCGGCGCGCTTCTTCGAGCAGAATCTTTCGGACAATGCGCGCGCACGGGCTTACGTCGAGAGGCGCGGCATCGACGCAAAAATCAGCGCTAAATTCAGCTTGGGGTACGCGCCCGACGCCTGGGAGGCGCTGCTCAAGCGCTTTGGCGCGCAGGAAGAGGATCGGCGCCGCCTGCTGCAAGTGGGCCTCGTTCTCGAGCGCAGCGGCGAGCGCACCAGCGGCTTCTACGACCGTTTCCGCGATCGATTGATGTTTCCGATTCGCGATTCACGCGGGCGCGTCATCGGATTCGGCGGGCGCGTCATCGATCAAGGCGAGCCCAAGTACATGAACTCGCCCGAAACGCCGCTGTTTCACAAGGGCCGCGAGCTTTACGGGCTGTACGAGGCGCGCCAGGCGCGCGGCGACTTCAAGCGTTTGCTGATCGTCGAGGGGTACATGGACGTGGTCCGCCTGCATCAGGCGGGAATCACCTATGCGGTGGCCACGTTGGGGACCGCCACCACGCAGGAACACCTGAACAAGATCTTCCGCATGACCAGCGAGGTGGTGTTTTGCTTCGATGGCGATCGCGCGGGTCGCCAGGCGGCATGGCGGGCGCTGGAAAACGCCCTGCCCCTGGCGCGCGATGGGCGCGAACTCAAATTCATGTTTCTGCCCGAGGGCCACGATCCGGACACACTGGTTGCCGAAGAGGGTCAGGAAGCGTTCGAGAACCGCATGAAGGAGGCGCTGCCGCTCTCGGAATACCTGGTGCAGCAGCTGATTGCCGATGTCGACTTGGATCACATCGATGGACGCGCCAAGTTAAAGGCCCTGGCGGGGCCCCTGTTTGCCCGCATGCCGGAGGGCATATACCGGGAAATGCTGGCAGACCGGCTTGCATCCAGGGTCGGCATGCCGGCGAATAAACTGAAGGAATTCTTTGCCGCCGGCGAGCCGAAACGGGGAGCCATGGCAAACGCCCCGGAACCACGGGTTCGACAGCGCGGTCGAATGAGTGTCGGGCGCGGTAATTTGCTCACTCAGGCCATTACGCTGGTGCTGCACCACCCTGCGGCGGCAGGCGCCATCCAGGACCCTGACCTGCTGGGCAGCATCGATAAAACCGGTGTTTCCGTGCTCAAGGAGCTCTTGGAGCAGGCGGCCACGGCCTCCTCACCCAGCACGGCGATGCTGCTCGAGCGGTGGCGGGATCGCGCCGAATACGAGCGGTTGACCGAATTGGCCACATTGGACCCTCTGGTGGCCGATACGGCTTCGGCGGCCAAGGAATTGAAAATGGCGGTCGAGAAACTGCTCGAAGAGTACGGTCCGGGCCGCCGAATGGACGAATTATTGAAAAAAGCGGAGGAATTGGGCTTGAATTACGATGAAAAGGCCGAATTAAGCAGCCTTCTCAAGTCCAAAGGCCGCTTCCGAGCGCCTTCTTAAATGCCGAAGCATTTGTGGCTACGGAATGGCCACAATCGTATACTGCTCGGCTTGCATTTTTAAATGTCCAGATTCTCTACGAGGCGTCCACCTTGATCAAAAAAGCGCCAGCAGGCACAGCGACTCAAATCGCGGACGAGCGTCAGTCGCAGTTGAAATTATTGATCGCGCGCGGCAAGGAGCAGGGCTACCTCACCTACGCTGAAGTCAACGATCACCTTCCGAGCGAAATCGTCGATCCCGAACAGATCGAAGATATCGTCAACATGATCAACGATATGGGTATTCCGGTGTACGAAAAGGCGCCGGACGCCGAATCACTGTTGTTGACGGATGCCACCGCCGCGCCCGATGAGGAAGCGGTGGAAGAGGCCACCGCGGCCCTCGCCAATCTCGATGCGGAATTCGGGCGCACCACCGATCCGGTGCGCATGTACATGCGCGAAATGGGTACGGTCGAATTGTTGACGCGCGAAGGCGAGATTCGCATCGCCAAGCGCATTGAAGAAGGTCTCGAGGCCGTCAAGATCGCGCTCGGCAGCTATCCCGGCACCTACGACTTGCTGCTGCGGCATTACGAAACGGTCAAGGCCGGGCAGATGCGCTTGGTCGATGTGATCGTCGGCTTCGTCGACCCGAATGCACCGGATGAAATTGCGCAGCCGCAGAATCCCAAGATGATGGCGCTGGAGCGCGAAGAAGCGGCCAACGACGATGATGAAGCGGATGGAGATGAGGACGAAGAAGCCATCGATACCGGCCCGGATCCGGAGGAAGCCGCGAAGCGCTTCAGCTCGATCGCGAAGGTGCATCATCAGTTCTTGAACGCACTCGACAAGCTCGGATCGAAGGATCCGAAGACCTTGAAGATCCGCAAGAAGATCTGCGCCGAATTGATGGAGCTCAAGCTCTCGCCCAAGATGTTCGATCAGCTGATCGACAATCTGCGTCAGCATGTGACCGAAGTGCGGCTGCTCGAAAAGGAGATCATGTTCCTTTGCATCAAGCAGGCCGGCATGCCGCGCAAGGATTTCATTTCGACTTTTCCGAAAAACGAAACCAGCACGCGATGGCTCGACAAGCACATCAAGGCGAAGAAGCGCTATTCGGGGCCGCTGGCAAAATTCAAGGACGAGATCGAGCGGCGCCAGAACAAGCTCAAGGATCTGGAAGGCCTGTTTCACGTCCTGATCAATGAGATCAAGGAAATCAACCGTGAGGTCTCCATCGGCGAAGCGAAGGCGCGGCGCGCGAAGAAGGAGATGGTCGAGGCCAACCTGCGCTTGGTGATCTCGATCGCCAAGAAATACACCAACCGCGGCCTGCAGTTCCTGGATCTCATCCAGGAGGGCAACATCGGCTTGATGAAGGCCGTCGACAAGTTCGAGTACCGGCGCGGCTACAAGTTTTCGACCTATGCGACGTGGTGGATTCGCCAGGCGATCACCCGCTCGATTGCCGATCAAGCCCGCACCATCCGCATCCCGGTGCACATGATCGAGACGATCAACAAGTTGAATCGCATCTCCCGGCAAATGCTTCAGGAAATGGGCCGTGAGCCCACTCCGGAGGAGCTGGCGGTGCGCATGGAAATGCCCGAGGACAAGGTTCGCAAGGTCTTGAAGATCGCCAAAGAGCCGATCTCCATGGAAACCCCCATCGGCGATGACGAGGATTCGCACCTGGGTGATTTCATCGAGGATACCTCGGTGTCATCCCCCATCGATTCGGCGACCACGGAATCCCTGCGCGAAACCACGCATTCGGTGCTGGCGCAGCTGACGCCGCGGGAGGCGAAGGTGTTGCGCATGCGCTTCGGCATCGACATGAACACCGATCACACGCTCGAAGAAGTCGGCAAGCAGTTCGATGTCACCCGCGAGCGGATACGCCAGATAGAAGCCAAGGCGCTGCGCAAGCTGCGTCACCCCAGCCGCAGCGAGCAGCTGCGCAGCTTCCTGATGGACGATTGAAGGAGCAAGCAATCGCGATGCCAAGGGCCCCGCGTGGGGCCCTTGTTTAAGCGCTTCGCGCAACTTTCAACGGGGTCGTAGGAACGACCCCGCCCTTTAGGCGCTCGCTCCGCGAGCGTCAGCCCGCGACGACTTCCAGCGTCAGATGCCGTTCGCTGCTGAGTGAATTGGCCACCAGACAACTGGTTTCCGCCTTTTCCAACAATTTCTTCCCCCGCTCGACATCGGCGCCCGCCGCCACGTGCAGCGTGGCGTGCGTGTCGAAGCGCGTGAATCGCATCTTGCCGTCCACGCGATCCAATGTCCCTTGGGTGCGCGCCTCGAGGCGCTGCCAGGAGTATTTGGACGCCGTTGCGATCGCGCGAAAGCTCAATACGAAGCAATCCGCCACCGCGGCGGTCAGCAGTCCTTCCGGCGACCATTGATTGCCGGGGCCGTCGAATTCCTTGGGCGAGGAGGATTCGATGATCCTGACACCCTCCGTGGACAGCGGCACGTCCCCGTCCGGACGAATGGATGCGTTGACCGTGTAGTGATGCGGGAAAGGATGCATGTAAAACTCCGCGAGATTGCCACATTGACCGTGAAGAAACGCCCGAGGTAAATAATGGCACAGTTCATGCCGAACCCGGCGGCAAGCCGAACAGTTTCAGTTCCGGACTGTGATCGACCAATCGTATGGTCCGTTCGAACTTGAGGCCGATTTTCTCCAATACGGCGATGGACTGCGCGTTGTCGGGCAACGTGATTGCAACGATACGACGGAGATTGAGCGCTTGCCTAGCATGCGCGAGAACGCCGGCCGCGGATTCCACCGCGTATCCTTTCGACCAGTATCGCGAGAGAAATGCGAATCCCACATCCGGGTCCTTCAGCCCTTCGCGCTTGACCAAGCCGCAAATACCGATTGGCGTCCCCGCGGGCGTCCCGTCGAGCGCGCCGTGGCGCAGGCAGGTCGCATACAATCCGAACCGATTGCGCGCATAACTGTCCATCGGCCCTTGCAGAATGTAGTTTCGAGCATCGGCGAGGGTTCTGACGCCCTTGTCGCCGATGTTGCGAATGAAGCCGGGTTCGTTCAACAGCTCCAAAATGAATTCGGCATCGCCAAAGTCGAGCTCGCGAAGGCTCAGGCGCGCAGTCTGAATGACGCTCATGGCGAATGCGCCGCGCTGCCGCTCAAGCCAAATGTTTCGGCCAGGAGCGAGTAGGAATGGCGGCGTGCCTGCGGGTCGAAGGTCCACGTGTTGATCACGATTTCATCGAGCGCGAGCCGGCGCGCCAATGCGTGGAGTTTCTCCGCGACTTGGGCGGCGGTGCCGACCAAAGCCGCTGCTCTTGATTTTTCGATCATCGTGCGTTCTGCGTCCGTATAAGGGTGGCGGGCGGCCGTCTCCGGTGATTCCAAGGGCAGCCGTAAGCCCTTCTCGAATCCCGCCCGCCAATATTCGCGCGTCATCAGCAGGCGTCTCGCCTCGCTCTCGGTGTCCGCGGCCAACGCCCATACGCAGATGGTGGCTTGAGGGCGCGGGTATCTCTCCGTGGGCCGATAGTTGCGGCGATACAGGCCGAGCGCTTCGTCAACGCCAACGCCCTCGCTGAAGAAATAGGCGAACGCGTACGGCAAGCCAAAATGCGCCGCTAGCTGCGCGCCGTAATCGGAGCTTCCGAGTATCCACAATTGCGGACTGGTGGTGCCGCCGGGCAGCGCCATGATATTGCGATAGGGATGATCCGCGGGCAGCGCAATCCCCGACACCCAGTACTGCAATTCCTGCACTTGCCGCGGAAATTCTTCCGCGCCGTGCGAATGGGGATTGAGCGCATGGGCCGTCAACCCATCCGATCCGGGCGCACGGCCTACGCCCAGATCGATTCGGCCCGGTGCGATAGCCTCGAGCACTCGAAATTGTTCCGCCACCTTGAGCGCGGAATAGTGCGGCAGCATGACGCCGGCGCTGCCCACGCGGATGCGCCGTGTTGTCGCAGCAACCGCCGCGATCAAAATCTCGGGTGCCGTGCCGACAATGCTGGCGCTGTTGTGATGTTCTGAAACCCAGTAGCGCTCATATCCCAGCGCATCGCAATGCCGCGCCAGTGCGATTGATTCGCGGATCGCGGCCCCCTGCGTGCTGCCCGCCGATGAAGGAGATTGATCGAGCACGGACCATTTCATCGGGCGGGCGGTGATTCCGGTCCCGAATCGAGAGAGGCAAGCATTGCCGCAATTTCATGCGAGTCCGCATCGTCTGCGTCCTGCAAGTTGCGTATCACGCCCTGCCGGTCCGCCCGCGGCCGGTTCTGACTCACTTTCCATTTGCCGGCCAGGCTTGCGATCGAGAATTCGAATCCGACGATCAAGCTCAGCATTTTCTCGATGTATGCGGCCGGCGCGTCGTCAATCTTCCAGGGCTGTGAACGCGGCATTTCATGGGTGTTGGTCAATCCCGCGACGAAGCTTCGCAGCCACTGTGCATCATGGATGAAGCGCAATGTGCCGCTGGCATGCACCACCGCGTAATCCCACGTCGGGACCACCTCGCCGGTTTCCGCCTTGGACGGATAAAACGAGGGGGAGATGTAAATTTGCGGACCCTGGAAAATCGCCAGTGCCTGCGAGTCGCTGCGATATTCTCGCCACAGGGAATTCGCACGGGCGATATGGCCGCGAATACATCCCAGCGGAGCCGGCTCATCCAGTGTCTGCACCGGCACGTGATTGGCGATGAGTCCCGACTCGCACTGCGTAACCAAGGTGGTCAGCGGCCGGGCACGCATCAGCGCGTGCAGCACGTCAGTGCGAGTCTCGTTGAATTGCGCAGGCAGGTACAAAATACTTCCTCGTCGGTCCGCGGGCCCAGCAGCCTAATTGTTCTCAAGGCCGCCGGCGAGTACCGTGCCGCCGCTCGAATTCGGCTTCGGCCTCGAGCCAATCTTCCATTTCGTGGCCGGGCTCAAAGCCGCGATTGAGGGCTCGAAAGTAGGCGAGTTCCGCAATCAGAGCGTGGCGCGATCTCATCGAACTCGGTGCGACGAACCGCAGTGGATCGAACGACGGCGGGCTGTTGACTGCCATGGGGTGAGTTTACTCGCGCGCGCACGCCCCGCGCTGCGACGAATAACGCATATGCATCCGGTGACGTGTATGTTTACTGATACGTTTATTTAAGTCATTATTGAAAGTTGTCCGGCGCTCCGGTTGGGGCATGGCTCGTGAACAGCCTACAGAACTGCAGCCGGCGCGCAGCGGCCATTCGCTGCTGCCGGAGCCGGGCCAGGGAGTTGGCTTGACAAACAAAGCGGCACGCGCCGATGATTTCCGAAGATATGTGCAGAAATATCAAAACTCTCTTTAACTTCGAGCCGCCGGTGACCGACGACGAAATCCGCGCAGCGTCACTGCAGTTCGTGCGCAAGGTCAGCGGATTTCACAGCCCGTCCAGATCCAACGAGTCTGCCTTCCTGGGCGCGATCGACGAAATCGAGGCCGCTTCGAGAAAACTTCTCCATTCCTTGCAAACGAATGCGCCGGCGAGAAATCGCGAAGAAGAAGCCTCCAAGGCAAAAGCTCGCGCTGCGCTGCGGTTTTCGCGAGTGACCTGAACCCTTTTTCGCATGGCTGCGGCCGAGTTGGGCGCCAATGGCAGACAAATCCGGCCGGGCCGATGTGCTGATCGCCGGCGCCGGGCCGACGGGCTTGGTGTTGGCCTTGTGGCTCACAAAACTTGGGGTGCGCGTCAGGATTGTCGACAGAGTCGCCGAGCCCGGCACGACGTCGCGAGCGCTGGCGGTTCAAGCTCGAACGCTCGAGTTCTACCAGCAGATTGGACTCGCTCAGGCCGTCGTGGACCGCGGCCATAAGGTAGCGGCTCTTAACCTGTGGGTGAAAAGCGCCCGGGCGGCGCGCGTGCCGATCGAGAATTTGGGACAGGGACTGACTCCTTTTGGATTCCCCATTATTTTTCCGCAGGACGAGCACGAACGCCTGCTGATCGGACGCTTGAGCGAGATGGGCGTAGAGGTGGAGCGCCCGGTGGAACTCACCGCCTTTGAAGATGAGGGCGGAGAGATTCGCGCGACCTTGAGCAACGCCGGATCCGAGGAAACGGGCACTTACGCCTATCTCGCCGGTTGCGATGGCGCTCGCTCCAAGGTTAGAGAGGTGCTCAAGACAGGATTTCCCGGCGGAACCTATGACCATCTATTCTATGTGGCAGATGTCGAGGCCGCCGGACCACCCATGAACGGCGAACTGCATGTCGACCTCGACGATGCGGATTTCCTGGCCGTCTTTCCCTTGGCGGACACAGGCCGCGCGCGATTGATCGGCTCGATCCGCGATGATGTGGCAAAAGATCATGAGCACCTGCAGTTTGACAATGTCCGCGCCCGGGCCATTGAAAATCTCAGGGTTGACGTCAAACGTGTCAATTGGTTTTCAACCTATCGCGTTCATCATCGCGTCGCGCAACGCTTTCGTACGGGGCGGACTTTCCTGCTGGGAGATGCCGCGCATATTCACAGCCCCGTCGGCGGCCAGGGCATGAACACCGGCATCGGCGATGCGGTCAACCTCGCCTGGAAACTGGCTTCTTCGCTGAAAGAGCCATCCTGCGCGCAACTGCTGGATAGCTACGAGCCTGAACGAATTGCATTTGCACAGCGGCTGGTGGCCACCACCGATCGAGCGTTCACGGCCGTGATCAGCGCCGGCGCTTGGGCCCGATTCGTCCGCACCAGGGCCGTTCCGGCGCTGGCCCCCGCTTTGTTTCGCGTGCCGGCGGTGCGCAGGTTGGCGTTTCGCACGATCTCGCAAACGGCCGTGAACTACCGCGCCAGTTCCTTGAGTGTCGGTGCCGCCGGCACAGTGCATGGGGGCGATCGATTACCCTGGGTCAGGGTGGGCGCGCAAGGAGCGGATGATTCGAACTTCGCACCATTGACCTCGCTGGATTGGCAAATTCACGTCTACGGCGATGCCGCAGGCAATATTCGCGCAGCGTCCGATCGCCGAAGGATCCCGCTACATGTATTTGCGTGGGAATCGGCGATGAAGGGGTCCGGTCTGCAGCGCGACGCGGTCTATCTCGTTCGCCCCGATGGTTATGTCGCGCTGGCCAGTGCCGAGTCCAGCGCTGCGGCGATTGACGGTTATCTCGACCAGAGAAGGATCAAAGCAATCCGTTAGATCTTCGCGTAGTGTCGCCACAGCACATCGATCGTGCGGCCCGCATAACAGGAATCCGAGGAACCACAGTGATTAAAACGCTTGAGCTGGTGCGGCCGTTGAAGTTGACTGAAATGCAGGAGGCGCGCGGCAGAATCGCGAACAGCGTCGTGCGCACGCCGCTGGTCCGCCTGGACCTCGGATCCGGCTTCCCGGACATTCGCTTGAAGCTCGAGAATCTGCAGGCCACGAATTCGTATAAGTTACGGGGTGCGGTCAACGCGGTAGCGATGCTGTCCGAGTCCGAGCGGCAACTCGGCGTTTGGACCATCAGCGCCGGTAATGCCGGACAGGGCATCGCGTATGCCGCGAGGCAGGCCGGCGTACCCTGCACGGTGGTCGCGATTGAGACGGCGCCGGCATCGAAGCTCGCGCGAATGCGAGCGCTCGGCGCAATGCTCATCCCCGTACCCTATGAAGCCGCGTGGCGCGCACTCGGCGACCGCGCCTACCCCGGGGTGGAAGGAACATTCGTGCATCCATTCGACGATCACAATTTCATCGCCGGCCACAGCACCATGGGTTTCGAGATTTTAGAGGATGCGCCCGATACGGTCGCCGTTATTGGCGCGATCGGCGGCGGCGGGCTCATCACAGGAGTCGCGAGCGCACTCAAGGCGCTCAAGCCCGCGATCAAGATCTGGGGCGCGGAGCCTGAAACAGCAGCCCCAGCAGCGCTCTCATTTTCTATGGGATCCGCACAGGTGTTCACGGACTGGAAGGCCTCGTTCGTCGATGGCGCAGGCGGCAAAAGCCTCTTTCCGCGCATGTGGGATCGCATGCGACCCCTGGTCGATGGCTCAATTGTCGTCAGCCTGGAACAGACGAGGGCTGCGATGCGCTTGATGGCGGAAAAGGCACGCGTCATTGCCGAAGGCGCCGGCGCGTTGTCGCTCGCCGCAGCACTTACGGGGAAGGCCGGTCAGGGACCCATCGTCGCCGTCGTTTCCGGGGGTAATGTCGATCTGGCCAAATTCTGCGGCCTCATCGTTTCGGAATCTTGAGCGACATGCCGGCATCAGGCCTCGCGCACAGGTGACAATCAAGCATGCCCACACCCGGCGATCCCGAGCTCGATTCTTCAGGCCGTTTGCGCCTTCAGCGTGAGCCGGCGGCATCGCCGCCACGCAATTTCTCGAGCCCGACCAGCGCAGCATGCTGCAGCAGCATGATTGTCTTGCCGTCCTGGATCGTGCCGATCGCAATCATCCGCAGCGCGTCAGTCAGAGGCAGTTCGATCACATCTATGTCCTCTCCTTCGCTAACGTCACCGCCGCCGGCGGACACCTGGTCGTGCAGGTCATACTCCGCGACGAAGAAATGCAGCTTCTCCGTGACGGATCCGGGGCTCATGTAGGCTTCCAACACCTTGCGCGGTGATCGCACCACAAATCCTGTCTCTTCCTCGACTTCGCGACGGATACAAGTCTGTGGATCGTCGCCGTCGAGCAGACCGGCACACGCTTCGATCAACAATCCGTCGGGGCAGCCGTTCACGTAGGCGGGGAAACGGAATTGCCGGGTCAGCACCACCGTTGCGCGTTGCGCATTGAACAGCAACAGCACGGCGCCGTTTCCCCTGTCATAGGTCTCCCGACTCTGTTTTTGCCAGCGGCCATCCCGGCATCGGTACTCGAAGGTCGTCTTCTTGAGAATGAACCAGTCATCGGAGAGAACCCGTTCCTCGATGATCCGCACTCGATCGCAGACCGCACCCGTGGCGCTGCTCATGGATTTGAGCCTGAGCTACTCGGATGTCGCGGTAGTTCAGACACGTCCGTATATATATTGGCAGGCAAATCGTTGAGGGCTTCGCCGGGCATTTGATTATCGTGCAATATCATGCAATATAGTGTATTATCGTGCATACTAAGACTGCGAGAGGAGTTTGGCAAGCCCGTAGTTTCAGGGCTCGTAGAGGCTATGCTGACCACTCAGCGCAAGAAACTGATTCTGACCCGCCTGGCGGCGGACGGCCAAATCGTTGCCAAGGATCTGGCAGTCGAGTTGGGCACTTCCGAAGACACAATTCGTCGAGACCTCCGCGAGCTTGCACGTGAGGGCAAACTGCAACGTGTCCATGGCGGCGCATTGCCGGCCTCGCCGGCGGTCGGCGATCTGCGCGTACGGGAACAGGTATCGCCCAAGGACAAGATTGAGCTTGGCAAGGTGGGCGCTGCGCTGATCCGATCGAACCAGGTCGTGATCCTGGATGGCGGCACCACGGCGCTCCAGGTGGCGCGTCACCTCGCCCCTGAGCTCCACGCCACTGTCGTCACTCACAGTCCAACTGTGGCCGTGGAAGCGTCCAAACATCCTTTCGTCGACATCATCATGCTCGGGGGCCGGTTGTTCCGGCACTCGATGGTCAATGTGGGCGCCACGGTTATTGATGCGGCCTCGCGCCTGCGTGCCGACATTTATTTCATGGGCGTAACAGGCGTGCACCCTGAAGCCGGCTTAAGCACGGGAGACGCCGAGGAAGCGGCAGTGAAACGCGCGCTGCATGAACGTGCCGCGGAGACTATCGTTCTCGCATCGTCGGAGAAGCTCATGGCAGCCTCACCGTTTCTGGTGACGCCGTTAACAGAGATCAGTCTGTTAGTGGTCCCGCCTAAAACTCCGAACCGTATTGTTCGTGCGTTGCGCGCCGGCGGCACTCAGGTTCGGCGCGCCCAAGGACCAACAAGGCCGTAAGTCACGTGGTTTTGGTGGACCAGACTTGCCAAGAACCCTCAAGAGTATACACAGCCAGCGCCGACCAAATGGCGACGAAACCGGCGACGCGCGCGCCGCTGAACGGCTCGCCGTAAAGCCATATACCCAGCAGCAGTTGCAACGACGGCGCGATATATTGCAACAAGCCCAGCGTCGACATCGGAATTCGGCGGGCGCCTGCGGCAAACAACAATAGCGGAATTGCCGTGATCGGACCGGCTGCGGCCACCAACCATTTGGACGCGGTGGGTGCATGCAAGAAAACGTTTTTCCCATGCCATGCCATCATCGCCAAATAACCGAATGCCAGCGGAAACAGCAACAGCGTCTCGAGCGACAAGCCTTCCAGCGGGCCTAGCGCAGCGGTTTTGCGCAGTAGGCCGTAGGAGCCAAATGACAAAGCCAATGCCAAGCCTATCCACGGCAAGTGTCCAGCTTGCCAGGTGAGCCACGCCACTCCGGCGGCGGCCAGCATGACGGCAGCCCATTGTATCGGGCGCAGCCGTTCGTGCAGCAGCAGGAAACCCAGCAGCACATTTACCAATGGAGTGATGAAATAGCCGAGACTGGAATCGACCACATGGCCGTTGTTGACCGCCCAGATATAGATATACCAATTCACCGACAACAGGGTCGCGCTCGCGGCAAATCCCGCCAGCACCTTGGGCTGGCGCCGCACCTTGCCGATCCAGGACCATTGCCGGCGCAAAGCCAGGACGATCAACACAAAGGCCAGCGCCCACACCACGCGCTGTAGCAGAATTTCCAATGGCGAGAAATCTTGCAGCGCCTTGAAGTAAATCGGAAACAGGCCCCACAAAATGTAAGCGCCCGCGGCGTAAAGCATGCCAATTTGCATAGTGGAGCTAACGAAAACGTGATGATGGAGTCAGCGGATTGCCATTATGGCAGTATTCGATCTTTGGCGGCCGCGACGAGCGATAGGATCAAGCGATGAGATCTCAATTGTGGTCGGCGCTGGTGCTGTTGCCGATGGCATGGTCGACAAGCGCCGATGAAGCGCCTCACGCCGCCGCGCCCATTGTACCGGAAGTGACCGTGGTCGCGCCCCGGCCGGTTACCCAGGAGCAGATCGCGGGCAATAGCGTGCCTACCTTCGTGCGGTCGCACGGGAACCCGTCGTTTCGCACCGGTCAGCTGAGTCGATGGGAAGCGGCCATTTGCACCTCGACCATGGGCCTCGCCGAGAGTTTTAATGATTTCGTCACCACGCGGGTTCAAACAGTTGCCGCGGCGGTCTACGAGCAGGCGCGCACCGCCACGCCATGCAAGCCGAACGTTTTGGTCATATTTACCCCGGTTCCCCAACAGCTCATGGACAATGTAGCCACCAAGCAACCGCAGCTGCTGGGCTTCCATTTCGTGTCTGAAGTTCCGAAACTCAAGACTGTCGATCGTCCCATTCAGGCGTGGTACGTGACCGCGTCTAAATCAGGAGCTGATGTGGCAGTCGATGATATCTGGAACGGCGCGCCGGTAGGTCCGAGGCTGGGGAGCCGCATCTACACGCGCGTGCAGAGCTCAATCATCTTTGTACTCATCGTCGTCAATACCAACGAAGTAACCGACCATCCGATCGGCGCCATTTCTGATTACATCGCCGTACTGGCGCTGACGAAGCCGCGACTCTTGGACGGCTGCGGCAGGCTGCCCAGCATTTTCGATTTGATGGCATCGGCCTGCACAACAGAAAAAACCGACTCTATTACGGCGGGCGATCTCGCATATCTGCGTGCGCTTTACAAAATCTATCCCCAACAGGGTCTTGGATTGCAGCAGTCAGCCATCGCAAACATCATGATGCACGAGTTCAAAGGCCCGTAAATTGGCGAAGCAGCGGACCCCGTACGATGAACGCCGCCGCATGTGCCGCCACGAAGGCCTCGACACGGCGAACTCGTGGGTAATCCCGCTCCAAGGAGACGATTTCGTTACGTCGGGTGCCTGCGCTCGCCACTTTCTTGATGGCGGCTTTTATTTCTCAGCCTTCGAAAATAATACGCGCGCGTCGCGGGCATCGTAACGAGCCTCGAGTGGGGCGGTGTTCGCTTTGCGTAATACGGTCTCGATTGATTGCTCGACACCGTGAAGGTCCACCTCGACGTGTGCCATATCCGCGACCAGTGTGACGATGTTGATGCAGGATGTGACCAGCCGTCGAGCGGCGCGCAGTTCCTCATCCGACAATGGTTGCCCGTCGTCGGTGACGCCGTTGAAGAGTTCGTCGATCGCGTCTTCGCAGTCGCTCAAATCGGTCACGATGTGGCGATACCGGCAATCAGACATATTGCTCATGAACGTCTCCTTTCCATCGCCATTGCTGGATCAAATGGTTTCGGTGCACCAATTTGGCGTTGATGCTCAGAAAGTCATCGATTCGAGCAATCTTGCTTTTTCCCACCCTCCTGGAGCGTGACGCAATTCGCACGACGGCGAGAGGGTCGTCGACATTGCTGCAGGAACGCCGAAATGGGCTTGCGGCATTGCGGTCAAGCCGATGTCGGCTTCGCTCCGGGCCACGAGGTCACCGAGGCTCGCTCGGCGCGTGGCCAACCGCGCGGGATCCACGGTGACTGTCATCAAGGGAGGCCACCTCATTCACATCTCCCAGCCTCGTGCGGTCGCCCGCGTGATCGAGACGGCCGCGCGCGCCGTCAAATAGGCTGGCTGGCCAGGCAGCTGGCGATAGCGAGTACTTACCTGCTGACACCTGGAGGACGGTGCAGCGCGTCGTAGGCGGCAATATCCGCTGCTGAAAAATTCTCGGCCTTCCAAACCATCGCCCGATGAATGCGATTCCAGCCGCTCGGGTGGTCGAAGAAGATCACTTCTTCGACCGCTCCCGGCTGCATCTTACGGTACTCGGCCAGATGGAGTGCCCCCTGCGCGGCGCCGTCCGGTTGTCGCGCCGCGTTGAGACCGAACGCGTCTGCCTCCGCCTCCATCGATCGCGTGACCGTATTGAACAGGGGTGTCAGCGCGAACCCATAGACCGAGAACAGCGCGACCAGTAAGGGCAAACCGGCGACGTCGCCGAGGTCGCGAAAACCCCATCGCTCGCCGAACTTGAGTGTGACCCGTCGAAATGCCCATGACATGAAGGCAAAACCGATTACGACGAGGACACTCAGTGCCAGCACGCCCTTGTACACGTGGTTCAGCACGTAGTGCCCCATCTCATGACCTACCACGGCTTCCACTTCCTCCGCAGAAGCTCGATTCATCAGATTGTCGTTCAGACTGATCTGCGCCGAACCCGCCATGCCGCTGACATGCGCGCTCATCTTGGTCGTCTGCTTGGAAGCATCGAATTCGTAGACCTGGTCGACCGGAATTCCATTGGCTCGCGCCAACGACAAAATGCGCTGTTTGAGCGGGCTCTCGGCCAACGGGTAGAACTTGTTGAATACAGGCTCCAAGTAGGTCGGGCCAATGGCTATTTGAAAGATCAGGAATCCGATCGCGACCGCGGAGCCCCACAGCCACCATGTCTTCGGCAGCTTGCGGATGACGGCGTAGATCGCGACTGCCGCGAGCGTACCGAAGATCAGGGTTATGACCAGCCCCTTGGCCTGGTCCCCCAACCAATCCGCGAGCCCCTGGTTGGACATACCGTACTGGCGCTCGCGGACATAGCCTTCATAGGCCGCCCAAGGCAAAGTCAGTACCGCGGTAAGTATGAAATACTGAATGGCATAGAGCGCCGTCTGCGCCCAACGAAAGCGTGTCAGGCGTGCGGCGAAGTCCCGCATCCGCGCCGAGAATCGCCAACCGAGCAGCGCCCATGCGAGCAGAAGTCCGATAACGAAGTCCCATAGCATTAGCCAATAGCCGCCTTCGAAGTAGGTATCCGACCGAGCCCGCGCAGCCGGCGTCATTGTCGCGAGATACGCGGCGGTTGCGGCATCCGCGTCGAAATGCCCCGAAGCCGCCATGCTCGACGGAGTGTCCGCAGCGATTGCGGACTGCAAGGAGCCAACGGATGTGAGCGCGATGAGCGCGAGGGCGACGATCGCCAAGATGACTCCGCGGATCATGAAAATTCAGCAGCGATATGCTATTTAACCGCCGAGGTGAAGACTTCTTCCATCGCCGGGACTGCACACCCGGCAACGGGCTCCTGGTTCACCCGGGAATCGGTCCAGAGCGGGTGCGCAACGCCGCCGTACGACGCGACGCCCGAGTAATCGCCTTGCTGGTTGCCGTAGTCGATGGCGCTGCAAGGGAAGACCCCATTGCAGTCGTGCTCGTTCGAGGTTGCCGTTGATACCCGTACGTCGGCGGCGAAAGTGGCACCGCCATTGGTCGACCGAGCCAGATAGATATCCGTGCCGAAGCGCTGGCCAGTCATATCGTTGCGCGTATCGTAGAAGGATATGACGACGTCGGCCGTGACCGGGTCAACCGCGAGCCACTGATTGAAGCGATCCACCGAGTAGGCCAGGGGATCGCCGACCGGGCGAGGCATCGACCAATTCACGCCGCCATCATCGGAAGTCGAGAGAAAGATGCCGGTCCCCATGGGGCCAGTGTCCATCCACGAGCAGTAAAGGCGACCGCGGTGAGCGCCGCTGGTCCGATCGGCGTCGCAGGCCGGGTATACCAGGGCGCGGCGGCTGAACTCCGCCGGAATGCCCACGTCAAATGCCAGGCTCTTGCCCGAGACGACCGAATGGACCACGAAGGTGGAACCGCCGTCGTGCGAAGCGCTGAACGCGATTGTGTTCGCCTGGAAGTCGTTCCACGCCACATACAGTTCGCCGTTTGGGCCGGTGAACGGAACCGCCCCGATCGCACGACCCGGGCCGTTTGGGTTGTCGGCGCGGACAATGCTGAAACTCGCTCCCGTGTCCTTCGAAGTTGCCACCAACACGCCGCCACCGGTCGCGGAACCACCGCTGGCTGCATCCCAGGCGAGGTAGACGTGATCGCGGAACAGCGAGCTTTGAGACCGGTCAGTGGTGATCATCGGCTTGTCGTTGAAATGGTCGCTACCGCCAGAGAAGCCGAAGAAGTTCGGCGCCCAGGTTTGGCCCCCGTCGGTCGAGCGCGCCACCGAGAGCTCGGTGCCGTTGATGCCCGAACCGGCACCGAAAAATACCACTATGGAGCCGTAGAAGAGGTTGCCCCGAGTG
>Ga0179592_10000260_pt1 | contig 21554 bp, 9 predicted proteins | sample CZODoug2_1_08_16_FD_148623 | JGI IMG/M metagenome (GOLD analysis project Ga0179592, IMG submission 148623) | Vadose zone soil fungal communities from Angelo Coast Range Reserve, California, USA - CZODoug2_1_08_16fungal (Illumina Assembly) | ecosystem: Environmental > Terrestrial > Soil > Vadose...
GAATTTATCCCAAACCTCGCGCACGGCTGGCAACTGCGCGACATCGAGAACATAATAGTTCAGCTTGACGACATTCTCGAACTTGGCGCCGCTGGCCTCCAGGGCCGCTTTCAAGTTCTCAAAAGTCTGCCGTGCTTGAGCTCGCATATCACCTTCGCCGACAAGCTTTCCCGTACGATCGACGAACACTTGTCCGGCGATGTAGATAATCCGCCCCGGACGCACTTCCACTGCCTGTGAATAGCCGGGCGATGGCGGCAACGCATCAGACTTTATGAAACGCGCGGCATTTCTTTGCTGTGGCATATTCAAGGCCTCCTTTGGTTTAACTGCATTCTGCGGCTGGGAGATGATCCCGCCGCCAGTAAACACACCCCCACCAGCATCGTGCGCATCGTGTCTCCAGTTTTGTATTCACGCTGACTCCACAACTTGCGACGGCGATCTCGAATGCCGAGGATGCGCGCCGGTCCTGCGAACAGGCGATACATGTAAGCTTCCCCCCATTCCCCTGGGTCTCTTCCTCCTGGAATCCAGACCCGCGATGTGAGGCTGCCGTATCCTGTCGCAGGTCGCCTGAGTCAGAAATGTTTCACTTGACGTAAGAGGTTATCGAGCGCAGACTTGCGCGGTTCCCGTCTCACACGGTTGTCAAGCGCAAGGATTGCGGGCTCCTGTCCCCCAGAGACGCAAGGTCCATCCCAGAGGATCGTCATGCTCGCTGCGAACCAACGCATTTACTCTCCATTTGTGCGCCCGAAAAACCTTCGAGCGTTTCGGCAGATGTTGCGCATCGCACTTCTCTCGGCGGCATTCTGCCTGGCGGCCACCGTCCCTGCTCGCGCACAGGTATCCGGACAAAACGTCAATATGGTTTCCGGGACCAACTGGACCAATGGAGATCCTTTCCTGCAGCGGCAAAACGAGCCTTCCATCGCCGTGTCGTCGCGGAATTCTTCGCACCTTCTGGGCGGCGCAAACGACTACCGCACCGTGGATCTTCCGGGACTGCTCGGAATTGACGAGCGCGGGGACGCCTGGCTCGGACTCTTCAAGTCCTTCGATTCCGGCCGGAGATGGCAGAGCACGTTGCTGCCGGGATTCCCGCTGGACGGCTCCAGCGAAGGGTTGGCTTCTCCCATCCATGGCTTTCAAGCGGCCTCGGATCCGACCGTGCGTGCGGGTACAAACGGACTCTTCTATTACACGGGCATCGCTTACAATCGCGGCACCAAACCGTTGAGCGCCGTGTTCATTGCACGGTTCATCGACCTCAACAATAAAGAAAACGGCAGCGCAACGGTTGAGAACGGTTCGATCACAAATCTTGCGCCGCGCGACACTATCAAGTACATAGACACGCAGATCATCGGCAGAGGCACTCCCGATGTTTTCCTCGATAAGCCCTGGCTGGCAGTCGACATTCCGCGCGGCAATTCCACGTGCACTGTTTCCGTCAATCAAGACGGAAAGACGATCACGCAAACAATTCCTGCGGGACCGGTCTACGTCACCGCCACAGCTTTTGTTGGCAGCGGAGCGAAGCAGTTCTCCACAATCCTGTTCAGGCGCTCGCTGGACTGCGGCGTGACCTGGAGTGTTCCTGTAATCCTCAGCCGAAACGACGAACTATTCGGTGATGCCGAACATCAGGGCACGGTGATCGCTATCGATCCCAGTGTTCCTCCGACCCTACCGGCCACGATCTACGTCGCCTGGCGGCGTTTTGCCAATCTGAACGATCCCGACGATGCTCCAGCCATTTTCGTCGCGAAGTCTACCGATGGCGGGCATCACTGGGCGGATCCCGTTCCGATCGTTCTTTTTCCGATGACTTGCGTTAAAAATCCAAAGGGCACGGGATGCCCCTATGACCAGGACTTTACGACGGCGTCATTCCGCAGCAATGGATACCCTGCGATGACCGTGGATGGGTTCGGGAAGGTTTACATCGCATGGTCGCAGCGTGACGCGAACGGCGATGGAAAGATCATGATGGGTGTTTCGCCAAACGGCAGGTATTTCCCTGCCGGTAGCCTTGCCCCAGTGGACGTCGGTCCTGTTAAGGATGATAACGGCACGTCGTTTTCCAACCTTTCCGGTCGAGGCACCCAGCTCATGCCCAGCTTGGGCTTTGCCAACGACAGGTTGACGCTGGTCTATTACGATCTTCGCCAGGACCATACGACGGGCATATACGTTCCCGCGCCCGACCCGGTTTGCGATCCCATGGTTACTCTCCCCTGTACTTTGGGAGCGCAATATTTCGAGAACCGCGCCCTCGAGGGCGAACTCGCTCCGCCCAGTCCATTCAACAATCCTGCTGTCTTCTCTCCGAATATCGGTGATTCAAATCCGCCGCTGACTATACGCCGGCACACTATTGACATTATGGGGGCGCAGGCAGATCCACATCTGAGCAGCTTGCAGGTTCCTTCGTTCAAGACTTTCAGAGTCTCCCACTATGAATTCGGCTCGGTCCCGGCACTGTTTCCCGATGTCGAGCAACTGCAGTACAACGTGCCCAACTTGCCGCTTTTCGTGGACGGAACCGCGCCCTTTATGGGCGACTATATAGACATTACGGGCACTCCACAGATCGTCTCAGAAGGAGACGGTGAGTGGACTTTCAACGTCGCTGACACGGGAACCGCCGTATTCCATGCCGCCTGGACCGACAACAGAGATGTGATTCCTCCGGCGGACGGCAACTGGAAGAATTACACGCCACCGATCTCAGCATCCAATCTCGGAAGCCAGCCGAGCAAGTTTGATCCAACACAAACTCCGCTTGCCTGCGTTGCCGGACAGACCGGCATGCGCAATCAGAATGTGTATACCGCGGAAATCAGTTCCGGCGTGATTCTGACTTCGCCGCAAACGTCGAAGCCCGTGCTCACGCCTGCCGGGCAACCGGTCCAGCGCGAATTCGTAGTCGAGTTACGCAACGCGACCAACGCGGCCAGAAGCTTTCTCGTCACTATTCCCGCACAGCCTACCGGCGCTACGGCTTCCTTTAAACAGTTCAACCAGCAAGTGACGCAAAGCGTCAAAGTAAATGCCTTCTCGTCGCAGTCGTTTCCCGTTTTCGTTGTGGCGAATGCCGGCAGCCAAGTGGCCTTCCCTAGCGTGCTGATCAACGCTGCCGAAAATGACGGCGCGGCGACACCACTCAGCGGTTCCATTCTTCTCAACCCCGACCCTACCAACCCGGCGCTCGCAAATCCTGATAACGCCACCGTCGGCGCAAATCAGATCTCCCTCAACGAATTCTACAACCCTGGAGTTGCAAATCCTGGCCTGGCCAATCCCGGCGTCGCCAATCCGGGAGTCGCAAACCCGGGAGTGGCAAACCCTGGCCTGGCCAATCCCGGCGTCGCCAATCCGCAGATCATCACCGCCCTCAATCCTGGTGTCGCGAATCCTGGCGTAGCCAATCCGGGTGTGGCGAATCCGGGAGTTGCAAACCCAGGCTTGGCCAATCAAGCGTTGACGGACGTGAGCTACACCATCACCAACGAAGGAAATACGAGCGCTTCCTACACCGTACAATTCTTCCAATCGGGAACCTTGCCGGCGGGCGCACAATTTCAGATCATCCTGAGCAAGCTTTATTTCACGCAGCAAGCTGTCGGATGCCAGCTCCAGCAAGTGCCAACGAACGTCATCGTTGCGAACGTTGCGAACCCGGCTTTCGTGACGAACCCGAATCAAGTGGGCAACCCCGGTGTGGCAAATCTTGGTCTGCAAACACCGACACTTAATCTAGCCCCAGGTGATTCCGGAGAGATTACGCTGCGTACGAACTTGAGTATTCCACAAGTGCAGAGCCTGGTTCTGCCAAACCTCAGTCCCGTCGCGGTGTCGCAGGCCGTGAATACCGTGGACGTCAAGCAGGGCATCTTTACGCCGCCAATCAGTTTAATCATCACGTCCACGTCGGCCTCGCTGCCGGTCGGCGTCGTCAACCAGTCTTACAACACAGTTTTGACGTCAGTCGGCGGCAACACAGGGGCTCGCATCTGGACGATTACGGCGGGTTCGTTACCTCCTGGTCTGCAATTGAACGCCGTGTCCGGCGCAATTTCCGGAACTCCGACTCAGGCGGGAAGTTTCCCCTTTACGGCGCAGGTCATGGACACGGGCGCGCCTCAGCACACCGCAACGCGCGATTTGGTCATCACCGTTGTGCCTCCGGTTGCCATCACCACACCCTCGCCGACACTCGTTGGCGGGGTGGTCGGCTCTCCCTACACCCAAACCTTTTCGGCCGCGGGCGGAGTGCCGACCTACGCTTGGTCGAGCACCGGAACGCTGCCGCCGGGTCTGACCCTTTCAAACACCGGCACCCTTAGCGGCATGCCGACCACACCTGGAACATATTCGTTCACCGTCACGGCGACGGATTCGATCGGCCTCTTCGCAACCGCGCCTTACACGATTCTTGTGGCGAGCGTCGCCCTGCCTGCACAGATTGCCTTCGTCGTGCAGCCCAGCAATTCTGTGGGCTCCCAGGCTATCTCCCCGCCAGTGCAAGTTCAGGTGCTCGACGTGTCCGGGGCAGCGATTCCAGGCGTCCAGGTAGCGATGAATTTTGGAAATCCGGCGTGCTCTACCGCGGTTCTTTCCGGATCGCCTCTGGCAACGACAAATGCCAGTGGCATCGCAAGCTTTCCTAATCTGTTGATTGATCGCGGGCAGGTCGGATACACGCTACTTGCAACCGCTGGCAATGCGACCGCCATCTCGAATCCCTTCACGGTGAACGGCTTCTGCCCAACTGCGAGCCTTTCTACGCCTCGTGAACTACACACGCAAGTACTCCTAGGGAACGGCAAGGTGCTGATCGCCGGGGGTGTAAATAACACTAGCAACGCGCTGAACACTGCTGAGCTGTACGATCCAACAACAGGCACCGTATCTCCGACTGGAAACTTGACGACGCCCAATGGACGCGTGACTCATGCCAGTATCGTGCTTCCCAATGGCGGTGTGCTTCTGCTCGGTGGCTCCGATAGCGCGGGTAGTCCGTTAGCATCGGCAGAGTTGTATGACCCCACATTGGGAACATTCTCCGCCACAGGCAGCATGGCGCAGGCAAGAGACTGGGCTAACGCTGTTCTCTTGGCAAACGGAAAGGTGCTCGTCAGTGGCGGCGTCGGTTCCAATGGAGACTTGAACACCGCGGAGATATACGACCCAGCGACCGGCTTGTTTACTCCTACGGGCACTCTGAACCAGGCGCGTGCTCGTCACACCATGACCCTTTTGCCGAACGGCACAGTCCTCGTTGCCGGTGGCCGCACTTTTAGCGGACCTTCCGTTACCGTCTTTGCCAGCGCGGAAATCTTTGACCCGGCGGCCAACAACCGTGTCGGCGCCTTCACTCCCATTGGCAACATGAACAGCCCACGTGACGAAGCAAGAGCTATGTTGCTACCAAACGGCACCGTGCTCTTAACGGGAGGCTTCGTCAGTTATCAGACAAACTTGTCGGCTTCCAGCTCTGAAATCTTCGATCCGGCCTCGAACGCATTCACTCTCACGGGCAGTATGAGTGTGGCCCGAGCGCACCAGACCGCGTCGCTCCTGCCCGACGGGAATGTATTGGCAGCGGGAGGCGTTCCTGACACGGGCGCAACAACGCCTGCGTCGCGGACGGCCGAGATCTTCAATACGTCTACGGGAACATTCACGGCGACTGGCTCGATGACCATACAGCGCGAGTATGCGCGCGCGATCGTCTTGGCAAATGGTAATCCGTTGATTTCAGGCGGTGATGATGGCGTGAACACTACGGCAAACGAGGAAATCTATTACAGTGCCGCATCTTCAGCACCGCTTGTGATCAAGACGGCTTCGCTTCCCAACGGAGCCACGGGGCAGTCTTACACGCTGGTTTTGCTTGAGCAAGGTGGCTTGGGCGCTTTGACGTGGACTGTGACCGGCGCTCTGCCCCCGGGCATGAACTTCAGCAATCAAGGCATCCTTACCGGAACGCCGACGGTTGGAGGTTCATTCCCACTCACATTCACGTTGACAGACGGCAGCATCCCCGCCAAGTCCGCACAGAGCAACCTTATACTCACCGTAACCACCTCGCCGCTTGTGTTCACGTCTCCGACGGTTCCGACGGCTGTGGCTGGCAGACCGTACATCCAGGCACTGCCGGTCGCGGGAGGAACACAGCCTTACAATGCGACCGTCACCAGCGGCACGCTCCCACCAGGACTGGTGCTAATCAGCAGCGGAGTCCTGGGCGGAACGCCCTCAGGCACCGGAAGCTTCACGTTTGCCGTGACGGTCACGGACTCCTCGACACCCACAAAAACGGCCACGCAAACCTTTACGATGGCGTTGAACACGCTGGTCATCACCACCACCGTGCTGCCGAACGGCATCGTGGGTGTGCCTTACAATGCGGGCATCAACACCGCTGGCGGAATTCTCCCGCTTTCGTTCTCGTTGACGACAGCTGCGTTCCCGCCAGGGCTATTAATCCAGCAGCCGGCTCCGGGTGCGTCCAGTGGAGCATTGGCGGGTACGCCGACGCTCGCGGGAACGTACACCTTCTCCGAGTCTGTGGTTGATAGCTCCAACCTGCAGCAAACCGCGATACAGAATTATGTGGTGACGATTGCGCCTGCGGGCAGCGCCGTGCCAGCGAATGTCACATTCGTCAGGCAGCCTCTAAATTCTGTAGGGGGGCAAACGATAAGCGGCGGGGCCATTGTGGTGCGAGTCACCGACGCCAATAACACGCCGATTTCGGGAACGACGGTTGCGATGACTCTCGGCGGCATTTTCAACAGTGCGCCCCCGTGCTCAGTAGCAACGCTCAGCGGAACATTGACGGCTGTGACCGCCGCGACAGGGCAGGCAACGTTCTCGAATTTGTCGATCGATCGCGGCGGCTTCGCTTACGCCCTCCTGGCCAGCACCGGCAGCGCTTCCGGGAGCTCAGGGCCGTTCTCAGTACAAGGATTCTGCGCTTCTGGAAATCTTTCCACTCCGCGCGAAGGGCACACCCAGGACCTGCTAGCAACGCGCCAATCCACCTTTAAGTTCCCCCTTGACCCAAAGGGAGCATATATTTTCACGAACACGAATCCTGGGCCCTCAGGTGTTCCGGACCTGCCGAACGCTCCGTTAATTATCTCGCTGGCGTCATTGGGCATCCAGCCAGGTAATGTGATCTCCGCAGTGCCCGTGGGAGATGCGAATGTCTGCGGAGCAGGTGTATTCTGCTTCGGCGAGTTCTTCAGCCCGGGTGTCTGCGGCGTCTTCAGCTCTTCAAATACCTTGCTTCCGCCTGGAGGCACGATCAATCGAGTTCCGGGCGCTATAGCCCCCAACTTCTCGACGGCCTTTTCTTGTGGCACATCCCCAACTTTGTACGGGAGCCTTCCAACGGATATACCACAGGATTTCTTCTTTAGTGGAGAACCCGTAACCGTGCCGAATGGCGCTGCGTACTTATTCGTTGCTGTAGTCGATATCTTCTATTCTGACAATTCCGACCCGAACGGCGATTTCGGCGTGGCGATCACCGCAAATTCCTCAAGCTCGGTTAACGGCAAGGTCCTGATTGCCGGGGGCTCCGACAACCTTGGCAACGCGTTAAACACCGCCGAACTCTATGACCCGGCACTTAGATTTACCTCACCCACGGGCAACCTCTCCGATCCCAACGGCCGTGCGAATCATGTCAGCGTCGTGCTGCCCAATGGCAAGGTGCTATTAATCGGAGGTGTAAGCAACGTCAGCAATCTGGCTACTGCGGAACTGTACGATCCGGCTACAGGAACGTTCACCCCGACGGGGAGCATGTCGCAGCCGAGAGGTCTTCCCGCCGTAGTCCTGCTAGCGGATGGCAGGGTGCTCGTGAGCGGCGGATTCAATACCCAGATCGCCAGCAATACAGCCGAAATTTATGATCCGGCTACAGGCTTGTTCACACCTACGGGCAACATGAACCAGGGGCGTGGCCGTCATCAGATGACCCTGCTGACGAACGGCAAAGTTTTGGTCACGGGCGGACGCGACGCTCAGCAAAACTTCTTTGCACTTGCCAGCGCAGAGATTTTTGATCCTTTTGCAAAAGGGGCCGGCGCATTCACTCCGATTGGAAACATGACCAGTCCCAGGTTCAAGCACACTGCGACGCTGCTGTCCAATGGCACCGTCTTGATCGCCGGGGGTTTCAACGGCGGGAATACGAGCGCGTCCGTTGCCACCGCGGAGATCTTTGATCCGAGCACAAGTTCATTTACTCCAACCGGCACTATGAATACGCCGCGCGCACGGCACACCTCTACGCTGCTTCCCGATGGCACGGTGCTGGAAGCTGGCGGCATCAATGGTTTCAACGGCGTGATCGCGGCCACCCCTGCGGAACTCTATTCGCCGGCCTCAGGGACATTCTCACTCACTGGGCCGATGATAACGGGTCGGGAATTTCCTGCAGCAACGCTACTGCTCAACGGCAATGTTCTGTTGTCTGGAGGCGACGACGGCGTCAACATCTTGGCGAGTACGGAGGTTTATTACAACCCGGTAGCCCAGGCTCCAGTCGTGATTACCACCACCTCTGTTCCCAATGCGTTCATCAGCCAACCCTATGTTCAACTCTTGCTCGAAAAGAACAGGTCTGGACCGATCACGTGGTCACTGGCTTCGGGCACATTGCCCCCGGGCATCACTTTGGGCGCGAACGGAATCCTGTCTGGAACGCCCAGTGCCGTGGGCTCCTTCACCTTCACGGTACAAGTGACAGATGGAATCAGCACAACGACCGCGTCGTACACCATCAACGTTTCGCTCTCTACGCTAGCGTTCACCTCCAGCACGATGCCGGCCGCAGGGGCCGGAAGATCTTACAGTCAGTTGTTGCCGGTTACGGGAGGCACGCTGCCTTACAGCGCCACGGTGACCAGCGGCACGCTGCCGCCAGGCTTGGCTTTGAGCAGCACTGGAATCCTGAGCGGAACACCATCAGGCGCGGGCAGCTTCACGTTCACTGCGACGGTTACTGACTCCTCGACGCCAGCCCAGACCGCGACGCAGACCCTGACTATCGCGGTCAACACTCTGTTCATCACCACAACCGCGCTGCCGAGCGGAATCGTGGGAGTCCCGTACAGCACACCGATTAGCACAAGCGGTGGAACACTGCCGCTGTCCTTCTCGCAGGCCAACACGGCTTTTCCGCCGGGTTTGGCAATTCAGCAGCCTGCCGCGAATTCGCAAAACGGCGCAATTGCGGGCATACCAGGTCTGGCGGGCCACTATACTTTTACCGAATCGGTTGTCGACTCTTCAAACCCGGCCCAGACGGCGACGCAATACTACGCGGTGGACATTGTTGCGGCAGGGACGACGGCTACTCCTGCGGTGGTTACATTCCTGAGCCAGCCGCAAAACTCAGTTGGCGGGCAGATTCTAACCGGAAGCCCGATTCGCGTGCACGTCACCGATGCGAACAACACGCCTATTGTGGGTGCATCAGTAGCGGTCAGCTTCAATGGCGCGCCGCCGTGCTCGAGTGCCGTGCTCGGCGGGACATTAAATGGCATCACTAACGGAGGCGGCAACGCAGTTTTCTTTGACCTGTGGATCGATCGCGGACAGCTTGGATACACGCTGCTCGCCAGCGCCGGCAGCGCCTCTGCCGTTTCGCAGCCTTTTACTGTCAACGGCTTCTGCAACATCTCGGCACTGGTTCAGGTCGGCCCCTTCGCTGCGACCACTCTTCTTTCAAATGGCAAGGCATTGATAACGGGTGGCGTCGACGCATCAGGCAACTCGGCCGTTGCGCAGTTGTACGATCCGGCCACTCAGACCTTTACACCGACGGGCTCCATGCAGCTCCCCCGGAGAGAACACACCTCAACTTTGCTGACGGACGGACGGGTATTAATCGCGGGGGGCCGTGGAGGTACGGCTATTTCTTCTCCGGCAACTGCGACAGCCGAGATCTATGACCCGATTGCAGGGACGTTCGCGCTCACTGCCTCACCGATGAACTTCCCGCGACGGCTTCATACCGCTACAGCACTTGCGGATGGGACTCTATTGATCGTCGGTGGCGTAGGCGCGAACCTCTCGACCCAAAACACGGCAGAGATATTTGATCCCAAGAGCGGCTCTTTCACGCTCCTGACGGCGACTCTCGTAACGGCTCGCTCTCTTCACACCGCGACGCTTTTGCCCGATGGAACGGTGCTCCTGGCCGGTGGACAGTTTGCAGGAGCAACGCTAAGCAGCGCCGAAATCTACAATCCGTCTGTGCCGAGTTTCACGGCTGTTCCGGCATCGATGAATTCTCCACGCAGTCTGTTCAACGCGGTGCTATTACCCACAGGTAAGGCGCTGCTCGTCGGCGGGTTTAGCGACTCGACTGGCACGATTGCTACGGCTACGGCTGAACTCTATGATCCATCGAATGCCACATTCACGCTTACGGGTTCGATGTCAACGGCCCGGGCGTATTTTACTGCCAATCTGCTTCCGAATGGACAGGTCTTGGCGTCGGGGGGGCTGCCGACATTCACAACCTCCTCTACCGGCCTCGCGACGGCAGAAGTCTACGATCCCATCACAGGGACATTCTCGCAGACCGGTTCTATGAGCGCGTCCCATGCGCAACAGACTTCGGTGACGCTCACCGATGGCACGGTTCTCGTCACGCAGGGCGCAAGTACCGGTAACGATGATGACGTCTACTACAGCGCCGCCCCGCTCGCTCCGCTGCAGATCACCACTCCTTCCCTACTCCGCGGCGCCACTCAGGGTCAGCCCTACGCGCAAGTCCTGCTGGAACAGGGCGGCCTGGGCTCGCTCACATGGACGTTAACCGGTGGATCGTTGCCTTCTGGTGTCACACTCAGCCCGAACGGCATACTGTCCGGCACTCCCACTGTTTTCGGTGCTTTCCTCTTCACAGTGCAAGTCACTGACAGCAGCGTGCCGCCGAAGACCACCACCGCCACTTACGCGCTCCTGGTGAATCCGTTCTTCCAGTTCTTTGGTACGCAATTGGCTACAGCCTTCTCCGGTGTCGCCTACAGTAACCCGCTGCCTCTCATTGGTGGAACACCACCCTACTCATCCACGCTTACCTCTGGAGTATTTCCATCGGGGCTGGGGCTTGCGAATGACGTCATCAGCGGCATTACCACGGCGGCCGGTACTTACACCCTCACGTTCCAGGCCACGGATTCTTCTGTACCTCCGCAATCCGCTACCGGAACGCTTACACTTGGCGTGACCACTCCCCTTGCAATTACCACCACCACTCTGCCCGGCGGCGTCCTCAATTCCCCTTACAGCGGCACGATTGCGACGTCGGGGGGCCTGGGGACAATAATCATCGGGCCTACTGCAAATGCTTTGCCTCCAGGCCTCGCCATGGATTTGCACGGCGTGATCCGCGGAACTCCGACGCAGACGGGAACCTTTACCTTCACCGTTGTGGCGTTCGACCAATCCTTGCCGCCGCAGACCTTCACGCAGCCCGAATCCATCACCATTACAACCGCGGCGCCGGCCGGCTCTCATATTCTCTTTATCATCCAGCCCGGTCAGAACACCGGGGCAAATGGGCTTCAGGCTCTTGCGCAACTATTCGATGCGAACAACACACCGGTTCCTGGGGTCGAGCTGACCGGCAGCTTCGGGAACAAAGCATGTCCCGACGCGGCGCTTTCCGGCACACTTACCACGGTCACCGACTCGAACGGCCTCGCCGCATTTTCCGGAATTTCCAGCAACCGCGGCGGAAACGGCTACACAGCAGTGGCCAGCGCCACCTTCAACCCGCAAGTGTTCGCGACGTCGATTCCCTTCAACATTCAGGGCTTCTGCCCGACGGGCAACCTGACAACCTTGCGCCGGGAAAACACCGTGGCGCTCTTGCCGAACGGCAAAGTGCTCATCGTAGGTGGCCTCAACAGCAACAGCGTTCCCGCTACAGCGTTGAGTACAGACGAGCTCTATGACCCGCTCACTGGTATTTTCACGGCCACAGGCAGCATGACTACCCCGCGCGACCTGGCTACCGCAACTGTGTTGCCCAGTGGAAAGATGCTTGTTGTTGGCGGTTATGACGCTACAAGTACGACCCTCGCAAGCGCTGAGCTTTACGATCCGGCCACCGGCGTTTTCACGGCCACGGGAACCATGAGCGTGCCTCGCCAAGAGCACACTGCGACACTTTTGCCCAACGGCAAAGTTCTCATTGCAGGCGGGGTCAAATGGGCCTTCCCGACTACTTTCTACGCGAGCGCTGAAATTTATGATCCAGCGACAGGGCAGTTTACGTTAACAGGAACAATGAACTCTCCGCACGTGGATCACACAGCTACGCTTCTTTCTAACGGCAAAGTCTTGGTGGCTAGCGGCGAGGGCTCCACCAATCCGGACGCAAGCAACCAACAAATCACGTCAAGTGCTGAACTCTACGATCTTTCCACCGGCACCTTTACGCCCACCGGCAGCATGACTATAGGGAGATTCAACCAAGCTGCCACCACACTTTCCGATGGCAGAGTAGTCATAACCGGCGGATATGCGGACGTCAACACGCGTACTGCGACGGCGAGCGCGGAAGTTTATGATTCCGCAACCGGCACGTTCATCCCCACCGGCAGTATGAATGTCGCGCGGGCGGAGCACACCTCGACCTTGCTGCCAAATGGGACCGTTTTCATTGGCGGAGGTTTCAGCTCTGGAGGCTTCTTTTCCGGAGTGCAACTCTCAACAGCGGAAACCTATAACCCCTTGTCGGGAAACTTTAAAGGGCTCGCGAATATGGCGTTCGCCCACAGCCGAATCGTGGCGCCACTGCTGCCCAATGGGGCCGTGCTGTTGACCTCCGGCGCAAATGCGGAGCTGTTCTTCCCGGCCGACCCGCCGTTCCTGGTGCAGGAATTCACCGCCACCGGCAGCCTGAATACCGCGCGCTACATTCACACGGCAACCCTCCTGCCCAATGGAGCTGTGCTGATTGCAGGAGGTTTAGGCTCCAGTAGCAACTCCTCAGCCAGTGCAGAGCTGTACAATCCTGCGACCGGGACCTTCACCGCCACCGCCAATCTGAACACCGCGCGGTACTATCACACGGCGACGGTGCTGGCCAACGGACTAGTGCTGATTGCAGGTGGCGTTGATTCTTCGGGCGTTTCCTCAGCCAGTGCAGAGCTGTACGATCCTGCGACCGGGACCTTCACCGCTACCGGCAGCCTGACCACCGCGCGGTACCAACACACGGCGACGCTCCTGCCTAATGGAACTGTGCTGATGGCAGGTGGCGCAACCTCTGGCGGCGGTGCCTTAGCCAGTGCAGAGCTGTACGATCCCGCGACCGGGACCTTCACCGCCACCGGCAGCCTAACCACCGCGCGGTCGTATCACACGGCGACGCTGCTGAACAACGGACTCGTGCTGATTGCAGGTGGCGCGGGCCCTGGAATTACCTTAGCTAGTGCCGAACTGTATAATCCTGCGACCGGGACCTTCACCGCCACCGGCGGCCTGAACACCGCGCGGGTCTATCACAAGGCGGCGCTGCTGAGCAACGGACTGGTGCTGATTGCGGGAGGTCAAGACTCCAGTGGCAACGTCTCAGCCAGTGCCGAGCTCTACAATCCCGCGACCGGGAATTTCACCGCCACAGGCAGCCTGAACATCGCGCGGATATATCACACGGCGACGCTGCTGAACAACGGCCTGGTGCTGATTGCAGGTGGAGCGGTCCCTGGCGGTTCCTTAGCCAGCGCCGAGCTATACGACCCTGCGACCGGGACCTTCATCGCTACCGGCAGCATGAATACTATCCGCTACCTTCACACTGCGACGCTGCTGCCGACCGGTAAGGTTCTGGCCTCAGGAGGTATCAACGGTGCTGCGGTGCAAGCCACGGCGGAACTCTTCCAGTTTGGCGCGAACCAGCAACTCGTCCCCCAGTCCTGCAGCTACGAAGGCCACATCAAGTCCGTTGCCGCATTTAGCACTCCAGCGGCAATACAGTTCGTCAACAACAGCCCCACCCTGACTTTCCAGGTTTTTTGGCTGGACTACAATGGCAACCGCGTGCTCTATGCCACGCTCAGTCCGGGACAATCCTTCGTACAGCAGACCTTCCTGACTCATCCGTGGGTTATTGCGGACACCTCGCCCGCGGCGGCATGCCAGCAGATTTACTTGCCGCTCCCCGAGCTAGCGCCCGCGATCTTTCCGTGAGCGGAAGTGAAATTTAACCAGCCCCGAGGCGCCGGCGGGCATCCGCGATCATCGGATCCCCGGCGCCTTTGGCCTTGATGGCGAGGAATTGCTTGAAATATTGGGCGGCGTCCGCGCTCTTGAGTCCCTCGTGTGCTAGCCCTTGATAATAGAGAACGGGCGCATAGAGATGGTAGCTGGGCACGTCGTCCAGAAAGATCGCGGCCGCTTCGCCTCGACGTTTCATGCAAATATCAAACTCCGAGGACGCCTCGGAAAAAGCCCCCATCGCCAGATACGCGCGCCCGAGATCGAAATGCGCCAGCCAGGAATCCGCCAGGCGCTTTGCTTCTTTGAACTTGTTCAGCGCATTCGTCGCATCACCATTTTTTAAATCTGCTTCGCCTAGAAGCAAATTTGCATAGGACTGAAAGTCCGAAGAAGGCTTTGACATCAATTCGGAGGACAGGCTCGCTACTTTGCCAGTTTGACCCGCCTCCGCTGCGATGTGCCCCGCACCGTAAAGGATCGCCGGATCGCGGCTCAACGTCAGCGCCTTGTCCGCCGCCGTTAGCGCCCGTTTGCTGTCGTCTTCCTTCAGCCAAACTGACGCGAGATAATTGAGCTTGATCGCCGCAGCGTCACCGTTCTTAGCGGCTTCATCGCTCGCGATGCCCTTGTCTAGGAGGTCCCGGGCGTCCTTCAAGCGCCCTTCCCACAGGGCCACGTCTGCTAGACCGGTCGCCGAGGAGGAAGCGCCCCTCGCGCTGAGCGGCCTCATCTTCTCGTAGACCGCGGTAGCCTCCGCGGCCTTGTCGTCCCCCAGGTAACCCATGGCCAGCACGCCCATCGCGGACACCGATTTTGGATTTCGCTTCAAAACTTCCTGGGCTTCCTTCACGGCATTTTGGAAATTGCCGGCGTACGCTTCGTAGAGCGCCAGATTCGTGCGCTGCATCAGGCCGCGCGGATTGTTCTGCGCGTCGCGGCGCCCTTCTTCGACGGCCCTTTGCATGTCCCGCGAATAAAAATAGGAAATCGCCAGATTGGCATGGCCCGCATCATCATATGGATACGTCCTGAGCAGCGCGGAGTATTCCTCGATGGCCTTTGCTGGTTCGCCGCGCATGATAAAGTAACTGCCGCGCGTGCGGTACTTCTCCCGGTCGGTCATTCGATCGATGTGCGTCAAAGCCTGGTGGAAATACTTGTCTGCATCGCCACGGCGACCGAGATTCAAGCTCGCTACCGCGTAGCCCGCATAGGCGCGCCCCATGTCCGGATCCAGTTTGGTGGCTTGCTCGTAATGCGGAAGCGCTTCTTCCCATTTGCCGTCCCACAGCAGGTTTTGCGCTTCGGCATATTCGTGCGCGGTTTCGAGTGAATTGGCTGTGAAGGTTTCTTGAGCGGACAACTTGATCGACTCAGGAGTGGTGTCGCCCAGCGAGCTGCGCAAGTCCGCAGCCAGCCTGCCAATGGCGCCGAGAACTTCGCTCTTCTGGGCCGAGCGCGATTTCGCGCTGATCGCGTTCCCGGTGATTCCATCCACCGCCTTCACCTGGATTGCGTACTGATTGTTCTTCTTATCGATCGATCCGAGAACGATTACGTCGATGCCCTCTCGCGTGGCGATCATCCGTGTCGCAGGCTCGTCGAGCGCCGTCGCGCCGGGCTTCAGGCGGGCCGCCTCCTGGCGTGCTGCGCTGCGGTTGAAGCTTTGGATGAAGGAAGCTCCTTCCAAACCAATAATGAAGGCAGGCTCCAGGGTCTCGTCGAAAACCGAATCGCCCGTCCGATTGGCGAAATCGGCGACGAGAAGCGAAACTTCTTTGTGCAGTACGGGCTTGCGGAACCACCCTTCCAGAACAACGAAAGCTCCGGCGGCCAAGATAACCGTGGCTCCGGCTGCGGCCCACTTGGCACCCGCGGCCCATGGCCTCTTGTTGGCCACCACGATGCGGGTCCCGGCTCGCGGACCCAGCCATAACTCCAGATCAGTAAGAATTTCTGTAGCACTCGCGTAGCGCTTGTTCTTGTCAATTTCCAGGCAACGCACCACGATCGCGTTCAATGGCTTGGGAATCTCCGGAACCAGCTCGATGGGCGGAGGAACCTTTTCCCGGGTTCGCTTGTATAGCGAGGCCATGGACGTATCCGCTTTGTACGGAGTATCGCCGGTGAGCAATTCATAGAAAATAATTCCCAAGGAGAAAAGATCCGACCGCGCATCCAACTCCTCGCCCTTGGCCTGTTCCGGCGACATGTACTCTGGCGTACCCACCAGCGTCCCCGTGTACGTGCCCCCAGGGGCTATACTCCGGGCAATTCCGAAATCCATCACGGTAATTTTTCCGGAACGATCCATCATGATGTTCTGAGGTTTCAGATCACGGTGGATTACGGCTTCAGAGTGCGCTGCTTCCAGGCCGCGGCAAACTTGCTCGATGTTCTCCGCAGCCCGCCTAGGTTCGAACTTCCCGTTCGCTCGGAGAACGGTCTTCAAATCACGGCCGTCGATGAAGTCCATCGTAATGAACTTCAGGCCATCGAACTCGGCCAGATCATAAATGCGGATCACATTCTTGTGGGTAACTTGCCGGGCGAGAATCAGTTCCTGCTTGAAGCGGTTCACGATTTCCGGATCTTTGGCCAAGTCCGGGCGGATGACTTTCAGCGCCATAAGGCGATTCAGCTGCAGGTCTCGGGCTTGATAAACTGCACCCATTCCGCCCTCGCCGATCATACGCACGATCTCGTACCGATTCGCGAGCACGGTTCCGATTTCGAGCGCATCAGACGATTGCCGCGCAGTGGAATTCGAGCGCGAATGAGTCGCCCGATTCTCGCGGCCAGCCCCCATGATGGTTTCATCCATGGCAGGAGCTGCCGCCGCACCGGAAGAGGCAACTCCCAGAACTGGCGAGGTACTCCTTGGGGCGCCAACCGGCAAGGGAGTTATGCATTGCGTGCAGACAGTCGAATTGGGCGCGGTGGGCGACCCGCAACGTGGGCATTTCATGAGTGCTAACTGCCGGGGATACGGCGTGACAATATACTAGCCTTTCCTCCTGTCAATGGGAAGCTTGTTGGGCGGCCCCTGCCCTTGCCCTCGCAGTTTATTGTCCGCGAGTGGGACGGTTAAACACCGAACCGCAGAAGAGCTCCGAGCAAGCCCATCGCCGCGCCTACACTCTTGGACGACTTCAGACGGCAACATGTAGGCTCGGGTCGAGCACTACGTCCGCAATCGCAATCCGAGGCAGAGTGTAAGGCCGAGCAATTCCATCCAGCGGACTTTCGTCCAATAAATCGCCGGTTCGGAGCAGTTCTATGTCCCCAGATACTTCGAGAACGGCGCCGTTAGGAGTTTCCTTTGGGGTCATGACCAGCTTCTTGATCCGCTTCTGAATTTCTTGACGTGCAATCTCAGGATCACCCTTCAGCAGTTCGCAAAAATCCTGAGATTCCTTTCGCAAGAAACCTCTAATCCGCTCATCTGTGAACGTGGGCAGCTTCGGCGTCGGCCTTGGCTTGAAGCGTTGTAAGGTCTCGCGCGAAGCCCAGATTTCGCAGGTTCCTTTTGCGTGAGCAACAAGCGGCGTGTGAATGATGCCCGGAGCCAGCCCATAAAGTTGATCATGTCTTGTTTGGTCACATCTTCCACGTAGGTTCTGGCGCAATTCTCAACGAACGGATCAACGCCAGTGCGGTATGTTCGGATGGTCTTGGCGTCTAAGCCACGAGCTTCGAGATTCAGGAAGTACTTCGGCGCTGCTGCCAGCAGCGGAGTCTTGCCGGACGCCGTTGCCCTGCCCGAACTTTGCACGGGCGCCGTCCCGCTGAGCCGTTGGTATTCCGCCAGCGACACTCGTTCCCGGCGCCGGCGCTCCGCCTCCAAAGCGTTGTCGCCCAAGGGGATCCACTGCCCTACGTTGGCGAGATAGTAGGAGCCCTCGGGGTGTTTTTCCTCGTGCTTATCTTTTCCGACGATTACGATGTTGGGCTTAATCTTGCCGTTGTCGTGGAATGCGGCCTTGCGGTGCCTCCAGCCAGCTTGGAGCTTGATGTATTTGTACAGAGTGAATTTGGGCTGAGCCATGAAAAATCTCCTCGCTGTCCAATATTGCGATTTGGACAACTTGGAAGATTTCTTAGGATGGATTTTAGGAAGGCTCCATCCCGTTGATTCTAAAGGAATGGCGGAGAGGGTGGGATTCGAACCCACGGTACGGTTTCCCGCACGCTCGCTTTCGAGGCGAGTGCTTTCAACCGCTCAGCCACCTCTCCGCGGTCGGTTACAGACTTAATCGTAGCAGAGCGTTGCATTTCTCGGCAATCGGACGCTCGCCCAATGTGACGAGGAAGAGCGAGCGGGTTCCTTCGGCTTCGCTCATGATAAACAGGGCCTGGCGCTGCACAAACAGAATCCATGATTCGAGGGATGCGTGCGGGTTAGCGGCGTTCGGCGAAGAAGGACTGGAGGATCGCGGCGCAGTCAGCGGCTAGAACACCCCTCGTAACTTCCACCAGATGGTTGAGTCGCGGGTGGGAGAGGATTTCGAAGCAGGAGCGGACGGCGCCGCCTTTGGGGTCGTCGGCGCCGTAGACGAGGCGGGGGACGCGGGCCTGAATGATGGCGCCGGCGCACATGCTGCAGGGCTCGATGGTGACGTAAAGGGTGGTGTCGGCGAGGCGGTAGTTGCCGAGGAGGCGAGCGGCCTCGCGGAGGACGATGATTTCGGCGTGGGCGGTGGGGTCACAATCGCGGGTGGTGCGGTTGCCGGAACGGGCGAGGATCTTGCCGTCGTGGACAAGGACAGCGCCGATGGGGACTTCGCCGGCTGCCGCTGCGGCGCGGGCTTCGGCCAAGGCTTCCTGCATGAATTGGGTGTCGGCTTCCATCTTGCGCGAGAGAATAACATGCGGAGGGACGAAAAACGGGCCAAGTACTGATAGAGTGCGCGTAGGAGAGCGACAAAACGCGTTGCTTGACAATTGGGGAGGGGAGAAACAAACTAAGCGCATGCGGGAACTCCTGGAGCGATTGTTTCAAGTGGATTTTCTGAAGGGCCTCGCGGTCACCTTCCGTGCGCAGCATCCCAAGAATATTGTTACCGAGCAATACCCGCTGGAGCGGCCGATGGTGGCGGAGCGCTATCGCGGGGCGCCGCGGCTGAACAATAATCCCGAAACGGGCGAAACGCTGTGTATTGGCTGCAATTTGTGCGCGCTGGCCTGCCCGGAAAACCTGATCGTGGTAGGTTGGCAGCGCGACGACGCCACGCGAAGAAAAGTGCTGACGAATTTTACGTATGACACTTCGCGCTGCATGTTCTGCGGACTTTGCGAGGATGCTTGCCCCGTGGACGCGCTGGAACTGACGCAGGATTTTGAAATGGCGTACTTCACGCGCGAAGGGGCGATTTGGGATCGTCACCGCCTTGAACAGGGCCCCACACCTGCACGCTACACCCGCTAAAGATACCGAATGGAACTTCGTAAAGATCCCATCACACAAAGCTGGGTAATCCTGGGACAGAGAGAAGCACGCGGCGATGCGCCAGAGGAATGCCCACTGGAGCCGGCCAAGATCGAGAAGTTGCGGTCCATTATGACGTGGCCGGCGGAAGGCGCATGGCAAGTACGCGTGCTGCCGCACCCGGATCCTCTCTATCACATTGAAGGGGAACCGGGTCGCGTCGCCGAAGGGATGTACGACAAGATGGTCGCCCTCGGCGCCCACGAAGTTGTGGTGGAAACCCCGCAGCACGACAGACGAATGTCGCAGTTTAGCGACGAAGAGATTGAGCGCGTGTTATGGGTGTGGGGGGCACGCATTGCCGACTTGAAGAAGGACGCGCGGTTTAAGTACGTCAGTGTATTCAAGAATCAGGGCACGCTGGCGGGGGAAGAATGGCCGCATGCGCATTCGCAGGTGACGGCTACCATTTTCGTGCCGCGGCGAATCAAGTACGAACTCAGCTCCGCGCACGAATGGTTCAAAGATAAAGAGCGCTGCATTTTTTGCGATACCGTTCGACAGGAAGAGAAGCAGGGGAAGCGCATCGTGGACGTTCAGGGCGAATACTATGCACTGTGCCCGTATGCGTCGCGCGTGCCGTACGAAGTATGGCTGATGCACAGGCGGCACAATCATCTATTTGAGCAACCGCGGCCGGGATCGAACCGCCGCCAGTTGGCCGCGCTGCTGGGGCGCGTATTGCGCCGGCTGGAGAAGGTGGCTCCGGCGTATCACCTGGTGGTGCACACTTCACCCAATACGAAGAATAAGAAAGGTGAATTGGCGGGCTACTGGAAGACGCTGCCGGATGATTACCACTGGCACATTGAAATCCTGCCGATCGTGGAGAAGACCAGCAAGTCCTATAGCATCAAAGAAGTGTACTTCAACGCAGAAATGCCGGAGCAGGCAGCGGCGAACCTGCGAGCGTTGGACCCCAATTCATGAAGCATGGTCCCTCGAATCCAGGCGAGTCGGGCCGCATCTTCCTCAACTTACTCGTTTTGCTTTTTCTTGCGGTTTTTTGCTTGGCACTGTACCTGGTGCGGCACCCGCTTCTGCGCTTTATGGCGGAATCTTGGATCATCGAGGACAGTCTGGACAAAGCGGACGCGCTCATCGTTCTAGGTGACGACAATTTTTATGCCGATCGAGTCACGCGAGGAGCGCAATTGTTCCGGGAAGGGAAGGCACCCGTGGTTGTCGCCAGCGGACGACGCCTGCGGCCCAGCGCGGGGATCGCGGAGCTGATGGAACACGATCTGGTTGAGCGAGGAGTACCGAGAGAGAAGATCGTGCGGTTTTCGCACGACGGTGAAAGCACGTTGGAAGAGGCCCAAGCGCTTGCGCGAATTGTAAAAGAAAGAAAATGGCACAGCGTTATCGTGGTGACGTCCAATTTTCACACGCGGCGCACGCGTTATATTTTTCTGCGTGTTTTTCCACAAAGCGTGGAGGTGCGCGTGGCCAGCGCGCGAGATGGAGACTTTGATCCCGAGCATTGGTGGGAAAAGCGTAAATCTATCAAAGAGTTAACCAAGGAGTTTGCCGGGATGGTGGTGGCGGTGTGGGAGCTGCGAGGAAAAAGCGAAACATCCGAGAAAACGCAATCCGTAGTGGAATGGAGGGGACCGATTCCACTATGCATGGTATAGCCTGTTAGGAAACACGCTACATTTGCTACCCGCCATTCTTGTTTACTCCGGCTAAGTCGTGTACTATGTTGACTCTTCCGAGTCGCAGTTCCAACCAGCCCTGCGATAAGCGACTTCGAAAATCCAATTTTCGATGTCGAGGTGCGAGATGTGGAAAA
>Ga0179592_10000262_pt1 | contig 21552 bp, 17 predicted proteins | sample CZODoug2_1_08_16_FD_148623 | JGI IMG/M metagenome (GOLD analysis project Ga0179592, IMG submission 148623) | Vadose zone soil fungal communities from Angelo Coast Range Reserve, California, USA - CZODoug2_1_08_16fungal (Illumina Assembly) | ecosystem: Environmental > Terrestrial > Soil > Vadose...
CCTAGCTAGTTTCTGTCGCGAAACGCATCACAGCCTTTAAAATAGCGGGTTTCTCGCAATTTTCGTGAGCGGTTTTCTTGACGTGTTCGTGTGTCTATGGACACATGCTTGTCATGAATCGTATTGATTCGGAATCGCCCTCGGACGTCATGGGCTGGCTGCAGAGTGAAGCTGCGGTTCTATGGCCGGCGTTTCTTGGCTCGCTGAGCTTGCGTCGCAGTCGGTGTGTTCGCGTAAACTGCGCGGCTTGTTTGTCTGGCGAACAACATCAGAGCTATGTGTTGTACGATCGCGCCGAGGGGCGTCGCATTGCGGTTTACGTTCCGGAGGAGCTTGTTCCGCAGGTGCAGCGCGGTCTGGACAACGGACGGGCTCTGCAGAATCTGCTGCACCAGGCGGCACCGCGCTACATCAAGGCACTGAAGCGAGAGCGCGCGCGATCGAAGAGCGACGAGAGTTGAATCGTGTCGCGGGCGGTAGAGCGACAGATCAATTTTGCCGATTGGGAGTTGATGCGGCAGGGTCTGCGTCTTGAGCCGGTGTTGCAGGCTATTTCCGATTTTCTCGACGACCAGCAGAACGTGATCGAACGGGTCCGAAGCGATCTGGTACGAGGCCTGAAGAACGCCGCGACCGGTCGCAGTGGCTTGACGCCGCAACAGGTGTTGCGTTCGCTGGTGCTGATGCGCGTCAAGAACTGGGACTATCGCGAATTGCGGGAGCGGATCGCCGACGGCTATACGCTGCGCCAGTTCACGGACTTCCATTCCCGGCGGGTGCCGCGGCATGACGCATTCCACCGCGGCTTCACCCGGCTGACGCCCGCGACGCTCAAGGCGATCAATGAGTTGGTGGTGGCGGCGGCGGTTGACCTCGAGCTGGAGGATGGCCGACAGCTGCGCGTCGATACCACCGTGGTGCAGACCGACATTCATCATCCGACCGACAACACGCTGTTGTGGGATGTCGTTCGCGTCGTCACGCGCTTGGTCGGCCGCCTCGCCGAAGCGCTGGGACGCCGGCGTATCAAGGGGTTCCGGGATCGAACACGATCGGCACGGCGTCGGATGCTGGAGATCCAACGGATGACCACGAGGCAGCGTCAGGAGCGGCAGACCGGGACATATCGTGAGCTCATCGGCATTGCCGAGGAGGTTTTGCAAAGCGCACGCATGGTGCTGAGGAATACCCGCAAGACGCATGGCAGAGATATGATCGCCGACATGGTGATCGCGGAAACGCGCAAGGAGATCGAGCACTTTTGTAGTCTGGGAGCCCGTGTGATCGATCAGTCGCGCCGCCGTGTGCTCAACGGCGAGCAAGTTCCAACTGCCGAGAAGCTCTATTCGATTTTCGAACCCCATACCGACCTCATCAAGCGCGGCAAGGTGCAGACGCCGATCGAGTTCGGTCACAAGGTGTTCCTCGCCGAAAGCGGGCGCGGCTTGATCACGCAGTATGAAGTGCTGGATGGAAATCCTGTTGACGAACAGCACGTCATTGCTTCGCTAAAAAGCCACAAGCAAGCCTTCGGCCACGCTCCCGACTTGTATGGAGGCGATCGCGGGTTCTTCAGCGAGCACAACGTGGCGTCGTGCAAACAGGATGGCGTCAAGGTGGTGTGCATCCCACAGCGGGGCGGCACTAAAACGCCCGAGCGCGAGGCTTATGAGAAGAGCCGTGAGTTCAAGGACGGCCAGCGCTTCCGAGCGGGCATCGAGGGGCGCATCTCGGTGTTGTTCCGCGGTCGCGGCATGAAGCGCTGTCTCGCTGAAGGCCGAGAGCGATTCGAGCTGTGGGTCGCGGCGGCCGTGCTCGCCAACAACCTCATGAAGATTGCAGCGCTGTTGACGGACCGATCATTGCGCAGACGAAAAGCCGCCTGACGATATCCCTCCGGCCCTTCGTTGTTGGCGGGAAGAGACCGCCACAGGTTCGTTGCAACCACCATGTGTCCAACTGACGCTTCATGAAATCGCGATGAAAATCGCGTCCAAATACCTGGCGAATGCGCGACATCAAACGTCAGTTCGCCCCGGTTTTATTGGGGAAATGACACGTCCCAACACAAATTCTGGCGTTTCGCGACAGAAACTAGCTAGGGCGCGGACTCATGAGCGCGCGCAGTTGTCTTGCGCGGTGCCGCTGTCTTGACATCACCGGTGTTGGGTGTCCCGGTTGGCTCAATCAGCAGCAAATGCACCTCTTCCTTCGCGACGGGACAATGCTCAACGCCTTTCGGTACAATGTACATTTGCCCCGGCCCAAGGGTGACCGTTCGATCTCGAAGTTGGATGTCGAGCACGCCTTTCAGGACGAGAAAAAAGTCATCGGTGTCGTCATGTTTGTGCCAAACAAATTCGCCCTTCACTTTCACGACCATGACATCGCAATTGTTGAACTGGGCGACGGCACGAGGCGACCAGTGCTCGGAAAACGTCGCCAGCTGCTCTGACAAATCAATCCTATCGCTCATGGATCCCTCCGACATCGTCGCTTGTGAATTTACCCGACAGTCTGCAACTTTTTCGCCAACTTAATTTGAAATTTGTGCAAATGGGCGCAGGGGATGTACAGCGAAACTTGCGTTGCATCATCTTGATGTATGGTAAACAGAAATGACCGTTGGAACAGAGCTGAAAATTGCCAGGGAAGATCCTTCGCAGCCAGAAATCCTCATGCTCCTGCGCGACGGAGAAGAATATTCGGCGAAACTCTACCCGGCCGAGAGCAATCATCATATGCCACTGAGTGCGCTGCGCGCTTCGAACGTGCGTTTCCTGGTCGCGCGTGACGGAAACGGTCGCGCGGTTGGGACCGGCGCGATCGCGCTCAACGGAGCCTGGGCGGAACTAAAGCGGATGTGGGTGGTCCCGGAGGCACGTCGCTTGGGCGTGTCCAAGATCATCCTGACAGCACTTGAAGCGCATGCTCGTAGCGAGGGGGTAGGGACCCTGAGGCTGGAAACCGGCGTCGAGAATCATGCGGCTCTCGACCTCTACACGCGAGCAGGCTTCAAGCGGTGTAATCCGTTCGGTGACTACCGCGTGGACCCGCTGAGCGTCTTCATGCAGAAAGACCTCTCAAATAATCCTTGAACGATCGGCAACGGTCGTGCGCAGACTCCCGCCCTAGTGGATCAAATCTGACATTTGAGTCCCGGAAGGGATTCCGTTGGATTGACATAGAGCCCGACCACGTCGTGCAGCTTGGAGTTGCCGGTCCGGCGCTTGATTTCGTTGGTGCCGACCCCGTCCGCACTCAACAATACGATCTTGGCTCGCCAAACCGGTTGCACGAAAAGCCAAAGCGCCCCTTGCAGACTTCATATGCTGCATCGGTCGCGGATACGCTATTTTGGCCCCGGCGCGATCATCGCTGCTTTCTGCTCCCAAGGCCCAGGATTCAGGATGAGCCCATCGACTTTGCCTGCCGCATCCCTGACGAAGGCGATCCGGGTGTGATCTTCGTCGTCTGCGGTGAATTCGTTGCTTGATGTCGCCACGAGCGGCGTCGCCTTGCCTTTCTCGAATTCGAGGATCGGCCACGCCCCCGTCGCTTCCGCGACGAGCTTGCCTTGCTCGACGCGAACCTGAAGTTGGACCGCATTGACACGGCGGGCGGCTCTCACGACGCTGAGATCGCTTGCGCCGTCTTGACCCTTGTGGACGATTTTCATCTTTATCGTCGTGTTGGTCGGCCCTCGCAGCTTGGCCAAAACATCGGCGAGCGAGAGGCCTTTGAGCGGCACGTCAAGTTCAGTAATGAGATCGCCCGCTGTTACGCCGGCCTTGGTTGCGGGGCTGCCAGGGTCCGGCCTGTTGATCCTCAGGCCCTCCTGCTCCATGGCGACGAACGCCTCGATTCCAAGCCATCCGGCTTTGCCATCGGCCAGGCCCTGCCTGTCGCGCGAACTCACCGAGCCGCCGAAGTCATAGGTCCCGACATAATCGGCGAGAGTTTCCGGGCTGACGATCGCCGGCGGGGCGACAGAGGAGGACTCGGGAACCGTCAGGGCGCCGTAAGCCAAATAATGGATTCCCAGGAACGGGACCGCTGCGCGCCCTTTGCCGGGCGCTGCCTGGATCATCTGCAAGCCAACCAGTTTTTCCGCCGGATCAATCCAGAACTGCGTGCCCCAGAGCCCAGCCCAGGAAAAGCTTCCGACCGCTCCCGGCGTCCAGCTGTGGACAGGATCGGTGCGAACGGCGAAGCCAAGTCCAAAGCCTCTTCCAGCAAGCGGTCCAACCTCGTTTCCAAAGATGCGAATGTCAGGCGGCAGCGCGTTCGTCGTCATCTGCTTCACCGCTTGCGGGCTTAACACGCGCACGCCGTCGAGTTCGCCGTCATTCAGAAGCATCTGGCATAAGCGGAGATAATCGGGCGCGGTCGAAACGAGTCCGCCACCGCCGGAAAACAGTTTCGCCGGCTTGGCGACGTCCCAGATTCGCGGCCGTTCCGGCATCGGGGCATCGACGAGGCGGCCGAGCTTCGCTTCCGGCACGTAGAAGCCGGTGTCGACCATATGCAGCGGCGCAAAGATGCGGCTCTGGAGGAATTGGTCGAGCGGCTCGCCGGAGGCCGCCTCGACGACCCGGCCGAGGACGTCGGCGCTCAAGCCATATTCCCAGACTTCGCCGGGCTGATGGGCGAGCGGCAAGCGCGCCAGAGCGGACACGAAATCCGCCAGCGTCGTGTCGCGTCGGTATGCGGTCGCATCCGTCCGGCCGTAAAGCATATGGATCGCCCGAATCCCGAAATCGGCGGTTGCGTCCGCAAGCCCCCGTTCCGGATATGCAAAATCCAGTTCCGGATAGATGAGGCCAGACGTATGGCGCAACAGATCTCGAACCGCCATCGGACGTTTTGGTCGTTCTGGTAGACCGAGCCCGTATTCCGTCTGGCCGGTGGCCGGGTTGGTCTTCTCAGACGCGACCCGCATGTCGCCGATTTCGGGCAGATACTTGGCGACGGGCGCGTCGAGGTCGAGCTTGCCGTCGTCCACCAGAATCATGGCGGCGACGCTGGTCACCGGCTTGGACATCGAGGCGATCCAGAAGATGGAATTCGTCTTCATCGGAATCGTCTTGGCGCGGTCCTGAAATCCGATGGCTTGCAAATAGGCGAGCTTGCCGCCCTTGGCGATTGCGACGACGGCGCCAGGTACAAGGCCGTCTGACGGCGAGAAAGAATCGAAGCGCGCCTGATACCACGGCGCGATCCGCGCCAGACGCTCGGCCGAGAATCCCAGGCTTTTTGCATCGCCTGATGTCGTGAGTTCATCGGCGAACGCCGCCCCCAACAGGCAAAGCGCGATTGGAATCGTCCACATCGATGCGATGAGTTTCATCCTGACATCTCCGCATGAACACAGCCGTCCTGAATTGTCGCTTCGGGTCGATTCCGGCCGCCCGCCGGTCGGGCCGGGTACCAAATGTCAGATTTGGACCACTAGTACTGCGGACCGAGCGCAATTCTTCCGATCGTGCCGTTCTTGACCAGGCCTATTCTCCATTCCGCCGTGCCGTTGGCGAAATGCGCCATGTAGATGTCGCTGCCCATGGCAGAAACGCCGCGAAACGATACGGCGCGTAGCGCGCCAAGCCTGGTCAGGATGGCCTGGTTGAAGGGAAGCTGCTGCCGCGTCTGAGCCGCGACTTCAGAGGTCATGCGATCGTAGTTCGGCTCGCCGCGGCCCAGGGCCTCGATGTATTGGCGCAGCATCTCATCGCTTCCGGCCAGTGGAGCGGTGCGTGGCGGCGCCGCGTGCTCCGGCGGATGACCTGCCGGAGACCTTTCGACGGTATGATAACGCGTGCGTTGTCCCGGCTGCACGATCTCAAGACATTTCCCCGACGTGTCGGCGATAACCAAGGGGCTGTCGACGTAGGTCAGGATGGAGGACGACATATTATCGGCGATCATGCCTTGGGCGGTGCGTTTTCCCTCGGCGTCCAGCTTGTACAGCTGGATGTCTGTTCCGCTTCCGTTGTAAAGCAACAACTTGATCGGCGCGGTGTCGCCCTGAGATCTCAAACTTTGCTCGTCGGAACAAGCGACGACCCCGCCGAGCGCATCATTGCCGTCGGGCCGGAAGATGACGTCGTCGGCTTTGCCGTCCGCCCCCAGCAGCAGCCGAAACTCCGCAAAACCATTGGCGAACTTCACGCCATAAATGTCGTAACCGCCAGGACCGACGCCGCGAAAGAAGATCGACTCGACCGCGCCGAGTGCCTTGAGCATTGACTGCGTCTGGGAAGCCTCGCGACGGACCTTGGCAGCCAGCGATGCACTCATTCGGTCATAGTTCGGGGCGCCGCGTTGCATGTCCGCGATCCCTCGCAGGACCGCCTCCTTGCTGCCCGGCAGCGGGGCTTGTTCTCTGAATCGATCGGGAACTTCTGCAATTCGCCGTGCAAATTCTTCCTCGATCATCCTTGCCTTGGCAACGTCGACCCGTGGCGCCAGGCGCGCTCCGGACGTCGGCTCCTGAAGCAGGACCTGGGACACCTTTGCCTGACCGTCGCGCAGGAAGATAACGAGATCGTCATGGTTGCTGGAAAAGGCATCGGCGCCATGGGCCGCGACCGCGAATTTCGGCCGTCCGGTCTCCTGGACAACCATCCGATCGCCGTCGCGTGTGACGGTGAGCACGCGGTTTGGAGCCAGCTGGTACCAGCCGACGTATGAATCGAGGGGCTTTGCATCGGCCTCGATGCCCTGCCACGACACTTCGGCGATCCGAGCGGCTCGCAAGTCGCGACCATTCTGGCTCAACATCAGTTCTGACGGTTGTCGTTCGTCACCGACGGCGAGGGTGATCTGGCCGGCTTGGGCCGGGTAGGAATACCTTCCATCAGCCGCTGCGGATAATCGGAGCCTGCGCTGCCCGGTCAATTGCCCGAACAGATCGTCGCCTTCGCGGAAAACGGCGAAGATCGATGTTCGACCCAATGAATAGAAGTCGACGAGTTGCGGCTTGCGCACGGCGGACGTCGTATCTCCGGCGCCGTCAATCGCCAGCGTGGACACCGGCGGCCTAGTGTAGGCGATGGTTCCGGCAGACACGATGACAACCGGCAGGATAGCCGCTGCCGTCCAGAGCCGTTTCCGCCACCCTGCCTTTGCAGGCGCTGCGGTTGCGGCAAGAATGCGCTCAACACGTGCGCGGACCGTACACGCTCTCGCCATTTCCAAACCTGCGGGCGCCCGCCGAACATTCTGCACGAGGTCGAGGAGAATTTCCGCGTAAGACAGCCTGTCTTCGAAAACTTCAAGCGCCCGGGCGTCGCTGATGATTTCGGCAAGTTCAGCGATCCGGATCAGCTGCCACCACGCAAAAGGGCTGAACCAGAACACCGCTCGATTGAGCGAGGCCAGCAGCAGGACATGGAAATCACGGTTGGCGACGTGGGCACCCTCGTGGGCAAGCACCGCCTGGCGCTTCGGCAAATCCCAATCGACGTATTGGGGAGGAAGCAGAATGGTCGATCCGAAGGTGACCGGCCCGCCGATGACATGGCTCACGCGCACGTTCGAGTTGGCAACCCAGGGTTCGCTGATCGGTTTTGCGACGCGGACCAGACGCCACGTCAGAAAGATGCCGACTGCCAATCTCAGCAACAGCATCCCGGCAACAAATGCGTAGATTGCCGTGGCCAGCGCCAACCAATTGACGGCCTCGTAATTCCCGCCGTGAGCTGCGACGGGCATGCCGAGCTCCGGTGGCGGCGACGAGCGCAGTAGCTCCGGCAACGGACTGTTGGCGGGCCACAGATGTGCCGGTGTCGCCACCGGCAAGGGGGCCAAGGTGATGGTCACCGTGGTCCAATGCATCAGAAGCGGCATCGACAACGACGCCATCAGCACCATGACCCAGCATGTCATATGCACGTGTGGATTTCGTACACGAAGAAGATTCAAGCCAACCCACACGGCGCTTCCGAGCAACAAGGAGCGCAGCGCCGACTCCGCCAGAATCGCCAGCATCATTTTTTCCCTCCCTTCGCCTTTGCCTTCGCAACTTGGTCAGCAAGCATACGCAACTGCCGTTGGTCGAGCATGGCCGTATCCACCATGCCAACCAAAACCTCTTCGACCGAACCGTTGCAGAACCAATCGACGATGCGCTGGACCGCTTTCGCCGCAACCCGTCCGCGTGGCTCCGCCGCATGGTAGACGTAGGTTCGCCCGTCCACCGTGTGTGTCGTGTAGCCCTTGTCTTCCAGCCTTCGCAGCACGGTCCGAACGGTCGATTCCTTCAGAGGACGAGAAAGCCGTTCACGCACGGCCTCGGCCGTTACCGGACCGTTGGCCCAAACCAGTTGCATTACCTCTCGTTCGAGGTCACCCAGAGCGGGCAGGTTATCGTCCATTATCTGCTACCTTGTGATGTTTGGCCTGCTGTAACGCTACAGAGCGTCGCACACGTGGCGACGATCCGCAACGACGATTCGATCTAGAGCACGGTCATCCATTTGTCGCGCGGAGCGCCCGTTGCACCAGTCGATGAACTTGGTCAGCGTTGAACTCTGCGAACCGCCTTTACCATTTCTGGCTTCGACGCTCGAGCCGGTCCAGCCGCTCCGACCAGGGGTCGCCGCCGCTAGATGTCCCAGCGTTCGAGATAAGCAGCAACTGATCGCGGTTCGAACTGGCTTCCCAGAGCGGCAGACCTGGTCCGTTAGGATCTCCGGTTTTCGCAAAATTGGTCCAATAGGCCCTCAGAAGATTTGAAACCTCTCGGTCGCGATGCGTGAACACTCCGGCGCCGGGCACGCCTTCGGCGCCAAAGATGAATTGAAGCTCTCGTCCGCGACCTCCGTCGCTGCCTGGACGTTGGGCTTCGGGCACATAAGAGAAACGGTATCGGAATGTGGGCGAGCCGGTCGCCGCATGGCGTCGTGCGACGAGTCTGACGGGCTCCGTGAAGACCCTGTCCGTGTATGACCTTGCCGCGAGCTCTGCGAGATTGCGGGAGGCTTCAGGATAGAACCTTCGCAGTTCGTCGACGGAAGCGCCTGTAAGGCCAAGCTCCTCATTGAAATCAGGTTCGCTACCGAAACCCGTCTCGTCTTCATTCGAGCCGATGATCAGGGGTATGCGGTTCTGTCGGCCTGCCCCGAAGCCGGCGGCAATGTCTTCTTTCACCAGTATCCCGTCCTCAGTCGGACCGAAGCTTTGCGAAGGTTTGGAGAGCAGAATCTTTTCGGCAGCTAAGATCACCTTCGAATTAATCGCACGCGGATCTGGTCCGTTGCGGTCGTACCCGACAGCTTGGAGAAACTGCTCGCCAACGGCCTCGGCCATTTCCATCGAGCGCACTCGCTCGCGACCGGGTACCGATTCAAGAATGGCTTTCTGGTACAGATCTCGCGACTGCTCGCAGAGCATGAGCAGCGCGACCGAAGTTGCCCCCGAAGAGGTGCCGAACAGGGTGACGTTGTTCGGATCACCACCGAACGCCCTGATGTTCTCATGAACCCAACGAAGTGCTGCGATCTGGTCCATCATGCCGTAATTTGCGATACGGCCGTTGGAGGAGCCTTCAACAAGCGCGGGATGTGCGAGCCAACCGAACGCTCCCAGCCGATAGTTCAGCGTGATCACGATGACCCCCGCCTGCGCGAGTTTCGACCCGTCGAACAGGGGATCTCCTGCGGTACCGGCGACGAAGGATCCGCCGTGTATCCATATCATGATTGGCAACGGATCTTCGATCTCGAAGGGTCTGAAAACATTGAGCGTGAGGCAGTCCTCACTCGTGCCGTACGACCCTGGCCCGGGCATCGAGGGCTGCTGACATGCCGGACCATATTCATACGCCGTGCGGATCGTCGAACTCTCAGGCGCCGGTTGCGGAGGACGCCACCGGAGAGATCCGACAGGCGCCGAGGCATAGGGAATCCCCTTAAAGGAAGCCACTCCCGCTTGAACTACCCCCAGCACCTGTTCTTCTCGCGTCAAGACGAAGGGGAATTGCCCAACCTGGGCCGGGACAATGTCGCTTTGCAGCAAGAATGCGGAAGCCGCAACTAGCGAAATGAGGTGCCGCATCGACGAAATCTCAATGCGCGAGGGAGTTCGCCAGTAACTTACTTCCGCCAGACACGCCGAGGCAAGCCTTGTACCGACAAGCCTTGATTATTTTGCGCGTGGATCGCATCGTCGCGCGATGTGGAAACGCAATTGCCTGCTTGAATCTAATCCAACGATCTAAACATGGAAGCCGGTTTTTGGAACGCCAATTCGCGAACGAATGAGATCGCTTTCAAATTTGGCACTGAACTGACATCGACATCTCGACGGTTTGACCGCTTCGCGCCAACAGCGGCCGTTTCGGCAAAGGTCGCCTCTTGACCCGATGAAGACTCCGAAGCCGCTTCACTGTTCCGTGGCGAGATGTCCGACCGGCCGAGAGTGCGCCAATGCCGTGCGCTGATCTATTTCAATCCTTGCATGGACATGTCGTACGCGTGGATCGCTGCCTTTGCGCGCGCCGCTACTTCGGCCGCTGTCATTCCTGGTCTGTAAACACTGCTGCCCAGGCCGAACGCGTAAATTCCAGTTCGGGCGTATTCCGCGAAATCTTTGTCGGAGATTCCGCCCACGGCTGCGATCATCAAGTCAGCGGGAAGAACGGCGCGGATCGCGGAAATCCCCGATGCCCCAAGGACACTAGCCGGAAAGAATTTAAGGCCAGAGGCCCCCGCCTTAACCGCAAGCAACGCCTCCGTTGGCGTAAAGACGCCGGGCATTGTGACCATGCCTCGTTCCCGGGCTCTGGCAATGACTTCCGGGTCGACGTTCGGGGTCACGATAAGCCGGCCCCCAACGTCATGGAGCCGCTCGACCGCCTCTGGCGTCAAGACTGTGCCCGCACCGATCAAGACCTCGGCAGGGGCCTTTTTGACCGCGATCTCGATGGAACGGAACGGATCTGGCGAGTTGAGCGGGATCTCTATCGCAGTGATACCATTTTCGATCAGCACGCTCACGACGCCCTCGGCCTCCTCGGGCTTCAGACCTCGCAGGATCGCGATCAGCGGGCGCTTCATCGGAGGGAAGGGGACAACGCTCATTCGTCTGATCCTTCTATAATGTCCAAATAGCCTCAGCGGCCATGGAAAGACCGCGACGGACCGCTTCTTCGGCATCGATTGACTGCACCGCAACCGAAAGGGTGTCAAAAGCCAATCGATACAGCCCCTGAAGCCTGCCTGACGCAACCAACGTGATGCCGCTGCTCGATTGATCTCCGGCGAGCCCCGCCGCCAATTCTAGTCCGATCAGGGTTCCCGATATTTTCTCGCGGGCCGAGGAAGGACTGCCACCATACAGAAGTTGGCTCGATCGCACCCGGAACAGCAGGTTGGCAGCGAGCGCAGGGGTCTCAAAGGCTGCGACGACGGCCGATTTGAATGCTTCGGTATCCTCGGCTTCGTCCGCGCCGGGCACCACCGCATGCGACAATATCGTTTCTCGCGATACGACGCTGAAGAGTTCCCCAGTCATGAACGTGGCGAAGCGTTCGACCGTCCCACCACTCACCCTGGCCCACTTCGAGTGAGTACCCGGGATGCAGACAACCGCTTCACCCGCCGCATCTATACCCAGGGCGCCGAGCAACTGGGTTTCTTCGCCCCGCATAACATCCGGAGCTTTGGGGTTTCGCTGCGCAATCCCTGGGAGTATCCGGATGTCACGAGACTGTCCCGGAACCGGGACGGCACGCTCCAGGATGAATGCGAGATGCGCCGGCGTGTCGATGTATCCAGCCTCAACCCATCCCTGCCGGGCACCCGCCATGCCGCAGACCACAACAGGCAAGTCATTTGCGGCGCCGACGGCATCGAGATGCGATTGCAGCACGGCCGCGAAGCCAAGCTTGGCTGCCGCCATCATGCCTTCCTGGCTGCGTCGTTCCTCTAGGACGCCGCCGCCCCGGTCGACGAGCCAAAGCCGAAAGCTGCTCGTGCCCCAATCGACCGCGGCGTATGCAGCTTGGCTCATTTCAAGTTCGTCCCGATGGTCGGTATCCAGTAGCGGCAGGTACTACATACTACTTTCCGATCGACCATTCGTCCCGCTACAATCCGTCCCGCGGCCCTCGACCTCGCCTTCCGGACAAGAGAAGGTTTCGAGGGTCATGCCTTGAGGCTACCGGGAGGATGAAATGGCCACCGTTTTAAACGAACCGCTTTCACGCCACGCCCTTGCCTTCGTTCTCGCGGGCGGGCGCGGAAGCCGGCTTTTGGAGCTTACCGACAGGCGCGCCAAACCGGCGGTCTATTTCGGCGGAAAATCGCGCATCATCGATTTTGCCCTTTCCAATGCGGTGAACTCGGGAATCCGCCGCATCGCGGTTGCGACCCAATACAAGGCCCACAGCCTGATCCGACATCTGCAGATGGGCTGGAACTTCTTTCGCCCCGAGCGGAACGAGAGCTTCGATATCCTGCCGGCGAGCCAGCGCATCTCGGAGACGAACTGGTATCTTGGCACGGCCGACGCCGTCTATCAGAACATCGATATCATCGAGCCGCACAGAGCCAGATTCGTCGTGCTGCTCGCAGGAGATCACATCTACAAGATGGATTACGAGCTGATGCTGAGGCAGCATGTCGAGCAACGCGCGGACGTCACGATCGGTTGCCTCGAGATGCCGCGCTCGGAATCGAGCGGCTTCGGGATCATGCACATCGACGACGATGGCGTGGTCCAGTCCTTCCTCGAGAAGCCGGCCGATCCGCCGCCCATGCCCGGCAAGCCTGACAAATCACTGGCCAGCATGGGAATCTACATCTTCGATTCCAAGTTCCTGTTCGACGAGCTGCGGCGCGACGCGAATGACCCGAACTCAAGCCATGACTTCGGCAAGGACGTCATTCCCTATATCGTGAAAAACGGCCGGGCGGTGGCCCATCAATTCTCCAGCTCCTGCGTCAGGTCCGGCGATGATCCGCGCGCCTACTGGCGAGACGTGGGAACCGTCGACGCCTACTGGGCCGCCAACATCGATCTCACGGATATCCTGCCGGAGCTTGATCTTTACGATCGCGAGTGGCCGATCTGGACCTATGCGGAAATCACGCCTCCCGCCAAATTTGTTCACGATAAGGAGGGCCGGCGCGGACAGGCCGTGAGTTCGCTTGTCTCCGGAGGATGCATCGTATCCGGCGCGGCGTTGCGTCGCTCTCTGCTCTTCACTGGCGTGCACATCCATTCATTCGCCAGCGTAGAAAATGCGGTTATCTTGCCTTACGCGAACGTGGGTCGCAATGCGCAGCTGAACAATGTCGTGATCGATCGTGGCGTTCAAATCCCGGAAGGTCTGGTGGTCGGAGAAGATCCCGAACTCGATGCCAAGCGGTTTCGAATCACCCCGGAAGGCATCTGTCTCATTACGCAGCCGATGATCGACAGGCTGAACGCATGACGTCCATTGGTGTCCTTTCGGTCGCCTCGGAAATCTACCCGATCATCAAGACGGGCGGCCTTGCCGACGTCGTCGGCGCACTCCCGGCCGCGTTGAAAGCTCACGGAATCGAAACGCGAACCCTGGTGCCGGGATATCCCGATGTGCTCAAGGCGCTTTCGGCAGTGGAAGAACTCGTCCATTTGCAAGATTTTTGCGGTGGACCTGCGCGCGTGCTCGGCGGTTCATACGACAAGCTCGATTTGCTTGTGCTCGACGCACCGCATCTGTTTGCCCGCCCCGGAAACCCTTATGTAACGCCAGACGGCGCGGATTGGCCGGACAATGGCCTGCGCTTTGCCGCGCTTTCGCGAATGGCGGCCGAAATCGGCCAAGGAGTTATCCCGTCGTTCGTGCCGGAAGTCGTACATGCTCATGACTGGCAGGCCGGACTCGCGCCGGCCTACTTGCACTATGGCAATCGTCCCCGACCTGCGACCGTGATGACGGTCCATAATCTGGCCTACCAAGGGAAGTTTCCGCATCAAATGCTTGATACGTTCGGCCTACCTCGCGAGTCCTTCACGATTCACGGCGTTGAATATTACGGAATGATCAGCTTCTTGAAGGCGGGCCTGCAATTCGCGGATCGCATCACAACGGTCTCTCCGACCTATGCGATCGAGATTCAGGGCGATGAAGGGGGCATGGGGCTGGGCGGTTTGTTGCGCGAGCGTTCGCAGGTACTGAGCGGGATCCTCAACGGGATCGATACCTCTGTTTGGAACCCCGAAACAGATCCGCAGATCGCCGCTCGTTTCAGCGCGCAAGAGCTACAGTTCCGTGCGGCGAACAAGGCGGCCCTGCAGCGGCGGCTTGGCCTTGATCCATCTCCTGACGCGCTTCTGCTTGGCGTCATAAGTCGACTGTCCTGGCAGAAGGGACTCGATCTCCTGCTTGAGAACATTCCCACGATCTTGAACGAAGGAGTGCAGTTGGCGTTGCTTGGGAGTGGAGATCCCGAGCTTCAGGATCACTATCAGGCGGCCGCAAAAGCGGATGCGGGCCGGATAGCGGTTTTGATCGGCTATGATGAGGCTCTCGCCCATCTCATTCAGGCCGGTGCGGATGCCATTGTGGTGCCGTCGCGTTTCGAACCATGCGGCCTGACTCAGCTTTGCGCCTTGAGATACGGCGCGGTCCCGATCGTATCGCGGGTCGGCGGCCTTGCGGATACTGTGATTGACGTTGAGGAAGCCGACATTGCCGGTAGCGCTATGACCGGCTTCAAGTTTGGTCCAGTCACGGTCGAAAATCTCGCCGGCGCCCTGCGCAGGGCCAACATGGCATTCCGTGACAAGCAGGCCTGGCGAAGGTTGCAGGACAACGGCATGTCGACGGATGTATCGTGGCGCAATCGGGCGAGCCGTTACGCCGATTTATATCGTGAGGTCGTCGCGGTGCGCCGGAACCAGGCGCACTAACCGACGCAGGATGGCGTGCATTTGCAGAGCCGGGGCTGGGAAATCATGAGTCCGCCTGCGTCAGCCTCGGGGTAGGGGAGCGTTTCACTCATACCCGAACCCCGCATCAAGCCCGCTCGTGGCCCGCCACGTCCCGGACCGACCCACGCTGCCGGCACCGACCAAAGACGCGCTCGCCATCACCCCGCAAACCCCCGCCGCACACATATTGTTGTCGTGACTCGCCGCGATCAAATGTCATGTGACAGAAATACTACGATCAAATGTCAGTTCGGTTACACGCGGAGCGGTTCATGAGTTTGGAATGGCGGGCGCGGCCAAGTTCCCTGGCCTGGTCAAATCCCCTGGCCTGGTGGTGGGGTCTGTTGACCGTGGTCAGCGGCGCAAATATCGCGGGTTGGTTCTGGCTGTACCGCCAGTTCCACGAACAGCCGACTGGCAGTCTCGGCAGCACGTCCGGCATCGAGCTCATGCTTCTCCTCTGTGCGGCCTATGTGTTTGGCTGCGCATTCAGGTCGTTGCTTCCGCGCGCCGATGTTCAGCGGATCTGCTTGTTCGACACCTGGCTGTCGAGCGTTGTCGTCGGCCGGTCGGTAGCGACCGTGGCCGAGATCTGCTTCGCGGCGCAGTGGGCGATTATCCTGCACCAGCTGGGCACGATGACGGGAGCGGACACCACCTTGAACGCCGCCTGGGTGATCGTGCCGCTGATCCTGATCGCGGAGTGCTTCTCATGGTACGGGGTGCTGACCACCAACTATTTGGGCAACGCCATCGAAAATTCGATATGGGCCGTTGCCTTCTTCATCGCTGGGATTGGCCTTTGCCGGTTGCTGCCGGAGTTCGATGGTCCGGTTCGCGTGGTCCTCGCCATCGCGATATCAGGGATTGCAGGCTATCTGGCGTTTCTCATGACCATCGACGTCCCGATGTATCTGAGCCGGTGGCGGGCCGAGGTTGGCCATGGCAGCAAGCTTCTGCGACCTCTCGAGGGTCTCCGTGACGTGAGCACGCGTTGGGTGGTGACGCACGACCTTGCCGAGTGGAAGGACGAGATTGCCTGGATGTCGCTTTATTTCAGTGCGGCGGTCTGGGCCAGCCTCGCGCTGTGCGTTTTCTACTCGCTCGAGGATTCTACTCGCTCGAGGATCATCTGCCGCGCTATCGTACCGAAGCGACGGCCGCAAGCTGGTCGTCGGAAGCGTTGGCAGTCGTTGGCAAGCCGCACCCGGTAATGGCGCGCCAGAGTCTTTAGGCGCGCACGCCAGCCGCCGCGACTCCGTTCCTGTCGATGGAATGTGCTGTTAGAGCATGATCTTTTCGGAAAACCGGTGCCCACCCCGCATCAAGTGCGGGGCAGGCTTTTTCCGGATCATGCTCTAGCGCCTGGCGTCCTACTTTGATTTTGAGCAAGGAAAGGCAGTCGACAAGGTCATCATCCAGAGCAAGTCAGCAGGCTCCGTCTTCATTTCAGGACTTTCGGTTGCAGCCTTGTTGAACATCTGGATTGCTTCGGGAGATTTTATGCTTCCGGGAATGCAGAATGGCTTGCGACGCTTGGTGAACAGGGTTCCCATTTGTAGCCCGTGTACCATGCCCATGAGATATGCCGCGCAGGCAGTTTGTGCCCCGCTGCCGTTGGCGCTGGCACAATCCTCGCGAAGTTGCGCAACGGTAATGGATTGGCAAGATCCCGAGCCGATTCCACAGCTTAGGAACGCCATGGCGAGCAACAATCTCCGCATTTTTTTGGCTCCTCGTTTCTGTGCTCGCACTTAGCAGACGTCTACGTTGCGGCCAATGCCCGCTTTGCACCAAGAGCATGATCCGGAAAAGTGGGTACCGGTTTTCCGAAAAGATCATGCTCAAACAAAAAGATAGAGCTGGATGACGATTCGAAGAAAAGTCATCCAGCTCTAGGAGCGGTCACCGGCCCAAGTATCGACACAGCAGTAAACAAGTCTGGAGCGCCCGATAACTTCAGTCGCCGTCAGTTGGTCCGACGGATGATTTCTTTCATGATCTCGTTGGCACCGCCGTAACAAAGAGGCGCCGGCGGGTCACGCCGACGCCTCCTGTATCGAGCGGTGGCGGAACGGGTCAGCCCGGTCCTGCGCCTTGGGTGGCGGTATACACGGCATAGAGCGACTGGCTCGCGGCCATGAACAGGCGGTTGCGCTTGGGGCCGCCGAAGCAGATGTTGCCGCAGACCTCGGGCAGGCGGATCCGGCCGACGAGCTTGCCGTCCGGCGACCATACCGTCACGCCGCTATAGCCCACGGCACGGCCGGCATTGCTCGAGCACCAGACATTGCCGTTGACGTCGCAGCGCACGCCGTCCGGACCGCACTTCACGCCGTCAACCATGAAGTCGCTGAACCGCTTGTGATTTGAGAGCTTGTTGTCGGCGCCGACATCGAACACGAACATGTCGCCCTTGCCGCCCGGACCGGTATCGCCTGGTCCTTTGCCGGTACTGGCGACGTACAGCTTCTTGTAATCGGGCGAGAACGCCAGCCCGTTGGGATCCGGCACCTGATCCTCGCTCACCACGAGATCGAGGCGGCCGCTGGGATCGATCCGGTAGCAGTTGGTCGGAAGCTCGCGTTTGCCCGGCACGAAGCCGGCCGGCTGGCCGATCCTTGGATTGAGCTTGCCGGCAGCATTGCTGGCGCCGCCCGCAACGTCCGGCTCGCCCTCGTAGAGCTGACCGCCATAGGGTGGGTCCGTGAACCAGTAGCTGCCGTCCGGGTGGGCGACGACATCGTTGGGCGAGTTGAGCTTCTTGCCGCCAAAATTGTCGGCGAGCACAGTCGACGTGCCGTCGTGCTCATAGCGCACGACCCTGCGGGCGAGATGCTCGCAGGAGAGCTGCCGGCCCTGGAAGTCGAACGAGTTGCCGTTGGAGTTGTTGGACGGCGAGCGGAATACGGTGACGCGACCGTCGTCTTCCAACCATCTCATCTGCCGATTGTTGGGAATGTCGCTCCACAGCAGATAGCGGCCCTGCGCGCTCCAGGCCGGGCCTTCGGCCCACAGCAATCCGGTATAGAGACGCTTGATCGCCGTGTTGGGCTGGGCGAGGTCATTGAACGACGGATCGACAGCGATAATGTCGGGGTCCCAGAAATAGGTGGTCGGGGCGCCATTAGGGCCGAAATCGCGCGGCGGAGTTGTAATTGTCGATGGCGGCCCCAACTGGCCGCCTTGCTGGGCCAGGGCGCCGCTGGCCCCGGCCACGGTGGCACCGGCGGCGATCGCCAAGCCGTGGACGAGCGTTCGTCGTGAAATCATTGACTCTGGATCGCGCTGCACGTCGCGTGTCATCACATCCTCCCAATGTATGCGCCGGCCGGTTGATCCGGCCAGGCGGCCGTCAGGCTAATCGGGTTCGGGTCCGGTTGCGAGGGCCGTTTTCGATTCAGCTCGCGGCCAAGGCGTGCAATGCAAGATGGCATTGCCTCGTCCAACTCATGTTTCCCCGGCAAGGGTCACGCCTCGGCCATCTTCGCGAGCACGCGCTGCACCAGGGCGGGATCGCGATAGACGCTGCGCGGCTTCAATAGATTTTGGACTTCGGCGGTCAGCTTGTGGACATCAGGATCTTCGGCGGCGAGCCGGGTCAGGGCGATGCCGAATTTCAGCGTGGTCTCAAAATCCGCCGGACGTTGCCCTCTCGTATCGGGAAACACGAAGTCGAATATGGCCACCGACCACGGCGTCTCGATCAACGCCTGCACCTCGGCGAAGAAAGCCGGCGCCAATCCGGCGATGGGATCGCTGTCTCCCCCTCCAAGTCTCTCGAGAAGCGTCCGGAGCAGGCACGCCTCCATAGCGGCCACGCTCATGCCCTGGCCGTAGACGGGATTGAAGCGGCAGATGGCGTCGGCGATGGGCAGAAGGCCGCGGGGGAAGACCTCGAGCCGCTCGAAATGGCGCCGCACGCTCTCGGGGAAGCCGTAGCGCGCGACCCCGTCCAGCGGCTTGGCGCCGCTGATCGCGTTGTAGATCGTCGGCGTCCGCATCGCCCGGGCGTAAGTCAGGAAGCCCTCCGCATCGCCGGGCGGCACGTCACCGTGGCGCCCGCCAATGGTCGCCATCCAGCGGTTGCCCTCGAGCGGCAACATCAGGCCACCACGGCTGTTCTGGGGCGCCTGGCCGAAGGTCATGACGCCTTTCCAATCGGTCGGGGCGTCGTCCGGAATGGCAAAGATGCATGTGGCATAGCCGAGGTCGATGCCGATGGTGGTCTCCTCCGGCAGTGGCCGGCCGATCGATTGCAGCAGGGCGAGCGTGAGGGTGCCGCGTCCGGAGGCGTCGACGACGAGATCCGCCGCAATGGTGTCACTGGTGCCGTTGTCGTTCTCGCAGCGCACGCCGGTGATCGTCTCTCCATTCGGCGAGGCCAACACTTCCAGGACGCGGCAGCGCTGGCGCAGCGTGGTGTTCGCGAGGCTTTCCACCCGCCGTCGCACGGCGTACTCGATGGCCGGCCGTGACACGGCGTAACTGAACCAGCCGAGATCGCGTTGCGGGAAGGGATCGTAGCCCGGGCGCTCCAAGCGAACATCGAGACCGGCCCTGAGCGGCACGGCTCCCGCTCGCGCGAGATCCTGCTCGAACCCCGGGAACAGCTCGCTGAGGGCGCGCTGACCGCTGAGGAGCAGCGCATGCACGTGCCGCGCCTGCGGCGTCCCCGCGCGATAGGCAGGCTCCGAGGGCAGGGTGTCGCGCTCCAGCACAACCACCCGCTCGAAGCGGTCGGCGAGCGCGCCTGCGGCCGTGAGCCCGCCCATTCCCGCGCCGATCACGACGGCTTGCTTGCCGATCAGAGCTGATGCCATCGCCATCCCTCCGCTGCGTGCTCCTCCCGCAACAGAGGTGCCGATGCCGGTCGAGCATATCGCCACGCGGCGACGCAAGGAAGCGGCGAAATCCCCTAGCCCAGCTTGAGTCAGGACACATGGACTATATGTGTCAAGTTTCAAGCAGCGAATTGGGCCTGATCGATCCATGCTTGGACCTGTGTGTTGATTTTGTCGAATGCGCGCTTGAGCGGGGCGTCGACGGCGCGGAGGTGTGGAAGTGCGGCGGCCAAGCCCGGGCGAAGGAGACGGTTGTAGAGGCGCGTGAAGAACAGGGCTGCCCGGAAGCCGAATTCGGTGACGCGATAGCGGAAGCTGTTGGGCAGGCGTTCGATCAGGCCGTGCAGGCGCAAGCGGCGCAGCTGATAAGTGATGGCGCCCTGCGAGATCGCGTCCGGATCGCGGCCCGACAGAGCCGCAAGATGATGGCGCAGGTCGGCTGCGCGAAAGCCTTCTGCGAGCTGCCGGAACAAGATGATGGCGTGCCACAACGCGTGGACGCGCGGATCGGCAAAACGCAGGCCCGAGGCGCGTTGGCGGCCCGCCGCCACCGGGCTGTTGATGGCTTGGAAGGTATCCTCGGCCAGTATGCAGTCATGGCTCAAACGTTCGACTTCGAGCAACCGGCGATTGGCCGCAAAGCCGATCTCGCGCAGCTTCGGCAAGTTGTGTAGGCGCTTGCCGATGCCGAAATCGTAGCTGTTGTTGATGGTCGTCTCGGTACGCAAGGCCCGATCTTCCTTGTGATACTGCTTGATCCGCGTGTTCTTGTAATAGACGTTCAAGGACGGGGTGACGTCCTGGGTGACGATGCGGGTGCGGAACTGTCCCGGTGTCCTGCGGGTGATGGTGCGGTTGAAGATCAGCCGCACCTCCTGGGGGCGACCCAGATCGAGGTTCTCGCGGATCACCTGTTCGAAGAACAGGCGACCGTGCACAGGCCGGTCGAGCACCTGGGTCAAAGAGAACTCGGCCTGCAAGATCGAGATGTCGTAGCGGTAGCCGGCCTTGCGATCCGCCCCGGTGAACGGATGCGGCAGTAGCCGCAGCCATTTGCGCAGAAAGCCGTCGATCTTCTCCGCGCTAAGGCCGTCGCAGATCCGCTGCAGACGCAAGGGGTCGGCGCAGCTCAAAATGCCATTGTCGAGCGCCTCGAAGGCGATGCCTTTCCGCGCGAGCTGCCGCTTGGCGTATTCGTGGCCGTTCAGGCAGAGCTTGGCGTTGAACGGAAAGTAGCTGCAGAACTTGAGGAAGAATGGCCCGAAGTCGCGATCGACGGCATAAATGTAATAGTTGTTCACCATCGCGCTGCGCCGCACGATCCATGGGTACGGCCGCCCGCTGGTCGGGCTGCGACGCCGCTCGGTGCGGAACACCGGAGTGTTCTCCTGCGCCTTGCCGACGAACACCACCCCTTCCTCATGCGCAAAGCGCCGCAGATGTTCGGCCATCACCGCGTCCTTGCGCTGACCCTTCTCAAACTGCACCAGCGGGATGTCATGCCCGGCCACAAAGTCTTCCAGCTTCGCCACAAAGCTTCGCGTCATCGGGCTCATCAGCGCCGCAGACGGTAGCGGCTGACCACGATGCGTGCGGAAGAACTGGACGATTCCCTGCTCGTACTGCAAGCCCGGCACGAACACGTTGAGGTACATCCGGTCGATCCCCTCGACCGTGAGCTTCACATGACGGCTGATGATCTCGGCAACGTTCTGTGCTATCATCCCCTTGGCTCCGGTCGTGCAGGTTTTGCCTCTCGAAAGGCGTTCAGACCGTACATCGGTCT
>Ga0179592_10000263_pt1 | contig 21548 bp, 15 predicted proteins | sample CZODoug2_1_08_16_FD_148623 | JGI IMG/M metagenome (GOLD analysis project Ga0179592, IMG submission 148623) | Vadose zone soil fungal communities from Angelo Coast Range Reserve, California, USA - CZODoug2_1_08_16fungal (Illumina Assembly) | ecosystem: Environmental > Terrestrial > Soil > Vadose...
TTGGGCGTTTACTTCCTGGAGCCACGGGGTTTCAGTCTTGAGTCGAGTTAGCTCGATGCTGCGTTCGGCTGGCGATGTTTTGGTTTTATTTGTGAAATATCTGCTTCTTGAGAATTCCAAAAGATGATTGTAAACAAAACGGGCGCAACCAAACTGGCGAGCCGCCGCAGGAGCTTCTTCAGGCGTGAGGTACACCCTGCCTTTGACACCGTGTTTGGTTTGGCTAGACATGAGACAGCCCTCGGATGAACGCCTTAGCCGCTGGGTTAATTCTGCTTTGAACCAACGCATGCGCCTCTGGCACGCCAACCTTAGCGAATCCGGCTTCTAACTTAACGTCGTAATCGGTGCAAACGTGTCTAAGATAGTTGACCATCCAACGTTGTACGTGTTGGTCTGTCTCGCAACCTTCTGTATACTCAGCCCCAGACCCATTTTTCCACTCAGGCATTACCTGATTGCCGTTCCCGATGGCTTGTTTAGCAAGACTGCTGAGGGTGATTGTTGGCGAGACGGAAAATTTAATTTCGAGGCTCTGAACCCACTCTATCATCTCGGCATATTTTGTTTGGGCAACAGACAGCGAGGCACGCCTGCGGTTTTCAGACTTGCAAGGTTTGTGCTCTTGTTCGATTGCTATGACGCGGGACATCGCAAAAAGAGAACCAGTTTTGCCGCCCGCGCCTGCGATTCGAAACGTCTTATCAGGCTGCCCAAGCAGTGCGACCTTGCTACGGCTGCAGTTACGCTCGGCACAAAGAGCCGTGGGCGTGATGTATTCGTCAGACATTCTTTTGATTCTCCACGTACTGCTTAATGACTTCGAGCGGTGCACCGCCAACGGTTGAGACGAAGTACGAATTCGTCCAGAGACTTGGCAGGCGCTTTCGGAGGCTGACGAATTCTTTTCTCAAGACGTGTGACGTTACACCCTTGATGTTCTTGACAAAACGGTGAATCCCAAACTGAGGGTCCACTTCGCAAAGCATGTGAACGTGGTCTGGCACGATTTCCAGAGCGCTGATCTCCGCTCGATACTTTAGAGCAGTCTTACGCATGATTTCCTCAAGGCGTTTGGCGATATCGCCAACGAGAACTTTGCGGCGATACTTCGGGCACCAAATGACGTGATATTTGCTGCTGTACACGACATTGTTGTTCGACTTGTAGCCTAGCATCATTAAAGGGATAATACAGCTTCGCCTTTCATTTGCCAATAGATATCTGTAGACTGTATACCGCGTCTTATATCCCCATGCCTGAAGGCAGGGGCTCTACGGCGCGACATGGTAGGGACACGCAACTCGCAGACAGTATAAACCAGCGCAGGAGAGCGCTCCTATGGAAACGAACGAACCGCCTACATATAATTGTCTCGGTAAGCTTCACAGTCCCCCATGAGAGAAAAGCCTAACGGTGGCTCCTGATGCGATCGCGCTGGCCAATTCCTGTAGTGGCTCTTGCGGCTTTCTTCTGCTCTTCGCGTTTGGGTTTTGCTTATTCTGCGCAGCTTCGGGCTAGCGAGAGAGACCAGAAAATTCTGCGAATTCAACAATTAATACAGGAACACGATCTCGAGAAAGCACACCTGGAGCTTGCCGGGGCTGCTAAAGAGTTTCCGACGGACGAGGGATTTGACAACCTGCTTGGCATCGTCGAGGCTCAGGAAGGCGATTACATCGCAGCGGAAAATAGCTTTCGCCGAGCGATTGCAAAGGCCCCGAGATTCACGGGAGCTTACCTGAATTTAGGACGGCTGTATCAAGAGAATATCGCCGCCGATCCGCAGGCGCGGCGCAAGGCGCTCGACGTTTATAGACGAGTGCTCGATTATGACGCGGTGAACGCTGAAGCCAATTATCAGAGCGCGGCGCTTTTCTTGCAGCAAGGCCACTACCAAGAGTCGCTCGATCGTATTTCGCGTCTCTCTGCCGCGCAGAGGAGCAGTGCACAAACACTATCCATCCAGTGCGCCGATTACGCTGGACTGGGGAATCGCAAGGACGCTGACGATGCAGCCGTAAGGCTTATGGCCGCTGCGGATTTTTCTGAGCCGGATGCCCAGCAAGCGTTGTTAGGGCTGCTTCCAGGCAAGCGTGACGACATCATTGTCTCTTTGCTTGAGAGCCTGCAAAGCCACCAGCAACTGGGGCCAGCACTGCTGCAAGCGCTCGGCTCAGCTGATGAACGTATGAGCCGGCTGACAGAAGCGCGGGCCACTCTGGAGAAGTCTTTCACTGACGGAAAATCTTCCGTGGGCTTGCTCATGGAGTTGGCACGAATTGCCCACTTGCAAAAGGACTATCAGGGGGCCCTTGGCTACTTGGCGCATGCGAGAGACCTGGAGCCCGGCAAGGCCAGCTTGCACTATTACTTTGGCGTTGTGTGCGTGGATCTAAACCTCATTGCGGAAGCCCGGAATTCGTTTGAAAGGGCCGTCCAGCTTGAGCCGGAAAATCCGGATTATAACTATGCGATGGGGGCCGCCTCTGCTTTCCGGCACGATCCGGCGGAAGCAGTTCCATACTTCGAGAAATATCTTAAACTGAAACCGCAGGATCCGCGCGGCAAGCTGGCCCTGGGTGCCGCCCTCTTCCGTGCCAAAGATTACGACCACGCCCTGCCTTGGCTGAAGGAGTCTGCTGGAATCCCAGGAACGGCCACAAGGGCTCATTATTACTTGGGGGCAATTGCGCTGGAGGAGGGCCTGCTCGACGAGGCTTTCATCGAACTGCAGGAAGCCTTGAAAGCTAGATCGGATTTTGCAGACGCTCTGGCGGAACTGGGCCAGTACTATCTGAAGCGTAGAGACTACCAGCAAGCGGAGAAACAGATTCAACTCGCATTGAAGATTGAACCCGACCATTACGCCGCGAACTTCTATCTCTTGATGCTCTACACTCGAACCAAAGATGCCAGGCAAGAAGCTCAAGCTAAACGGTTTGATGAGCTAAAAAGAGTGCTAGCAGAAAAGACCCAGGAATTCCTGCGCATTGTGGACGTGCGTCCTTTTGAATCTCCATGAAGATGCTAGGTCACAAGTCGCAACTTCTTACTTTGTCCTTGGGACTAAGCTCTTTCTGGTTGCTGACGCTGGTGGTTGCCAGCTCGACCCGCACTTATGGACAGTCATCGGCGCTAACCGAATGTACGCGAGCTCTTTATAGTGGGGACAATGCTTTGGCCGTTCAACTGGCCGAGAATCACCTGAGCAAATACCCCAAGGATGTCGCCGTCCGAGTGGTTCTTGCCCGCGCTGAATTTGCCCAAGGTAAGCCTCTACAAGCTTTTGATGAGCTGCAAAGGGCGCTGGAGTCCGATGCGAAAAACATTGATGCCCTCTATTACTTGTCCTTGGTCTCCAAAGAACTTTCGCACAGCGAATATGAGCGGCTATTCTCACTGGCTCCCGACTCATTCCGCGCCCACCAACTTCTCGCCGAAGCTGCTTTAAGTGCTGACAACGCAAGCGAAGCGGAACGAGAATTCAAGAGAGCCCTGGAAGTAAATCCTCGGTCTGTGGAGGTTTCGACGGAATTAGCCGAGCTAAAGCGTTCCCAGTCAAAATTTGATGAAGCTATCGCTTACTACGCCCAGGCCAAGAAGAATGGACCGCTGAGTTATGACGTCGCTTACGGGTTGGGTGCTTGTTATACGTACGAGCAAGAATATCCTCAGGCGATTGAGTGGCTGCGGAAGGCGGTGGCCCTCGTCCCACGCTCCGCGGCGGGTCGGTTCGCTCTCGGCAACGCATTGTTTCAAAACGGACAATTCGAGGCGGCCCTCCCGGAATTGAATGAAGCCTTGCGTCTCGAGCCGCGGATGAAACAGGCGTATTTCCTTCTGGGGCGAACTTATTCAAAACTGGGCCGCCAGGAGGAGGCCAGAGCGGCAATCAGAAAGCTAGACGAGCTCAACCGCTCCGAGGTGCCAGAGAAAGCGAAGATACCCGGCCCCGATGGCAATCCAAAGCAGCGACGATAAAGCTCCTTGAAGACATTTTGCGGATGAATCTTACTTAATCCAGGTTTATTTGGAGACTTTGAGCAGCGCTACACCGTGCTTCGGGACTTCCGTTGTATACGAATTTTGCGCGGTGCCCAGATCCTTGTGATCGAGGAGGTCACGCAGCTTCGCCGCGGCAGGTCCGCCAATCACTTTGAAATCGAGCGCCATTTGGATCGCGGAGTCGCTGCGATTGAAGAGTCCCACGGCTTGGCTACCGTCGGCTAGTGGCTTGGCCCAAATTTCAAGCAGACCTTCTTGCCAAACCCGCCGTCCTTGAATCCCCTTGCTGTCCTGGTCAACTGCAATGACCTCGGAATTCGTGAGGAGCCCTTTGGTTTCTGCAGACATATCACGGAGGTCGTTGCCTGCCAAAAGCGGAGCGGCAAGCAGCGCCCAAAGCGCCATATGCGTCCGATATTCGTCGCGGTTCATGTGGCCATTGCCCACTTCCAACATATCCGGGTCATTCCAGTGCCCGGGACCAGCGAATTTTTCCAGTCCGTTCTGTCCAAACCCAATCAAAGACATGCTGTCGTAACTGTCGCTGATGTCTCCTGTGGTCCTCCACAAATTGCCGGTTTTCGGTCCCCACCGCCACGGCGCCTTCACGCCCCAGTTGCAAATGCTGAACACAATAGGACGCCCGGATTCGGCAAGCGCATCACGAAGTTTTGCATATTGCACCTCCGGATCGAGACCCTCCGAGTTGCACCAGTCGATCTTCACATAATCGATTCCCCAAGAGGCATACGTCTTGGCATCCTGGACTTCATGATTCAGGCTGCCCGGCCGCTTTTCGCAGGTGCCCGTGCCTGCGTCCGTGTAAAGGCCCAGCTTCAAACCTTTACTGTGGACGTAGTCGGCGAGGGCTTTCATTCCGGAGGGGAACCTTTGCGGATCCGCAACGATAGTCCCCTGCGGATCGCGACTCACCTGCCAACAGTCGTCGATATTCACATACTGATAGCCGGCCGCCTGCATCCCGCTGCTGACCACGGCGTCGGCCATCTCGCGAATGAGTTTGTCGCTGACGTTGCATCCAAACTTGTTCCAACTGTTCCACCCCATGGGTGGGGTCGGCGCCAGCAAGGAAGTTTGAGAGCGAGCAGATGGGGCGAGCAAGGCAACCGTATTGAGTAGAAGGAACGCACCCATGAAAATACGAAGCGGAAGACATCGTAAAGAAATCATGGTTCCTCGCATTTGCCAGACGTAAGCGCTTACGCAGCCTAGCACGACTTCGCAAAAAGTGCGATGCTATTTGGCACGGCTCCAGAAAGCTTGATCCTCAGATGCGACACTTTTTAGCGATGGGATGCCGCAAAATAAATGCAGCCCGCGACGTATGAACAGTTACCAATTCTGAGGGCTGCCACGAAAAACGAAACGATTTGAGATGAGAAGAAATGTTCGTCCCTGGGGTTCTCTCGCGCTTGTCTTCATTTCGGCATGGCTCTGGCCAGGCGCCGCCACCCAAGAACCCGAGGATCGTAAGGCGGAAAAACCGAAACCCACGGGAGTTGCCACTGGTGCTCCTCACGCCCCCGTGAAAGATGCCATGTCCCGCCCGATCACCGCGGGAGGATTTGTGGACGACGCCCCAATCGTATTCATCGACATCACGAAACGGGCCGGCCTTGACCAATTCCGCCACCGCTCGGGGAATCCCGAAAAGGCAACCATCCTCGAGACGCCGGGTTCAGGCGTGGCCTTGCTGGACTATGACCATGACGGCTGGCTGGACATCTATTTGCTCAACGGGTCCACATTTGCTGCTCTAAAGGGGAAAGAACCCGCCCCGCGCGCGATGCTGTTCCACAACAACCACGACGGTACTTTCACGGATGTAACTGCAAAGGCCGGCGTGGCCAATGAACGATGGAGCTTTGGTGTGGCTGTGGGCGATTACGACAACGATGGCTGGCCCGATATCTACGTGACCAACTATGGCAAGAACCGTCTCTATCACAACAATCATGACGGCACATTTACGGATGTGGCAGAGAAAGCAGGGGTCACCGTAGGAGGCTGGTCCGCCGGACCGACTTGGGGCGACTACGATCGTGACGGTTTACTAGATTTGTTTGTGCCGGGCTACGTGAAATTCGACGCTGATCACCCTCCTGTCGGCGGACAAGGTGGAATTAGTTTGAGCGCATGCCAGTATCGTGGCGTGAGTTTCTCCATGTGCGGGCCCAGGGGCCTTCCTGGAGAGACCGATCATCTCTTCCACAACAATGGCGATGGTACCTTCACCGACGTTAGCCAGAAGGCCGGGGTAGCCAACTCACAGAGGTACTACGGTCTTGCCTCGGTGTTTGTGGATGCAGACGATGATGGCTGGGTGGATTTGGCAGTGGCCAACGACTCCGTGCCCCGGTACCTCTTTCACAATCTTCACGACGGCACTTTTGAAGACGTTAGCTATTTGTCCGGTTTCGCTTTGACGAACGAGGGCCTGGCACAAGCATCTATGGGAATTGCTGTGGGTGATTACAACCGGGACGGCAAAGTGGATTTTTTGATTACCACGTTCTCAGACGATTACAAGACGCTCTACAGAAATGATGGCGACAACAATTTCTCGGACGTCACTTTTCGGGCGGGCTTGGGAGGCCCTACAATTCCCTTCCTGGGGTGGGGAGCCGGGTTTCTAGATTTCGACAACGATGGACTCTTGGATATTTTCATTGCCAATGGACACGTCTACCCCTCGGTGGACCAGCTGGACTGGGGCACAACCTGGGCCGAGCGGCCCCAGCTATTTCGCAATCTCGATGGGGTTAAGTTTCAGGAAGTTCCGCCAGCGACGGGGAGCGGCTTGGCCGCGGTGATCCCCGCACGAGGTGCGGCGTTCGGGGACCTCTTCAACGATGGCCACATCGACGTGGTCCTGAACAACATGGATTCCGCTCCGACGGTGCTTCTGAATGTGGTGAAGAACAACAATCACTGGATCACCCTCAAGTTGGTGGGTGGAGCGAAGAGTCCGCGGGATGCTGTTGGCGCGAAAGTTTTCCTTAGCACGAACGGTGTGCGACAACGGGCTGACGTCACGAGCGGAGGGAGTTACGGCTCCAGCTCCGATCAGCGCGTTCATTTCGGATTAGGTTCCGCTACCAAAGTGGATAAGATCGAGATTCACTGGCCGAGCGGAAAAAAAGAAGAGCTTGTCGTACCGGGCGTCGATCGGATTCTCACCGTGGTGGAGGGACAGGGAGTCGTTGAGAAATAATCGGCACCATCCGGTTGGTGTTACCTCCCTGTCTCGATATCGGAGAATTGTACTTCCGCGTCAAATAGCTCGCTTGCTTCCCTTCCCGCCTATCGTCCCGTGCTTGCTTCTTTTTTCCTGCTTGGCATTCGCGCAGTCGCAGACCCACAAGGCCGCCGATTTCCCCCATTTTCGTCCGCGGCAGGAGATGCCGGGCGAAAGCTTCGCGGGTCGAGAGGCTTGCGCGAGTTGTCACCCGGAGAAGAGCCGCTGGCAATCCCACACGGCGATGGGACATGCCTTGCGTATCGCTGCCGAGAGCGATGTGCTGCGAACCCACCCGCGGATGAATTTTCGAGCCGGAGCGTACTCTTACGAGATCGTAAGTGACGGCCAACAAAACTCGTATCGTGTGAGCAACGAAAACGAGACCATCCGTGAGCCGATTCTCTACGCGTTTGGAAATGCCCATGTCGCCCAAACTTATGTCTACCGCCGCAACGGAAAGCTTTATGAAGCCCGCGTGAGTTATTACACCGCGATCGATGGATTGGACTGGACGATCGGAGACCTTCTCAATCCGCCGCCGAGCTTGGAGGAAGCCGCAGGCCGCGACATCAGCGGCGATGAAGCGCGCAACTGTTTCAGCTGTCACGGCACCGCGGCGGTAAGCAATGCCAAACTGCAGCTGGATCGGTTGATTCCCGGCGTGACCTGCGAGACCTGTCACGGACCGGGAGGGAGCCATGCCGCAGTGATGCTCTTGGCTCCCGAAGAAAGCCTGTACATTTTCAATCCGAAAAAGCTTGATGCCGAAACTCTTTCGCAGGAGTTCTGCGGGGCTTGCCATCGCGGCGTGGACACCGTGGCGATGATGCCCGACCTGGGGGGCATCAACAACGTACGATTTCAGCCTTATCGCTTGTTCAACAGCCGCGGCCACGATCCCCAGGACGCGCGATTGGCTTGTACTGCTTGCCACGACCCCCACGAGGATCTGAAACCTGGCGCCGCTGTTTACGATTCAAAGTGCACGGCGTGCCATGCACCGCGCGGTGCGGAACAAGCAACGGAGCCGAAAAATATCCGCACACCCGGCCACCCGGCGCCTGTCTCCTCCACCGCCAAGTCTTGCCCGGTGGCAAGCGAGCGGTGTGTAAGTTGCCATATGCCGAAGGTGGAGTTACCGGGCGCGCACTTCAAATTTACCGACCACCGCATTCGAATCGCGCGGCAAGGGGAAGCCTATCCTTACTGAGGCCTCCATCGGGAATCACTTGATCCCGGATCCCTCGACGATGGTGACGTAGCGGTCGATCGGAAGATCGGTGAACGATTCCGTGCGCCCGCTCGGTGGAGGCCAGCGGATCTCCAAACTGTCAATTTTCTTGCGTTTGCCGATGCCCAGCACCTCGCGGGGATCGTGTGAAGAAAGATAACTGCCGCCTCCCACCTTTAGTTTGCTGCGTTTCAGATCGCCTGCCTGCCATGTGATTCTTGCACCGATGGCGTCCGGGTTCGATTTCTTGCCGACCAGGCGCACGCCGAGCCAGTGATTCTCCGGCGCTGAAACATTTTTGAGAAGCAGAGGCGATCCGCCATTGACGGAGACCAGTACGTCTACTGCGCCGTCATTGTTGAAGTCTCCCACCGCCATTCCGCGTGCCGCGAAGCTTTGAGAAAAAGCCGGGCCGGCCAGGCCACTGACGTTCTCCAGGCTGCGGCCGTCGTTGTGGAATAGCAGCAGCGGCTCCTTGTAGGTGACGTGGCTGGAATGTGCTTCGATCTTGTCGTCGGGGTGTCCGTTGGCAATGAACAGGTCAAGGTTGCCGTCGTTGTCGTAGTCGAAGAATTTCACTCCCCAGCCGCTCATGAGGCGCGTCAACCGCCCGAGTCCCAGGGGACCGGCCATATCGTCAAACGTGACGTCGTGATTGTTGCGGTAGATGGAGTACATTTCCTGATCCACGTTGGTAACGAAGAGATCTTGCCAACCGTCCTGGTCGAAATCCGCCGAGTCAACTCCCATGCCGGAGCGCTCGCGGCCAGACTGGCTGTAGGCCACGCCCGCTTCGAGCCCCATCTCGTCGAACTTTCCGTTGCGTTTGTTGACGAAGAGAAAATTGGCGACCGTGTCGTTGGCCACGAAAAGATCCATCCAGCCGTCGTTGTTGACATCCGTGGCAACGACACCCCAGGCTTTTCCCAGCGCCTTGGCGATGCCGGATTCCTTGCTGACGTCGGTGAAGGTACCGTTCCCGTTGTTGTGGAAGAGCCAGCTCGCCGCCGGCGGGTAGATACGCGGGATGCAATAGAAGCGTTCTCCGGTCTTCTCGTTACCACAGAATTTGTTCTTGGATTTGTCAAAGTCCACGAAGCGGCAAACGAATAAATCCAGCCGCCCATCGTTGTCGTAGTCGAACCACACGGCACTGGAGGCCCAGCCAGGAGCCGCCAGGCCGGCCTTCTCGGTCACGTCGGTGAACGTCCCGTTGCCATTGTTGTGATAGAGAATGCTGCGGCCGTACTGCGTGACGTACACATCGGGCCAGCCGTCGGCATCGTAGTCTCCCACAGCTACACCCATGCCATAGCCTCCGGCGGCGACGCCGGCCTTTTCGGTAACCTCTGTAAATGTCCCGTCGCGATTGTTGCGGTAGAGGGCATTGCCGAGGGGTGGATCCGGGGTGAGAAAATGGCACTTCCCGCTATTCACCAGATAGATGTCCATCCAGCCATCGTTGTCGTAGTCCAGAAAGGCGCAACCCGCGCCGGTGGTCTCGGGCAAGAAGTAATCCGCTGAACGGCCGTTCTCGTGACGCCAGGTGAGTCCGCTGGCGGCCGCGGGCACCTCCTCAAAGAGCGGCTTCAGAGTGGTTTCGGCGAATCCCGCTGGAGGGAGGAAACCGAGTTGGGGCAGAAAAGCGATGCTGCTGGCCATACTTAGTCTCTTGACGAATTGTCTTCGCGTCGAACCCGGCATCAGTGTGTTTGGTGGTGCGTCGCCGTTTGTTTGCGGACTGCGGATCCCCGGCCCTTCTTGGGACTCGGTCCTTTCCCTACTGTAGCATTGCAGGGACAGTGAAAACGCTCTCGCAACTTGCACACGCGGAGACAATCAAGCGTTTCACTGCGTGGCTGAAGAGCTCCCGCCTTTCCGTGGGAAATGGTGAGCTGGCCAAAAGCCAACTCAACAAGGGGGCAAGAATTCATCCGTGGGCGCTTGGCCGCAGGCGACTTCGATTCACGGGCGACATGGTCTGACGGCCCGGTCTCCCTAACCTCAGTCTGCGCTAGTAGCCTTTCACCTTGATGACAAAATAGTTGAATTCATGAGCGCCATCGAGCACCAGCTGGTGTGGCACCCGAGCGGGAATTCGGACCACATCCCCGGCCGAAAGTTTCTGCCGGGTGCCACCTTGAATGGTGCCATTGCGCTTCTCGTGAGGCGCGACCGTTTCTCCGTTTATCAAGGTGCCCCCCACAACGAGTGTAGCGGAGCCGGATTGCACGAAAAATACGTCCACTTGAGTTTCGTGCCACTCGACCTGACCGTCGGCCTCCCGGTGAACCAACAAGAAGGCTTCACTGGGAAAATCCGAGAGCTGCTTCACGGCAAAATGATGTGGATCAGTAGCAGCTTCGGCACCAAGCGCCTGCGCAGCGTGCTGCAGGTTCGCGGGCGTCCAATGCTCGAAACCTTGCGGGACGGGTTCCTCGGATCTCACAACTAGGAAAGGAATCGCAATCAAAAACACCAACCCGAGCCGTTTCATCTTTTCTCACCCCCAGACTTCGTCGTAACACTCCGAACAAAAATCAGCCACTGCACTGAGGCCCTTGGTCACGAAACCATGTGAAACAATCTGCTGAGATGCCCAAGTTTACCTGCGAGCGGTGATCCTCCACATGCCGGCAACCAACATTAGGACAGCCACTGCTATCATTTTCTAACAAAAATCGGGGCGCCCTCCTCGAAAAGGCGCCCTTCCTCTTTGATGTGGGTCAGAAGAAGACTTTCACCGCCAATTGAGCGACGCGGGGATCGGCGGCCTGGCCCGCACGGAACGTGCCGAAGGCAGCGTTGCCGTTTAGCTTGTCAAAGGCACTGATCTGGTCGGTGCCGTTGACAACACCACCGCTGGTACTTTCAGGCGCGAAGTTCGGATGGTTGAGGACGTTGAAGTATTCGGCGCGAAGCTGGAGCTTCCAGCGCTCCGTGAAGTTGAAATACTTGGAGAGCTGGACATCCCAGTTGGAAGTCTTGGGGAGCCGAAGAAGGTTCTTCCCGACGTTTCCGAACGTACCAAAAATCGCCGGGTTGCTGCAGCTTGTAGCCGGAGGCGGACACCCGGTGGTGATTTTGGTCGGCTGAAACGCAGCCGGATTGAGCCAACTGACGCACTTGGGGCTGACGCCAGCGCAGGAGTTTGAGCTATAGGGATTCGCGCCCGCGATGAAAGTGCCTCGGTCCTGGCCAATGCCTGTGCCTGAGAGCTCCGTTCCCTGCAGCACGGTGATGGGGCGACCACTGGCAGCGGAGACGATGCCGCCGATCTCATAGTCCCCCAACAGATAGCGAAGCAACGTGCGGGAGCTTTTGATGCCGGGAGAGTGCCAGACATAAGACGCCGTGAAGACGTGGGTGTGGTCAAAGCTCGACGGTCCGTAGTCAAACTTATGTCGCCCCGAAGCGTTGAACGGGAGTGTCGAGTAACCAGTATCGAAGCCGGAGACGCCCTCGCCGAATGGGAGATCGTCCAAACTCTTGGAGTAGGTATAGTTAGCCAGGAAAGTGAAGCCGTGAGACATGCGCTTTTCAACCGAGGTCTGAAGGGCGTGGTAGCTGGCGTTGATATCCGTGATGTCCGCCTGAACCGTGGACGAAAAGGTGTTGGCCTTGAACTTTGCCGTGGAAGTGTTGGCCGCGCAGGTTGCGAGGGTGCCCCCGGTGGCTTCGCAGACGGTGAGGTTTGCAACGCCGACGTTGGCCTTGCCATTGCAAGTTACCGTGGACATAGGGTCGTTACAGGGAACGCCAGCGTTGTAGTACTGAGTTTCGAGAATGTGAAGGGTGCGCGAGCCGACGTAACCGGCACGGAACAAGATGTTCGATGGCAATTGGCGCTCGATCGTCATGTTCCATTCATAAGTTGCGGGGACATGATAATTGCCGCTGGGGTCATAGCTCACCGCAATCTCGTTGAACGGGGGAATATAGGCAAAGTTTGTGGGCGCCGGGAACGGATTCGGAAATTTGGGATAGTTCGCCGCTTGCCCGCCATCGCAGTGCAGGGCGGCCTGCGTCGCCGCTTGGGTGCAGAGAGGATCGCTGAAAGAACCGGGGCTGGATGACGGGGTCGGGGCGCTGTTGCCAGCGGTGGAAAGAATGAACTGGGGGCTGAATGGCCACTCGTCGACAAAGCGGTTGCTGAGCATGCCCATGACGCGGGTGTCGTAGAAGATGCCGGCGCCGCCGCGGAGACTGGTTTTACCATCGCCGAACACGTCGTAAGCGAAGCCCAGACGAGGAGCAAACCCGGTCCAATTGGTATTTAGGGCATTCTTTGGCATGCCGGGATCGCTGGGAATCTCGTTTTGCGCGGAGAAAAAGATGCCCGGAGGGGCGTTCGGATAAACTTTGGAAACGGTGCCGGCAGCCATGGCGGCCAGATTGACTTGAGCCCAGCGATCTCCAGTGTCACTCCAGGGAAATGCCGGCTCGTAGCGCAAGCCAAGGTTGAGGGTCAAGCGGCGGGTGACGCGATAGTTGTCCTGGACATAGACGCCGACGAAGGTCGCGCGATTGTTTTTAAACTCTCCGGCACCTTGCTGGAGCGCAAAGCCATTGCCGACGCTGGCACCGTCCGAGAGGATGCCCGCAAGAAAAAGCTGGTAGGTGGCAAAAGTTGAGCCGCCAAACAGGTAGTTGTCTTGTGTTCCGAAACCGAAAATTCCGGGTTGGTTGAACTGATTGTTCAGGTCGACCAAGCTGCGCTCGACGGAGCCGCCAAAATGCAAATCGTGCTTGCCCTTTTCCCAGCTGATGTCGTTGGCCCAAGTGTAGTTGTTGCGAGTAAAGAAGGCCGCGGGGTTGTCGCCGATGGAGAAGCCACCTTGAACGCCGACCCCCTGAATGGCATTGGGAGTCGGTTGGAACGGGAGCGCAACGCCGAGAGCGGTGACGTTCGCGGCATGGGATCCCGGGCCGCGGTGGGAGACTTCGCGCGAGTAGCTAAAACGGAAATCATTGACGAGGCGGGCAGAGAAAACATGGGTTTCGTGCGCCAAGAAGTTCTGCGCGGTGATCGCAAAAGTAGCGTCGGTGTAGGAGATGAGCAGCAAAGGATTAAAAACGGCGGCCTTGGTGAAGCGATCGAATTCGTAGCGACCACTGAGCTTGTCATTCTGACTGAAGGAGTGATCGACGCGGCCGATGGCGGAGTTGAAGTTTTCAATGTCGGGCTTAGAGAATGGCACGGTGGGCTTCTGACCGGTAGGAATTGTGCCGGCCAAGCTGAACTTTGGAGAAGCGAGCGCTGCGCCGGTGGTTGGGTCGATGCCCAGAAGCGTGGCAACGGCTGGATCGATCACGCCGGCAGGGCCAGTTGCGGCAGTCGTGGGAGCGCCGCAAGTGAGACAGGACGCGCTTTTGGGAGTCAGAAAGTTGGTGATGTCGGTCCGACCGACGACGTTTTGGCTGCCAAGGACAAGGTTACGGAATGACGTGCGCTGATATCCGCCGAAGAAGAAAGTCTTGTCGTGGATGATGGGGCCGCCGAGAGTGCCGCCAAACTGATTGCGCTTGACGCGATCGGGAGTGGTAGGCGTGGCAAAGAAATTCTGGGCGTTGAACACCGGATTGCGAACGAATTCGAAGGCGTCTCCGTGGAGACTGTTTGTGCCGGACTTGGTGATGACGTTAACGACGCCGCCAGCGTTGGAGCCGTACTCCGCGCTGTAGTTGCTGGTTTGGACGCTGAATTCCTGGAGCGCGTCGGGGAACGGAAAGGGCTGATTGACGTTGGTGTATTCGTCCACGTAGTTGCCGCCGTCGAGCTGGTAGCTAATGGAATTCTGGCGGGCTCCATTTGCGGAGAAAGTGACGGCCCCGGGGAAAGTCTTGGTGGCACCCTGATCGGCACCGCCGTTAGGAGAGTTGACCGCTCCGGCGACAAGCAGAGTCAACTGCGCGGCATTGCGGCCGTTCAACGGGAGCTCAGAAATGCGCTGCTGTTCGATGACTTGCTTCAGGACGGACGTCGCCGTATCCACCTGGAGAGTATTGCTCGTCACCGTGACCACTTCCGTAGTCATGCCCAGCTTCAAGCTCATGTTTACGGTAAGCGTTTGATCCGCGAGCAAGGTAATCCCGCTTTCCTTCGAGATGCTGAAGCCCTTCGCCTCCACGCCCAGGTTGTAGATCGCCGGTTGCAGCGAGGGAATCACAAAGAGCCCCTCCGTATCAGTCATGGCGTTGCGAGAAAAACCCGTACCCACTTGTGTCGCGGTGACTTGCGCGCCCGCGACTGGGGCTCCAGCGGGATCAGTGACCCTGCCGACGATACTCCCCAAGCCTTGCGCGTGCAAAAACAGTGGCGCGAACAGAAGAACGAAAAGAACAAATGGCACATTCTTCTTCATGTCTGCTTTCCTTTTCGCGGGCGGCCCGCGACTTTTGTCTCGACTAGGCCGGCCCGCCGCGGCGTACCGGGTGCCTCAACCACACGGCTACGCCTTTCGCACCATGAATTGAACGCGACAGAGAACTCGCTTGGCACCATTACATTAATAGATAGTCGCTATCAATTACTTGAATAGATCCAGTGAGGGGGACATTAGGAGCACAGTTGCAATCGTGTCAATCCGGAAAATTTAAAGGAGTGGTTTAGCCGGACTAAATTGCCTTTGCCCCGGAGTCTGGCGGGCGCATCACAGGAGGCCACCGGCGACCTTACCGCCGATTCTTTCCCAACTTCCATTCCGCCCCTTGTTTCGATCCACGGTTCTCCACTATAGTTCGCGCGGCATGCCTAGCGAAATGGATGAACTTTTGAAGCAACCAGCGGGTCCGGAGGCTTCTTCGGTGCCGAAAAGACGGTGGGGCATCGCTTTGCTTCTGGGGCTCGGCGTGCTCGTCAATTATTTCGATCGTGTAAACCTTTCTGTTTCCCGGGAGGCCCTGGAAGCCTCGTTTGGAATCTCCGCGGTGACGTTCGGTTATCTATCAAGCGCTTACAACTGGACCTACGCGTTGCTCCAACTGCCCTCCGGGCTGCTGCTGGATCGCTTTGGGGTCCGCCGCGTAGGCGTGATCAGCACCATAATTTGGAGTGTGGCTTCCTTCGCAGCGGCCATCTCTACGAGCGTCGGAGGATTGTTTGGGGCACGCTTCCTTTTGGGGATCGGTGAGGCTCCGACTTTCCCGGCCAATGCGAAAGCCACCGGCTATTGGTTCCCCAAAGACGAACGCAGCCTGGCCACCGCCATGTTTGACTCCGCTGCGAAGTTCTCCTCGGCGATTGGAATACCGTTGCTGGGTCTCTTGTTGTTGTATTTCGGCTGGCGCTGGAATTTTGCGGCGACAGGCCTGATCAGTCTTCTGTATTTCGCGCTGTTCTACGCGTTCTATCGAAATCCAGGCGAGGATAGATTGCTGACCACTCGCGAGCGCGAGTTCATCGCCAGAGGAGGAGCGCAACCGGAGGATCCGGCGAAGGCCGCCGAAGGAGCGCCGCTCGGCTACTTACTTCGACAACGAAGAGTTTGCGGCCTGGCTCTGGGCTTCGCGTCGTATAACTACACTTTCTATCTGCTCTTAACCTGGCTGCCGTCTTATCTTTCCACCATGCATCATGTTGATTTACTTCATTCCGCGCTGTATACCAGTGTTCCGTGGGTGTTCGCGACGCTCACCGATCTTGTCGTAGGCGGATGGCTCGTCGATCGATTGATACAACGCGGCTGGAACCCTGTTCGCGTTCGTCAGGTTGTTCTCATCGGCGGAACGATTCTGGGCCTAGGAATTCTCGGCGCTGCCCGCGCTCACGGTCCAGCCACGGCCTTGTTCTGGATCAGCATTTCTATCGGAGGATTGGCCGCCGCGTCACCGGTGGGATGGTCAATCCCCTCGCTAATCGCTCCCCGAGAAAGCGTCGGCACGTTGGGGGGGATTCTGAATTTTTGCAATCAGCTGGCCGGAATTGCTGCGCCGATTGCAACCGGCTATGTCGTCCAGGCAACGCATTCTTTTTCATGGGCGTTCGGCGCGGCCACGGTATTTCTCCTCGTCGGTATCGCAGGCTATGTTTTCCTGCTGGGAGATATGGCGCCAATCCCCGATCCCCACCCGGCCTGAACTAGTGCGACGGGGCGTAGTGCTTCGCGCTATTGGTTCTCGAGTTAAACACCTCGAAGCTTCCATCGGTCGAGGCTGTCAGCTTGAGATAGTTGGCGGCATCTTGCGGTCCCGAGAGGTTAGCAATGAAGGGCTCCGGAACGTTGTGCGTGGGGCCGCCTTCTTCGGAAAAATGCAATTGCCACAAATCCTCGAGGTGCGGCGAGGCCTTGATGATGTCCCAGGCAGAAGGTGTTCCGCCCTTTTTTGCGCCGTTGTCCATAATGGCCACGCGAGGATCGATTCCGTACACCAGTGCGGGGCTGCTGCTCTCAGACCAGCCGTGGTGAGACACGATATAAACATCGATTTTGCCGAGCTTGTTTCTGGGACACATCAGCTCCATCTCTTTGTCCCAGGTGAGGTCGCCCAAGTCTAAGAGTTTGACCTTGCCGAAGGTGATCAGCGTTCCTAGAGAACGTGGGTTTTCGGTTTGCTCGGCGGGACGCCGCTCGGACTCTTGGCAGGCGGAGTTTTCCGCGCCGGCTCCCGGCAAGGATTTCTCAATCAGGGCGCCGTCGGAACTTAGGACACTTACCTGCACACCCCGAATGGGCAGAACATCGCCGGGCTTGGCAGTAATCCGCTTGGACTGACCCTTGGCCAACACTTGCTGGTAGGCCTGCCAGCCCTCGACGGTCGGCCCGTTCGTGGTTTCGCGGTTTTCGCCGTGATCGATGAAGGCTCCTACCGGAATGCGCGCCACGAGTTGCGGCACACCTCCCACATGGTCGGCGTGAAAATGGGTGACCAGCACGTAATCAATCTTGCCGATCCCGGCCAGCTTGGCCGCAGCGACGATGCGATCGGCATCGCGGCCATCGTTGCCGGGCCAGCCCGTATCAATGAGCAGCGAATTACCTTCTGGCGTGACGAAGAGTGTGGCCTGGCCGCCTTCCACGTCCACAAAATAGACTTGCAGCGTCTTACGGCTCTCGGGCGCCGGCACAGCAGACACCAGAAATAGACCTAGAAATCCCAACAGTGCACTGCTACAGAGGGACGGCCACGCGAAGTCTTGCCGTCCGACCCTTGAGAACAAATTCCTCCGCATATCTTGAACTCCTAGTGTGATTCTCCGGGACGGTCCCGCATCGCCGGGCGAGACTCTACCAGGGCGCGCGTTGCGCCGGTAGAGATTCCGCCGTCCACAAGCAAGGTCTGCCCGGTAATATAACGGCTGGACTCCGCCGCGAGGAATACCACTGCCGCATCCAAATCTTGAGGCTCCCCCGGACGCTTGAGCGGAATGCGATCGCAAAGATAATCAACCCACTCTTTGTTCTCGTACAGAACCTTATTCTGTTCCGTGCGAAACCATCCCGGTGCCAGACAATTCACGGTGACGCCGTGCTTGCCCCAATCATCGGCCAGGCTCATCGTCAACTGCCGGATGCCGCCCCGGCTGGCCCCATAGGGTGCCAGACCTGCGTAACCAGACACGCTGGTCACCGACCCAATATTGACAATGCGCCCGTACCGGCGCGGGATCATGCGGCGCGCCACCGCTTGCGCGACGAAAAAACTCCCGCGCAGATTGGTGTCAAGGATCAGGTTCCAGTCTTCCCAGGAAACGTCGAGCGCCGGTTTGCGAACGTTGCAACCCGCATTGTTGACAAGGATGTCCAGATGACCAAATTCCTTTTCGGCAACCGCCGCCATTTTTTCAATGCTATCAAGGTTGCGGACATCAAGTTCCAGCGAAATTGTGCGGCGGCCAAGCCCGCGCATCTCCGCCTCAAACGGCAACAAACGAGCACTCTCGCGGCTGGTGAGCACGAGATCCGCCCCGGCCTTTGCGAGGGCGCGCGCAAGATACTGGCCGAGCCCCCGGCTCGTTCCAGTAACGATGGCCACCCGGCCACTGAGATCGAAGAGCCCGTCGCTCATGAAAACACCCCGGGCGTAAGGACGACCTTCATCAAGTTGGGTTCACGCGCGTGCAACCGTTCGAACCACTGTGGACCGTCGTCCAGCGGCGCAACGGCGGTGATCAAACGCTTTACCTGTATAGCTCCCGTGGCCAGAAGTTCCATGGCTTGCGGGTATTCTCCTGCAGAAGCACACGATCCTTGCAGCCGGATCTGCCGCGTGACTACCTTTTGCAGCGGCAGGGTGACTTCGGGTGAAATGTTCCCGACGAGTACGACGGTTCCGCCCTTGCGGACACTTTCAATTGCGGCACTAACAGTCTCGTTTCTTCCCACCGCTTCAACCGCCAGGTCTACTCCGGCCCCACCTGAAAGCTGCAACACCTGCGCAATCAGACCAGCATCGGCAGACAAAACGGCGGTGGCACCGACATCTTGAGCAAGTTTGAGCCGCGAGCTGTCTATATCCGCTACCAGCACGCGTGAGCAACCCGCGACGCGCAGCGCCTGCACAACGAGCAGTCCGATCATCCCGGCACCGAGTACCAAAGCAGTGCTGCTAGAAGAAACTTGCGCCAAGGAAACGGCGTGAACTGCGACGGCCACTGCCTCCAGCATGGCCGCTTCGGCAAACGAAAGATTGTCCGGCAAGCGATATACGATGCGGGAAGGAACAGCAACATATTCGGCAAAAGCTCCGGCGCGGCGGTAGTCCGAACAGGAGACTCCCAGAACCTGCCGGCTATCGCACAGATTCACCTCTCCGCGGCGGCAGGGTCCACAAGCGCCGCAATAGATCGTCGAATCGAACGTGACTCGGTCGCCCACTGCGAACCCCTTCACTTCGGCGCCGACCGCAGCGATTCTTCCTGCGGCTTCATGCCCCATGACAATGGGCGGGATACGGCGCCCCGACGAGCCATCATAGCCGTGGACGTCGCTACCGCAGATGCCGCAGGCAGCCACGCGCACCAGGACTTCACCGGGACCCGGCGTCGGTTCAGGAAGATCGGCAATCTCAAGATGCTTGTATTCGGAAAGCAGAAGAACTTTCATGCGCGCCTGGCACCCATAGAGACGGAGTCGCTAAAACGGTCCATACTCTAACGCACATCCTACGCTTCTGGAACAACCAGAAGAGCTTTTCATGGCAATCCCAACCGGAATCATTTCTGTACAATGCTCCACGCTAATCGTCCTATGATTCGGAACGCGAATCCCGCGTAGCGGATGAAAAATTAGAAGACGATACGGGAGGGAAATTCGTCAAGAATCGCTGTGGATCTATCCCGAGCACCTTGGCCGATACTGTCTTTTCCCGGTGCTCGGAGATTTCAGCTGCGGCGGCCCAAAGTGTCGATTCTCGCAATTCTTTCTCGACGAATCTATTGGCATGATTTCGGCCGCTTCACGCGATTTTCTCAGTTGCGTTCGTGCCGTACTATCGGGGGATAAGCCGGCGAATCTCTGGGGACTCCACCTCCCTCGGTGGCAAGGATTGGCTGGTCAGCGCGGCGAATCTCCACGGCCATCGCTGCGTCCCAGAAATTGAGGCCCCATGCCCGTCACACCCGACTTAGAGGTCGCGCAGCGTGCCAGCAACCGAATTGCGTGGCGGCTTCTTCCCTTTCTGTTTCTGCTTTACGTCATCGCATTCCTGGACCGCATGAACATCAGCGCCGCGGCCCTTCAGATGCCTGGTGACCTGGGCTTCAGCGACCGCGTAGTTGGTCTCGGCGCTGGCATTTTTTTCCTTGGTTATTTCTTGCTGGGCATCCCGGGAGCCTTGGTTGCAGAGCAATGGAGCGCGAGTCGATGGATCGCACGCATCATGATTTCCTGGGGAATCCTGACCATACTGATGGCCTTCATCCGCACGGCCTGGCAGTTCTATTTGGTTCGCTTTCTCGTGGGGACTGCCGAAGCGGGGTTTTTTCCGATCGTCATCGTGTACCTGTCTCACTGGTTTCGCAACCAGGACCGCGCCAAAGCCGTGGCAAGGTTTTACGCTGCTAATCCTCTCTCCTTTGTCATCGGCTCTCCGCTTGCCGGTTATTTGCTCGGAATCTCCTGGCTGAGCCTGCGAGGCTGGCGATGGTTATTTATACTGGAGGGGATTCCGGCGATCGTGTTTGGAGCGATCACTGCCTTCTATCTCACCGACTGGCCGCGCGAGGCGAGCTGGCTGCGGAGCGAGGAGCGCGACTGGATCACCGAGCAGTTGAGCCGGGAAAAACAAGCCAAGCAGCAGGTTCGGTCTTACACCGTCTGGCAGGCGTTAGGGCACCGCGACGTTCTGCTGTTGACGTTTGCCTACTTTTTCGCGCTGACGGGAAATTACGGCATTGCTTTCTGGCTCCCCACCATTTTGAAGCGCCTTTCCAGTCAGAGTAACTTGCGAGTGACCCTGCTTGCGGCTTTGCCTTATCTTGCAGGTTTTCTCGTACAGCAGTTCAACGGCTGGCATTCCGATCGAACAGGAGAGCGCCGATGGCACGCCGCCCTGCCTCTCTTACTGAGTGGCGTGACGCTCTCCTTGGCTGTCGTATGGGGATCGAATATCGTCCTCTCGGTCATGCTATTCACTGTCGTGGGCGCCTGCTATTTTGCGTTTCACCCCGCATTCTGGACAGTTCCAAGCGCTTTTCTGGGCGAATCGGCAGCTGCCGCATCCATTGGTTTGATCAACTCGGTGGGAAATCTCGGGGGCTTTGTCGGACCGCTAATCATGGGCTACCTGGTCACGCGTACCCATTCCTTTAACGCAGGTCTGTCCTACTTGGTGGGGAGTCTTTGTCTCTCAGGCCTGCTGATGCTTGCCATTGGAGGGGGGCGTCGCCGCGTTGTTTCGGCGTAATCACCTGGGCTATTACTCTGAGCCACGGGACGCCGATCACCCAAAAGCCGTTCTCTGCCGCCCATGTTAATGAATCTCCGGTTCAGGGATGGGAGCGGTACCTTCCAAAAAGTCGAAGTCGCATCCTTGGTCAGCCTGCTGGATGTGCTGCATAAATAATTTGCCGTATCCACGCGGATAAATTCCCTCTTTCGGCCGCCA
>Ga0179592_10000266_pt1 | contig 21365 bp, 18 predicted proteins | sample CZODoug2_1_08_16_FD_148623 | JGI IMG/M metagenome (GOLD analysis project Ga0179592, IMG submission 148623) | Vadose zone soil fungal communities from Angelo Coast Range Reserve, California, USA - CZODoug2_1_08_16fungal (Illumina Assembly) | ecosystem: Environmental > Terrestrial > Soil > Vadose...
CGATTGCGGCGCCGATGGCCATTCCGGTCCTCTCGGAAAAGGCGTTCATCGCCTACAGCGCCATGCTTGGATTGGCTCCCTCGGCAACGGCCGCTGAGCACCAGAAGCTGGGTCTTTTGCCGCAACACTTCGCCGATCAGCATGGCTGGCCCGAGATGGCGGCGCAGGTTGCCGCGGTCTTCAACGCGCTGCCGCCGGCGGAGCGCGCCAAGGCGGTTTTCCTCGGCGTCGATTACGGCGAGGCGGCCGCGATCGACATCTTCGGGCGGCCTTTGGGATTACCACCGGCCATCAGCGGGCACAACAATTATTTTCTTTGGGGGCCGCAGGGACACGATGGCAGCGTGCTGATCGTCATGGGACCTTATTGGGGAGGGCTCCTCCCGGGGTACCGCCGAGTCGAGGTCGCCGGCGAGATCAACAACCCGTACGCCATGCCCTACGAGACCGGGCCGATTTACGTTCTGTACGATCCGAAAGTACCGTTCTCCTCTATATGGCCGAGACTCAGGAACTACCAATAATGCATGCACCAACGAAGGTCACGGATGTGCACCGAAGGCGGGCGCTGCATTCTGTTTCGCACTGCAGAGTCTGCTGTTGGGGCTTGAATTGCATTGAGCATTGACGCGGCATGATCAATGCATCGGCCCAAGTAGCCAGGCGCAGCCATCAGTGATGTCTCGCTGTGGCGACAGTTTTTAGGTTGGGTGAGTTTGATTTAAAACTTACTCGCCACGGTAACCCGTGTACAGAACTTTGCGCCGGTAGATTCTTATGGACATGCTTTGCTCGAATGACCACTGTCGTCGTCGCATGACACTCAGGAGGATCGTCTCCGGCGGGCAGACGGGTGTGGATCGGGGAGCGCTCGACGCGGCGCTCGCGGCAGGCCTTGAATCCGGTGGATGGGCACCTGGGGACCGTAGTGCCGAAGACGGAATCATCCCTGATCGCTATCCGCTGATGCTGTTACCAGAAGGCGGTTATCGCCAGCGCACACGGTTGAATGTGGTTGACAGCGACGGCACAGCGATTCTCTATGATGAGTCGCTGACGGAAGGTTCACGTCTCACGCGTAATTTGTGCGCGTTGCTGAATAGACCGTACATTCTTATCAATGCTCGGAAGATGCCCGACGCAAGTGAGGCCGCGGCGGAGGTATTGAAGTTCATCGAGCGAAGCGAAATACACGTACTCAACGTTGCGGGTCCCCGGGCGAGCGGATGGCCAGGCGGATATCATTTCGCAGTGGATGTCATCGGTGGCGTTATAAGTGGCCTTGCGAGCGGATTGCGACAGGACATCGAAACGGACGTAAGTCCGGGAGGCCGGTCGAAGTCGCTTTGACTCACCGTGGCGGCGAGGGCACGACGCTCATGAGTGCGCCGGGACGCCGAGGTCGGCTCGCACGCTAGGGGTCTTGTCCGATGCGACTCCGAGAAGCTCATCGAACAGGGTGCGATAGTGGACCACCGCCTTTCGCAATTCTTCGGTGTCCGCCTCACCGCGTTCATCGCGAGCGGCAATTTCCTGCGCCGCACGATAAGCTGCCACGATGCCCGGGTGATCGACGGAAATATCGGCGGCCCGGCGCTCGAAGTCGCCCATAGGGTAACCACGCTTGGCCATCAGTTCTCGCACCAGATGATCGGCGTCCAGCACCACTCCTTTCGGGTTATCAATGAAGCGGCATTGCAGTGCGCTCCACGCCTGCGTGAAACTGACGGCATCCGCCGGTGTTAGCGGCACAATATCGAATCCGGCGACGCGTTTTTCGCGTGATGTCAGTTCCGCTTCAGCCCTCACTCGGCTGCCGAACTCAGAAACTGTCATGTCGTATTCCGGGCCGAAACGCTGTTTGAGCTTGAGAGTTCGTTGCTTTTGCATGACAAGCCAAGCGATGACGCTGATCACCAGCGCGATCAGGAGAACGGCAGCAATGGCGGAGTCGGTGGGCATGGTATTCATGAAGTACTTCCTACTCGTTGGCCTACATCGTGCCGGCCACAGTGTATTTGCCTCGTCGACGCCGATTGGGGCACCCTTTTCGGCTGCAAAGGAGTGTCATCCAAAGTCAGGCAGGACGCAGCCAGCTTATTTAAGACACTGACGTAGGACATAGCCCACGTGCATTGCAGCGCGGATGATTAGCGGCTTCTGCGATGCCGAGGGGCGGGCGAGTGTTGTCAGGGCTCATGCATGGCAATTGTGTCGCGGAAGAGAGACTTCCAGATCTGACGCCGCCGGGCTGCCCTCGTCGGGCGAGTGCTGGAAGACGGAACGCCTAGACCAGACGGCGAATGGCGGATGTGAAGTGGCGCACAGCCGTAAGCAGAGGCGTGGCAGACACTATTACGCGTTTCCAAAAAACCACGAAGCGTCGAGGATGACGCGACCCAGCGGCGGCGGGTTGCGCAAGCAGAGCCGCCAGCTGTAAGTGATACTGGCTCGCGCCGCCTCGTTCCCGCATTTCTGCATGTTTTGCCGAGAAATGCAGCTTGCCCGAGTTGTATATACGGGGTAATTTCGGCCATTGAATCATGGCAACCAAGATTCAGCACATACGGACGCTGCGCCTCAAGGTGAAGGCGGAAGGCTATGCGTGGCTCAATGCTGCGGCGATCGAGGTAAACCAGGTTTGGAATTTCGCCAACGCCAGCAGCTACAAGGCGGCGCGCCCCTTTGCAGGACAGCCTAAATGGCTCACCGCGTTTGATCTGGACAAGCTCACTGCCGGGGCAAGCAAGTGCTTTGAACGTATCGGCTCGGAGACCATTCAGCGGGTCAATGCCGAGTATGCGACCCGTCGAGGGCAATTCAAGCGATCAAGGCTTAACTGGCGCGTGAGCAAAGGCGCGAAGCGTTCCTTGGGCTGGGTGCCTTTCAAAGCGGTGCAACTCAAACGAAAAGGAAAGTCGCTGCGCTTCTCAGGCAAAGCCTTCCGGGTCTTTGAGCGCGAGCTTCTTGAGGGAGCCACGTGGAAATGCGGCTGCTTTGCACAAGACTCAGTCGGCGATTGGTGGCTTTGCCCGCCCATCGTAGTAGAAGCCTCGCAATCCATTGCCCCGAAGCTGGAAGTCTGGATTGATTTGGGCCTTGGGCACATCGCCACCACCAGCGATGGGGATAAGCTGCGCGCGGGCCGTTTCTATCGAAATATCGAGCAGAAAATTGCCCATGCGCAGCGCCGCGCTCATAAATGTCAGGCCAAGCGCCTGCACCGAACCGCTGCCCGGCGACGAAAGGAGGCCTTGCATAGATTCTCAACAAAGCTTGTCAAGGAATATCAGAATATCGTCATTGGCGATGTGAGTAGTAGAAAACTGGTGAAGACCCGGATGGCCAAGTCGGTGCTCGATGCCGGTTGGGGAATACTCAAGACGCAGCTGCTGTATAAGGGCCAGCAGGCCGGCAGGCGCGTATCGATCGTCAACGAGAGCAACACAACGCGAGCATGCAACGACTGCAAGGCCCTCACCGGCCCTTCAGGAATTGACATGCTCGCTGTAAGGACATGGGTGTGCAGTGCGTGTGGTGTGACGCACGATCGGGACGTGAATGCGGCCCGCAACATGCTGTCCGCGGGGAGGTCGCCCCCGTCCGTGCGCGGGAACGAGTCATTGTTTTCAGCTGCGCCGCCGAGCCAGACATCCCGTCGATGCGAGGCAAGGATCAGCGCGCTGAAAACGGCGGCGTGAGCACCGGGCCGGTCTTTTCGAAATTACGGCGCAAGGAAAATCACGTCGTCAGGATTGAGCTTGCTGGTTATCAGCCAATGGATTTGACGCTCACGAGCAGCGTGAGCGGCTGGGTCTGGGGAAATCTGGCGATCGGTGGACTGGTTGGGCTCGCGGTGGATGCCATCAGCTGCGGCATGTACAAGCTTTCTCCCGAGGAGCTGTCAGCGGCGCTCGGCGCCACCTCTGCTGGGACTGTGACCAAGAGTGGGGACGGCATCTACGTAATCGCTGTGCTCAAGCCGGCAGCGAATTGGGCCAAAGTCGCACAACTTGAAGTGCGATAGCCCTCTTTCGGATTTCCGACCGACGGAGAATTCGTGATATTGACCTGACTTTGGGCTAGGAGGACTACGAAAATGACTAGATTCGCAATTACCGTGCTCGCCGCCGTCACGCTCGTGCAACCGGTGTTGTCAATTGCCGGCGATAACGACTCCCACGCAAAGCCAGCTTCCCTTGTCCCGCATCCTCATACAAGCACTCACGTTTACGGTGCACCCATTCAGCCGGCTCTCGTGGGCCATTCAAAAGTTTCTCATCACAAGCAAGCGCCGAAGAAACAGTCTTCGAGTCCGAAAAAGCAGTGATAGCGGAGACTCCGGAGTGGACGGCCTGGGCGCGTCGTAGTGCGTCGTGAAACGGCGCGAGCTGGGTAGATTCACATTACGCGATGCACCCCGTACGTATTTGTACGCATTGATTGTCGCGAAGCCGTTGGATCAGGCAGCCCGCCACCTGCCGCAGATTCTAGGAGGGGTGCCGAAATTGACATCGGGTTAGACAGGTCACCCTGATTGCAACGCGGCGTCAACCGCGGCACGCGCGAGAAGGCGCGTGGAATCCAGCGCCGGCAACGGACAATCATCCGAGCGGACGAGCAGAGGTATCTCCGTGCAACCCAGGATCACGCTGTCGCAGCCGCGTACCTTCATGCGGTAGATGACTTCGACAGCGCGAAGTCGAGAGGCCTCGCTGAATATTCCATTGACGAGTTCCTTGAAGATGATGTCATCGATGATCTTCTGGTCAACTTCGGCCGGCGCGCTGATCTTGATCGCGTGCTTCTCGAACATTTCCGGATAGACCGGGCCGCTCATCGTGAAACGGGTGCCGAGTAGCGCGGCATGCCGGTAGCCATCGCGCACCGCGGCCTTGGCGACTTCCTCCGCAATGTGCAGCCAAGGGATGGGTGACCTCGCTGCGACCTGATTGAACGCCAGGTGCGCAGAATTGTCCGGACAGATCGCAAACTGTGCGCCCGCTTTCGCAACGATCTCGGTTTCTCGCAGCATGAATTCCGCGACGCCCTCGTAGTCGCCGCGGTTGAATGCAGGCATCCATTCTCCCATGGCGATGCAGCTGAGCGTCACCTGCGGATGCAGGTGCTCGCCCATCAGATCCAGGGAATACCTGGCGATTTCGCGAAGGCACAGCGCCGCGCCCTCAACGCTGCACGCCACGATGCCAATGTGTTTGGATTTGGTGAGCATATCCGACAATCATAGTCGAATTGCAAGCACCAATTGCAGAGGTAGCGGCGGATGGGCCTTAAGAATACTGCTTTAGGTCATCTGACCATGCGGCGCCTGGCTTTTGGCTAAGTTTACTTTGCTGCCGGGGCGGCGGCGTTCTGGCTTCGCGCGGAGATTTTCGCGCGGCAATTTTCAGTTTGAGAGTGGGGCGGGATGAGGAGGGGTTGGAAGGATTTGATGGGTGCATAGAAGGGTTGATGGCTCCTTAGGCTTACAGGGGTTGGGTTGGTTGTGCGAGCATTGAGTTGGGTCACCTGCGAAATATTTAGCAATCGCTAGCTACGTTTATACGTCTTCAGTTTGGTTTTGTCGATGAGAAATATACCCACGAGTTCAGGGAAATGGTAAGCAAGGGCTAAGCAATCGGAACCAAAGCGATAGAACATTCAATATTGGCAGACGCCGCGGAGCGCGGCTCGGTGCTGCCGTAACAAGATTTGGTCTCCAGGATTGTAGTCGTTGGACCTTGATTCCGTGCATTAGCGGCACTGCGATTCTGAGAGCGATGCACAATTGCGACAGGATGTTGCAAAGGACGGCAGTCCGGAACGCGAGTCCGGCTCGCGCGCCTGGCTCGCCGGCGCCGGGCGGGGGTAAGAAGCCCGAACGGCCCGGCCAGACAAAGAAAAGTGATGGTGGTGTTACGGAGGTTTTTGTGCGGAGAGGGCTTAAGGCTGTGAGACCCAATTCGGAGATTTTAGGCTTGCGAAGTCGGCCGAGATTGTGAATTCCTAGTCTCGCACGCGGATTCGATTTGGCCTCACGGCCGCGGCGATGCGAGCGGTCGTACGCGGGAGTTCATCTCTTTTAGAAAATCCTCCGGGTGAGTGAAGACCGCGAAGTGGCCGCCAGCGGGGAGCATCACGAATTCCCTTTGAGGCGCGTTGAGGGTCCCTAAGTATGCTTTGGCCAGCTCAGGCGAAGTGATGTAGTCATCGGGTCCCTCGAAGACGAACATGGGTATGGCGAAATCGGGCCCCAGTGAATTCAGGTTCACGGTCATCAAGGGACCAGTCATGGTGGGACCTAGAAATCTATCCAGGGTCAGGCGAATACTCTGTACTGCATGCAGAAGATCGAGCAATGAGTATCCGGGGGCGTAGAGACTCGAGGCTTGTTCCTCGGCCGTGTAGGTATCTGCGTGTTCATAGTCCTGCGCCCAAATGCGTTGGGTGGTGAGTGCTTTCATGACGTGGTAGGGCGGTGGGCCGGAGGCTTCCAATTCTGTTACGGCTTTCGTGTCACCCAGGGTGCGGGCGGTGTCGAGAACGCGGGCGTAAATCACCGTCTCATTCTCCTGGACGTTGGCTTCCTGGCCGGTGCCGACGTAGGCGTAGAAAAGATCGGAGCGTGCCTTTGCCATGTGGACGCCGAGAATGGTGCCCCAGGAGTGGCCGACAATGATGATCTTGTCTTTGTGAAGGTGGCCGCGAAGGAACTGGGCCAATTCAATGCCGTCTTGGGTCATGCGATCGATGGTCATGGCGGTGGCGGAGGTGCCGCCGCTGCCAAAGGTCTTGCCGGCGCCGCGTTGATCCCATTGCACGAGCGTGAAACTCGGCGTCCAGGCTTTGGCGAATGGAAAGTCGAGTAGATTGGTGGGTGTTCCTGGACCGCCATGCAGAAATAGCACTACGGGGTTGTCGCGGTTTATCCCTCGAATCGTGATCCATTGATTGATGCCGCCTAGAGGCACGAACATCGTTTCGTCGATGCCGTTCGGCGCGTGGATGGCAAGGGCCGCCGAGTTCTGGTGCTGGCGGATCGCGCGATAGGAGAGGGCGCAGATGATAAGAGTGACGAGGAGCCCGAGTAGGCTCAGTAACGAGATTTTGGCTATCCGCCAAAGCTTGCGCGCCATAACAACTTCCTTGTTTTTAGATCCGTATCGACATGGATCGTAGCATTTTTCGAGGCATCGCTGTTCTCACCGGGGAAGGGTCGATCGCCGAAGGATATTATAGTGATGGACGAAACTCGCACTGGGAGAAGGACATGGGATCAATCTCTGTCGCCTGTTACAAACCGCGCCCGGGCAAGGAGGCCGCTCTCCTTGAACTTGTCGCCAAGCATTTGCCGCCGCTGCGCGCCGAGGGCCTAGTGACTGAGCGCGCGCCGATGGTGATGCGCTGCAAGGATGGCACGGTGGTGGAGATTTTCGAGTGGGTATCGCAAGAAGCGATTGCCGGCGCCCACACGAATCCGGCAGTCCTCGATCTGTGGAAACTATTCGAAGCTGTGTGCTGGTACGAAACTCCGAGCAACATCCCGGAGTTCCAGAACATGTTTAGTCACTTTGAAGCGCTATGACCATTTCTCCACAGTAGCCCGCGCTCTGCGAGAAATGGAGCGCGAGCGCCAATTTGCGACAGGATGAGCCGCACGCCGGCGAACGCCTGGACAGGAGTCATAGCGAAGCGGTCGCAACGGATCGAAGAACGCTTCGCTCGTGATCTCAGCCGAACACAAGGATGTGTGAACAAGTCGACCGACGAAGAATACTCGACCAGACGAAGAAGCCTCACGGCTTCTCGGCGACGACCTCGCCGTTCTTCCAGAAATATACGGGAGTTCCGTGCATGCGAGCCACCTTGCGCGCCGTCTTTTCCGCGAGCCGTAGTCCGCGACCCACACCGGCGGAGAAACTTTCCTGCTTCTTTGGTTTTTTACGAGCGGTCATGGGCCGCGCTCCAACAATTTAGGCGGTGATTCGGATTTATCGTAGGTAGTCCAATGATCTGCCAGGGGGCGATAGACTTCAAGGAAGTTTGCCCAGCCACGCTTATATCGACGCAGGACGTCGGAGCGAGAAACGTTATGGCCGCCTTGTTTGACGCGAGCGGCGACGCGAATCAAGGCCAATTGAGGAGAAGCGAGACGGAGATAGGCAATTTCGATTGAGTAACCCTGCGCCTTCCAGTCCTGCATTCGTTTCGCATACCGCAGACCGCTCAGCGTACTTTCAAAGGCGAAATCCGCTTTCGCCTCCACTAAACGGTCGAGTTCGCGCAGCACCAGGCGACCCGCGGTGACAGCCGCCAGTTCCGGACGCAGTGGTGAAATGCCCCCCGCGATGAGATCGACGTTGACGAAGCGAATGAGTCCGGCGATTGCGGGCAAATAGTCGCGTGCAAAGTTGTCTTGCCGGCGCCGTTGGGACCCGAAATCACTGATTGCGAACGGGAGATTGCGCAGGCCGATAACTGAATCGGCTAGACGCGCAGCTGGCATTTTCTTTCCATGCAGTATCATCACTTGCGCGGGCCCTTAGACGGTGGCACCGCGACCCAGGTGATGGCGACCAGGGCGGCGAAGGCGACGTAGGCTGCGGTAAACACCCACGTGGGGGCGTCGTAAAAGAGGATGCGATCGATCCAGCGTTCGATGAAGCCGCTGGCGGTTTCTTGGCGGCGCAGTGTGTCCTCCCAAACCGTCAAAGGACAGTCAATGCCCAATAGCGACTCGGTCGCTATCACGACAATGGCGCCCAGATGCAGAAGACGCCAGCGCCAGCTTCTCACCCATGCCCAGTGCCGTGCGGCGCCGAGGTAGACGAGAGGCACCATCGTTACAACGAACAGGACGATGGATAAATGGACGACTACGATGGCGTCAGCGAGCATGGTTTACGACATGAGCATGTGTTGTTCGTTGCTTGCGCGCTCTTTCGAGCGACTCTTTATCTTCGATCAATTTAGTCGCGGCCCCGCTGGCTGCACTCAAAGCTTTGGAATTTGGCGTGCAGGATGCCGTCACGGGCATCTCGCGAGACAGGACCTTTGGCCGCGGGTCACGAATTAGGCCTTTCTCCACCAGGGCCGACGCCCCGTCCCAGGAACAATGTTCGGTTACTTATCAGCGGCCGCCGAGGCCAGCAGCACCGCGAGACTGCAGATCCTGACACCAGCGGTTGCGAGATTAAGGGATTCCCGCATTATTATCCTCCGGGTATACGCTCAGATTGCGTGGGCGTATAAGGGTAGTACATGCTGATTTATTAAGGTTCCCGGAGTTCCAAAGGATGGCGACGTCTCCGGATTTTCTGCGTCTTGCTACAAATGCGACGCGTGCTTTGGCGGACACGGCCTTGGACAGCCTGCGAGATGCAGTGCTGGTGGTCGATGCCCGCCATAGGCACTTACCCCTGGTCCTCGCCAATGCGACCGCGCGGCGCTATTTGACCGGCGAAACCGCCACACCTGACCTTATTGAGACGCCGCTGGCACACCTGTTGGGCGCCGCTTCCGCAGGGAAAATCGGCACCATCCTGGCGTCCGCGTCGGATCCCAGGACGCCAACCAATCGCGTCATGGTCTGGCGGTTCATTCACGGCGAGCACTCCGCCATGACGGACATCAAACCGCTGCAGTCGGGGGCGGGTCAGCGTCTGGTCATGCTGACGTTTCCCCCGCCGGCGTCTCAGCCGGATTTGGTGGCCGCTTTCGACCAGCTGCCGTTCGACATCCTCATTTTGGATGCGGATTTGAAAGTGACTTACGCCAACGCGGGGGCGATTCGCTCGGCCGGACCGCTACCCGGTGGGCTGTTGGGCTGCTCCGCCGTCATGCTCACCCCCACCATGTTGCTCAGGCCGGACGTTTTTGCGCACGCGTTGCAGGGCCATCCCTTCCATGACGAAGCGCTGGTCTTCGAGGAACCGGGGCGGCCGACGCGCCGCTTCGAGATCGATGTGAAGCCGTTCAAGGGCACCTCCGGAATCGCCGGTCTGATCATTTTGTGTCTGGAAGTGACCGAAAGTAGCGCGACACCTCGCGCACAGGGCAGCGGTGAACGCCGTTTGCTCGCGCTGACCGAGCATGCGCAGGACATCATCACCATCGCCGGCGCCGACGCAAAGGTGTTGTACGTCAGCGGCGGCGTGCAAAATTCTCTCGGCTATACCTCCGAAGAGCGCGAGTCGAATTCTGTGTTCGAGCATGCGCATCCGGACGACCGCGCCGAGCTTCTTGCCAAGTATGATCAATTGGTGGCGGGCGAGATCAAAGCCTTTTCAAAGGAATTTCGCACCCGCCACAAGGATGGCTCGTACCGCTGGCTGGAGTCGCGCTGCGTATCCGCGCTCGCAAATCCGCTGATCGGCGGGGTGGTCATCAATTCGCGCGATATCACCGAACGCAAACGCGCGGAATTCAGGCTCGCGCAGCGCGAGGAGGTGTTCCGCCTCGCCGCCGACGCCGTGGACGGCATGATTTTCGAGTGGGATGTCGCCCGCGATGTGGTGCATCGTTCCCGGGCCGTCCAAGACGTATTGGGGATTGCCCCCGACGACCTCGAATCTTCAAGCGCTGCGTGGATGGAGCGAATTCATCCGCGCGATTTCATCGCCGCCAAAAGAGCCATCAGTGTGGGGCTCATGAGCGGCCGCGGTTGGACCACGACTTACCGGATTCGCGACGCCAAAGGCCGCTACAAATCCATACTCGATCGAGCGCTGGTTCAGCGCAATGCCGCCGGCGACCCGGTGCGGGTGATCGGCTGTTGCGTCGATATCTCGGAAATCAAGCGCCTCACCGACATCCTGGGCGAAACCCAGCGCACCGCCAAAATCGGCGGCTGGGAATACAGCTACGCGACGCAAGAACTCACCTGGACCGATGAGATGTTTCGCATCTACGGCACCAACGCCAAGGAATTCAATCTGTCGTGGGAATCAATGCTGGCGCAGTGCGTCCCTGAGTCCGCCGAACAGTTCACGAAGGCCTGCCGCCGCGCGGAGGCGGGCGAAGGCCACATCGATCTCGAGCTCGAAATCAATACGCTCAAGCATCAGCGGATCTGGGTGAGGGTCATCGGACATCTGGAAATGCTGGGCGGTCGCCCGTTTCGTTCCTTCGGGTCGGTGCAAAATATCCAGGCGAAAAAGCTCGCGCAAATCGCTTTGGAGAACAGCACCGGCTGGCTGAAGTTGTCCATGAACATGGCGAACATGCATGCCTGGCGCTGGGACCGGGCGCAAAATTCGTTCGAGTTCGCCGATCTCGAGAATCCCCAGGTGCACTTGCCCAGCATGTATCCCGATATGGAGACCATGCTGACCCGGGTGCATCCGAAGGACCAGAGCGCGGTCAGGCGCGCCATCGAAAGCGCGTTTTCGGGTGAGGCGGAGGTCCGCCAGGAATTTGAACTCCTCGGCATCGATGGCCGCTATCGCTGCTATGCGACCACCGCCCGACCCTTGTTCGAGGGCACCGTCCCTCGAGGATTGGTCGGCGTCATTCAAGACGTCACCGCGCGGCGGGAATCCGAGCGGCGCATGCGGCGCTCGGAAGAATTGTTGCGCGCGACCACGACCAATACGGCGGACACGCTGTTTCTGCTCGATACGGCCTTGCGCGTGCGTTTCGTGAACAAAAGCGTCAATGGCGTCACCATGGAGCACGTCATCGGCCGCGATATCGCCACGCTGTTGCCGGCGGCCGCCCGCGCGACGGTATTGCGGAAACTGACGCATATTCTCGAAACCGGCGAGACGGCCACGTTCGAATTCGAATCCGCGCATGAAGGGCGCGCGCAGTATTTTGAAAATCGCGCCGTGCTGGTGCGCGACAGCGGCGTCGCCACCGGCATTTCGATTTCGATGCGGGACATCACGGAACGCAAACGCCTGGAGCAGGAAATCCTCGATGTATCCGGTCGCGAACGCCGGAGCATCGGCCGCGATCTGCATGACGGCCTGGGTCAAGAGCTGACCGGGGTGGCCCTCATGTTGCGCGGCCTGGCGGGCCGGATTCAGGAGAGCTGCCCCGACGTCGTCGACAACGTCAATGAAATCGTCGGTCACGTCAATCAATCGATCGAGACGGCGCGCTCGTTGGCCAGAGGATTGTTGCCGGTGCAGACCGAAACCGGTGGTTTGACCGCCGCGTTGCGGGCGCTCGCGGCGCGCAGCCGCGATTTGTACGGCCTGGAAGTGAATTTCGGCGCGGCCGTCTGGCCTGGATTCGCGCCCACCGAAACCAATGCCAGCCACCTCTACCGCATCACCCAAGAGGCGCTCACGAATGCCGCCCGCCACGGGCTTGCCACCCTGGTCGAGATCTCGCTGCAGGCGCAGGAAAGCGGATTTTCGTTGCGGATCACCGACAATGGCGTCGGCCTGCCGCCGGCCTTGGCCTCTTCCGCGGGGATGGGCCTGAAAATCATGAAATATCGGGCCGACATGATCGGTGCCAAGTTCGAAATAACGGCCAACCAGCCCAACGGCGCCGTGATCACGGTGGCGGGTTAGCGGGCCGTGCCAGGTACGATACAATACGACGACGCCATTCCAGGAGTGTGCAGACATGGCAGCGAGCGGCGCATGGATTCGATCTTCGATGCCCCCGTCCGGAGTTAATGCGGGCAAACGCCGGGTGCGGCGGGTGTTGATCGTGGACGATCACCCCATCGTGCGTCAGGGGTTACGGCGCATCATGGAAAATGAAGAGGATTTGATCGTCTGTGGCGAAGCGGAAACGGCGCGCGACGCGCGTACCGCGATCAAAGAGCTCAATCCCGACGTGATGATCGCGGATATCAGTTTGAAGCAAAGCGACGGCATCGAATTGGTGCGCGACGTGCGTGCCCACTATCCGCAATTGCCGATATTGGTGCTATCGATGCACGATGAAACGATTTATGCGGAGCGCATGCTCTCCGCCGGCGCCAATGGCTACATCATGAAGCAGGCTGCCAGCGAACAGTTTCTCGTCGCGTTGCGCCGGGTGCTGGACGGCGGGATTTACGTCTCCGAGGCCGTCGGCAACAACATGATTCAAAAGTTTGCCGCCGGCGGATCGTATATTTCGGCCAATCCCATTGATCGATTGAGCAATCGCGAATTGCAGATTCTGCACATGATCGGCAAGGGCATGAGCACCCGGGAAACCGCCGCGTCCTTGAACTTGAGCATCAAGACCGTCGAATCTCACCGCCAGCGGATCAAGCGCAAACTCAATCTGCATACCGGCACGCAGTTGGTTCAGTACGCGGTGAACTGGTTTACCGGCCGCGAAGCCAGCACCAGGGCGCCGGCGCCCAGCGACGCTCCCAGTTCTTGACCCCGGTTGAGGCGCTCGCGGCTGGCGGTCACGTCGCGCACGCTGCCGGCGAAGCGGATAGGAAGACCGATCGTGCTGCGTTGCGCCGAGCCGTGCAGGAATTCCGCCAAGTCCTCGAATTCAGTGGAATCAAGTCATTCACTTGGCACCAGTGAGTGCTAGTGCCGAGATTTGTAACATGGTTGTCATCCATGATTCAGTCATTGCGAATTACGCGGATATCTCGAAGCACGAGAAGCTTGGGCATGCGGGGTTGAAAAAGTGTCTGAGACGGAATCTGTGACGCCGATCACAGTCGAAGCATCACCGGCGATTTTGCTGGCCGAGGATGACCCGGTCACGCGAATGCTCATGACCCGCTTTCTCAAGAATGCCGGCTACGAAGTCGATGCGGTGGCCAATGGCTCCGAAGCGCTCGACAAGATGACGAAGCGCTACTACCCCATGTTGGTCACCGACTGGGAGATGCCCGCAATGGACGGCATTGCCCTGTGCAAGGCCGTGCGCAACATGCAGCTCGATGGCTACGTGTACGCACTGCTGCTCACGGCGCGCGACGCCAAGGAGCACATCATCGCCGGTCTGGAGGCGGGCGCCGACGACTATCTGGTCAAACCCGTGCATGAAGCCGAACTGATCGCCCGCCTCAGCGCCGGCCGCCGCATCCTGGCGCTCGAACACTCGCTGCGCGTCGCCAATCAGCGCAATCGAATTCTCTCGATTACCGACGCCTTGACGGGCGCCTACAATCGGCGCTACCTGATGGAGCAATTGCCGCGCGAGTTCGAGCGTTGCCGTCGCTACGCCTATCCCTTGTCGGTGCTGATGTGCGACCTCGATCATTTCAAACAGGTCAACGACCTGCGCGGCCACGCGGCGGGCGATGAGGTGCTGCAGCAATTCGCCTGTCGGGTTCAGAGACTCATTCGCGCCAACAGCGATTGGATGGCACGCTACGGCGGTGAGGAATTCCTCATCGTGCTGCCCGAAACCACGCACGATGAGGGCGTGATCGTCGCGGAGAAAATTCGCCATCTCGTCGCGGCGACCCCTTTCGCGACCCAGGCGGGCGATGCCGCCGTGACGGCAAGCTTTGGGGTGGCCTCGACCGGACCGCATGGCCCCGACCTGACGCTCAACGTCGAGACCCTGATCAGGGCGGCGGATGAGAGCCTTTACAAGAGCAAATTGTCGGGGCGAAATTGTTCGACCGGCCAAGATTTTGGTGCGGCGCTCGCCCTCGCGGCGCTCGGGTAAAGCATCGCTCGATCAGCCGACTTGGCGCAGTTCCGCGTTGACCGCCGCCAGCTTCTCCGTCAGGTCCGCCACCAAACCGCCAATGGCGGGAATGGAATTCTCGCGCACCGCGTCCTCGAGGCTCGAGGCCGCCTTGCTCAAATCCAGCGCGTGAATGTTGGCGCTGGCGCCCTTCAATGAATGCGCGCGCTTGCGCACCGTGTCGAAGTCGCTGACTTTGAGCGCCGCCATGATCTCGGCCAGGCATTGATCACCGCTGCTGACGAAGGTTTCCGCGAGCTCCCGCTCGAACTCGGCATCGCCGCCCGTCAGCTCGCGCAGCGCTTCGCGGTCGACCGACGGCGCGGCCGCGCGCGCTTTCAAAAATCGACTCAACGCTTCGATCAACTGCGCGGGCTCGATCGGCTTGCCCAAATGCGCGTCCATGCCGGCTGCGATGCAATTTTCGCGATCTTCGCTCATGACATTGGCCGTGAGCGCGATGATCGGCAGACGCTTGGTGCCGCGGCTCGACTCCAATTCGCGAATGCGCCGCGTTGCCGTGAACCCGTCCATCACGGGCATCTGGCAGTCCATCAAGACCGCGTCGAAGGTGGCGGCGGCGATGCGTTCCAAGGCTTCGGCCCCATTGTTGGCAATCGTCACCTCCGCCGCGAGGTTTTGCAGGGTTCTTTGCGCCACGCGCTGGTTGACCGGATTGTCTTCCACCAACAGGATCTTGTTGCCGCGGAACGTTGCCCGCGTTTGCGGGCTCGACTTGAGATTCGGCGCGTGCGGCGTCTTGCCGGTCAATACTTGATCGATGAGGGTGGCCAGCTGGATGGCCCGAATCGGCTTCAGGCCAATGGCGTTCGGCCGATGCTCGTGATCGATGGCGTCATGTTCGGCGCCGAACAACGACAACAGGATGAACGGCAGGCGTGCGAAGCGGCCTTCACGCCGCAGCAGGGCCAGCAGATCGAGTCCGCCTCGCAGCGGCATCAGTTCATCGGCCAGCACCAGATCGAAGGACGAATTCTCGGCCAGATGCTCCAAAGCCTCACCGACACTGCCCACGGAAACCGTTTCGAAGCTATACAGCTTGAGCTTGAGGGCCAAGCTGTCGCGGGCGGCGCGAATATCATCCACGATGAGAATCTTGCGGCCCAGCCCGATTGGAATGCGAGGCGGCTGTTCCTTGACCACGTCGACCTGGACTCGGACCCAGAAGGTCGAGCCTTTGCCGGCCTCGCTGCGCACACCCACTTCACCGCCCATCAATTCGGCCAGACGTTTGACGATGGATAGCCCCAAGCCCGTGCCGCCGTAGTGGCGGGTGGTGGAGGAGTCAACCTGCGAAAATGATTTGAACAGCCGGTCCAATCGATCCGCCGGAATCCCGATGCCCGTGTCGGTGACTTCAAGGGTCAAGGTGGTTCGCGCGTTCGCGTCGACTTGCGTGGCCACGTGAACCGTGATGTAGCCCTCGTGCGTGAATTTGACCGCATTGCCCAGCAGATTGAGGACCACTTGACGCAACCGCCCTGGATCCGCGCGGACCAACACCGGCACCTCGGCTTCGATGCTGACGATGAGTTCGATGCCCTTGGCCGCGGTTTGCAACGCCGTGGCGGCGACGGTCTCGTACAGCATATGAATCAGATCGAACTCGACGTTTTCGAGCTCCAACCGGTCAGCCTCGATCTTCGACAGATCGAGCACACCGTTGATCAATGACAGCAAGGCCTTGGCGCTGCCGCGAATGATGTCCAGGTACTCGCGCTGCGTGTTGTCCAGCGGCGTCTCCGCCAGGATCTGCGACATGCCGATCACGCCGTTCATGGGCGTGCGGATTTCGTGACTCAAGTTCGCGAGAAAGCTGCTCTTCGCTCGATTGGCCGCCTCCGCGGTCAGTTTGGCATCGAGGGAGGCTTGTTCGGCGTGCTTTCGATCGGTGATGAGCTGCATGGCGCCGGCCAATCGCAGCGGCGTGCCGTCGGCGGCGCGTTCGGCCTGGCCGCGCGCCCGCATCCATTCGTAGTGCCCGGCTTTGTGACGCACCCGAAATTCCAGGTCGTAAACGGCGCGACGTTCGAGGTGATCGTCGAGACTCACGGCAACGCGCTCGCGGTCTTCGGGGTGGATCAGGGTGACGAACTGATCGTGGGAGGATCCGAGTTCCGCGACGCTGTAACCCAGGAGCTCGCCAAAACGCAGACCATACCAAGAGACATTGGTGAGAAGATCAATCTCCCACAGGCCGTCTTGGGTGCCCCGCAGCGCCCGTTCCAGCCGGATCTCCACCGAGCCCAATGCAGCCTTGGTGTGCTTGAGATCACTGATATCGACGAGTGCGCCCGTGATGCGCTCGACGTCGCCGCTGGGACCGCGCGACACCTTCGCCTTCTCACCGATCCAGCGTTCGCCGCCGCCGTCCAGCAGTACCCGGTACTCACAGCGGTAGTAAGGATCCGCCGGCGTGGTTTCCAAAGGTGCGCCGCGCACGTGCGCGAAGTCGTCCGGATGGACCCGCGACAGCGCGCGATTGAGATCATCGAGGGGAGTGGCGCAGGGGATTCCGAGCAGCTCACGGAAATTGTCGGAGCAGATGCGGCTATTGCGGCGGAAGTCGAAATCGAAGGTGGCGACACCGGCGGCGGTCTGCGCAATATTCAGCGATTCCGTGGCGTAGTGCAGCTTGTCTTCCAGTGCCTTGCGCTCGGTGATGTCGGCAATGGTGCCGATCGCCCGCGAATCGTAGGCCTCGCCGCCGAGCAGCACCTGCCCTCGGCCGGCCAGCCAGCGAATCTCGCCCGCGGCCGTCAAGGTGCGGTATTCACTTTCATAGCCGCCGCCCGAGGCAACGGCGTCGCTGAGGGCGTGGACCACGCCTTCCAAGTCCTCGGGATGAATCGAGGCCAGCCATTCGTCGCGCGTGAGGGACATGTCATGGCATTCCAAACCGATCAGCTCGAAGAAGAGTGAGGTTCCTTTGATCTGGCCGGTCACCAAGTTCAGTTCGAAGACGCCGAATCCCCCGGCCGCTTGTGCAAACTCCAAAAAGTCGGCCGAACGTCGTGACGAGGTGTCTGACTCCTGAGGGGCGCTCGACGCCTCGCGCACGCGCACGCCCGCCGCATCCGTAGCGGTGTGGCTGTCGGAGCGTCTGCGCATTTGGGTGAGCAATTTGTTCTGATTCGGCCAGCTTGGCATGGGATTCCGTAACCGGTGGGTCTTGCACCCAGCATCTTAAGGGTATCGGCGGGAGCGGGCATCGCTTGAGCTATGATCGACCTCTCAATCCCGAGTGAAAGACATGCGCAACTTCAAGGTTTTCGGTGTTTTGGCGGCAGGAATCGTCGTGCTTCTGTGCGCCGCGCTGGTCGGCGTGTGGCTGCTCGTCAACCCGAACCAGTACAAGGGCAGAATCGCCGCGGCCGTCAAGGAATCCACCGGGCGAGAGTTGCGGCTGAGCGGCGATATCAAGCTGTCGGTGTTCCCCTGGATCGCTCTGGAATTGGGACCCGCCACCTTGGGAAATCCGCCCGGGTTCAGCGAGGAGCCATTCCTGTCCTTGGCGCATGCCTCGGTGCGCGTCAAGCTGCTGCCGCTGCTGCGCGAACGGCTGGAAGTCGCCCGCGTGGACATCGACGGTCTGGACGTGCGCTTGCGCAAGAATGCCGAGGGGAGGGGCAACTGGCAGGGCGCGGACCTGAGCCCTCATCCCGAGCCGAAGCCGGGCGTGGCTCCTGATGACGCTGCGCGCTTTTCGGCGCCGCTCGGCCGCCTCAGCGTGCACCATGGACGGGTGAGCTATGAAGGCACGACGGTCGAGAACATCACCCTGGAAAGCGGTGCGGCGGCCGCCGGTCAGGTGATCCCCGTGCGGGCGTCCTTTGACGCGAATCGCGGCATCGCGGGCGAGCAGATCTCGCTGAATGCCCAATTCGACTTGCGCGAAAATGCGCCGGCCGCGTGGCAGTTGGCCGCCGTGAACTGCAGCGGCACGCTGACCCGTCCCGGCGCGGCTCGGCCGGCGCATTGGGATCTGTCGGCCCCGGCGCTGCAAGTGAACCTCACCGCGCAGACACTGGCGGTGCCCGCATTCACCATGAGCTACGCGGGCGCGCAGCTGAACGGCAAACTTTCCGCCACTCACCTTTTCGATGACTTGAGCATGACCGGCAGCGTAACCTTGCCGCCGCTGGTGCTGCGCGAGTTCGCTCCACGGCTTGGGGTTACCCTGCCGACGACCCGCGATGCCAAGGCGCTCTCGGCCTTGTCCGCACACGCGGATTTCGCCTACGGCGCCAACACGGTGAGCTTGAACAACGTGCAATTGCGCCTCGATGACACCGAGCTTCAGGGACGTATCCAGTTCCACACGGCCGGGAAGGGCGCGCTCGAGTTCGACTTGGCGGCAGACCGGGTCGATCTGGATCGCTATCTTGCGCCGCAAGGAGCCACGGCCGACCCATCTTCAGCCGCCGATAAAACCGCGAGAAGCGCAACCCCCCTCGACGCGCGCGGCACCTTCACGCTCAAGTCGGCGCACCTCGCTCGCATGGACTTGAGTAACCTGCGCGTCAATCTCGTCGCCCAGGACAATGTGATGCATCTGTTTCCCATCGAAGCGCAGATCGATGCCGGCCGCTACTCGGGTGACATTACGTTGGACCGGCGCGGCGTCTTGCCTACCTTGACCGTCGATGAGCATCTCAGCGGCGTCGATATGGCGCGATTGTTGGCAGGCAGTGCGCACAAGGGGCGCTTGTCGGGACGGGCGACCCTGAACCTAAAAGCAACGGCGCGCGGCGCCACCGTCGATGCGTGCCTCAAGACCTTGAGTGGACATCTTGATGCGAATCTCGCCGATGGCGCCCTGCAAGGCATCGATGTCGCCTACGAGATGAGCCGTGCGCAGGCCCTCATCGATAAATCGGCGGCGCCGCCGCGCGAGAACACCGGGCATACCCCGTTCGAGGTCTTCCGCACATCCGCGCAGATCGTCAACGGCGTCGCCGAAACGCACGATCTGACGATTGCGTCATCCACGCTCAAGGTCAGTGGCCAAGGCAGCGCCAATCTGGCGTCGAAGGCGATCGACTTCAAGTTGTCGGCCGCGGTGGCGACGGCGCCCGCAACGAGCACGGATATTCCGCTCAAAGTCACCGGGACCTACACCGATCCCACGGTGAGGCCCGACATCGAAGCGGTTGCCAAGAGCCAGCTCAAGCGCAAGCTCGAGGACGTGCTGAAGAAAAACGGGCTGCAAGGACTGTTCAACAAGTGAGCTGGGAGGCTACGCAATTTGCGCAGCGCCTGCTGGATTGGTTCGCGCTGCATGGCCGGCACATGCTGCCGTGGCAGAGCGATCCCACGCCGTATCGGGTGTGGGTGTCGGAGGTGATGCTGCAGCAAACGCAGGTGGCCACGGTGATGCCGTACTACGCGCGCTTCATGGCGCGCTTTCCCGATGTGGCGTCGTTGGCCTCTGCGCCTCTCGATGAGGTGCTGCATCTGTGGACCGGTCTGGGCTACTACGCGCGGGCGCGCAATCTGCAAGCGTGTGCGCAAGTTCTGGTCGCGCAATACGGCGGCGAGTTTCCGCAAACGCTCGACGCCATGATGGATCTGCCCGGCATTGGACGCTCCACCGCCGGGGCGATCTTGTCCCTGTCGCGCGGTCAACGTCAGCCCATTCTCGATGGCAACGCCAAGCGCGTGTTGGCGCGTGTTTTTGGCATCGGCGGAGATCCGACGTCGACGCCGGTCCTGGCCGCCTTGTGGGCTCAGGCCGATGCGTGTACCCCCGCGCCAGGCGTCGCCGCGTACACCCAAGCCATCATGGACTTGGGCGCCACCGTGTGTACTCGCTCAACACCCGCCTGCGGCGCCTGTCCGATGAGTGCCGGGTGTATTGCCGCCCTCGAAGGACGACAAGCGGAATTACCGGGCAAAAAACACCCGCGTGTCCGGCCCTCGCGCGAAGCGACGATTTTGATTGCGCAGATGGAACACAACGGATCGACCGCCGTGCTGGTGGAGCGCCGGCCGCCCTCGGGCGTGTGGGGCGGACTGTGGTCGCCGCCGCAATTTGCGAGTGACGCAGACGCGCTGGCATGGTGCCTCACAGAGTTCGGCGACGCATCAGAATCGCAATCGTTGCCGCCGATCGATCACGCCTTTACCCACTTCGACTTGCGCCTAAATCCGCTGCAGGTTCGATGCGACCGGGAAACCCGGGTGCGCGATGCAGACCGGCACCGCTGGTATTCGCTCGAAGCGCCGCCGCGCATCGGCCTGCCTCAACCCATCCGCCGGTTGTTCGAGCGCCTGCGCACCGCAGGGGAACGATTAGCGTAAGATTCCCTCCATGGCACGCAAGGTTCACTGTTTATTGCTGAAACGCGAGGCGGAGGGCCTCGACTATTTGCCGTACCCCGGCGAGCTGGGAAAGCGGATTTACGACAACATTTCCAAAGAAGCGTGGGCGCAATGGGTGGCGCACCAGACCACGCTGATCAACGAGAATCGGTTGACGCCGATCGAGCCGAAGGCGCGCGCCTTCTTGGTGGCGGAAATGGAGAAGTTTCTGTTCGGCGGCGGCTCCTCCAAGCCCAAGGATTTCGTTCCCAGGTAGAGCAGAGAATTCTCCCGTGAAATCGCCCCTCTGCGAGACACTCGGCATCGAATTTCCGCTGTTCGCATTCAGCCATTGCCGCGACGTGGTCGCTGCCGTGAGCCGCGCCGGCGGATTCGGTGTGCTGGGCGCCACCCGCCACACTCCCGAG
>Ga0179592_10000267_pt1 | contig 21333 bp, 19 predicted proteins | sample CZODoug2_1_08_16_FD_148623 | JGI IMG/M metagenome (GOLD analysis project Ga0179592, IMG submission 148623) | Vadose zone soil fungal communities from Angelo Coast Range Reserve, California, USA - CZODoug2_1_08_16fungal (Illumina Assembly) | ecosystem: Environmental > Terrestrial > Soil > Vadose...
GGCGTATCGACTAGCACCTGCGTCTCCTCTTGATAAAGTACAGTTGGTCAACACTTGCAGCACCCGACAAGTAGCTTTTCATCGGACATTCCCGACTGGCCGACGACCTCCTGCTCCGGTCAACCGATGCGGACTCCCGGCGGAGCGGGCGCGGTTGGATCGACGAATAGATCCGCAGCCAGCTCCTCGGCCGGTTTACATGCATAACCCTGGAAATCACTGACACCTTCGGCCCACAGCACCTCATCGTCCAGGAAGAACCGCCCCGTGTTAGCGCCGTCGCGAGCTGCACGCGTCCCGATGGCGAGACCTATTCCCCGACTCGCGCCGGTAATGAACAACGTCTTGCCGCTCAGGCTCATATCGAAGCTCCTGTTATGTGAGGCAATTGCCCTCTCGGGCGAGCGCAACTGCGCTCATTTTCCGAGTATCGTGACGACCGCCGCCGCCTCCTCAATGCCAATGAGACCTCCGCCGTTTTCGGCAAGACCAATGCGAGCGTTCTGCACCTGCCGAGCGCCGGCTTCAACCCGGAGTTGCAGCACCAGTTCGTGAAGTTGAGCGAGGCCACTAGCGCCAATCGGATGTCCTTTGGATTCGAGTCCCCCCGAGGGATTTACCGGCAAGCGGCCTCCCAAGCTGGTTTCGCGCCGCTCGGCAATTGGCCCCCCATAACCGAAGGGACAAAACCCCAGGTTTTCCGTTTGTATGATCTCACCCATCGCTGTCGCGTCATGTACCTCGGCGACGGATACGTCGGCCGGACCGATCCCGGCAGCCTCATAGGCACGCGTCGCTGCTCTCACGGTGCAATGCAACTGGGGTTGATCCGGACGGCGGTCGCTACCCGATTGCAGCACTGTGGCCAATACACGGACGGCGCGTGCGGCACCGATGCCGAGCCGCTTCATACCGGCTGCACTCGCTAGAACGACGGCGGCCGAGCCGTCCGATACCGGTGAACACATTGGCAGCGTCAATGGAAATGCGATTGGCGCCGCGGCGAGCACCTCCTCAATGGTGTAGGGGCGGCGAAATTGGGCGCGTGAGTTGTGCACGGAATGTCCATGGTTCTTCGCACAGACCGCGGCCAACTGGCGCTGTGTGGTTCCATAGCGCCACATGTGATGTCGTGCAAAGGCAGCATAGACATCTATAAACACACTGTACGGTTTCTCTGTGACGGTGCCGGGCGGTGGCTGGATACCCGCTCCGAGTTCGAGAAGGCGGTGCTGGTTGGCTTCCTGGGTTGCGACATCCCATGCGCCTTCGAAGGCGCTGAGCGTGCGACCCTTGTCGTTGGAAAGCATCTTTTCGGCACCGATTGCCAGCACGATCTCGTACTCCTCCGCCTTCAGGGACGCGACGGCCAGCTGAAACGCGGTGGCGCCGCTCGCGCATGCGTTCTCAACATTCACTACCGGGATCGATGCGATACCCATGGCCCGCAGCGCAATCTGACCGCGGATCATGTCCTGACCTTCCATATGCCCTTGGGTCGCATTGGCGAAGAAAGCGGCCTCGATCGCGTCGAGCTTGATACCGGCGTCCGCAATCGCTTCCGATACGGACATTCTAGTCAATGATTTGACATCCGAATCGGGCCAACGCCCGAATCGGGTCATCCCAATTCCGATGATGAATATCTCTTGCACGTGCCGGCCTCTCCTAGAGGGCATTTCAGAGGCGTCGTTGCTGCCCCTGCCAGAAGTGGTTCTTGATGTCTCGTTTGGAAATTTTCCCCACGGGCGTCCGCGGGAGCCTGTCCCAGAACAATACCGTTTTGGGCGCTTTGATCGATCCGAGCCGACTTTTGCACATCGCAATGATCTCCGCCTCCGTCGCGTGAAATCCGGATCTCAGCTCCACCACTGCGGTTACGGCCTCGCCCCACTTGTCGTGGGGGAGACCGACAACCGCGCAGTCCTGCACCGACGGATGGGTCCAGATAACTTGTTCAATCTGCGACGGATAGATGTTGTAGCCGCCCGAGATGATCAAGTCGCGAGCGCGGTCGACCAAGTGGTAATACCCCTCTACATCGCGATAGCCGAGGTCACCGGTGTGATGCCAGCCATACCGGCGAGTCTCCGCGGTGGCGGTCTCGTCCTCGTAATAGCCTTTCATCACATTGCCCGCGCGCACCACGATTTCACCAATCTCTCCGTCTCCAAGGAACTTCCCGTCCTCAGCCATTACCGCAACACTCACAAAAGGCGCGGGCCTACCGCAGCTAGTCAACCGAACCTCGGACGCGATGTCGCCGTCCACGAAGTGATCTTCGGGCTGAAGAACCGTGCAAAGCATTAGCGCCTCGACCTGCCCAAATCCCTGGATGAGGACCGGACCGAACACTCTCAATGCCTCACGCAGCTTCGCGGTGGACATCGGCGCCGCCCCATAGAGCAAATATTTCAGACTCGGAAAGCGCATGGCACGCACTTCATCATCAGCCAACATCATGTAAATCGAAGTCGGCGGCAGGAACAGATCGGTAATTCCGTGCGCCACAATTGCCTCGGCTATGGTCCGGGGCTGCGCATTATCGATAACCACGATGACTCCACCTCGCACCAACATCGGAAAACACATGAAGCCCGCGGCGTGGGTCATCGGGGCCACGAGCAGATAGCGCGGCCGACCCGCGTGCGCCATTGTCGCCAGGTGATTAGCGACGTACGTTTCGAATCCGCGATGTGTCTGCATCACTCCTTTTGGTCGACCGGTCGTGCCTCCTGTGGCCATTATGACTGCAACATCGTCGGGCGCGGGCTCATGCGCGTCAAACACCGCAGGCTCATCCGCGAGCCACTGTTCGAACGCGGGCGCATCGCCGACTGATCCATCTACACCGACGATCAGCCGCACACCGACTAATCGCTCGCGCACCAACGGCAAAGACGCAGCAAAGCTCGAATGTAGAAATGCAATCTCGCACGAAAAGCGCCCCAAAAGATCGATGATCTCTTCCACGACATAACGAGGGTTCACCGGAAGCCAGACCATGTGGGCACGCAACAATCCAAGCACGCAGATGAATGCTCGTGGGTCGTTGGGACTCAAAACGGCCACTTTTGCTCCCTCACGAACACCGCTGCGATGCAGAGCCGAGGCGATTCTTAGAGTTAACCGATGGACTTGGCCATACGTCCAGCGCCGCGACTCCATAACAAGACAGTCGGCATCCTGCCCCAGAGCGACACCTCTATCGAAAAAACCGATCATCTCCATGCCGACACCAATCAGCGGTCCAGACGCCGTGCGAACTGCACTGGGGCTGAGAGAGGAATCCTTCTCACCATGTCTCTGACCGCCTTGGCGGTGCCGACATCGATACCGCGCTCCCAGCGCCGCCTCAGCGGATCGCGAACACTAACCGAAAAATCACCGATTCCCGGAATCTCCATCCGCACGGTGTCGCCATCCTGAATGGGCCCTATACCTTGATGATTCACGCCCATGGCGAGGACGTCGCCAGGATCCAATCTTGCGATAGACGAGGCATACGCGATCATTCCGGGAATGGGATTGCCGATATCGCTCATCGGATAGTCGTGACGCAGCTCCTCGTTCACCCAAAGTCTCACCTGCAGAGCGTGAGGATCGATAATCTCATCAGCGGTCACTATCCAAGGACCCATTGGACCAAATGTGTCATATGACTTGTCCTGAAATGCCGTTCCCGGTCCAACGCCGCGGGCCGACAAGTCCATAAAGCAGGTGTAGCCGAATACGGAGTCCAGCGCCTCGGCAGCCGTCACCGCCTTAGAGTGCTTGCCGATGACGACGGCGAGTTCTGCCTCGTGATGAAACACTGCTGCGTCCACCGGATTCAACTCAACCGTATCCCCCGGGCCAATTACGCTCGAGGAAGACTTCAAAAAGAACGCCGGATGCAGGGCGGCATCGGTGATACCCTCGCGGAAGCTAAGCATGGCGCAAAGGAGTTTGCCCGGGCGCGGGATCGGGGCGCGCAGTCGCGCTCTGGCTACGCCAGTAGTCCGAGCGGCCGCTTCCGCTACGAGGTCACGATATTCGGTCCATTGCTCAATCAGCGCCGCCATCCGGAGATGGCCGGGGAGCTCCATCACTCTCGGGACCAGCGATCCGAACTCGACCAGTCCTCCAGACCCCAATACTGCAGGTCGAAAGTCTTCCATCAATGCTAGTTTCACGACTGCCTCGCCCCTGAGATTCAGATTCTCAGCCCCTGTACGTCATATCCGTCGACTTTGTCAGTTTGACTTCAGTGCATCCGTAATGACAATAATGCCACTGTGACAACTATGTGTAATACCGCGTCGCAATGCCTGTCATGGAGTATTTTAGCTGGCGCTCGCTTATTTTATGTAGTAGACACCATTGTCATTATGAATTATATTGAAGTTTATTGCGATATGTTCCGCGAAGTGAGCGAACAGTGCGAGAAGCTTTAAAAAGTAGTGTTTCAGGGGAGCGAACAGCTAACGAGCAGGTGAGCCATTCAAGGCCATTGCGACACCTGCCGGAGCGGCTTCATCACCATGCCTACGTGTGCGCCGATCAGGAGAAGACCCGTCGCTTCTACGAGGACGTACTCGGATTGCCTCTGATTGCCACCTGGATCGAACGTGAGGAATATGAAGGGCAGACCTTAGTTTATAGCCACGTGTTCTACGGACTCAGTGACGGCGGCGCCCTTGCGTTCTTTAATTTTAAAGACCCTGCCCAACAGGCCGCGTTCTCAGCGCGTCAGCAGCCTCTTTTTGTGCACGTCGCACTGAAAGTATCGAAGGAAACGCAGGAGGAAATACAGCGTCGGTGTGAGGTGGCGGGGGTTCCCGCTCAAACGCTCAGGCATGGTTACTGCACCTCGCTTTATGTTGTAGATCCGGACGGGCTAACGGTTGAGTTCGCGCGGGACGCGGAGCGCATTGAGGCGATACATGCCCGCCAATTAGCCACCGCACGTGAGTCTCTTGCCCGCTGGATTGCAGGGGATACGACCCCTAACAACGATGTGCGGGACGACTGAAATCGTCAATCCGTAAGGGGACCTCTGACCTGATCCCCCCGAATAGTGCGCTGGTGTCGTTTGGCTTTCGAAACTCGAGGGAACGCGTTCATCCGCGAATGCGAACATACTCGCCGGTGTACCCGCCTACAGCGCTACGGCACGTCGAGCTTGACGGTCGGGGCTCCCGTTTATGAAAAAATCATCAATTGGGTCCGGATGGGTATTCGGAGGATAAGCTTCGCGCCCTCCTCGCAAGGCAGCAGCCGCTCAGAAGAGCGGGTGAGGCCGAAGACATCGCTCCACAAACTCGCCGAGGAGAGCTTCTGACGACCTAGTTCGAATCTCTGGATCAGAGTTAGAAGGACTTCCACCAGGGCAACGAAATAGGACCTCGCAGCATGATATCCTCCGCGGCGTTGCGGACGGCAGCAATGGCTCGCTTATGTGCCACACCCAACGCCATCAGGTTCATTACGCATAAATCTTGCATGTATCCCTTCCGGTCGTTCCGCGTGGTTACCATGTGACGGACGCCCTCGCGAGTCGCGCCGAATTGTAGATCTATGGCGGCCTCAAGCGACGAATATCTAAATATGCCGCGTTCTCGACCTACGATCGTATTTTCTCGAATTGCTGAGATGAACGCCGACTCGGAAGTAAGGTGATCTGTGTGCGCCACAAAGCGTCCCCAGACCGGGTCCACGATGGAATGGATCATCATCAGCTGCGGGCCGGATGCCGTTCTGTGTAGGGGATCATCGACCTTCTCGTACATTGCCCGAAGACCCTCAACCGTCTCGTCAGCGAGTTGCGCACCGAGTTCGGCGAGAGCCTGTTCAAGCGAGTCAAAATGCTTGTAAAACGTCCCGCGCGAAACCTTAGCTGCCCGTATTACATCATCAATTACAGCCGGACCCTGACTATTTGCTACGGCACACACGTCCATCGTCGCGCCTAGTAACCGCGCTCGCATGCGCGCGCGCCGTTCGCGCGCAACACGCACTCGGAAGTTGACCGCCTTATCAGACACGGCAGGCGTCACAGCCGATTCTGCACGTGGTTGTCGCTTTCTTGTCGACGGCTCAGCGAGCGACCCGTCCGAAGAGACTCGTTGCTTCATTTTTTTACCCACCTTGCGAACACGCGGACGATACACGAGGGTGCATCTCGCCGCAAAGCCGCGCGGGCAAGGCTCAAGCCGACCCCATTTTAGCCTCGGCCGCTTCGTTCGGCAGTGAAAATATGATAGTGACAATCTAGCCGACAGTGACATATATGTACACTACAAATGCCAAAAATTATAGATACATTGGGGAGGGGCATGGAGCATCGCCGGCAATGGTTTACGCGGGCAACTGTTGCTCGTAGTCTTCTTTTTACAATACCTAGGAAAAAAGTCACTGCGCCACCGACGTCAATTAAGCTCAAGAACACGGCGCATCAGTCGAGCTGAGATCGTTCCAATCGACGGGACTCTGTGTTGCAGATCGACCCATTACGCAGCGATCGTTCCCCATCTTAGGATTTCCTCTAGTAGTGCTGGCGTATCGCCGCATTGATGAAATTGCCCAAAGACAGGGAAAAGCGATGGATAGACGCGATTTTATAGCCAAATCAGGCGCAGGTATTGCTGTAACGGCCTTCGGAGCCAGTGTGGCGGCATCTGCGACATCCTCATCAACGAGTACCTCAACGGAGACTTCTAACATGCCTGACAAACTTAACCGACGTGGACAGCTTACGCGCGATACTGCCGCCCTACTCCTGGTCGACCATCAAGTGGGGTTGTACACCGGTGTCCGAGACATCGACATACTCGAACTGAAGCACAATGTCGTGGGGTTGACCAAGGCACTCCGCGCGTTGAAAATTCCGGTCGTAGTCACAACCACCACGGAAAAAATGTGGGGCCCGTTGATCCCGGAGCTTGCCGATGCGGTGCGCGGCATCCCGACGATCGAAAGAACGACGGTCAATGCCTGGACCGAAAAGCGAGTAGTAGATGCGGTGAAGGCAACGGGCCGCAAACAGCTGATCGTGACCGGAATTTCCACTGACGTATGTTTGACGTTCCCGGCCATCTCGGCGCTTGCGGATGGATACGAGACATTCGGCGTGGTCGACGCGTCCGGAGCATTTACAAAGCGGCAGGGCGAGTTGGGGGTCATGCGCATGACGCTGGCAGGCGTCATCCCGGTGGCCTATTCCAATGTAGCCGTGGAGATTCTAGCCGACAACGCGGCGCCGGAGGCGGAAGTCGTATACGGCGCTCTCGGCATGCCGTTCGCTAGCTTGGTCTACGGCCTTAATCAGTACTTCTCTCACAAGTAAGCCTTGCCGTCCGGCGGGCGCACCGTTCGCCCGAGTCCCGCGCAACTCGCTGTCGCGCTTGAATCGGACGCGACCCGGCTTGTATCCGCCGCGACGGTGGTTGAGGCCGGACTCGTGATTGAATCTCGATTTGGGCCTGTCGGTGGTCGCGAGCTCGACTTGCTCATTGCAAAAGCCGGACTGTCGATTGAACCGGTCACTGCAGACCAGGGCGATGTGGCACGTGGGTGCTGGCGTCGCTATGGGAAGGGGCGGCATACTGCCGGTCTCAATTTCGGCGACTGCTTCAGCTATGCGCTCGCGAAGGCTACGGGCGAGCCGCTGCTGTTCAAGGGAGAAAGGACTTCACTCACACAGACATCGCCGCCGTCGCCTATTGAGTGCGGTACAGTTTCAGACACAGTCACCGCACCTTGCTGCCGATTCCGCGCGACTTCCCGGCCACGACTTCCATGCAAAACTCGATGAACACACGCACTTTCGCTGCGCGGTGAAGCCGAGAGGGATATATGGCGTAGAGGGGGAAGCGCTCATCCGACCATTCCGGAAACAGCTCGACCAGCCGGCCGCTATCCAGAAGATGCTTGCATCCCAGTTCGAGGATCTGGGCGATTCCAGCACCGGCCTCGCATGCGCCAATCAACGTCCCCGAGTCCGATACCAGAAGGCGCCCCTTGACCCGAAGCGGGATCACCTCTTTCCTCCGTCTGACCTCCCAGTCGTAAGGCCTGGCGTTTGCCGCATCGTAGAAGTCGATGCAATCGCATGCCTCGACGTCCTTCGGGTGGCGTGGCCGTCCATGAGTTTTGATATACGAAGGCGCGGCTACGGTCAGTACCCGCGTTTCAATGAGCTTTCTAGCGACGAATGAGCCGACCGGCGGCTCGCCAAAACGTAGAGCGAGGTCGAATCCATCGGCGACAAGATCGCCCACTGCATCCCTCATGATCAACTCCACCGAAACATCTGGGTAACGCGTCAGAAACGCCGCGAGATGTGCTGACAGGACAATGCGAGCGAAGTAGGGATCGATGTTAACGCGCAGCCGTCCGAGTACCTTGTTGGCGGATCCGGACGCCGCGATGGCTGCCTCCTCGATGCCGGCTAGATGCGGCCCGACTTGTTCATAAAAACGCCGTCCTTCATCGGTCAGCGAGAGCGAGCGAGTGGTCCGTGCCAGTAGCCGCGCGCCGACGCGTTGTTCCAGGCGCGAGAGTGCCCGGCTGACACCCGAGGGAGAGAGTCCCAAGGCTTCGGCGGCCCGCGCGATAGTCCCAGCCTCGACCACGGCGATGAGCACCGTCAGGCCAGAAAGTAGCTTGCTGTCGAAGGTCATAGTATTCCTGACAAAAAATCACGACTATCTTCACATAAAAGCTGTTGTAGCACGAATGCCAACGCGGGATATTGTCGCCACTGCCCCAGAGGGCAACTTTCACAGGAGAAGCGACTATGTATGCAGTTACCGGTATCACCGGGAAAGTAGGGGCCGCGGTGGCCCGCAGTCTTCTTTCCGCGGATCAACCCGTCCGCGCGGTCGTCCGAGATCGGGGCAAGGGCGCCGAATGGGCAAACCTTGGCTGCAGCATTGCGGTCGCGGATCTTGCGGACGCGGGGGCGCTAACCAAAGCCTTCGAAGGAACGGAGGGTGTCTTTGCGATGCTGCCGCCGGTATTCGACCCGGCGCCCGGATTTCCCGAAGCCAGGGAATTCAACGCGTCGATGTACACAGCTCTTGCCGCAGCGAAGCCAAAAAAGGTAGTGGCTCTCTCGTCTATCGGCGCCGACGCGCTGCAGCCGAATCTGTTGAACGCCCTCGGTCTGATGGAGGATGCCCTTAAGACCCTGCCTGTCCCCGTTGTGTTCTTGCGCGCCGCATGGTTCATGGAAAACGCCGTATGGGACATCGCCTCGGCCAGGGATGGTAATATCCAGTGCTACCTTCAGCCGCTGGATCGTCCCATCCCGATGATCGCCACGGACGACGTCGGCCGCACCGCTGCTGCGCTCCTGCAAGAGCATTGGGAGGGAGGGCGCGTGGTCGAATTGGAAGGTGCACAGCGCGTGTCGTCGAGTGCCCTGGCCGATGCATTCGCCAAGGCGCTTGCGCAACCGGTGCGGGCGGAAGCGGTGCCGCGCGATCAATGGGAATCCATCTTTCGCGCCCAGGGCATGAAGAATCCAACGCCCCGCATGCAGATGATCGACGGATTCAATACCGGCTGGATCGACTTTCCGAATCGCGGTGCGAACGCCCGCAAGGGCTCCATCGGCATCGATCAGGCGATTGCCACCCTCGTCCAAAGAGAACTCATATGAACCGCAAATACTCTAACCAGGGGGCAGCCGTGCTCTCATCAATTTTATGTCGCCACCATAGTATTCGGCCATCAAGGCGCCGCAGTCTGCGGGAGCACATGAGAAGCTTTCATCAGCTCCGAACCCGGGCGGTTTGAACAGGATTGCCGGTCGGATACCGCTACGTTCTTGAAACATATCCACCAGTAGGAGGAATGCTCTCAGAGCGTGCCGCGGCAGGCCGCGAACGGCCCAGCGCTGGCTGTCCAGCTTCATCTGGCTCGCAATCTGTTCCGCATGTAACTTGCAATAGAACAGCAGGATATTTTTACCGGAAGGGGATTCATGGACAAAGTATGAGCCAGTCACACGCCCGTCCTCCACTTCCATAATTGTCCAGAATGGTTCGCCGATTGCCGTGGCATCCGGCAGGGCTACCGAGTTGAGCCTCTGTACGAGCAACGTGTTCAGCTGCGGAAGATCGCCCTCCGCGAGCAGCAGTATGTCGTGCTTTTCAGCGAAAGTGATCGCCCCTCGCTGATAACCATTTCGGGCGATCATTACCAGACGCAGCGCGCCCGCGTCGCGCAGCTTCCCATAGAACTTCGCTACCTCGCCGTTTTCAACCGGTCGACCGTGGTCCTTGCACTCGATAACTACCTTATGTGCTATTCCTGCCCGTTCGAATTGATAGAAGATGTCGACTCGATGCTTCAGTCCAAGCTTGTCAACCAGTTGTACGTCACGTCCGACGACCACACCCTCATCCTTCATGTTGAGCAACGAGCTGAACACGAACTGTACATAACTTTCGAAAGAACTGCCGTCGTTCATGGCATGCCTCGCTACGCACAACCATCCACGATGAGGTTTCCAGTGCTATGGCATGTCATCGGCGTCCGGCGCAACCTTCGGTGCGCGGCACAGATAGTCCGTTGCCGTTCGCTATCATGGCCTCGACCACCCCGGGGTCGACAGGCTTCGTCATGTGCCGATCGAAGCCCGCATCCTTTGCCCGTTGCCGGTCATCATCTCGTCCCCAGCCGGTGAGGGCGATCAAATGAATCCCCGCTCCCCAAGATTCTCGACGAAGTTCCTTGGCAACTTCGTAACCGCTTAAATCCGGCATGCCGATGTCTATAAGCGCTACCTCAGGGCGAAATGTTTGCGCCACTGACAGCGCGGCACGTCCGCAATGCGCCACGCGCACTTCGTGCCCCGCCAGTTCCAACAGCATTGCGAGCGCGTCGGCCGCATCTTTGTTGTCATCGGCCACCATCACCCGACGGCACGCTGTCGCGACCGTCGGCGCATCGGCGCCTGTCACAGGCACCTCGGCTGAAATGGACGCGGCGAGCGGTAGACGCACGATAAATTCGCTGCCGCGACCCCGTCCGCCGCTCTTCGCGTCAATCTCTCCGCCGTGCAGCTCAAGCAGCCCTTTTACGAGCGCCAGGCCAATCCCAAGACCGCCTTCCGAGCGGGCGGACGCGCCGTCAATTTGCGAAAACATCTCGAAGATTCGAGGCAGGGCCTCGGGTGCGATACCGATCCCGTTATCTTTCACCGACAGGCATAGCATGCCGTTCTGAACGTCGCCCATCAGCTCGATATGACCCGCGGGGTCCGTGTACTTGGCAGCGTTCGTCAGGAGGTTTGAGAGTATCTGCGAGAGTCGCAATGGGTCGACAACCAGGGTCAACTCCTCGGGCGGTAGCGTGACGGTGAGCTGGTGATTCTTGCTGTCAAAGAGCGGACGCGCCTCTTCAACCGCGGAGTCGACAACGTCGGTCAATCTGACGCGCTCCTTCTTCAGCTCAAGTTTGCCTTGTGTGACGCGAGCGATATCGAGCAGATCATCGAGCAGCAACGACATATGCCCGACCTGCCGCTGGATTACGTTCTGTGCCCATCGAAGCTCCTGAGACGCCAGCCGCGGCGAGCCGAGAATCTGCGCAGCGGTCCGAATGGGCGCGAGCGGATTGCGAAGCTCATGGGCGAGCGTCGCCAGAAAAAGATCCTTGCGATGGTCCGCGTCACGTAACGCCGCTTCCGTGGCGCGCAGTTGCACCTCGGTTCGCTTCGCCTCCTCCATGTCCGTACTGGTCCCAAACCACTGCAGTACCCGTCCTTTCTCGCCCTGCAGGGGCACCACGCGCGTCAGGAACATGCGGAACCCGCCGTCCGCGGCGCGCAGGGGAAACTCCATGTCGAGCGGCGTGCCCGCAGCAATTGACGCCCGCCAGCGCTCCAAAACCTTCGGCAAGTACGTCGGATCATGCACGCTCTGCCAGCCCCATCCCTGCATCTCTTCGGGCGTGGTGCCGGTGTATTCGTACCAGCGGTGGTTGTACCAGTGAATGTACCCGTCGGGGTGTGCCATCCACGCGAGCTGCGGGATCGAATTGACCATCGTCCGAAACTGCAGCTCGCTGTCCCGTAGGGCGGCTTCGGACGCGCGTAGCGCTTCGAACTGTTCACGTAACTGGTACTGGCGCGCCCGCGCGCGTAGCGCGGCTTGAACCGAGCTAAGAAGCGTCCGCGACGATGTCGGCCGCTCCAGAACGGTGACGTTGCGCAGGGAATCGACCACCCGGGCGGCTACGGGCAACGGGGAGCCGGTGCGGCACAAGAGAATGATGGGAACTTCCGACCAGGGCGGCTGACGGGATAACGCGGCCAGCAGTTGATCGATGTGCGGATCGCTGAAGGCGGCATCGGTCAGCAAGATGGCGCCGGCCGCCGTCTCGATCTCCGCCGCCATCGACAGGGCTCCCTGGCACAAGGCGCAGGAGATTTTGGCGCGCTGGAGCAATTCCCGCGTCACTTCCCTATCGCGTCGCGTCGGGGCGAGCACCAGGACCCGATAGTCGTGCGCGCTGTTGGCCTCAGGTGACATGGTCGCCAGGCTGGATGCGCCTTTTATGCTCGTCCGCATGTTCAACCTCGATCGGGCCGCCGGTGAGAACACCGCGCAACTGCAGGAGCGGCTCACTCAGGTGGATACCAAGCTTGTCAAACCACAATTCTCGAATGGAGCCTTCATGTCCGCCAGTGCGCTTCTTTAGCACGGAGATAGCCTTTCGGACCGTGCCGGCAAGTTCGAAGTACCGCAGCAGCACGACTGAATCGGCAAGGTAACTCGCATCCACTGGAGAGGTCATATTCGCGCCGATGATGCCGCTTTGGGCCACGGTGAAAAAGGTTGCGACACCATGATTGTTCAAGTACGAGAGCAGCTCATGAAGCTGCGCCGTCAGGTAGTTGTTCTGCGGCATGGCGTTCAGGTAACCGTTAAGACTATCGATGATCACCACCCGGGCTCGATCCCGCTCCACGCTACTGCGCACGAGATGGGCAAACTCCCCCGGTGAGACAGCCACCGGATCGATCTGGCAGATCGCGATCTCGCCCGCGCCAAGGCCTTCGTTGACCTGCATCCCTATCCCGACCGATCGGGACAGCAGCGCGGACTTCGTTTCATCAAACACAAACGTCGCGGCGTGGTCACCGCGCTCGGTCGCTGCCGTGGCATATTGAAGGGCGAGAGTCGATTTTCCGGACCCGGGAGGACCGATGAGCAGCGTGCTCGTACCGCGGTCGATTCCGCCACCCATGAGCGTATCGAGCGCCGTCACGCCACTGGGAATGAACTCTCGCTGGAATGAAGAAGTGTGCTGCGCAGCCACCAAGCGCGGATACACCGTCAGCCCGCCGCGGCGAATAGCAAAGTCGTGGAAGCCGCTGATAAAGTCGCTGCCGCGAAATTTGACCACGTGCAGTTCCCGGCGAATCTGTCCGTAAGCAGGGATTTTCGAATCGAGCGCAATGACACCATGAGCGAGGCTGTGCAGCTGCAGGTCCGATCCCTCGCTGGTCCGATCGTCGATCATGAGCACCGTGCACAGGCGTCCAATGAAAAACTGCTTCAGTGCAAGGATCTGCCGCCGATAACGCAGTGAACTTTGCGCGAGTAGCCGATATTCCGACAGCGAGTCAATTACCACTCGGCTTGGACGGCTGCGCTCGATGGCCTCGAGCACCTTGCGGGTGGTCTCGCCCAGTTCCACTTCTGAGGCCGGCAGCATCGTGAGCTGCTCCTCACTGCGAAGCTCCTCTTCATCTGCGATCAATTCGACGATATCGATGCCGCCCAAGGACCAGCCGTGAGACAGGGCTCCGGCCTCCAGCTCCTGCTTGGTTTCTGAGAGCGTGACGTAGGTGCATCTCTCACCGCCTTGCGCTCCCTCGAGCAGGTACTGGAGCGCCAAGGTGGTTTTTCCGGCGCCCGGAACTCCATCCACAAGATACAGTTGCTGAGAGATGAATCCGCCGTTCAGCACTTCGTCCAAACCAAAGATGCCGGTTTTTGAACGCTGCATGTTCTGATTCATCAGAATCTCGTTGAATTCAAGACTTCAAACGACCCACGGCTCCGGCGGCCGAATATCGGTCGATCTTGCTTGAGTCAGCCGCGCATCAACACAATGATCGAAGCGTCCGGGGTTAGCCGGCCCTGCATTGGGAAGGTCATCGACGCACTTAATCTCGCTCCTCGCGCAAACTTTTCGGGGCGGGCCGGTGGCAGAAATTGCAAAGCCGTTGGGCCACAAGCTATCAAAATACGCATTCTTGGGTAAGTTCATATTTCCGCAATACCTGTAAGACTCTTCGCACACGGCAATACCAGGAACTTACCTTAAGTGCTCGCGGGTGCCGGGTACCTCGCTCATAGCGCGGCTCAGGCGAGCGTCAGGCGCACGTCGATGTTGTTGCGTGTCGCATTCGAGTAGGGGCAAACGACGTGGGCCTTGTCGACCAGGACCTGGGCCACGTCGCGCGGCATGCCCGGCAGAGAAATCTTCAGCTCAACCTCGATCCCAAAGCCGTTCGGAATCGGGCCGATACCCACGCTGCCCTCGACCGATACGTCGGCCGGAATGGCGATCTTGTCGCGCGCGGCGACGAACTTCATCGCGCCCAGGAAGCAGGCGCTGTAGCCCGCCGCGAACAGTTGCTCCGGATTGGCGCCGTCGCCGCCGGCACCGCCGAGTTCCTTGGGGGTGGTGAGCTTGAGGTCCAGCTTGCTGTCGGGCACGACGGCGCGTCCGTCGCGGCCACCGGTGGCTTTGGCATGAGCGCGGTAGAGAACTTTTTCAATTGACATGTGAGACTCCAGGAAAGTGAATGAATGATGGCGACTTGGGGACGTTCAGCCGCTGCGCTACGTCGGCTGTTGTGTACGATTAGATCGTATACTATTGAATTGGTGGAAAAAATTAGTCACCGATGCGTTGCTTGAACTTAAGCATTCTTAAACAACTTTGCCCGCAGCAAGAACAAATGATCGCGGATGGATAGCAGCTCCTCCGGCGTACATTCGGTGGCGCAGAACACACCGTCAGGCACGGCCGCCGCGCGGCGCTTTAACTCGAGCCCACGCGCCGTGAGGCTGACGATCACTTGGCGCTCATCGTCCGTGGCGCGCGCCCGCCGCAGCAACGCCTGCGCCTCCATCCGCTTGAGCAGCGGCGTCAACGTGGCCGAGTCCAGAAATAGTCTCTCGCCGATCTGGGAGACCATCAGCTCATCGCGCTCCCACAACACCAGCAACACCAAGTATTGCGGATAGGTCACGCCCAACTCGCGGAGCAGCTTGCGATACACCTTGTTCATCGCCGCCATCGTCGAGTACAGCGCGAAGCACAGTTGCTCGCCGAGTAACAGCGAGGCAGCGGGCTTGCCGCGACCGGAGGTGGGTTTCGCATTCACTGCCCAATATTAACTCGTGTACGATCTTTTATCAAGCGATCTATCGAGGATCCCGGGGCGTGGGCGTGGGCGCGGGCTGGGGGATTGGTGCGGGCCGGTGTGCGGAGAAGCGGTGTCTGGAAAAGACGAATGCGGCGATGGCCGCCAGCGCGCCCGCGCCGTCCGTCCACGCCAACGCGTATCCAACTGACGCCGGCCGGCCGAAGACGTGGTCGGTCAATACCGCCACGGTCAAGGGCCCGAGTGAAAGTGCCACGAGGTTCACCAGCAATACTTGAATGGCCATCACCTGGGCACGAATGGCCGGTGGCGATATCTGCTGAAGCGCCGTGCCGCCCAATACGGTCGGCATGCCAAGCAGTGAGTAGGCGACGCACAGAGACATAGCCGCCCAGCCGGGTGAATGCGACAGAACCGAAGCAAGCACGGTTATCAGGAGCAGTGTCGACACGCCGATCGCGACTAGCAGCGCCGCGTCCCGGTGTCCGTTCGCCTCAATCCTGTCGGTCAGCAAGCCGGCCGCCCAGGCGCCGATGACGCCACCGAGCAACGCCGCGAATCCGGTGATCGGCCCGGCGCTCGCATAGCTCATGCCGTGAACTCTCACGAGCATCGTCGGAGCCCAACTCGACGTCGCAAAGACGCAGAAAGAGAGGGCGAGCATTCCGCCGCCGACACCGGCAAAAGTCGCCCAGTACCGCCGCAGATGCAGAACGGTCGCACCGAGACTCTTCTCAATGCCCCCCTGAGCCCTGCGGTAGCGCGGCTCCGATACGGTAAGCAACAACCCGGCCGCCAGGGCGCCGAAGGCGCCGCAGATCAGGAATGCGGTTCTCCACACGCCACCAGAAACCCATGGAAGCGCGCCCGCGATCCAATCCTGGTGACGCACCAACCAACCACCCCCGATGAGCGCCAGGGCCGTGCCGATCGGCCCACCGCATCCGAAGGCGCCAATTGCACTCGAAAGGCGGGCCGGGGACGCCATGTCCGCGATCATTGAGAGCGCCGCCGGGTACAGGAATACTTCCCCTACCCCGACCAGCATCCTGGCCGCAAACAGTTGACTCGAACTCTGTGCGACTCCGCATGCCACCGTCGCCGCCGACCAGGTGACAACGCCGACCATGACCACCCGTCGACGATTGCCGCGGTCGGCCGCGATGGCGGCGGGTATCCCCAGTACGGACGCGAACACGGCCACGGCAAAGCCCTGCATCAGGCTGTATTGTGTATCGGTAACTCCAAGCGCCGCTTTGATGGGCTCCACGAGAACATTCAGGATCTGGAAACTTGCGACCGCCGCGGCGTGGCAGAACGCCAATACGACGACGGCCCATACCCATCGCGCCGGCCGCTCACGACGACTGATGGTCATCGGCATCCTATGTGGCCACTACAGTGCGGCCTGTGCTTTTAATTTTCAAAATTGAAAGCGCAGCGATGCCCCATACATTCGCGGCTCCCCATAAACCGTCGTCGAGGTACCGATGGTTGTGTAGAGATCCTCGTTGGCCACTCGATAAGCCTTGTCGGCGACGTTGGTCATGAACGCGGATGCGCTGAGCCCCGTGCCCCAGATCTTGTCCCAGTCAGCGCGCAGACCCAGAAGTCCGTATGACGGCATGGTGCTGCCGGGTGTGACGGCCGAAAAGCCGGCGAATACGCGGTCCTGATAAGTGATGTTTCCACCAAGCCAGATCTCTCCGATAGACGCCGGGAATGGCAGACGGACACGCGCGCTCGCGCTCCCTTTCATTCTCGGCGCATAGGCGTACGGCAGGCGGGTCAAATCCTGGCCTAGCGGGGTGACGTAGCGGTTGTAGAAGGCGTCCATGTAGGAGTAGTTCAGCGTTAGCTCGGTGAAGTTGGTCGGATGCAGGTTATTTTCTATTTCGAGGCCCCTGATTGTTGCACGCGCCGCATTCTGCGTAACAGCCTCCTGCTGATTGGCAATCAGCTCGCTGGTGTTGACTTGAGCGTTGAGATACCAACTATCGTACAAGGCCACGTTGGTGCGCCCACGCATGTTGCCGATGGTCCAGTCGGCCTTGATGCCGGCTTCTACGTCTCTCACCGTTTCGGGTTTGTAGGAAAAAGCGGGACTATTGATATCGCCCACAGTAGCGGCGACGATGTTGAAGCCGCCGCTCTTGTAGCCCTGTCGGGATACCAGGTACAACAGAGTGGAGGGATTCACTTGGTAGTCGAATCCGAGCGTGTACGAGTCGCCGCCGTGCTTCGCGGCCGCGTACACGGAGCAATTGGGGAAAAGCGCCCCCCCGGCGATTGACAGGCAGAAATCGCCCGGCGCTGGCCGACGCGTGGAACCAAGCGACTGGCTGTAACCTTCGTGCAAGCGATCCCAGGTATACCGGTAACCCGCGGTAAAACTTAGCCCTTCGAGCAGCTGATTGAGCTTATACGTACCCTGTCCGTAGACCCCGGTCGTCGTGCCGCCAAGGTTGGTGTCTATGGTATTGAAGAAAAACGGCAAGAGCACCACTTGTTGGGTAAACGATTGCTCGGCTGAATTGGGTGTGCTGTCGTCTTCGTAGTAAACACCGGTCTGCCAATTGAATGCACCCACAAACGACTTACCTTGAAGTTGCAGCTCCTCGGTCTTCGTCGCCGTATCCACCTGCCAAGTCCCCGGCGCTGGGCCCAGCGAATCGAGTAGTACCAGCGTCGTGCCATCCTCGTCATCGTCCCGTCGGATTCTCTGGCCCGAAAAGCTGAGAATATTTCTCAGCTTGATGTCATCACTGAGATTGACGGAGGTTTTATTGATCAGGTTAAAGAAAATGCCCTGATCTAGCTCCGGAGTATCCAAAGCGGTCGCGCGGACGCCGCGCCCCTGCTGTGCGGCGAGGTAGTTGAGGATCGCTGCGCCGTCGGCCGCAGTGGCCGGGTTTGCGGCAATGAGTTCGGCGCCCGGCCCATGCTCTTTGACCGCGACATAATTTCCGATGAAATAGTCCTCAACGATGTCATTGGGTTGAAACAGTACGCCAATGCGCGCGGCCTGAAAGTGGCGATTGTCGTATCGAACGCCGGTATCGACGTCTTTGGTATATCCCTCTCGGGATTCCATCTGCCCCGCAATCCGGATGGCTAACTTGCCATCGATGACGGGAATGTTGATCGCTCCCTCTTCCCGGGCGCGATTGTAGTTGCCCCCCAGCAATTGGCCATAGCCTTCCACTTTCCCAAGATCGGGACGGTGAGGTTCAAACAAAACCGCGCCCCCCGTCGTGTTGCGACCGAACAGCGTCCCCTGCGGACCCTTGAGAACCTCCACCGACTGAATGTCGTAATACAGTCCGGGGCCCGACATCGGCACCGGGACCTCCGAAAAGTAGCCAACCACGGCGGGACCGCCGCCCGCTCCGCCTCCGGTGTTGAGCCCGGATTCACTTTGGCCGCGGATCGAGAAAAACTGCTGGCTGCTGCCATGAGCATAGCCGGTCACATATGCCGACGGCACGAGTTGCTGAAGGTCGGTTAGGGTGTTGACGCCTTGACGTTCCAACGCGTCTCGATCGATTGCCGTGATGGCGATGGGGACCTGCTGCAATGACTCGTCGCGTCGCCGCGCCGTGACGATGACTTCTTCCAGCTGCATGGGATCCGTGGCGGAGGGCTGAGATTGCCTTCCCCCGCTACTCTGCGGCACCTGCCCCCCGGCCGTTCCAGCGCACAGGCAGCCGACACTGAATGAAGCAATGAGCACTGCCTTCGTGCCGGCAAACGGAGCGCGACCTTCCGGGTTGCCTTTCTGGTCCATTGTGTCTCCCCTTATATTCTTATGGCGGACGCGGACTATTCAGCTGAAGTGTTACTCGACCGTTGCGGCGATTGTAAAGTATGTTCACATTTTATGCAACGCGTTTCATTTAATCTTTTTTGTTATTGATATAATATGAGGCTGATAGAGCCATTGTTTTTGCGAATAGGCGCGATTTTAGGGATTTTGTGACAGGTGACTTGGAGTAACGTTGGAGTTAAACTGGAATTTTACTGCCATGCACGATGTGCAACGCATTGTATATTTGCCGGCGTGGCCGCCGCGAACGTCCAGCTTGATCTGATGAGGTATTGCTCGTGAAAAAAATCGCGCAGGTCGTGGTCGCAACCCTCTCCAATGCGCCCTCCCCCAAGACTGTGAGTTCGGCCGCGCAGGATGCTCTTCGAAGTTTTTCAAATGACTCCGGACCACAGGACCTTGAGATTCACCGAGGGATGTGTGCGCGAGTGCAACGCGAGTTAGGTACGGTCCAGCTCGAACGGCATCGGGTGCAGATGCAGGAGTCTTCGATCGCCGGGGTCGCCGTGCGGGTTTTTACGCCGGCGGAAATACCGGTGGAAAATCGCGACCGCGTGCTGCTCAATCTGCACGGCGGCGGGTTTACTGTCAATGCGGGCTCGGTAACCGAGAACGCGCCTATCGCCGCATACGCACGGATGACTGTCGTAGCGGCTCGGTATCGCCTGGCCCCCGAGCACCCCTTTCCTGCGGCTGTCGACGATGCGGAAGCTGTCTACCGCGCGCTCGTGGCTGAGCATACGGCCGATCGGATCGGCCTCTATGGGACATCTGCCGGCGCCTGTCTCTGCGCTCAACTCCTCGTCAGGCTCCGTCACACCGGCTGCCCGCTACCCCGCGCCTTTGGCTTCTTCACGGGGACCGCCGACCTCAGCCGCAGCGGCGATTCCGAGTTCTTTTTTAGACCCGCCGGCGAAACCGCATCGATTACAGATCAGTTTTCCGAGTATGTGGGCGGCCGCGATCGGTTGAGCCCGCAGATCTCACCGATATTCTCCGACTTGAAGGGCTTCCCGCCTACGCTATGCATCGCGGGCACGCGAGACTTTATGCTAAGCCAAACGGCTCTGTTCCATCACGCGTTGCTGCGCTCCGGCGTGGATGCACGCGTATTGGTCTTCGAGGCTATGCCGCACGCCCATTGGATCTTCCTCGACCTGCCGGAGTCCGATCAGGCATTCAGAGCCATGGCGAATTTCTTTGAGCGCACCCTAGCCTCAGCGGTACCCCAAACCTAGCCCCAGCGTGATTTACTAAGTCCGGCGAACTACCAGCTCCGTGGGAACTTTGGTCGAGCGCGGCTTGCCTCCATCGAAAGTCTGGAAGAGCTTCTCGACGAGGAGACTGCCGGCTTGGTATGTATCCTGCCGGACGGTCGTCAGCGGGAGCCGAAAATACTGGGCGATAGGAAGATCGTTATATCCGATAACCGAGACATCATCCGGCACTTCGATTTTTGCCTCAAGCAGAGCCACGACGACTCCCATTGCGACGGTATCGCTGCCGGCGAATACGGCATCCAGGCGAGAGCCGGTCCGGGTCAAAAACGCAGCCATTGCCGAGTAGCCTGTCTCGAAGGTGAAGTCCGGAATCTCTATGTCGGTGACCTCAGCCTCATTTCCAGCCAATCTCAGTGCTGCCTGCAGCCCTTGGCGCCTTTGCTCCATCTCCGGATGGGATCGATTGCCGACGAAAACAATGCGTTCGCGCCCAAGTTCCACAAATCGTTGCCCTGCGAGCATGCCGCCTTTCTCGTTGTCACTTCCCACCGTGCAATAAGATGAGTGCGCATCGACCGCACCCCACACGACAAAGGGAACGCGAGTTCGCGCGAGATCTCTGAGCCACTTGTCTCCAGGACCCTGGCCGAGAAAAATGAACCCGTCCGCGCGCTTCGACGAAATCATGACCTCGTATGAATATGCATCATCCGCCTCGGGCGAACAAAGCAAAAGGTCGTGCCGGCGCACCCACAATCCCCTCGCAACATCATTCAACAATTGAAAAAAGAACGGCGCCGCGGCGTGTTCGCCGCTCTGAGGCGGCAGGTGCATGACTACGGCAACGGTGTTGGTGCGGTTGGTCCTGAGTTTCTGCGCATTCCAATTGA
>Ga0179592_10000268_pt1 | contig 21248 bp, 14 predicted proteins | sample CZODoug2_1_08_16_FD_148623 | JGI IMG/M metagenome (GOLD analysis project Ga0179592, IMG submission 148623) | Vadose zone soil fungal communities from Angelo Coast Range Reserve, California, USA - CZODoug2_1_08_16fungal (Illumina Assembly) | ecosystem: Environmental > Terrestrial > Soil > Vadose...
ACCGAACACCGGAACCAGCGACAAAACCGCGAGCAGCGCAATGATGGTGGCGGCAAGTCCGGCCTCGCCGAAGGTGCGGATCAAATCCGAATCCGAGAACTGCAGCGCCAGGAAGGAAATTCCCGCAGTCGCGTGGGTCAATACGCAGGCCGGTCCGACCACCAGAATGGCATTGCGGAAGGCCGAGAATCTGTCCTCCCCGGCGAGCAGCCGGTCGCGCGCGGCGAACGTCAGCTGCATCGAGTCGGAGAAGCTGATGACCATGATGAGCGGCGTCATCACGTTGAGGAACATGTTGAGGCTGAAGCCCGCCCAGCCGAGGATGCCCAGGGACAGCAGAATGGCAAGCAGCGGCGGGAACGCCGCGACGATCATGAACGACACCTTGCGGAAGAACAGGATCGCAATCAGGCATCCGGCGAGAATGCCCGCGATATTGTAGATCAACCCGTCGCGCTCGACCGCGTTGCGGATCTCGAGCTGCATGACCGGTACGCCCGACAGTTCCTTGGTCAGCCCGGTACCGGCCAGATCGTCGGTCATGATCTTGCGGATGTCAGTGATGGTCTTTTTCAGCCCGCTGTTTCCGACAATCGATGGGTCCAGCGAGAGCACGATCAGCGCCAAGGTGCCGTCTTCCGACAACAGCTTGCCGCGGATGATCTCGTTGGTTTTGACCGTCTCGATGAATTTGTCGTAGTCGGCACCCTGCGGCAGCTCCGACGGAAATAGCGCCGCCGGCAATTTGCCGGGCGCCGGGGCCTGGCGCGCCGAAAACAGCGAGATCAAACCGCGCGTGCCTTCGACCAGTTGCAGATCGGTGACCAGATCCCGCAATTTCTCGAGATTGGGGCGTTGCAGCAGCGTTTTGCCTTCAACGACGACCAGCACATCGTATTCGGTCGAGGGGAAGCGCTTGGTGACCGCTTCGTACTGCCGGTATTCCTTGCTGTTGGAGCGGAACAACTGGCTCAGGGAATCGTCGATCTTGATGCGCTCGATGCCGAATACCGCACCGATCACCATCGCGAGCAGGATGATGCAGGACAGCACCGGCGCGCGAATGGCGATCAGGCCAATGCGTTCGAGGCCGAAGGCGATGCTCATCGGCCGCCGCTCCAGCTTCTTCGCGTCCGGATCGATGGTGTTCCGCTCGAGCATGCCCTGTCCTGATTCTCACATCGGCGCAATTTGTCTAGAGCGGGATGACTTTTCTTCGAATCGTCATCCCGCTCTATCTTTTTGTTTAAGCATGATCTTTTCGGAAAACCGGTGCCCACTTTTCCGGATCATGCTCTAGCTTAGATTTCCGGGCGCGAATGAGGCTGAATTTGCCACGCTTGATCGGCGCTAGCCCTTGAAAACATGCGGTAAATTTACCGCAGCAGGGTGTAGCAGGTCTACACGGCGTCTCGCAAGCGCAGCCGGCAGTGGAAAACGTCGCGTATGCGGCGATTATGGGGCCTCACGTCTCCAATCGCTAGCAATCGCTTAAATTCGTCGTGATGCGCTGAGAGGTTTGGCCGCCACTTTCATCCTTTAGCGCGACGCCGGTGATTTTCCGGGCCAGGCCCTCCCGAATCAGCCACGCGATCCTGACAGCGGCTTCATCATAACCAAGCCCCGAGCCGTGGATGTTGGAGACGCAATTGCGCTCGGCGTCGGTGAGACCGGGCTTGGGGGCGAAGGTCAGATAAGCTCCCAGACTGTCGGGCGCGGAGAGGCCCGGCCGCTCGCCAATCAGCATCACCATCATGCGCGCCCCGACAATGACGCCGATCTCATCGCCCAGCGCGACCCGCGCGCCCGACGCGACCACGGCACGATCGATTTCGATGCCGTCGGCGGCCAATCGCGGAACGAGGCTCCGGACCAGTTCGACCGCGTGAGCGTTGACCGCGGATGGCGACAGGCCATCGCCGACGACGACCGCAAGCTGGCATGGGCCGCCGTCGCGGTTCGCCAACAGATGCTTCGAAGGCGGATCCAGCATTCGCCCGAGGTCGGGACGCCTGAGATACTCCTTGCGGTCCCGCGCCTGGCTTGAAACCTGAACCGGCCGCAGGCCGAGGCCGCCGAGACCGGAGATCAGGCTGAAAACATCGAAGCCGGCATGAACGGCGTCGCGGGCACGCGCATGGTCCAGCGTGAATTCGAGCAGCGCTTTGGTCGGCATGCTGGCGCCGGCCCGGCCGAGCCCGACGCGCGCCGGTGTCAACTCCCGCAGATCGCTCAGCGAACGGGACGACGGCACCGGCGTTTTCATCTCTGGTTACTCGGCAGGGACGGATGCCTCGCGCAGCCGCATCGAGTAATTCGATGCATTCTGCTGGCCGCCCGAGGCCGCTCGCGCGAACATGATCAGGTGATGCGCGATCAACGTCACGGATATCAGACTCTCGATATCGCCGTGCCGCAGCCGCGACCACGCAAATTTCCAGAACACTTTGCGGTAGTCGCCGAGCACGCCGACCTTCCAGAAAATCTTCCGGAGCATGATCAGCCCGCGTCTGATATTGGCCCAAGTCCTCTGCTCCGCGGTCGAGGGCAGCGGCATCCGGTTGGCATACGTGAAATCCACCTGATGCTGGTATCGCGCGTAGAGCTTTTCCGGCTGGTAGGCGACCTCCATGCATTTGCGCCACGAACTGATGACCTGATCATAGGGCAGCCGGAAATCGACATTCGAATCGCGGCTCTCGTCGTCGATCAGCCGGTTTTCGCGCTCGAGGCGATCCCACAACGGCGTCTTCGGCAGCGCCTGCAGCAGATTGATGGTCAACAACGGAATCTTCGATTCATCGACAAAGGCGAGCAACGCCTTGCCGGTCTCGGGCTTGTCGGTGTCGAGCCCCATGATGATGCCGGAGACGACCTCCAACCCGTGGCGATTGAGGGTCTCGATCCCCTCCAGAATCGGGACCATCATATTGTGGTCTTTGTGCATCGCCTTGAGCGCATCCGGATCCGGGGTCTCGATGCCGCAGAACACCGTAACGAAGTAGGCGTCGCGCATTTTCTCGAGAATCTCCGGCCGCTTGGCGATGTTCAGCGTCGCCTCGCAGGCCAGCCGCATGACGTAACCGGTTTTTTTCTGCCACTCGATCAGATGCGGCAGCAAATCAAGCGCGGCCTTTCGGTTGCCGATGAAATTGTCGTCGACGAAATAAACCGAGCCCGTCACTCCGCATTCGAGCAAGCGGTCGAGTTCGGCGGTGATCTGCTGCGGCGTCTTGAGACGCGGGTTGCGGCCGTACAGTCCCGGGATGTCGCAGAATTCGCACTGATAGGGGCAACCGCTCGAATACTGGATGCTGCCGAGAAAATAGCGTTTGACGTCGGCGAGCTCATAGGCCGGGATCGGAAACTCGGTCATGTCCAGGCGGTCGGCGGTCTTCAGGACCACCTGCTGGGCGGGACGGGATGGGTCGCGCGCCAGCCGCGCGATCAGGTCGTCGGTCGCGTCGCCGAGCTCGCCGACATGGAGATAGTCGAACGATGGATAGTAATCCGGGCAGGCGCTGACCGAGGGGCCGCCGATCGCAACCGCCAGATCGAACGCATGCGCCCGGCGGCAGATATCGTTCATCTGCTGACGCTGGATATGCATGCCGCTGACGAACACCGCTTCCGCCCATTCGAAATCTTCAGTCGTCGCCACGCGGATATTTTCGTCGATGAAGCGCACCGGCCAATGCGCGGGCAGATAGGCTGCGATCAGCAGCAGCCCTTGCGGCGGCATGAAAGCCTGAACGCCGTCGGTCAGGGGATAGGCGTACTCGAACGTGCCGAAAGAAGACGTATAGCGGGGAAAGACGCACAGGATACGTCGCGCCGCTTCAATGCCCTCAGCTCTCATCAAACTTCCTTTGCGACCTCAGGTAATAATTACACAAATACAAATTAAACACGACATCCAAAGCTGGGCTACAAATTCCTCAAGATTGTGGCGACCGACGCCGCGACGGCCGGATGGTTGCGCGCCGACGCCCGAACCCGAAATTCGCCGTTCGTTGCAGCGTTCCCCGCGGCGACCACGTTGGTTCCCTCAGGCGATCAACCGGGATGCAAAATCGGGCAGCAGCCCCGTGTTGCCGGCGAGCCTGAAGTCGGCATCGGCAAGCCCGGCGCGGAACAGCCAATCGTCGAACTCCGGCGCCCGTTTCAGGCCGAACAGATCGCGGATGTAAAGGGCGTCATGGAACGACGTGGACTGGTAATTCAACATCACGTCATCAGCCCCCGGCACCCCCATGATGAAGGTTACGCCGGCGGCGGCGAGCAGCGTCAACAGATTGTCCATATCGTCCTGGTCGGCTTCGGCGTGGTTGGTGTAGCAAACGTCGACGCCAAGCGGCAGGCCGAGCAACTTGCCGCAGAAGTGATCCTCGAGCCCGGCGCGAATGATCTCCTTGCCGTCGTAGAGATATTCCGGGCCGATAAAGCCGACCACGCTGTTGACCAATAGCGGATCGAACGCGCGCGCGACGGCGTAGGCGCGCGCTTCGCAGGTCTGCTGGTCGACGCCGTGATGGGCGTTGGCGGAAAGTGCCGAGCCCTGCCCTGTTTCGAAGTACATGACATTGTTGCCGATGGTGCCGCGCCGCAGCGACAGTCCGGCCTGGTGGGCCTCGCGCAGCAGAGCAAGATCCAACCCAAAACTTCGGTTGGCGGCTTGCGTACCCGCGATCGACTGAAACACCAGATCGACCGGGATGCCCTGATCGATCAATCCAAGCGTTGTCGTCACATGGGTCAGAACGCAGCTCTGCGTCGGAATCTGCAGCCGCGCAATGATGTCGTCGAGCAGCCGCGAGAGCCCGCCGATCACGGCGGGATCATCGCTTGCCGGATTGATGCCGATACAGGCGTCGCCGGACCCCAGCAGGATGCCGTCGAGGATCGACGCGGTGATGCCCTTGGCGTCGTCGAAGGGATGATTGGGCTGTAGCCGCACGCTCATCCGCCCGCGCAAGCCGATCGTGTTGCGAAAGGCTGATGTCACCTCGCATTTTTTCGCCACCAGGATGAGATCCTGATTGCGCATCAGCTTCGAGACCGCCGCGGCCATCTCCGGCGTGATCCCGCGCGACAGCTTTTTGAGAACTTCAGACGTGGCCGCATCCGACAGCAGCCAATCGCGGAACGATCCAACCGTCAGCGCAGATATCGCCGCAAAGGCTGAGGTGTCATGCGTATCGATAATCAGACGGGTGATTTCATCGTCTTCGTAGGGAATGACGGTCTCATGCAGGAATTGTTTCAGAGGCACGTCGGCCAGCGCGATCCGCGCCGCGATCATTTGCGCCGCGCTATCGGCTGCGATCCCCGCCAGGCGGTCGCCGGAGCGCGGTGGCGTGGCCTTGGCCAGGAGATCGCGCAGATCATTGAAGACATAGGTGGTGGCATCGATGGCGTGGCGATAGACCATGGCGGCTCCGGGCCATCAGCGCTTCGCTGCGCGATGTCTACCGCAAAGACTATCAGCTGACGGTTCTTGCGCAGCAAGCGTCTGGATGGTACATGGCTACCGGAGAGCGGCGGTATAATGATACAATTCTCGCGCGATACTCTGAATTGGTTCCCGGATTAGTATTTTATACATTGAAATTTCGCATGGTTTTGGGCGGCCGGCCGTACCGACCGCCTCAGAAGAGAAACCGTGCGATGCCGGAAACCGTGAAGTCTCGAAGCGCCGCTGGTTATGCTCTTACGTCGCGGCTTTCGATTGCAACCAAGCTGTACTCGGTTTTCGCTCTGTTCGCGCTTCTGACCGCAGCGATCACCGTGCTGTCCGACTACAACAGCCGCCGGAACGCGGAACTCATAGAAGCCATCGAGACGGCGAGCCGCGCCGCGCTCAACGTCGAGCGTATCAATTCGCTGGTCTATGCAGTCGTGATGGAATCCCGCGGCGTCTATATGTCGACGGAGCCTGCCGTCGTGAAGAAGTACGGCGACGGACTCCTCAAGTTCAATGAACAGATCCGGGGCGTAGTCAAAGACTGGGAATCCATCGTCCAGGCAGATGACTCCGAACAGTTCGCCGTCTTCAAGAAGCGGATCGAACAGTTCGTCGACTTCCGCAAGGAACTGGTTCGCCGCGGAGTCGAGATTGATGCTGCCGCGGGTCGCGAGTGGGGCGACAATGATGCCAATCGCGCCGTGCGTTCCGCCCTCAACAAGGATCTTGAAGCACTTTCCAAGGTCTATGCCGAGCGCCGCAAGCAGATCGTCCGGCAAGGCGATGTCAATCGCACCCTGGCGCTTGCCCTGACCGGTCTCGGCGGTTTGGCGCTGGTCGTGGTCGTGATCGGCGTCCTGATCATCTCGCGCTCGGTCGCGCGGCCACTTGCGGTCATCACCGCCACCATCAAGCGCGTCGCCGAGGGCGCCGAAAACGTCGAGGTTCCGCATATCGATCGAGCCGACGAGATCGGTGCACTGGCGCGAGCGATCCGGATCTTCCAGGGGGCGATGGACGGCAACCGCAGCCTCAATACGCAGGTCTTGCAGGACTCCAAGGCGCGCGAACAACGAGCCGGGCATATTGAAGCATCGGTCGAATCGTTCCGAGTGGCGATCGGAGGCGTGCTGCGCGCGGTCACCGACAACGCGTCGGCGATGCGCGATACCGCGCAGTCGATCTCCAGAGTGGCATCGGATGCAAGTGCGCGCGCCGTCGCCGCCTCCGGTGCGACCGAGCAAGCTTCCAGCAATGTGAACGCCGTCGCCGGTGCCGCCGAGGAACTGTCGGCTTCGGTAGAAGAAATCGGCCGACAAGTCCGTCAATCCTCGGGCATGGTCGAACAGGCCGGTCTGCGGACCGAAAAGTCGATCACCGAGATCGAAAGTCTCGCCGCGGCGACCCAGCGCATCGACGGCGTGCTCACCCTGATCCAGGCGATCGCCGAGCAAACCAATCTTCTGGCGCTGAATGCGACGATCGAAGCCGCTCGCGCCGGCGAGGCCGGTCGCGGCTTCGCGGTGGTCGCGCACGAGGTCAAGGCTCTGGCCGGGCAGACCGCCAAGGCGACCGCTGAAATAGGTCAGAACGTCGGCATGATCCAGACATCGACACGCAATGCAGTCGATGCGGTCCGCGAAATCGGCAATGCCGTGCGCGACATCAATGAAGTCACGTCGAACATCGCCGGCGCGGTCGGACAACAGGATGCCGCCACCCGCGAGATCTCCGCGAACGCGCAATTGGCCGCCCACGGCAATGTGACGCTGGTCGCCAACATCAGTTCGCTCAGCGACGCCATCGGCGAGACCGACAAGACCGCGACATCGGTGCTCTCGGCGTCGACCGAGCTGACCTCGACAGCGGAAACGCTTTCGCGTGAGGTCGACAAGTTCTTTTCCAATCTGCGCGCCGACCCGGTTGACCGCCACCGCGATGACGCGCCGCGGACCGGGACGGCCGCCAGGTAAGAACTCAAGCGTGAGAACTCAAGCGTGAGAACTCAACCCTCGCCTGCGCGAGTGCCTGAGCCTGCAGCGCAGCCACGACCGGACTTTGTTGCTAACGTCGTCAGCCTACGACGACTTCACTGATCTGGATGACCGGGGTCTGGTCGGTATAGTTGGCGATGTCAGCCATGATCTCCTGGGCGTGGGGCCCAAAACCAGCCTGGAATGCCTCGACCGAGTCGCAGAAGATGTGACACATTCCGACATACGTCGCGGGAGCTCCGGGCGCTCCACCCGCAAGGCCCTTGTCTACCGTATAGAATTTGCAAGCACCGTCCATGCGAGCCTTCACGAGCGGCATATGCTTATCGCGATAGTACTCGTGGTCGAAACGCGCGCCAGGCGTATTGGGATACATCACGCTTACCTTGATCATGGCATCCTCCCTCATTTTTGACATTCGCCGGTTGACTTCCGGCGCTAATCCAAACTCTGCGTCAGTTTTGCCGATCCCGCAACTCCGAAGAGATCGACTCGGACCGGGTCGGGCGCGGGTCGCCCCGGCAAAGTTGGGTGCATGAGTCGGCTCATGGCACCCTTGTCATGGCACCCTTGGGCGCCGTTGGAATGACGCGAATGACCCAAGGCGGCCAGTCGGCTGGCGATCCCTGGGAACCCCGATCCGCTATCTACGAAACCTATCGGGGCGACGACGGTCGCAGAACATTTCGACCGCCGTTGTCAGCGATGCGCTGATCAGGTCAAGGCGTTCAGCTGAGTTCATTTGAAGCTCTTCCTCGCGATTGATAATCGATCCCGCCTCCAACAAGACCGCCGGCATTTGTGTTCCTCTCAGCACGATAAGCTGGTCGTATCGGTAGACGCCCACGTCAGGGTCGACCAGTTTGCGCCGATACCGGCCCATGATCGGTTGGGTGTATTGACGGGCATATTGCAAGCCTCTGTCCTTCAGTTGCTTCCCGAGCAGGCGGCCGAACAGCAAGCTTCCGTTGCGATACGGATTTTCGTACGAGACGAAAATCGAGTGGCCGCTAAATCGGTCGCTGAAATGGCTTTCCTTGCCCTCGAATTCCCAGCTCTCGAGCAGCTTGTCCGGCACGGAATCGTGATGGATCGAAACAAACAGATTTGCCGATAAACGGTTTGCCCTGGCAACGCGGTCAAACAAGCTCGGCCTTGCAGGGCCGCGTGTAACCAGCAGTACGATCTTGTCAAAGCCGTCCTCAATCAAGTTCCGCTCAATTTGCGCGGCCAGCCGATAATTGAAATAGTATTCCGGCACATTCCTGGCGCTGATGGCACCCAGCGCTTCTGCGGTGTGGCCGACGTCCAGGATCACGCGAAACTGCGAGCGATCGCATTTTGAAGGTTGGGGCTCTCTCCGGGCCTGCTGTACTTCTTCCGGCCAAGCGGGCTTAAAGACTGCAAGGGGCATAATTAGCGATAACGATGCTACCATCAAAGCCGTCAGCATTCGATGACAGTGGCGCAGCGACCAACGCCTGGCAGCGAATGGCCCAAGCCTATCACCAGCTCGATGAAATTTTTTCTTCACAGCTGTCGTTATAATGGAGCCTCGGCCGAATTGCGCGCAATATGCCGGCCGGCCGCATATCCCGATGACCACGCCCACTGAAAATTGAAGCCGCCGAGGTGACCGGTGACGTCGACGACCTCGCCGATAAAATAGAGCCCGGGGACGGATCTGGATTCGAACGTCTTCGACGAGAGCTCCGATGTATCGACGCCGCCCAGTGTCACCTCCGCGGTGCGGTAGCCCTCGGTGCCATCAGGCTTGACGCACCACTGCTTCACCGCAGCGACCACGTTAAGGAGAAGCTTGTCGGAGAAATCCGCAAGGCGCTCCGGGCCGCCGATCGTGTTGGCAATGATCGATGCGAGCCGCTTCGGAAGAAAATCAGCAAGGGCGGTCGCGATTTCCTGCCGGGGATGATCGCGCCGCGACCGCTTCAGCCCGGCCAGGATATCGTTTCCGGGCGCCATATCGATGACGAGATCATGGCCTTCACGCCAATAGGAAGATATTTGCAGGATGGCCGGACCGCTCAGCCCGCGATGGGTGAACAGCAACGCCTCATCGAAATGCATCTTTCCGCAATTCACGACGGCATCGACCGAGACGCCGGACAGATCCTTGAATTGCGCCAGCAACGCCGTGTCGAACGTCAGCGGCACCAGTGCCGGCCGCGGCGGCACGATCTTGAGACCGAATTGCTCCGCAATCTTATAGCCGAACCCGCTCGATCCCATTTTCGGAATTGAAGGACCGCCGGTGGCGACCACTAGCGACCGCGCGCGAAACTCGCCTTGATCGGTGACAACGACAAAGCCGTTTTCGCTTGCGGAGATCGCGGAGATACGCACGCCGAGACGCAGTTGCGCTTGAGCCTTGCAGCACTCCTCCAGCAGCATGTCAATGATTTGCCGCGACGAGCCGTCACAGAATAATTGTCCCCGCGTCTTCTCGTGATAGGCGATGCCGTAGCTCTCGACCAGCGCGATGAAATCACGCTGGGTGTAGCCGCTCAGCGCGGAGTGGCAAAACCGCGGATTGGCTGAAAGAAAATTCGCGGGGCTGGTGTGCAGATTGGTAAAATTGCAGCGCCCGCCTCCGGAAATCCTGATCTTTTCGCCCGGGTGTCTGGCCTGCTCAAGCAGCAGCGCCCGATGTCCGCGTTGACCGGCGATTCCAGCGCACATCAGGCCCGCGGCCCCAGCCCCGAGAATAATGACGTCATGACTGTTCGGGTGCGGATTGCTATCCCTTGTCATTCCACCAGCAGCACATCCACTGCCACCGCGAGCTTTTGCCGGCGCGATCCCACAATGATGCCGTCGACCGGCGACACATCGGAGAAATCCCGTCCCACCGCCAGCACGATGTGATCGTTCTCGACCAGGATGTCGTTGGTCGGATCAAAGCCGATCCAGCCGATCTCCTCGCCGCACCACAGCGAGACCCATGCATGGGTCGCGTCAGCGCCCTGCAGGCGCGGCTTGCCGGGCGGCGGGATGGTGCGCAGATAGCCGCTGACATAGGCCGCCGGCAGTCCGAGACCGCGCAGGCCCGCGATCATCACATGGGCGAAGTCCTGGCAGACGCCGTGGCGTTTCTCGAACACCTCGTCGAGCGGTGTGGAGATCACCGTTGCTTTCGGGTCGTATTTGAACTCGGTGCGAATGCGATGCATCAGATCAACCGAGCCGGCAAGGATTCCGCGAGCGGGCGGAAAGCTCAGCGCCGCATACAGGGTGACCGGCTGCTGCACCGGCACCAGCGGACTGGCAAAGACGTAGCCGATCGGCGACGCCGGGCCGAGGCTGGTAGCCTCAAATGCCACGTCGCGGACGCTTTCCCATGCCGGACTTGGCGCGGCGCGGTCCAGGGCGCGGCGCGAAACCGAAACCCGCGATCGGGAATCGATGCGAAGGTTACGATGCGGGGCTTCGATCAGAACGCTCTCGGTATGGGTCCCGAAAAAGTCGTGCCGTACCGTGCGTTCCGCCGGTCGTGGCCTGATTTCGACGGCGTGCGAAACCAGTTGTTGTCCGTCGCCACTCCTGGGCTCCAGCCGCAGCGAGCAGCGCGCGAAACCGACCGGGCTCTCGTAACTGTAGCTGGTAACGTGGCGGATGTCGTAGATCACGCGAGGCCCGTGAGCTTTTCAGGCCGGCTCGCATTGGGCCCATGCGGAAAATAATGCGATCCGATGGCGTCGGCGAGGTTGAGCAGATCCTGCTCCAGCGCGAAAAGCGATTTGGTATCGAGGTCCGCGGCCTCCGCGGTCGTCAGCGTCGCCTGCAGAGCAACGGCAAGACGTTGCGGCCGCTCGATCAATCCGCCCTCCTTCAGGGTCGGCAGGCAGGCGATGTGATCGTTGAGCGCGGACATCTGAAATGCGACAGACCTTGGGTTATAGGGATCGAGAACCACAAGATCGCGCACCGGCGGCAGCAGCGGCCCGACCAGGTAACGCGAGCGATAGGTGATCTGGCAGTCCACCAGCGTCAGCAGAATGTCGAGATCCTCGCTGCCGGCCTCGTCATAGGCGAACTGGCGCGCGAAACGCACGGTGTTGATGGCGCGTTCGGCGCGGCGGCCCATTTCCAGAAAGCGCCAGCCGGCGGCGCGGTTCATGTTTTCCTGCGCCAGGCCTGCGAAGCTTGCAAGTTCCCGCAAAGTCAGTTCGGCGGCGACGACGACACCGTCGTCATCGTCGACTTCCTCGGCAAGGCGTTCCGTCATCTCGGTGATGACTTGCCAGGCATCCGGTGAAAGGCGCTCCCGCAGGGATGTCGCGGTTCGCTGCGCCGCCCGCAGCAGCGACAGCGCCGAGCCGAATCTTTCCTGGCTCTGCAACGCCTCGGCTGCGACCTTCGCCGGCTGCGCCCGCGTCGCCTGCGACGTCGCACCCCACGTCACCAGAAGCCGCTGGATTCGCTCAACCGAGTGAAGCACGGTTGACGACCCCTTGCCGGGTTCGCGCTGCGTCCCGAGCGCCCGCAACAGCCGCAGCGTCGCCTCGGCGCGCTCAAGATAGCGGCCAAGCCAGAACAGGTTGTCGGCGGCACGGCTCGGCACCCAGCCGGCGATGCGGCGGATCCGCACGCTATCCCCCGTCGGCAGCAACGTCGCCGTCGACACCGCCTTGTCGGAAACCACCCAGACGTCTGCCGCCCGCGCGCCGTCGCCCATCGACACGGCGCGGGCATCGGGTTGGTCGGCGATCCGGCAAAAGCCGCCGGGCATGATGGTCCAGCCGCCGGGAGTCGCGGCGGCGAACACCCGCAGCACAAATGGCCGCGGCGTGATGCGTCCCTGGTCCCACACCGGTGTCGTCGACAGCCGAACCAGTTCCTGGCCGACATAGTGGATGCCCCGATCGTCGATCGCCGACTTGAGCCGTTCGCGCTCGCTTGCCGACAACTCGCTGGCGAGCACGGGTCCTCTGCCGAAACCGGGAACGCCCCGGCCGTAGGCGCCCTCGATGGCAACCTCGTCGAGCCGCGACAACACTTCCTCGCGGGCGGATTTCTGGCCGCACCACCAGGTCGCGATGTGCGGCATCTTCAAATCCTCGCCGAAGAAACGGCGGCTCAGGCTGGGCAGAAAGCCCAACAGCGCCCGCGCCTCCATCACGCCCGAACCCGGCATGTTGGCGATAACGACGCCGTTTTTCCGGAGCACGTCGATCAAGCCGGGCACGCCGAGCTGCGACGAAGCGTCGAGTTCGAGCGGATCGAGCGAATTGGAATCGACCCGGCGCAGCAAGATGTCGAGCCGCTTCAAGCCGGCAACGGTACGGATATGAATGCGGTCGCCGCTGACGGCGAGATCGTCGCCCTCGACCAGCAGAAATCCGAGATAGCGCGCCAGCGTGGCGTGCTCGAAATAGGTTTCACTGAAGCTGCCCGGCGTCAGCAGTCCGATGCGCGGTTCGTCGCGGTCGGCGCTGGCGCGCAAGGCATCGCGGAACGCCTCGAAGAACGGCGCCACCCGTTCGACGTTCATCGATTTATAGAGCGTCGTAAACGCCCGCGACAGCACCAGCCGGTTTTCAAGCGCGTAGCCTGCGCCCGATGGTGACTGGGTCCGGTCGCCCAGCACCCACCAGCGCCCATCGGGCCCGCGGCCGACATCCGCGGCATACATGTTCAGATATCGCCCGCCTGGCGGTTTAATGCCGCAGACCGCGCGCAGATATTCGGTGCTGCCGGCAATGGCGGCCGCCGGAACCGCGTTTTCGGCAATCAGCCGGCCCTCGCCATAGAGGTCGCTCAGCACCAGTTCCAGCAATTGCGCGCGTTGCACGATGCCGGCAGTCAATTGCTGCCAATCGGCCTCGTCGATCAGCAGCGGCAGATGGCTCAACGGCCAATGCCGCTCGGCGGTTTCCCCGGGCGCGCGATAGGTCACCCCGGCTTCCCGCAGATGCCGGTCGGCCGATCCGAAGCGGCGCTCGATGTCGCCTGGGCTCAACTCGGCGAAGGCGTCGAAGAACCGGGTCCAGACCGCACGCGGCGTCCCGTCCTGCGCCATGTATTCATCGGGAATTCCCGGTAGGCGGGCATAGCCGCGCGTCCAATGCGCCACGCGCCGATGGCCCGGACGGGGCTTGCTGACCTGGCTGCTTCCGTGACCGCTTCCCTGGCCGGCGTCTCCCGCCATCCCGACTCTCCTGCCCTAACGCCATATTCTCAATGCAGGAGCGGCGTCCTCAAGTCGAGGGTCAAAGGAAATTCAAGCGTGCGTTCCTCGCTCGGCGGATCGATCTTGCCGGGGGTGTGGCCGTGATCCTGAAACCGGGCCAGCCGCCGCGCCTCGGCTTCGTAGGAATTGACCGGTTTGGTGTCATAGCTGCGGCCGCCGGGATGGGCGACGTGATAGACGCAGCCGCCCAGCGACCGGCCGTTCCAGGTATCAATCAAGTCAAATGTCAGCGGCGCATGGACCGGAATGGTCGGATGCAGCCCCGAGGCCGGCTGCCATGCCTTGAAGCGGACGGCCGCGACCGCTTCGCCCGAACGGCCGGTTTCCGTCATCGGCATCCGCCTGCCGTTGCAGGTGACGACGTGGCGGCCTTCGACAAATCCGCTGGCCTTGACCTGCAGCCGCTCCACCGACGAATCGACATAGCGCACGGTGCCGCCGGCCGAGTTCTCCTCGCCGAGAACATGCCAGGGTTCGAGGGCCTGGCGCACTTCGAGTGCGACGCCGCCATGATGGACGCGGCCGAAAGCGGGGAATCGGAATTCGAGCTGAGCCGCGTACCAATCCGGCGAAAAATCGTAGCCGGATTGCTGCAGCTCGGCGAGCACGCCCAGAAAATCCTCCCAGAGGAAGTGCGGCAGCATGAAACGATCATGCAGCGTGGTGCCCCAGCGCACGAACTTGCCCTGCTGCGGCTCGCGCCAGAGCTTTGCGATCAGCGCCCGGATCAGCAGTTGCTGCGCCAGCGACATGCGCGGGTCGGGCGGCATTTCCAGGGCGCGGAATTCAACCAGCCCGAGCCGACCGGTAGAGCTGTCGGGGGAATAAAGCTTGTCGATACAGAGCTCGGCGCGGTGGGTGTTGCCGGTGATATCCACCAGGATGTGCCGGAACAGCCGATCCACCAGCCACAGCGGGGCTTTGATTCCCGGCGGCGGGACATGGGCCAGCGCGATCTCCAGTTCATAAAGGCCGTCATGCCGGGCCTCGTCGATACGCGGCGCCTGGCTGGTGGGACCGATGAACATGCCTGAGAACAAATAAGACAGCGACGGATGCCGCTGCCAATACAGCACCAGGCTCTTCAGCAAATCCGGGCGGCGCAGGAACGGTGAATCCGCCGGCGTGCTGCCGCCGACCACCACGTGATTGCCGCCGCCGGTGCCGGTGTGGCGGCCATCGACGAGGAACCTGTTGGCGCCGAGCCGGACCTGGGCTGAATCTTCGTAAAGGCCGAATGTGATGTCGACGGATTCGCGCCAGGTCGAGGCCGGCTGGATGTTGATCTCGATCACGCCGGGATCGGGTGTCACCTTGATCACCTCGACGCGCGGGTCGAATGGCGGCGGATAGCCCTCGACATGGACCTGCATCCGCATTTCTTCGGCGGTCGCCTCCACCGCCGTGACCAGTTCGAGATAATCCTCCAGCTTCTCCACCGGCGGCATGAAGGCGCACAGAATGCCGTCGCGGGTCTCGATCGACATCGCGGTGCGCACACCGCCGCCTTTGAGTTGCTGCTCCTGCACTTCCTGATGCGGCGCGGCCTCGGTCGGCGTCGTCGCGTCGTAGACCGGCAATGCATCGCGCGGCTCGAGCGGATCCTGCTCGACGATATAGGGAAAGTCTTCCGCGGGGATATGCGGCAGTGAGGCGATCGGCAGCCGCAGGCCCAGCGGCGAATCGCCCGGCGTCAGAAACAAATTGCCGCGCCGCAGCTTCCAGCGCTCGCTCTTCCAGCGCGAGGAAGATTTGCCTGCATCGGCGTTCCAGCGCTGGATCGGCAGCACGAATCCCTTGGGAACGTTGAGGCCCTGATCGAACACCCGCGCCATGCGCGAGCGTTCTTCCGGATCGGACAGTTTGGAATCGCTCGGATCGACATTCGGCGGCAGGCCGGCCTCCTTCTGCAGCCAGTGCGAAGGGTCTTCGAACGCCGGCATGATATACTCGGAATCGACGCCGAGTTTTTTTGCAGTCCCTTCCGCGAAGCGCTCGGCGTCTTCGATTCCGGCCTGGCGCGGCCCCTCGATCTTCGCGATCAAATCGGAGTTCTTCCAGATCGGCACGCCATCCTTGCGCCAATACAGTCCAAACGCCCAGCGTGGCAGGCTTTCGCCGGGATACCATTTGCCCTGTCCGAAATGCAGAAGGCCGCCCGGCGCGAACCGCGTCCGTAACTTGCGAATGAGATCGTCCGCCAATCCGCGTTTGGTCGGACCGACCGCGGAAATGTTCCATTCCGGCGATTCCAGGTCGTCGACGGAAACGAAGGTCGGCTCGCCGCCCATCGTCAGGCGCACATCGCCGGCCTTCAGATCAGCATCGACCTGCTCGCCGAGCTTGTCGAGGCGCGCCCAGGATTCATCGGAGAACGGTTTTGTAATACGCGGGGCTTCGCGGATGCGCTTGACGCTCATCTCGAAGTCGAATTCGACTTGTGCGAATCCGACCGCGCCGCTGATCGGCGCCGCCGAGCGATAATGCGGCGTGGCGGCGACGGGAATGTGCCCCTCGCCGGTCAGCATGCCCGAAGTGACGTCGAAACCGATCCAGCCGGCGCCGGGAAGATAGACCTCGGCCCAGGCGTGCAAATCGGTAAAATCGCTCTCGACCTCGCGCGGTCCTTCGACGGGATCAATGTCGGGCCGCAACTGAATGAGGTAACCCGAGACGAAGCGGGCGGCGAGACCGAGGTGCCGAAAGATCTGGATCAGCAGCCACGCCGAGTCGCGGCACGATCCAGCGCCCGATTCCAGCGTCTGCTCCGGCGTCTGGATGCCGGGCTCCATCCGGATGATGTAGCGAATTTTCTTTTGCAATTGCGCATTGAGATCGACCAGAAAATTGACGGTGCTGGGCGCCTCGCGCGGAATGCCCGCGAGGTACGCGGACAACAGCGGTCCGGGCTCCAAGGTCGCCAGATAAGGCGCAAGTTCGGTCTTGAGGTCGTCGGTGTACGCGAACGGAAAGCTGTCGGCGGAAGGCTCGACAAAGAAATCGAACGGATTGATCACGGTCATCTGCGCCGTGAAATCGACCTCGATCTTCAGCTCGGTGGCCTTTTCGGGGAAGACGAACCGCGCCAGCCAGTTGCCTTGCGGATCCTGCTGCCAGTTCACGAAATGGTTTGGCGGCGTCACCTTGAGCGAATAGCTCAGAATGGGTGTGCGGGTGTGGGGCGCCGGCCGCAGCCGGATGGTTTGAGGGCCGAGGTCGATCGGACGGTCATATTTGTAATGCGTGACGTGATGTAGTGCGACGAAGATCGACACAGGCTGAGTGCTCCGGCAGCTTTTTTAAGCAGAACACCGGTTCTGATGTGGATCAAGCACTAACAACGGGCAGCGATTGCCTATGGGAGGGGCGGACTGGAGCCGTTTTCCATTGCATTCGTCATGGCCGGGCATAGCCGTCCGAAGGACGGCGTCGCTTCCGCTCGCCTATGTCCCGGCCATCCACGTCTTGCTTTCTGATTGCGTGAAGAAAGCGAGCCCCGTAGCCCGGATGGAGCGAAGCGCAATCCGGGACCACTGAATCCGGTTGCGGGATAGTCCCGGATTTCGTTTCGCTCCATCCGGGCTACGCACGTTCTTTCCGGACGACCCCGGAAACCTACATCGTTGCGCCAAGCACCCAGGGCGCGAATTCGGCGCCGCCGAAATCAAAGCTCTCGCTCTTGGTCGGCGCTCCCGAAGCCGTCTTCAGCATCAGGTCGAAGATGCGCTGGCCGCACTCCTGCACGGTCTCCTCGCCGTCGAGAATGGTGCCGCAATTGACGTCCATGTCGTCTTCCATCCGCTTGAACATCGGCGAATTGGTCGCAAGCTTGATCGACGGTGCGGGCTTGCAGCCGAACACGCTACCGCGGCCGGTGGTGAAGCAGACAAGATTGGCGCCGCCGGCCACCTGCCCGGTCGCGGCCACCGGGTCGTAGCCCGGCGTGTCCATGAAGACAAAACCCTTTTTTGTCACCGCTTCGGCGTAGTTCAGGACATCGACCAGATTGGTGCTGCCGGCTTTTGCCATCGCGCCGAGTGATTTTTCGAGGATCGTCGTCAGACCACCGGCCTTGTTGCCGGGGCTTGGGTTGGCGTTCATCTCGGCGCCTTCCCGCGCCGTGTATTCCTCCCACCAGCGCATCAACGCCACCAGTTTTTCGCCGACCTCGCGGCTGACCGCACGACGGGTCAGCAGATGTTCGGCGCCGTAGGTCTCCGGAGTCTCGGATAAAATGACGGTGCCGCCGTGCCGCACCAAGAGATCGCTGGCAGCGCCCAGCGCGGGATTGGCGGAGACGCCGGAATAACCGTCGGAGCCGCCGCATTGCAGCGCCACGGTCAACTCGCTGGCCGACACCGGTTCGCGCTTGACGTTGTTGGCATCGGTGAGCGCCTCGCGCACAAAGGCGACGCCGGCTTCCACGGTCTTGCGGGTGCCGCCGATTTCCTGAATCTCCAGTTCGCGCAGGCGCCCGGCGAGCTTCTGCTCTTTCATCAACCCGCCGATCTGGTTGACCTCGCAGCCCAGGCCCAGCACGACCACCGCGGAAAAATTCACATGCCGCGCATAACCGCCGAGCGTACGGCGCAGGATGGTCAGCGGCTCGTCCTGGGTCATGCCGCAGCCGGTCTTGTGGGTGAGCGCGACCACGCCATCGACGTTGGGGAAATCCGCCAGCGGATTGTCGTGGGTGAACGGATTCTTCTTGAAGACATCCGCGACCATGCCGGCGACATGCGCGCTGCAGTTCACCGAGGTGAGGATGCCGATGTAGTTGCGGGTCGCGACCCGGCCATCGGGGCGGCGGATGCCATCGAAGGTCGCCGGCAGATCGAAGTTCGGCGTCGGCGTGACGTCGACACCGAAGGCGTAGTCCTTGGCGAAATCGCCCATGCCGCAATTCTGGGTATGAACATGCTGGCCCGGCGCGATCGGAGATGTCGCAAAGCCGATGATCTGGCCGTAGCGACGGATCGGCTCGCCTGTCGCGATCGGCCTGATCGCCACCTTGTGGCCGGCCGGAATGCGTTCAACCGTGGTCACGCCCTCCGCCACGACCATGCCGGGCGGAAGGCTCGAGCGCGCGATCAGCACGCCATCGTCGGGATGCAGGCGAATGACGGGTGCTGGGGCCATGGGATGTCTCCTTTGAAGTCTGCGAGGTATCGTGCCCCGGATGCCGCGCAGCGCGCAAGCGGTGCGCTGCTGATCCGGGGCCCATGCGTACCGCTCGTATCTGTGGGTCCCGGCTCTGCGGAGCAGCGTGAAGTACGCTGCACCGCGTCCGGGACACGAGACCTCACGCCTTGCCGCCGGAATCCTTGCGGGTCTGGGCGACCTGCATCTTGGCATAGGTCATCATCAATCCGCTTTCGTTGGACAGCGTCACGAGCTGAAGCCCATGTTGATCGCCCGCACCGCACCATCGGCGCCGCTGCAGTGGATGCCGGGATAGAGGCCGCGCTTGCCGCACTCTTTGACGATCTTCTCATAGATCTTGAGAATTTCCGGCTCTTCGCGGTCGAGCTTCGGCACCAGCCCATACGAGAAGCCGAGATCGGAGGGACCGATATAGACGCCGTTGATGCCTTCGACATCGAGGATCGATTCCATGTTCTCGACCGCGGTCTTGGTCTCCATCATCGGCAGCAGCACGATCTCGTCGTTGGCCGTCTGCTGATAGGTGCCGGCCGAACCGTACATGCCGGAACGGATCGGGCCGTTCGAACGCGTGCCGCGCGGCGGATATTTGCTGTAGCCAACGAGGTTTTCCGCCTCCTGCTTGGTGTTGATCATCGGGCAGATCACGCCATAGGCGCCGCCGTCCAGCACCTTGCCGATGATGCCGGGCTCATTCCAGGGCACGCGGACCATCGGTGTCACCGGGTGGCCGTTCATCGCCTGGAAGCATTGCACCATCGACTGGTAATCCTGCACGCCGTGCTGCATGTCGACGGTGACGCTGTCGAACCCGCATTGCGCGATCACCTCGGCCGAAAATCCCGATGGGATCGCAAGCCAGGCGTTCACCACGGCCTTGCCCGAGGCCCATACTTTCTTGACGTTATTTGCCACTTTGTTTCCTTCCGTTTGTCCAAACCCGCCGTCATCGCGAGGATCCAACGGGTCCAGCCTTCGGCCGGCCCGATGATAAACTCCGCGACGAAGCAATCCAGTCTGGGGTTGCAGCTCTGGATTGCTTTGCTGCGCTCGCAATGACGGTGCAAATCATGCCGTTGCCCGCTGGATGCTCACCTCGCTCACGCCGACTTCGCGCGCGGTATTCACTATCGCCGCCCAGGTATCGTCAGGCAAGGGCACCCCGTTTTTGGTGCGATCGGCACGCATTTTCCGCTCGGAATCGCCGGGGATCAGCACGGCATCGACGCCGGCGACCGGCTTGGTGGCCCTGATAAAGTCGACATAGCGCGAGATTTCGCCGTCAAAGAAATGGCTGGTGTCCACCACCTTGGGGTCGACATAGATGGCGAACATGCCGTTGGCGAAACGCCGGTCCGGCGCGGTGGCGCCGGTGCCGGTCAACGCACCCCCGAGCAACTCGCAGATGAAGGCGAGGCCCGAGCCCTTGTGCTCGCCGAACGCGCGGATCGCGCCCGTGCCCTTGGTGTGGTCGCGCGGCCCCTCCGCGCTGTACGGCCCGTACAGCACCGCCGGATCCTCGCTCAACGTGCCGTCGAAGTCGATCAGCGCGCCATCAGGCAGTTTCTTGCCGCCGCGGCTTGCGACAAGGACCTTGCCTTCGGCGACGATCGAGGTGGCGAAATCCAGCACGATCGGGTCCTGCCCCTGGCGCGGAATGCCGACGCAATAAGGCGCGGTCGACAGCCGCTTCTCGACGCCGCCATGGGGCGCCACCAACAGCGAGCCGGCGGCGTTGACAAAATGGATCGAGACCAGTCCTTCGGCGGCCGCCATTTCCGCCCAGTCGCCGACGCGGCCGATATGCCCGGCATTCCGCAGCGCCACCGCTGATAGCCCAGCCTTCTTGCACTTCTCGATGCCGATCCTGACGGCCTGCGGCGTGACGGTTTGCCCGTAACCGAACTTGCCGTCGACCACCGCCAGCGATGGCGTATCGACCACGAGTTCGACGGTCTGATCGGGGACGACCGAGCCCATCTTCTTCCACCTGATGTAAACCGGCACCCGGATCACGCCGTGGCTGTCATGCCCCGTGAGATTAGCCGTCGTCAGGTAGGTCGCGATGCGCCTGGCTTCCTCAGGGGAAGATTCCGAGTATGCGAAGACTTCGGCAACGAAGTTGATCAGGCTTTGAACTTTTATCGTGACCATGGATCCGTCTTTCGCGGCTTACGCACTTACTTTCGCATGACCGCCGAGATAGGCGGCGGCGATGGCTTCATTGCCCCACAATTCGTCGGGCTTGCCGCCGAGCACAATGCGGCCGGTTTCCAGCACGTAACCGTGATCGGCGACGGAAAGTCCCATGCGCGCGTTTTGCTCGACAAGCAAGACCGTGGTGTTGCGCCTGATCTCCGATATGATCCGGAACACCGCCTGCACGATCACCGGCGCGAGGCCGAGCGAGGGCTCG
>Ga0179592_10000269_pt1 | contig 21234 bp, 12 predicted proteins | sample CZODoug2_1_08_16_FD_148623 | JGI IMG/M metagenome (GOLD analysis project Ga0179592, IMG submission 148623) | Vadose zone soil fungal communities from Angelo Coast Range Reserve, California, USA - CZODoug2_1_08_16fungal (Illumina Assembly) | ecosystem: Environmental > Terrestrial > Soil > Vadose...
GTTAAGCGGCAGCGACGTGAAATCGCTGCTACAAGCGACGGACCTGGCAAATCTGCTCACACTCGTGCAACAAGTGTTCGCCGCGCACGGTATTTCGCCGGTTCCACCGGTGATTCCGGTCGGCGGTGGACGGAGTACCTTCCTATTGAACCTGCCGAGCACCAGCGCGAATTTTTCCGATGCGCTTTCGCTCGTAAGAAACGGCCGAAAGGTGCTGTTGCGTGTCCAGGACACGAAGCCGGCGACTTTTTTTGCCGGGCAGCGGTTCCCCGTCACCTTGTCACTACTCTCCACGAGCCTCGGCGGTACCACGGTCACAGGCGCAATTCCGTCGACGGTGTTTCCGCGAACAGATTTTACTGTTGGGCAAGTACCGGTTGCACTCGCGGCACAGGACTTCAACAACGATAGTCAAAAGGACCTCGCAGTTGTCAATCAGCAGGACAACTCGGTCAGCATTTTGCTAAACCAAGGCAATGGAAATTTTTCACAGCCGAACCCTGCGATTGTTCTAGGAACGAACGAGACAGGACCGGCGGCGATTGCTTCCGGCGTGTTTCGCTTGATTGACCAAACAACCAACCTCACCCAACCGGCCGATCTGGTCATCGCAAATTCGACTTCGAACACAGTGACTGTGCTGCTGGGCAACGGCGACGGAACGTTTGCTGAAGCGCCAGGGTCTCCGTTCGCGGTGGGGCTGCAACCGCGCGCGGTCGTAATTGCGGACTTCGACAATGACGGAAGCCTGGACTTTGCGGTAGCAGACAGCAATGACAATACCATCGCAACGTTCCAAGGACACGGCGACGGAACGTTCACGCCATTTCCGAAGTCACCGTTTGTGCTGCCGGCGACGCTGCAGGGGCCTGTGGCGATGGTGAGCGGAAACTTCCAAAATCTGAGCACGAGCGGACCGGACTTGGCAGTCATTGGTGAGCTGACGAACAATGTGGCGATCCTGGAATCGCAGGGACAAGGTTTCGATGGCACGTTCACGCTGGCGACTGGATCGCCCTTCGCGACTGGCAACGGTCCGATCGCGATTGCGAGCGGCGATTTGAATTCCGACGGCGTGCCGGACCTGGCGGTAGTGAACTCTACGGACAGCACGATCAGCGTTTTTCTAAATAACGGCGATGCGACGTTCGCCGAGGCGACTGGTTCACCGTTGACAACATCGGCCGGCGCGAATCCATCGGGCGTGGCGATTGCAGATTTCACGAACGATGGGATCGGCGACATCGCGGTAACGAACCAAGGTGTTTCGACATTGGGTGTGTACGTCGGACTCGGCTTCGGAACCTACTCGCCGCAACTTGAACTTTCGACGCCAACTGGGCCGCAAGCCGTCATTGCGGCGAGCCTTGACGCCACCGGATTACCTGACGCAGCGATCACGGCACATTCCGGCACCAGTAACGTCGTCAGCGTGTTTCTCGATCCTTCGACATTTTCGAGCACCGGCAGCGCCGTGCAAGTTCCCTACCCCGGCTCCGAATACATCGACCTCGGACTGAAGATAAAAGCCACGCCTTACGTACACGGCGGTAACGAAGTGACGCTGCAGATGGAGTTTGAGATTCGATCGCTCGCGGGCTCGGCGCTGAACGGGATTCCGGTCATCAACAATCAAACGTTGAATCAGACGATTCGCTTGAAGCAGGACGAAACTACTCTTGTAGGCGGATTGGCGGATAGAGAAGCGGCGAAATCGCTTGCTTCATTGCCGGGCCTGGGAGAAGTGCCAGGACTGGGTTACGCGGCGCAGAACCGGAACAATACCTCGCAGGACACGGAACTTTTAATTTTGATTACGCCGAGGAAATTAAGAATCCCGCCGCGACTATCCAAATCTATCTACGCTGGGCCGAACCCGGGCGCGGGCACAAGCGGGCCCGGATTGGCACCGCAGCAACCACAACAAGTTCCGCAACCACAACCTCAGCAGCAGCCGGAGACATCGCCGCAGCCGGTGCCGAATCCCCCGCAGCGTTAAAGTAGCAACGACCGGCGCAAAGACAAATCAAGGCAGGGGTTCAAACACGACAATAGGCTGATAGGTGCGCGGAACGACTGCTTCGGCGATAGCGATCAGTTTTTTCTGGTGATCGAAGACGCGCAGGCGCGGCGGGCGAGGTTCGCCCGCATCCAGTTCCATGGTCGAACCTGGCGGATTCTCCGCGCGGCCGGGCTGAATCTGCGAGACGACGATGTTAAAACGCGCGCCGTGACGAACGCGCTTCTCGATGACAGGCAACACGTTTGCGCTGGGGAAATTCGGCAGAAGATTTTCGAGCGGGATCACGCACTCCTTGAATTTGCCGGCTCGCGCAGCTTCGGCCAGATCATCAAGCTTCCATGCCTGCTGAAGGGAAAATTCACCGACAGCAGTGCGGCAGATTTCAGAAAGATGCGCGCCAGAGCCGGCCTTTTCGCCCATTTCCTGCGCGAGTGACCGGACGTAAGTGCCGGAAGAACATTCGATTAGGAACCGCGCGACGGAGCCGTCGACTTCGGTGAGTTTAAATTCGAAAAGCTCGACTTCGACCGGCTTCAGTTCAACTTCCTTCTTCTTTCGAGCGAGTTCGTATGCTGGACGGCCATTCACTTTTTTCGCGGAAAAAATCGGCGGCATTTGCGCGAAGCGGCCGATGCGTTCGGCGGCAAAACGTTCCAGCGTCGCGGCGTCAAGGGTTGGCGCTGTATCGGGACCCTTTGCCTCGCCATCCGAATCGTAGGAATCGGTGGCAAAGCCAAAACGAAATCCAGCGGTGTAGCGTTTGCGACGGCCAGAATAGAATTGAACCAACCGCGTGGCGCGGCCGAGCAGAACCACCAGAACGCCTGTGGCCAGCGGATCGAGCGTGCCAAGGTGGCCAACCTGACGAAAGCCGGCCAGGTGGCGGACGGCATCCACGACGTCGTGAGATGTTTTGCCTTGTGGCTTGTCAATGACAAGGGCTCCATCAAACGGAGCGGGTTGTGGTTTCCGGCGCATTTCAGTTCGAGCGATGAGTCCTAAATTCTAAGTTTAGATTCCAAGATTGAAAAGCAGGCAACAACTTCATAAGAAAGCCTGTTCCTGATGCCGGAGTCACAATGCGGTCGGCTTGTCCTTTTTTACTTCCTTGAGCAGTTGTTCGATGCGAAGCGCACCTTCTTCGGAATTGTCGAGCGTGAAATGAAGTTCAGGCAAACGCCGCACTTGCAAACGCTCGATGAGTTCGTGACGGATATACCCGGAAGCGTGCTCGAGCGCCTTGATGGCTCCGTTTTGCTCTTTGGAATCGTTTGAACGGACAACGATGAAGATTCGCGCGTGCTTCATGTCCGGCTGAACACGGACTTCACTGACGCTGACATGGCCTTCGAGCCGAGGATCTTTTAACTCGCCGGCAAGCATGGCGTTGATTTCGTGAGCGATCTCCTCGCCGATACGTTCGTGACGATGACTTGTGGCGCTCATTGCTATCTCGCTTCGTCTTTTAGAACCGGTCTCGCTTCAGAAAGCGGCCCCTACAACTTCAGACAATCTCAATGGCCTGGTTGATCAGCATGGAGCCCAGAATTTCATCGGCTTCGTCCAGGGCCTTCTGCAAGACCTCGCGTACGTGCTTCTCTTCGGTAGAGAGGGTGACGACGCCGACCACCGACCGCTGCCAGACGTCCTGATGATCCAGTTCCGCAACCGCGACATTGAACTTGAACCGCAGCTTGTCCTTCAGGCTGCGCAGCACCTGGCGCTTATCCTTCAGCGATTGCGCATCGGCAATGTGCAATTCCAAAGTGAGCAATCCTACGGGCATGGATTTCCGGGAACGGCTGCTAGCCTATTTTTTTCCGGCGGGGACGCCAGACTGAGCCGCAGCTTCCGCCGCGGAAAGCTTCTGCACGTTGAAGCATTCCAGGATGTCGCCGACCTTTACGTCGTTGAAGTTGGCGATGCCGGCGCCGCACTCAAAGCCGGTGCGCACTTCGCTCGCGTCATCTTTGAAGCGCTTGAGCGAATTAAGCTTCGACGTGTAAATGACGGCTCCATCACGCACAACTCGTATCTGCGCGTCACGCTTGAGGATGCCGTCCACGACGTAACAACCGGCGACTGTGCCAGAACCTTTGACGCGGAACGTGTTGCGAACTTCCGCGCGGCCGAGATAGTTCTCCTGGAAGACCGGCTCGAGCAAGCCTTCCATGGCCTTTTTGAGTTCGTCGGAAACTTCATAAATGATGTTGTGCGTGCGAATGTCGACTTTTTCCTGCTGCGCGAGTTCAGCCGCTTTGCGCTCCGGCCGTACGCCGAACGCGATGATGATCGCGCCGGAAGCGCTCGCAAGAAGAATGTCATTTTCGCTGACGGCTCCAACGCCAGAGCCGATAATTTTCAGCTTCACCTGATCGGTCGAAAGCTTCGGCAGCATTTCGCTCAACACTTCGACGCTGCCCTGAACGTCCGCCTTGATAACGATGGGCAATTCCTTGACTTCGCCGGCTTTGAGCTGCTCGTGCAATTGATCGAGCGTGATGCGCGCGCCCGTAGAGCGTGCAAGAAGCGCCGCGTCGCGCTGTTTCGATTGGCGGTAGTCCACAATGTGGCGCGCTTTGGCTTCGTCCGTTACCGAGAAGTGATCGCCCGCTTCAGGAACGCCCTGTAGGCCGAGCACTTCAACCGGCGTTGAAGGCGGAGCTTCCTTTACCGGACGGCCGCGATCGTCGAACATCGCGCGAACTTTTCCAAACACGGCGCCGCAGATGAAAAAGTCGCCGGAACGCAGCGTACCGTTCTGTACGAGCACGGTAGCGACCGGACCGCGGCCCTTGTCCACACGGGATTCGAGAACTGTTCCAGTCGCGGGAGCGTCAGGATTCGCTTTGAGTTCGCGCAAATCCGCGACAAGCAGAAGAATTTCGAGAAGTTTCTCGATACCTTTCTTTTGCTTTGCCGAGACTTCGACGAATTCCGTTTCGCCGCCCCATTCCGCGGGCATCAAGCCCAGATCGCTGAGCTGTCGTTTTACGCGTTCGGGTTGCGCTTCCGGCTTGTCAACTTTATTGACCGCCACGACGATGGGTACGTTGGCAGCCTTCGCGTGGTCGATCGCCTCTTTGGTCTGAGGCATAACGCCATCATCGGCTGCGACAACAAGGACAACGATGTCCGTAACTTTGGCGCCGCGCGCGCGCATGCGGGTGAACGCTTCGTGGCCCGGCGTATCGACGAACACAACCGCGCGCTCGTTGACTTGCACTTTGTAGGCGCCAATGTGCTGCGTGATGCCGCCTGCTTCGCCGCCTGCCACATCCGCTTCGCGAATCGCATCGAGCAAACTCGTTTTGCCATGGTCGACGTGACCCATGACGGTAACGACCGGCGGACGCGGCTTGAGATTCTCTTTCGTCTCTTCCTTCGCAACTTCGAGAACCATTTCCTCTTCGAAGGAGACGATGCTAATGACGCCGTTAAAGGATTCCGCAAGCTGCGTCGCGGTTGGAACATCCAAAGCCTGGTTGATGCTCGCGAAGATGCCCTTGTCGAGCAGGACTTTCAAAAGTTCTTTTGCGCGCACATCCAACTTTTCCGCGAGTTCGCGAATTGTAATTCCTTCGGTAATTGTAACGTCGCGTGGAGCGCGCGGCTCCGGCGGAGCAATAACGGCGGCAGCAGCGCGGCGATCGCCGCCGGAACGCTGGCGGGTCGGGTGAAGCTTGCGCTCCCCTTCCATCTCGCGCTTGTCGGCGACGGGCCGCTGGCGTTGCGGCGCACGGCGCGTGTAAAGCGGCTTGCCCGGTTCTGCCTTCGACGGCATTTTGTCCGGCATCGGCGGCAACATGGTTGGCCGCCCGGGCATGCGCGGACCGGGACGCGTTCCCGTGGGAACCGCGCCGCGCCGCTGATCAAAAGGACGATTTTGTGGGCCGCCGGGTCCGCCCGATCCTCCTGGACGCGGCGTGAACGGTCGGCCTTGCCCTTGTCCTTGCCCTTGTCCGCCACCTTGCTGCGGGCGCATCGGCTGGCCCGGACGCGGGCCGCTGGGCCGGTCTTGGGGAAGCGGTCCACGATTGCCGGTCGGCAAAGGACCGCGGTTGCCCGTGGGCATCGGGCGAGAAGGTTGACCTTGGCGCTGCGGCTGCGATGCCGCTGCAGGCCGCATCGCCGATGGCTGGTTCGGGTGAGTCTGCGGACGCTGCGCGGGTGGTGCACTTCGTTGCTGAGAAGGTGCGGGCGCGGGACGCAATGGCTGTCCCGGCTGCGGAACAGGTGGAGCAGACGGCTTAACAGCAGCAGGCTGCGCTGCCGGCGCTTGTGCCGGTGGCGGCGCGGGCGGCTTTGTCGGAGTCGGCACGGCAGCAGGCACGGGCGCGGGAGCCGGTGCGGCAGCAGCCGGAGTATGCACCGGTGCCGGCGCTGCAGGTGCAACGGGTGGCGGCGCAACTGGCGCAGCAGGTTTTGCCGCAACGGGTGCAGGAGGCAGAGCAGCAGCGGCCGGAGGCGCAACTGGCTTGCGAAGGGCGGCCCTTGCGGCAGCATCTTTCGATTCCTTGTCGGACTTTGCTCTTGCTTCCGCGTCCGCTTCAACCTGTGCTTGCCCTTGAATTGTTGCGCGTACTTTCACCGCGACGTCCGCGGGAATAGAGCTGGAGTGCGTCTTCTTTTCCGTTACGCCGAAACCGGGCAGAAGGTCAATGATCGCTTTCGCCTTGACCTCGAGTTCGCGGGCCAGCTCGTTAATTCGGACTTGATTGATATCAGTCATGCGCTCTTAGGAGTTTGCCTCTTCCTTTTGCTCCGAACCGCCTTGCGTTTCCGAACTTGTTTCCGCCGTCGTGGCCGCCGTTTGCTCCGGCTCTAGCTCCGATGCTTCCGCGGCGGGTGCCGTTTCAACGGGCTTGGCTTCGGATTCCGTGGCAGCTCCCGTCGCTGGCGCCCCTTCTTCGTTTTCATCGCTTATGTCGGCGACTTCGCCGGCGGGAGGCGCTTCTCCGCCTTCGTAGAAGCGGTTCACGGCCTGATAAATTTTGTCGACCATCTTTTCGCCGATACCCGGAATCTCCATCAACTGTTCCGGCGTCATGCCAGCGAGTTTTTCCAGTGAAGTGATGCCGGCGGCTTCGATCTTCTCGATCGTTTTCGGGCCGACCCCTGCAAGCACGGTCAGCGGCGTGGCCGGCGCGGTCAGCGCGGTCATCTGCTCTTCGATTTCACGGCGCTTCTCTTCTTCGCTCTTGATGTCGATGTCCCAGCCGATAAGCTTGCTGGCAAGGCGGACGTTCTGCCCCTTCTTGCCGATCGCAAGCGAGAGCTGTGAATCTTCGACGATCACTTCCAGCTTGTGATTTTCCGGGTCAGTAATTTGAACGCGCGTTACTTTCGCCGGGCTTAACGCCTTCTGTGCGAACGCCACCGTCTCTTCGTTGTACGGAATGATGTCGATCTTTTCGCCGCGCAGTTCGCGAATGATGGACTGCACGCGCATACCCTTCATGCCGACGCATGCGCCAACCGGATCCACATCCTTGTCGCGGCTCAGCACCGCAACTTTCGTGCGCTCGCCTGCCTCACGAGCCGCCGCGCGAATTTGTACCGTTCCATCATAAATTTCCGGCACTTCCATCTCAAACAGCCGTTGAACAAGAGCCGAGTCCGCGCGGGACACAATCACCTGCGGTCCCTTCGCGGCGCGGTCCACCATCTTGATGACCACGCGCAGGCGCTCGCCAATGTTGTACGTTTCCAGCTTGGATTGTTCGCGTTTAGGCAAACGAGCTTCGGTGCGGCCCATATCCACGATCAAATCCGGGCCTTCGGCGCGCTTCACGATCACGGTAACGAGTTCACCCACGCGATTGTGGTATTCATTAAAAATCGTATCGCGCTCGGCCTCGCGCACCTTCTGCATGATCACTTGCTTCGCCGTTTGCGCAGCAATGCGGCCCAGCACATCGGTTGGCTTCGCCGTCAAAATTTCCGTGCCAACTTCCGCGGCCGGGTTTTTCTTCTTCGCATCAGCCACGGAAATTTCGCGCTTCGGGTCGGTCACTTCTTCTACGACCGTAATCACCGAAAACACGTCCACTTGGCCCGTGTCCGAATTGAATTTCCCGCGCAGGTCTTCTTCCGTCTTGTAATACTTCCGCGCAGCCACAACCATCGCGTCCTCGATCGCAGACACGACGATTTCCGGCTCGATGTGCTTCTCGCGGCTGAGCATTTCGATCTGTTGAAATAGCAAGCTGGCCATAACGCGTTCCTGAGTTCCCGACTCCTAAAATTCCACTACCAAATTTGCCTTGCGGATCGCCCCGAAAGGCACTTCAATCGTCCGCGGCACTTTCCCTTTCAATTCCAGCCGCACGCTGCCGGAATCCACTCCGGCGATGCGCCCTTCCAAAAACGTCAACTCTTCCACTGGCTGGTGGGTCCAGACTTTCGCCATCCGCCCGGAAAATCGCACAAACTCTTCCGGCTTGCGCAGCGCGCGGTCCATTCCGGGCGAACTCACTTCCAACACATATCCCGGCCCGGTGATCAGCTCCTCCACATCGAGGATTACGCTCAACTGCTGGCTGACCCGCTCACAATCTGCGTGCGAAATCTTCGGATAAGGATCGGACGAAACTTGAGCCGTTCCATCCGCCGACTGCGGTGAGGGAACCCGGTCTATGTACACCCGAAGGAAACGTTGCTTGCCGACTTTCCATTCGACATCAACTACTTCCAGTCCGTCCGAACGCGCCACGCGTTCTGCGGCCGCGCGGATTTTTTCCAAATTCACTCCAGAGACTCCTCGGGCTAAGCCGGTCCAACGCCCTACCTAACCGGCGGCAACAAAAAAGCGGGCTTGCGCCCACCCTGTCGTGCGACCCGTTTCCGAGCGAAGGTAGAGTATATTCCCCCTGCACGGCAAAAGCAAGATACGCCCGAATGTGGCGCTGGGTGCGTTTGAATTGCTGGGATCGTGACGCAAAAGTTGAAGTTCAAGCCGAACCGGTGCGCGCAACGACCGATGGGAGGCGGATGTGTTCAGCATGAGACGACTCGTTGCCAACCAAACGCGCGTTCGTCCGTCTCACCAGCTACAAGTCTCTTTTCTCGTCAACGGCTTACTTTGGCGCGAGGGTTGCACTCTTCCATTCGGTGACTCGAGGGACCAAACTCGGCGGCGGAGCACTCGTGCTCGCCGCGGTGTGCTTGGGCGGTTGGTATCTCGCCGGCGACTCGGCCCTGTCCACCAGCTTAAGACGGCATCTGCCCCGCAGCGTCCGCAAATTCTTCACACCAAAACCCTCAACATCCCCGCGCATGGCCAACTTGCCCAACCTCTATCTCTGGGCTTGGGAACGCCCCGAAGATTTGCAATTTCTCAGCAACAGAAAAGTCGGTGTCGCTTTCCTCGCCAAGACGATCTCTTTAGCGCCACCTCTAGCCGCCACGCCGCCGAAATCCGGCGCTGCAATGGACCCGCCTTTCTTCGCCAGCGTACGCGTACAAGTCCGTCCTCGTCTCCAACCTCTTCGCATCAATCCCGGCACTCCTCTCATGGCGGTGGTCCGTATCGAATCTGTCCGCGGCGCGTTCCCCGACTCCTACTCGATTCAGACCGCCCCCGCTACGACACTGTCTCAACAGGACCTCTCGGCCTTTGCCGCCGAAATCGCGAATGCCTCACAAATCACCGGCGTCACCGCGCTCCAAATCGACTTCGACGCGACTCTCAGCGAACACGCCCTGTATCGCGATTTACTGATCGAAGTCCGCAAACTCTTGCCCCCTGATTTTCCCCTCAGCATCACAGCGCTGGCTTCCTGGTGCATCGGCGACCGCTGGCTCGACCAGCTTCCTCCCGGCACCATCGACGAAGCTGTCCCCATGCTCTTCCGCATGGGCCAGGGCACTCTCGAAGTCACTCACTACCTCGCAAACGGCAACACCTTCACCGTCTCCGTCTGCACCACGAGCCTCGGCCTCTCCACTGACGAACCTTTCTCCCGCGGCATCCTCTCCGGAGAAACGGAAGTGGGCTTCGATAGCAAACAAACGCGCGTCTACATCTTTTCACCGAAGGCTTGGGATTCTGATGCTGCAAACCCTCTTCTCAAGGGACTGGAAACATGGCACGAAAAGTAGTCTGTGTTTTAGTCGCGCTATTTCTGGCAGTGCCGCTTGTGTGGCGGCCTCCCCGCGCCAATGCCTGCGGTTGGCTGCGCGATCACCCGGAAGATCCTCGCCTTCCCGAGGCTCTGCACTTGGCGGTTCGTTCGACACGTTGGGGCCAAGGGGATGAACAAAACAGCAGCGTTTCGCGCGCCGTATTCCTATTCCTTCACAAGCACTATCCCAACAGCGAATGGACCAAGAAAACGACGTACTGGTTCAAATAAGCCAGGCATCTGTTCGAAAGGCGAGCTTTCGAACCGCCCTGTTTCGAATCGAGTAAACTTGACAAGTCAGGTATAATAGATGTTTAGCTGGATGCGACTTGCTCGCGACCCGTGGCGCTCGGTGCAGTTCCGCGCCGCTCTGTTCTTTGAAATCCTGTCCGCATTCCCAGCGCCGCGTTCGCTTTGCTAACCCTGCTTGCCCCAGCAATTCGCGCCTCCGCAAGTATTGAATCTAATCAACTTAAAACCCTTTAGAATCAATACTTACAAAACCCCCTCCCGTAAGTCCTTTGTTCCTCATACTTACGAAAAATCAGGGGGTGGGGGCTGAGGTGACAAGTTCCTGCTGTTTTTCGGAGCCGACCATTCTTCGGTTTCGGCCGGAATCAGGAGGCCAAAGTCACAATAGGAATATTCCTGTGGAAACAGTACGCTAGCTCTGACGGAATATGTAGTCACTCGCAAGTAGGTCTCGCGATTTCGCCTCCGAGGGTACCCATGCCAGGTTGTTTCCCAGCCCGCTCACGCACAATTCTCTTGCTTGCAGCTCTAGTTTTCTTCGTCAAACCTGTGGCGGCTCTTGCCCAGGAGCCGATCCCATTGGAGCCGGATCGCCCCGGGACCAATCCAGCCGAAATGAGAAATGAGCAATCGCCTGTGCATGTTTATGTGACCGTGAGGGAAGCCACCGGTCTGGCGCTGGACCACAGCGCAGACGTCACGCTGAACTGTCCGCTGGCAGGAGTCACATTGAGTGGCTCGACGAAGAACACTTCGCAGGTTCAGTTCATGCACATTCCAGCCGGCAATTGCAAAGTCGACGTGGCAGCCGAAGGCTTTAAGAAAGCAACCGAGCGAATCACCGTCAACGAAACGGTCGTCACTCGCATTCAATACGTTTTCGTATATCTCCGCTCGGAATCGGAAACGCCAGGAACCGCCGTTCGCCCAGTCGTTACTCCAGGTTTGCTCCAGGAGATGGACAAGTCCGCGGAAGCAATCCGCAAGAGCAAGGTGGACGACGCGCGCAAACATTTGGACAAGGCGCTTCGCATCTCGCCCAACAATCCTGACGTTCTGTACCTGGACGGCCTTCTGGCAATGAACCAGAGTAACTACCCGACGGCGAAACAGCAGTTTCAGCGAGCCGTCTCGCTCTATCCCTCGCATGAGCGGTCGCTGTTGGCGCTCGGCGAAGTCGAAGTGAAGCTCAACGAAAACGAACCTGCTGCGCAAACGATGGAAGCGCTTCTTCGCCAGGATTCTTCTTCTTGGCGCGCGCACCTGATCGCGGCCGCCGCGTACGCACAGATCCAGAACTATTCAAAAGCGCAACAGCACGCAGAACGCGCAATGAGCTTGAGCGGAGCAAACAGTGGCGCCGCCCAACTGCTTCTGGGCCAGATTCTCGCAGCCGAAGGAAATCGCGAGGGCGCTCGAAAGGAGTTGCAGGATCTTGTGGCCAACAAACCCAACGATCCAGTTGCCGCGGCTGCCCGCCAGGCGCTCGCGGGACTGGATAAGGCCAGCGCTGCGCCGGAGCCGAGCCGCGTCGGCGCGGAAATGCTTCCTGCTTTTTCTGTGACTTCAATGCGCGTATGGGCGCCTCCCGATGTAGACGCCGCGTCGCCCTCAGTCTCCACAGACGTCGCGTGCTCCGACACGGATGTTATTCAACAGGCGGGCCTGGCCGCAAATCGCCAGTTTCAAAACCTCGAGCGTTTCGTAGCGACAGAGCACATCGAGCACGAAGAGATTGCCGCAGACGGTCAATCAACACATCTTCGCACTCGTGATTTCAACTACATGGTTTTCGTTGAGCAGGACAAAAAAGATAAACAGTTGTACCTGGACGAAAAGCGGGACGGCGGGACGGGGGTCGATGAGTTCCCCACGTCGTTGGCAACTGTCGGCCTGGTTGGCCTCGGTATCGACCTTTTCCAGCCCGGCTTTGCTAAAGCGCTTACGTTCAAGTGTGAAGGCCTGGGGCAGTGGCGGGGCAAAGCGGCTTGGGTCGTGCACTTCACGCAAAAACCGGGCGAGCGGTCGTTTCTTCGCCTATGGCAAACAAAGATTCGGACGGTGGAAGTTCCGCTGAAAGGCCGCGTTTGGATATCAACCAACAGCTTTGACGTGCTGCACGTTGAAACCGACCTGCGTGACCCAATGAAGGAATTGGAATTGGCGCGGGATCACATTTCGATCGATTACGGTCCGGTGGAATTCAAGAAATCCAAAACCGAGCTGTGGCTCCCGTGGACAGCGGAAATATTTCTGGACCTGCACAGCCGCCATTACCATCATCGCCACACACTGTCGAACTACGCGCTCTTTGACGTGGCGACGGACAACAAGATCAGCGCGCCCAAGAATGTGCCGGTTGAAAACGACGACAAGCCTCAGACGGATCCAAACCAGAAGCCGCACTAAATTCGCCGCTTGTTTTGGCGCGAACAGCGAACGCAAAACTGAAGAGCGCTCCGGCGTTATACCGGAGCGCTCTTCCTGCAAATAAGTTTGAGCAAACGAATTACGGTTTGGTCGGCGTGGTTGTTGGAGCAGGCTTTGCCGCTGCGGGCTTTGCCGGCGTCGCTCCTGCCTTCACGGGATAGGCCTGATCGAACAAACGGATAATGTCCTGCGTTACGTCCGCTTGATTCGACGCATAGATAATCACTTGGGCCTGGGAAGAAGTATCGAAGATGGCGCTATAGCCGTTTTCACGGGCATAGCGATCCAGAACGTCCAGCATCTTGCGGCCGATGCGTTCGCGCACATCACCCAACGCTGCCTGCACATCTTCGTTGTATTCATCCTGTTTGCGCTGCGCCTGCTTCGCGAGCGATTCGCCTTGCCGCGTCAAGCGAGCTTGTTCTTCCTGGCTCAAGGTATTCTGGCCAGCCTGAAGCCGCTGGCGCAAATCGTTGATCTGCTTGTTCAGCGTTTCCAATTCGGTCTGGCGAGCTGCAAACTGCGATTGCAGCTCCGCGGACGATTGCTTGCCTTCTGCCGTGCTGGCAATCGCGGCCTGAACATTTAACACGCCAACTTTTGCCGCTGCGGGAGCCGCTCCTGCTGGTGCGGCCTGTGCATTGGACGCAACCGCGCCGATCAGCGCGGCGGCTGCCAACGCCGTCATACGAAACATCTTGTTCACAGTAGTCTCCTTGTTTTGGTTGGACGCAGGGCGTCCACCTCGGGCCAAATCGTGTTGGCCAAACTCGTAATCCGCTTCCCTACGGGGTTTCGCGGGGGATTTACAAACGAGAGAGTATAGCCGAGCCCCTTCGCCCGCCGCAATGGGTATAAGCCGAGGACTGCCAACACCGTCACGGAACACACTGCAAAGTCCGATGCCGAGCATCCGGCATAACGTTGTGTCCGCATCCTGTTTGACCTGTGCGCGTATGCCTCGCGCAGCTCAGTTCGGCACCGGGAACAGCAGCACTCGGTTGTGCGCCTGGTCCACAATGACCGCCATGTTCAGGAACTGATCGATCGCGATTTGATTGGTTTGCAGTTGGTTGATCGAAGTGCCAACCGGAGGCGGCCCGGGCAAACCGAAAGAACGCCGCGTTTTGAACGGACGCGACAGTGTATCGACGATCGAAATCGTATTGTTCAGCGTGTTGACAGTGATAATTCCGCCGGTTTGCGGATTCAGCGCCAGCGAAGTCGGATTGATGCCAACGCGCACACTGGATGACCCGCCCGTGTCGGGGTTGAACGAAGTCACAAGATTCCCTCCGCTCGAAACGGCGTAAAAGAGTGCCGGTGAAACCGATGGATCAAAAACAACACCGGTGGGAGTCAACGTCACTTGGCCGGCCTGCACCGATGTGCTTTTCGCCGGCGATGTGGAGCCGATGTCCACCGCGTCCAGCACGCCGGTGGGGAAAGAACTGGTCAGCGCCAGCGCGGTAACAACGGCGAGGCCGTTGTTGTTCGTGCCGCGATCCGGATCAATCGCGATGGCGATGGGAGCGGTGTCGACGCCGATCGAAGTTGCAGTCAACGTGCTCGGCGCCGGAGTCGGAGGCGTAGTAACCGGCGGAGACAGCAAGCCGAGATTAATTTCCGAGACGGTGTTCTGCTGCGTGTTCGCGACGAGCGCCGCGCCGGTGCCTTCGTTAATCGCAACGCCGATCGGTCCGCTACCTGTTGTGACGTCGGGAACGGCCTGCTTCTTATTTACGATGTCGAGAATCGACGCGGTGCCACCGCCGTTGTTTGCAACCACCGCGAGGCCAAACCGCGGACTGACAGCGACGCCCGAGGGGCTGCTGCCCGTTACAAGGTTAAAGAAAGTTCCAAAATTTGCGTTGGCCACAAACTTGTCGAACTGGCCGGTGGGCAGGAACGTCGGGAGCTGAGGTGCAATGTCGATCACGGAGACGTTGTTGCAGCCGCTGTTGCTGACAATGGCCGTCGGCGCAAAGCCGCCGAGTCCCAGTTGATCGGCGATAGCCACCGATGCAGGTTTCGTGGGGATGGGGGTTCCCGTAGAGTCTTTGCAGACTGGGGACAGGTCGACGACTTTGACAACGAAGAAATCGGAAGCGTTCGACGTTGCTCCACCACTGACGACATCGAGCGCGTAGTGATGCGGAACCGCCAGGAAGGACGCTGGAATCGTGACGTCGATTTCGCGGTCGCTCGTGGCGGGAGGAGTGGGGATTGGAATGCCATCCAAGTGAACAGTTGTACCGCTGCCCAAGAACCCGGAACCGAAAATCTTCACGCCGACGAGGTCGGTCGCGGAAGTCTGGGTTCCCTGAGGAAAGTTCGCGCCGGAAATTCCACCGAGAGTGAACGGGTCGGTCGGGGCCGCGCTGGGCACAATCACTTCGGTTACGTGCACCGATTTGATCATGGTCGGGGGAGCGGGTCCGAGGCTGACCAAGGTCACCGTTCCCGCAGCGGAATTCACGACAACGGCTTGATTCGTCGCTGCGTCAACCGCAAGTCCGCCGCTGAGCGTAAGGTCCGCGGAAAACAGAGTGATGCCTTTGGGCACGATACTCGGAGGCGTAGTTGGAGTTGGTTTCGGCAAAAGTGGCACCCACGCGTAACGCTGTTGCGTAACGGGATCGGAAACGGAAAGTTGATTCTGCGGCCCGTTGTAGGACACCAGTAAATTGGCAAACGGTTGAAAGGCGACGCTGGTCGTGCCAAGAAGTTCTGGCCCGCCGGCACAACTTTGTGTGTAGAACGTACAACCGCCTGTGCTTGTAGTGCGGAAGAAGACGGAAGAAAAGCTCTGGTCAAGCGAGTTGACCATGTTGATCTGCGGACTTTGTCCGGTGGCGTTGGCATCGGCCGCGGCAACCACACCAGTGATTGGGTTGACGGCAATGCCTTGCGTCGTCTGCGCGAGTCCACCGAGCGACAGGTTCGGGTTGCCATAGAAAACAGTGCCGCCCGTTGCCGTGTCGTTTACAGTCTGCGCGAGCGCGTAAGTGAAAGTGGTGCTGTTGATCACGCTCTGCACGACGAACGGCCCGTTAAAGTTGACCTGGTTCGTGTCTCCCACTTTCACGCCAGAAATAAGGACCGTGCCTGGCGCGAGGGGATTGAGTCCGTGATCGGCGGAGGTCACAACGGTGACCAGTCCGGAGGTGAGCGAGACGTTCTTAATGCCGACGCTGTTCGAACCATGGAGTACGTCAATCGAAGCGGTGCTGCCGAGACCGCCTGGCGTAACGACGGCCGAGTGTGCGTGCGGGAGCATGGCGATCTGGGGATAAAGACCCGTCGCCATGCTGACTTGGCCGGAGACGCACGGAGACACGGTGGCTGGAGTTTGCTGCGCAGTGGCGATGCAATCGTTGAAAGCTGGGTTCAAGTCAAGAAGGAAACCAACCAGAGCCGTCGTCGGATTGGAGGAGGATGAATAGGCAACGAGAGCATGATTTGTGTCCGAATCCACGCCGATGGAATAGGCAAACGGCGGAAGGTATTTCGATGTCGGGGTGTCGTTGCGAGGCGGGACGAGGCCAACGAGAGAAATGGTCGTGATCGGCTGAAGCGGACTCGTGATGGTGCCGTTAACCGTAAGTGGCATTTGGAAGACGGCAACCGACTGGTCCTTGAAGCTGATGACGGAAACCTGGTGCAGGGTGTGATTGATGGAAACGGACGTCGGAACGTTCACGGGGGCGGTAAAACCGACGGACGTAATTGTTCCGGCGCTGCCGGTTCCGCCAACCTGGAAGAAGTCGACGCGGTTTAGCCCGGTAATGGCGACGGCGGCGATGCCGGTCTGCTGGTCGATATCGATGGCGCTTGGCTGCGGGGGAGCTGTTTCGCCGGGGAAAATGGGAATGGGAACGGATTGACCGATAGCCGGCGACACGTTTTGGTAATCCGGGAAAAGCGACATGTTCGTGACAGATGAATTGTTCTCCGCAGGCAGTGGCGGCAAGGTGCGCCCTACGGAAAGCTGATAGAGGCCAGGCTGCGCCGAGTTGGCGTTAGCCGCCGTGAAATTGAGGTCTAAGTGTCTGGGAGAGGCAGTTGCCGCGTTGGCAGAAATCGTATTTCCAAGGAACGTCGCCTGCACAAGAGGAGCCGTGGTAGGCGTAGGAGGGGGGCCAAAGTAGCCGCCGTTCACCAGAACACTGAACTCTTGGCTCTGGGAATTCTGGACATAGCTATCCGGTTGAGAGGCGACCGCAGTGGCGCGGACCGGGATCACGCTGAATGCAAATGGACCCAGGCCGAGCGTCGGCGGGTGATTGGCGTCCGAGACGGAGACCGTGTAGGTGTCGGCGGTCTGCAAGTCACTTTGATTAAGCCGAATGCGAACTCCGGTGGACGTCGGGGCCGTAACGGTCGTCGTCGGAATCGGGAAGAGGATTTTGAGCTGCGAGTTGTGGAAGTCATAGCTTTTCGCGGAACCCTGTGTGGGAGTGATAATAACCTGTGAAGCGGAAGTTACACCGGGCGCGAAAATATACAGGTCATACGTTGCGGCGCCTTGTGGCATGACCGTGGGCGAAATACCGTTAAATGTGATGGCGCCGGCCGTGACAATGGTAATGGTGCCGATTGCGAATCGAGTTGGGTCGGCTTTGGAGGTAGCGACAAGAGTGACCGTGGCGGTCGTCGGGACCGCGGGTGGAGCGGTGTATAGGCCAGTAGTCGTGTCGATGTGCCCGCATGTTGGGTCGCAGGTTGTCAATTGCGGATAGTTGATGCCTTTCGTGAGGTCGATTGTGCCCTGCGAAATCAGCCACGTCACACTTAGCGACTGAAGGTCGTTCGTAAGCGTCGCGGAGAACTGGAAAGGTGAACTCGTCGGGACCGTCGCCGTCGCGGGTGACAATCCCACGAAAATGCCGGAATCGACCTGGATGACGGAAGTGTCGGTCTTCTTGGTGTCGGCGACGGAAGTCGCGGTGATCGTCACCTCGAGAATGCAAGTCTGCGTCTGCGCTCCACTGCAGTTAGTGCCAGTGATTTTCGTCGGATCAGGTATCTTCTGCGGCGCGGTGAAAATGACGGTCGTGTTGGTGGAGTTCGCGGGAATGTTGCCGGAGTCCGCGCTGCAAGCTTGCGCGGTTCCCGTTGTCTGTTTTCCGGTGCTGTCGAAAGTAGAAGTGGCGTAGGTGCAGCTCCAGGTGACGTTCGTATTCGTACTACCTGTGACGGTCGCGGTGAGCGTCAGCGATTGCGTGACGATAACGGTCAAAGGCGCTGAAGGCGTGCCCTTTTGAAAAACGGAAACAGCTACCACGTTGCCGACACTGCTGCCGCCGCCGCAACCGGACAGAGTTAGCACGGCCAGGACCGCAGCCGTCAGTAGAATTTTTAGAATTGCAAACTTCGTGCTCACAAGTTCCCCCACAAGTTCAGTTAGAGCGACCGAGCCGCTCCGGTTTTTCCAGTTTCTCAAACCCAAACTCTTTTTGCCGGTTTGCGTACCCAGCAACGTCGCCCTCACTCTAAAAAGTGCGGCTGACGGTGAACCGGAACGTCGTCGACGGTTCGAAATAGTTCAAACGGCCCGGATTATTGAGCACGCTGCGCAATTGAGTCTTAACATCAAGCCACTGATCGGGCGATAGCGTCCTGGGATAAAAACCAAGATCGAGCGTGCTAGGACAGGCAGCCAACCGATCGGTCACCGACGCCGGTTCGCAAATCTGGCTCGGTTCGATGAACGGATTCTGCGCGACAAGCTGTTCCCTCAAACGATGAACGTTGTACGCGTAGTAGATCCGGAAAGGAGCCTGCACGATTGGCAACTGAATGACGAATTCGACGCCAGCCGAACCGCGCAACCGGAAATTCGTTCCGGAGGCGATGGGTAACCGCGTGCTTACGTTCGCGGTTGGGAACAGACAAGCCAAGCTTTGAGAACCCGGCGGGCAGGCAGGGTCCAACGCGGCGGGATTGAGTTTCAGTCCATTGCGGTTCGCGATGCCGCTCGTGCCACCGTCGAAGAAAAAGGCGGTCTGGAAGTACTGCTTCACAATCGGGATGCGGTACTCGACGTTTCCAAACGCCTGCGCGTCACCGCCCGGAAGCGTCGCGGTATAGATGAGCGATGGAATGGTGAACGAACCCGCGCTGGTAGCGACCGGTATAGAAGTTGCGGTTGGGATAAAGGTGACAGGCGAAATGGACCGGATGTCGTAACCGCGGATGTCGTCTTCTCCGCCCATATAGAAACGGCTATAGGGCGGAATTTCCTTGCCGCCGAAGCCTGTCGTGTACGCGACGCGAGCGCGATAGCCGAAGACGTTTCTACGTTTGTTGACCGGGCGGAATTGTTTGAACTCGGCGACGTTGGTGATGGTATTCACGTTGCCGCCGAGCGGGCCGCCCGTGAACGCCATTGTATAAAGGTAGCTCTTGCCCGTTGTCGGATTCACCGGGTTGTCGACCGAATTGTAAGTGATGGTCGGCGTGATAGTGCTGGAGACGATTCCATTCAGCGCGCTCGGTCCCGCAAAACTGCGGTATTGAATCGACTGGAACAACAATTTTGAAGCGTCGTTGAACGCGGTGATGTTGGTGCGAGTAAGTCCGTACGTCAGGCCGACGCGAGTGAACGAAAATTTCCGCAACGGATAACTGGCGAAGGCCGTGAAGCCGGTGCTGTCCTGATTGTAATTCTGGATGAACTGGGGATTGATGCTGACATTCTGGCCAAAGAGCAGCGATTCCTGCTTCGCCTGGTCGTAACTGTAACGGCTCGAAAAGAGGGTGAAGCCGGTGCTGATCGGCCGATCGAAAAGGTAAGGCTCGGTGAAACCAAACATGAAGCTGCGCTGAAGGCTGCCGAATTGAGCGGAGAACGTAAGCGTTTCGCCCAAACCGAGGAAATTGTTCGTCTGATAGGTCAGGCCGATGAACCCGCCGGCAAGTCCGCTGACGCCACCGTTCAAGCCGATCGATTGCTTGCCCTTCTCCTTGACCTTCAGATTAAGGTCGACGGTGCCTTCCTTCGTGTTGCGCTTGATTTCGACGGCTTTGTCCGCCTCGATGCGGTCGAAATAATCCAATTGGTTGAGGCGAAGGACGCTGATTTCCCAGGCTCGCTTGTCGAATAGGGCGCCTTCGTCGAGCAACAGTTCGCGCCGGATGACTTTGTCGCGCGTCGTCGTGTTACCGGAGAAATCAATTCGCCGCACGTAGTATTGTTTTTGTTCGTCGAAACGCAGCGTAACGTTGATTATTTTCTTCGTGTCGTCAATGTCGAATTCCGGCTCGGCCGTGAAATCAATGAAGCCGAAGCGGCCATACTCGCTGGTGTAATTTTTCAGCGCTTTGCGAAGCTTGTCGACGTCCAGAACGTCGCCCTGCTTGAGGGGAAAGAACGATTTCAATGCGTCTACTTTAAGGGACAGTTGTTTATCAGGATCGGCGCTGACGATTTTCAACGTCCCCATCGTGTAGCGATTGCCTTCTTCAATCGGAATGGTGATGTTGACGGCCTTGCCGTTTGATTTGCCGAGAACCAGCGGAACGCCGAGGCGATTGTTGCGCGTATCGAGATTTTCGATGATCGGTCCGTTCGGCGCAACGAGCGCGCGGAAATAACCGTTATCCTGATAGAGGCCGCGGACGCCGACTTCGAGGTCTTCGTTCAATTTGTCGCGGTCATACGTCTTGGACATCACGGGAATGAAGGTGATGTAGAGAGGGATGCCGTAGGGCCGATCGTTGCGCATGGCACGAGTCAATTTGCGGTCGCTGAAGGCATGATTGCCGGTGAATTTGATCTTGCCGACTTTGACCTTGGGGCCTTCCTCGATCTTGAAAATCAGGATGACGGCGTTGCTCGATGCAATGCGTTCGTATTGCGGGGTGACTTTTGCAAATTGGTGGCCGTGTTCTCCGAGCAGTTCGCCCAACACTACTTCCGCTTTCTTGATTTTCGTCGGATCGAATTGACTCTCAACCGTGAGCCCGACCTTGCGTTCTTTGAAGCGGTCGAGAATGTCGGATTCAGATACCGAGTGGATCCCGTCATAGCGGATGCGGCGGATCACGGGCCGCTCTTTCACTTCAAAAATAATGATTTTGGAATTCGCGTGGTCGGGGGAATCTTCCACTCGCAACTTAACATCTTCGAAAAACTGGGTATTCCATAGCGCCTGAAAATCGCGGCGCAGTGTCTCTTCATTATATGTATCGTTTTCACGGCTGAAGATGCGCGCCTTCAGAGTGTCGTTGCGAACGCGGCGGTTGCCAATGAATTCGATTCGCTGAATGACGAAAACATCGCCCTGCGTGTTCTGCGTTCCGGCTTGCGCCGTATTATCTTCAACCGAAGATTCGAGTGTAACCAGGTCCAGGCTTTCGGACATCAAATAGCGGTGTTTCGTTGAAGGCGCAGGCGGC